>Ga0335071_10000149_pt1 | contig 82121 bp, 70 predicted proteins | sample Lox_Sample_15_FD_206724 | JGI IMG/M metagenome (GOLD analysis project Ga0335071, IMG submission 206724) | Soil microbial communities from Loxahatchee National Wildlife Refuge, Florida, United States - Lox_Sample_1.5 | ecosystem: Environmental > Terrestrial > Soil > Wetlands | place: USA... | reverse complement strand
GCATCCGCGCTCGACAACGTTACCGTCTCCGCCGACGGGCTGATGAGCGACATCCACGCCGGCGCCGATTACCGCGCCAACCTCATCAAGGTCATGGCCCAGCGCGCCGTGCAAGCGGCGGGGTGACCATTTCGCGACTCTCACCGGAGCAGTGGCAGCGCAGTTTCGGTGGATTCCAATTTTCGCGCTGTGAAACCCAATTGACCAGAACCGAGCGAGGAAGCAATGACCTGGAAGACCCCAAAAATCGTCGAAGTCGCCGTCGGCATGGAAATCAACATGTACGCCTGCGCGGCCCGCAAGTAAGAACGACTCGTCATGCCCGCGCTTGTCGCGGGCATCCACGTCTTGATTGCTTCCGCGCGCCAAGGGCGTGGATGGCCGGGACAAGCCGGCCATGACGATGCCTGCCACTAAATTTGCGATCTGTCGCGAGGCCCCTTCTCAGAGATGAATCACGCCGCGGCGCGCGGCGTGGGCGACGGCGTCGGTGCGGCCGGTCGCGTCGAGTTTTTCCAGCAGCGAGCCGACATGGAACTTTGCGGTATGCACGGAAATCCCGAGCCGCCTCGCAATATCCTTGTTGGAGGCGCCCTCGGCCAGCAGCGTGAGCACATCGAGCTCCCGGGGCGTCAGCTCGATGCCGCTCGTCTCGGCTTCGCGCCGATCGGGTGAGACCAGTTTGGCGGTTGCCGCTTCTCCCGCTGCGGCCAGGCGGACGCCCGCAACGGTGCCGAGCAGCGCCGCGAGCCGGTCCGCCAGCGCGGGATCATCGACCTCGATCGCGATCACGATCTGAGGCTCCGTCTCCTCGCTCACGCGCGCGGCCTTTCTCCGATCATGATCTTGACATTCACCGGCTCGCCCGCGCGACGCACCACGACATCCGCGACCTTGCCGACGCTGTCGGGACCGAGCGAGCGGAGCAGCGATCGTACGCCCGAGAGCTTCTCGCCGTTCCAGCTGACGATCACGTCGCCTTGCCGCAGTCCCGCAGCAGCGGAGGGGCCGGACTTGTCGACGCTCATCACCATTGCTCCAACGCCGTCGTCGAGTTCGACCGGTTGCAGGCCGACGCCGAGATAGCCGCGGGCGATCCGGCCGTGACTCTCGAGTCTTGGGGCCACGCGCTCGATGGTGGCGGCGGGAATGACGAGCACGCGCCGCGGTCCGAACACGGTCATGCCGAAGGCACTGCCGGATGCGTCGAGCGCGAGGCCGCCCTCGTGGCTGTGACGCAGACGCACATCGAGCTCGATCCGCGCGTCGATCTCGCCGCCGCGCATCGAGCGCCACGCGCCGCCGACCAGCGAGACGGTGCCGAGCAGGGCGGCCGGTGCGCCATGCGCGGCGGCAACCACGGCAGAGAGCGATCCCAGGGCGGGTACCGCGGTCAAAAGCCTGATTGGCGTCCGGCCGGCGGTGTCGGCCTTCAACAGTGCGACATCGGTGGTGTGATCGCGTCCGGCGATGCTCGCCGGCCGCGTCGTACCGTCGGCCAGCGTGATCGAGACCTCGCCTTCGTCAGCGAGTGCCTCGTCGGCGGTGACGACAAAACCGCTCTTCCAGACGAAGCCTGACGCGCGCGAGCGATGCGAGTGGACGGAAACGATGGCGGGGGCGGCTTTCGCGACGACGTCCGCGATCGCGGCGGACAGCGAAGACAGGGGTGAATCGGTCATGGCAAGCTCCATTGGATTTGAGTCCAATCTGGGAGTTCGCGGCGGCTTTGAAAACTGCCCGGTTGGGGAGGAAATGGATCGGCGTGCCCCAGGTTCGTCATGCCCGCGACGAGCGTCGACGAGCGCGGGCATGACGACCTTCCTAGTCAGCCTGCGCCGCATTTCTAGCTCGTGCGATGCGAGCACCAACATTTGTCCACGCCGGCTTGTCCGGCGCGAACTGCTGTCGCAGATAGGACACGAGCTGTTCGATCTGCCGATCATTCAAGCTCTCTCTGAAGGCAGGCATGTAACCGAGGTCATCGGATGCCGGCACTGCAACGCCGTGCAGAACGACCTGAATGAGATTGTCGGGCGTGTCGCTGTGCAGGCTGCTGTTGAGCGCGAGCGAAGGCCGGCCACCGAACAGCGGCAGGCCGCCGACCTCGTGACAGACCGCGCAGGCGCCGAGATAGAGACGCGCGCCGGGGGACGACGCTGACGTAACCTTCGTGTTGTTTTCGAGTTTTGCGGCAAGCGCATCCTGCGCAGGTCGGTCGAGCGCGTGCGTGTTGAAGGAGGCGAGATAGACCGCCATGGCGCGGATATCCGTGTCGGGCAGGCGCACCAGATCGCGGATCACCGGCGCCATCGGGCCGGCCGCGACGCCGTGAAAGCGCGACTGTCCCGATCGGAGATAAACAAAGAGCTCGTCCTCGTTCCACGGAATTGGCGCGCGCGAGAGCGACGTCAGGGCCGGTGCCTCCCACCCTTCCGCAAGACCGCCGGCCAGATGCGCATCCGCGCGTTCGGCGCCGAGCGCATTGCGCGACGAATGGCAGGCAGCGCAATGGCCAAGACCCTCGACCAGATAAGCGCCGCGATTCCAGAGTTCGGATCTCGACGTGTCGGGCTTGAATGCATTTGCGTCATGGAACAGCGCGTTCCACCCCGCGAGCAGCGGGCGCAGGTTGAACGGAAATGCCAGACGGTTGTCCGGAATTTCGGCTTTCACCGGCGCCTGCGCCATCAGATAGGCATACAGCGCCTGCAGGTCCGCATCGGTCGCCTTCGCAAAATGCGTGTAGGGAAATGCCGGATAGAGATGGCGGCCGTCGCGGTGGATGCCCTCGCGCATCGCGCGCTCGAACGCCGGATACGACCAGGCGCCGATGCCGGTCGCAACGTCCGGCGTGATGTTGGTTGCATAGATCATGCCGAACGGCGTCTCGAGCGGCCGTCCGCCGGCGTTGCGCACGCCGCCATCCGAAGTGTGGCAGACCGCACAATTGCCGAGCGCGGCGAGCTCAGCGCCGCGCGCGATCGTCGCCGCCGAATAGACCGACGGGTCCGGCGGCGCGATCGGCGCAATCGCGCGCCATGGCAGCACGGCCGCGCCGACGCCGATCGCGGCCGCGCAGAGGGTGCCGATCGTTGCAAGCACGCCCCGCGGCTTTGCGAACGGATTCTTCCAGATGCCGGGGGAACGCGGAGGCGGGAAGGGGGGCGGCAGCGCATCAGGCTCCGCCGGCGCGGCGCCGCGCAAACCTGCGAGAATGCGTTCCGGCGTGAACGGCGGCTCGCGAAACCGCACGCCCGTGGCGTCGAAGATCGCATTGGCGATCGCGGCCGCGCTCGGCACGGAGGCGGACTCGCCGACCCCGAGCGGCGGCTGATCGACACGCGGCAGCATCAGCACGTCGATCCTGGGCAGCTCGGGAAAGCGGATGATCGGATAGGCGCCCCATTCGCGCGCCGTCACCGCCTGGCGGTCGAACGAGACCTGCTCCATCAGCGCGCGGCTGGTCGACTGGATCACGTTACCCTGGATCTGATGCCGCACCCCGTCGGGGTTGATCATCAGTCCGGAATCCTGGCCGGCGACGACGCGGGTCACGCTGACGTCACCGGTCTTCCTGTTGACCGCGACATCGGCGATCCAGGCCGACCATGCCGCGCCGTAACCGGGAAACTTGCTGTGAACATAGAGCGCGTAGGCGAAGCCGCGCCCGTGGACGACATCGCCGTCCTTCTCCGCGCGCACCGCTCGCGGTGTCCAGCCCGCGCGCTCAGCCACGGCATTCACGAGATCGATCGCACGCTTGTCCCTGAGATAGCGCAGGCGATATTCGATCGGATCGACGCCGGCTTCGGCTGCGAGCTCGTCGATGTAGGACTCATGCGCAAAAGTGTTGGGCAGTGCCGACACGCCGCGCAACCAGGACGCACGGACGATCGGCGGCATGTCGTGCGCGACCACGCGCAGATTGTCGTAGTCGTAAGGCGGAATGGCGGTGCGGTCGCCCATCTCGGAGACCATGGGCTCCGGCGCGATCCGTCCGGTCAGCAGCAGCGCCAATGTCGGTGCGCCGTTCGAGGGATAGCGCGTGGCAAAGTCGTAGGCTGCCACGCTGCCGTCCGCGTTCAGTCCGCCCTCGACGGTCATCAGTTGCGCGGTGCCTTTGGGCTCCCAGGCGTGCTCCTGCTCCCTGGTCAGCTGCACGCGCACCGGGCGGCCGACCGCGCGCGACAGCAGCAGCGCGTCCGCCGTGACGTCATCGGCGCAGTTGCGGCCATAGCAGCCGGCGGCTTCCAGCCGGATCACCTCGATCTCCGTTTCCGGCCGCTCGACCAGCAGTGCGAGATCGGCGCGCAGGATGTGCGGGTTTTGCGTGCCCGACCACACGCGGATCCGATCAGGCTGGCAGTCGGCGACGGCGCAGGACGGCCCGATCGATGCGTGCATCTGATAGGGCCAGGCATAACTCCGCGGCATCGGCTTTGCAGCGCCGGCAATTGCCGCATCGACGTTGCCCTTGTCCGCCAGCGTCCGCGGCGTCGACGGGTTGGCGCGCAGCGCCGTCTCGATGTCTGTCAGATCAGGGAGGCTCGGCGTCGGCTTCCACGCCACTTTCAGCCTTGCGGCGGCCTTGACCGCATTCTCCTCGCGCTCGGCCACCACGCCGACGAAATCGCCGATCCGCACGACCGCGACGAGCCCTGGGATATCGCGCACGGACGTTTCATCTACCGCGATGAGGCTGGTGCCGACGAACGCGCCGGCGTCGACGCCGGCATAGGGTGGGCGCACCACCCGTCCATGCAGCATGCCGGGCACGCGGACATCGTGCACATAGACGAGTTCGCCGGTCGCCTTGGCCGGCAGATCGACGCGAGGCACCGATTGCCCGACGATGCCGTAGCTCGACACCGCCTTCACCGGCACGTCGTCGGCGAGGTCGAGGGAGATCGTGTCATCCCCGATCAGTTCGCCATAGCTGATGCTGCGGTTATCCTTGCCGCGCACCAGGCCGTCTTCGACCGTCAGCTCCGGCGGCTGCAGTTCGAGCCGCTCGGCGGCGCGCGCGATCAGAAACTGCCGCGCCTGCGCCGCCGCGCTGCGCAGCGGAACGGCCGTGATCTGGATGGTTTCGCTCGCGATCGTCGCGCCCTGGTTCGGCACGACGGCGGTATCGCCGAGCACGACAACGACACGGGCGAAGGACACGTCGAGCTCCTCGGCGACGATCTGGCCGAGTGCGGTGCGGATGCCGGTGCCGAGATCGACATGGCCGTTATAGGCGGTCACTGCGCCGTCGGCGGCGATCCTGACAAAGGTCTCGAACGCGGCGTCCTCGCCCGATCCGTTTCGACGAACGACTGTCAAAACCCCGCGCGGCCGTGATGGACTGTCAGCGGAAGCCATCAATCGCCGGCCTCGACGAGCCGACCTGCGGCGCGCATCACGGCGCGCATGATCTCGACATGCGCGCCGCAGCGGCAGAGATTGTATCGTAGCGCTTCTGCGGCCTCCGCTTCGGTTGGATGCGGGTTGAGCGCAAGCAGCGCCTTGGTCGTCATGATCATGCCGTTCAGGCAATAGCCGCATTGTGCGGCCTGCTCAGTGATGAACGCCTGCTGCACCGGATCGGGATGATCGCGGGTGCCGAGGCCTTCGAGCGTGGCGATCGCACGCCCGGCGCAGCCGCCGAGCGGAATGACACAGGAGCGGGCGGCAAGCCCATCGATCAGCACCGTGCAGGTGCCGCACTCGCCGAGCCCGCAGCCGTATTTCGGCCCGTTCAAGGCAAAATCGTTACGCAGGATGTAAAGCAGTGGCGTATCGGCATCCGCACTGACATCATGTGTCCTGCCATTGACGATGAGACGGATCGTCTGCGTCATCCTGCTGCCTTCGACGTCGCTTGATTCCTTAAGGGAAGGGCAACGGAGCCTACCGTTTGTGTACAAACGTGCAAGCGCTCCTCGTCATGTCTGTTCCGCACTGCAGCGAATGCACGCTTGCTAGCCAACGCGCGAGGCAATGTGAGTTTTTATGCGGCAGCCGCCGCTTTTCGCCCGTAGCGGCGCTTGACAGCTTTCGGCTTCGCGCGCAACATCGTTTGCATACGAACGAAATGGGCGGTTCGGCAGTTTTATGGTCAGGGCTGTCTGGCGATGACGGATGCGACGAGCGCTGCCACGGGCGACAAGATCCGCTGCGATGCCTGTCCCGTGATGTGCTACATCAAGCCGGGCGCCGCCGGCGCCTGCGATCGCTATGCCAATCACGACGGACAGCTGGTCCGCGTCGATCCCCACGTCATCCTGGAGCACACCGTCTCGCATGGCGGCCGCGTGGTGCCGTTCCAGGCAACCGGCGACTGGGATGGCAAGATCGTCCATGCGCCTTCGACCTTCGTGACCGCGATCGGCGCCGGCACCACCTATCCCGACTACAAGCCCGCGCCGTTCATCGTCTCCTCGGAGGTCGACGGCGTCGACATGGTCACGGTCGTGACCGAGGGCATTTTCAGCTATTGCGGCGTCAAGGTGAAGATCGACACTGACCGCTATCTCGGTCCGGAGACCGCGACCGTGCGGGCGCAGGGCGAGGCGATCGGACATGTCACGACCAGCGAATACGGCTCGCAGATGCTCTCGCTTGGCGGCGTGCATCATCTGACCGGCGGCTCGAAAAAGGAGGGCCGCGTCACCTGCGACACGCTGATGGATCTGTCCAACTGCAAGGCGGTCGAGCTTGCGATCGATGGCGGCGCGACTGTCGTGGTGCAGGCCGGCCAGGCGCCGATCGTGAACGGCGCGACGGAAGAGCGGATGCGGGTTGGCTGCGGCTCGGCGACCATCGGCATGTTCGCCAAGCAATGGCATGGCAAGGTGGACGAGGTCGTGGTGGTGGACGACCACATTACCGGCGTGTTGTCCGAACATCAGGCCGGCAAGCTGCTCGACATCGCCGACACCGGGATCAAGATGAAGGGCCGGCGCTCGACCCCCGGCCGCTATTTCCAGGTTGCCGAGCCTGGCACCGGGTGGGGCGGCACTGATATCGCCGATCCGCTGTCGATCCTCGGCCCGTTCGATCGCAAGGTCGCGCGGCCGGGGCTCACCATGCTGATGGTCTCCACGACCGGCGAGCATGCCGGCTACTATGTGCTGGACGAGGCGCTGCGGCCGATTGAGACGGAGATGCCGGCCGACCTCGAATTCTCGGTCGCGCGCATCCAGGAGAATTGCGAGCCGGCGCTGTGCACGGTGCTGTTCATGGCCGGCGCCGGTGGTTCGCTGCGTGCCGGGGTCACCGACAATCCGGTGCGGCTGACGCGATCGGTGAAGGACGCGCTGACGCGGGTGACCAGCGGCGGTGCACCCGTCTATGTCTGGCCGGGTGGTGGCATCACCTTCATGGTCGACGTGACGCAGATGCCGGCGGGCGCGTTCGGCTATGTGCCGACGCCGGCGCTGGTTGCGCCGATCGAGTTCACGCTAAAACTGTCCGATTATGCGGCGCTTGGCGGCCATATGGATTATGTCCGGCCGCTGGCGTCGCTGAAGGACAGTGCCGAGATCCGGCCGATGCCGCTCATCCCCGGGCGGCGCGCATGAGCCGGCTGCCGCAAATCGCGCTTCTGCCGGGCGGCAAGCGGCTGCATTTGCAGGACGGGCCGATCGACCTGGTCGTGGAGGCTGATGGCAGCGAGGACGAGATGCGCGCGGCCTATCGCGCGGCGGCGCAGCGTTTTGTCGGCCTTCTGGACGAACTCTGCGAGGAGTTGGCGCTGCTGCGTCAGGCGGCCGATTCGCGTACCTGCCGGCTCAGGGGCGCCGTCGCGCGGCGCATGCATGCTTCGGTGGCGCCATTTGCCGCGAAAGAATTCATCACGCCGATGGCCGCGGTTGCGGGCAGCGTCGCCGAGGAGATCCTTGGCGCGATGCAGGGCGCAGCGGAGCTCGACCGCGCCTATGTCAACAATGGCGGCGACATCGCGCTGCATCTGGCCCCTGGTGAGCAGTTCAGCGTCGGCGTCATGGACCAGCCGGATCGCCAGGGCGTGATGCGAACCATGCTGATCCATGCCGAGGATGCGATCGCCGGTATCGCGACCAGCGGCCGGTATGGCCGCAGCTTTTCACTCGGCATCGCCGATGCCGTCACCGTGCTGGCGAAGACCGCAGCGCAGGCCGATGCCGCCGCGACCATCATCGCCAACGCGGTGGATCTGCCCGGCCATCCCGCCGTGCTGCGCTGCCCGGCCAACGAGATGCAGGTGGAGAGCGATCTCGGTCCACGGCTCGTGACTTGCGAGGTCGGCGAACTTTCAGCCACCGACGTCGCAAGAGCGCTGGCGGCCGGCGCCGATTGCGCACAGGGCGCGCTCGCGGCAGGATGGATCGAGGGCGCAGCGCTGTGTCTGAAGGGCAAGGTCGCGACCGTCGGGGCGGCGCGGTTCGACACAGCGCCGTCGCGCGACCGTCATGGACGTGCGCGCGACAGTTTGATGCAGGCTTGAATCGAGAACGGACGGCAGCCAATGAACGCCATCATTCGCAAGATCGTCACGGTGGTCGAGGAAACCCATCTCGAAATGGGCAAGACCATATCGCCGCCGACGCGGCGCGCGGCTGCGATTGCCGTGATCGAGAATCCGTTCGCGGGCCGTTATGTCGAAGACCTCGCGCCCCTGATTGCGATCGGCGAAGAGCTCGGCGACCTCTTGGCGAAGCGCGCGGTCGCGGCGCTCGGCATCGACGGCGCCAGGGTGCAGAGCTATGGCAAGGCGGCCGCGGTCGGCGAAAACGGCGAGCTGGAGCACGCGGCCGCGATCCTGCATCCGAAAATGGGTGCGCCGGTGCGCAAGGTCTTGAGCAAGGGTGCGGCGCTGATCCCCTCGTCGAAGAAACGCAGCGGTCCGGGTACGACGCTCGACATTCCGCTCGGCCACAAGGACGCGGCCTTCGTGCGCAGCCATTTCGACGGCATGGAAGTGCAGATCAACGACGCGCCGCGCGCTGACGAGATCATGGTCGCGGTCGCGGTCACCGATAGCGGCCGGCCATTGCCGCGTGTCGGCGGGCTGACGGTGTCCGAGATCAAGGGCGAAGACGGTTTGCGGTAGTTGTTTTTAGCAGCGGAGGCAAGGAATGCGACGAAGCAGTTTTTTCCTGGGCGCGGGGCTCGCGGTCATCTTGGCGGGCATGGCGGACAGCGCCATGGCGCAGGCCGAGATCAAGATCGGCGAGATCAACAGCTACTCGCTGCTGCCGGCCTTCACCGAGCCCTATCGCAAGGGCTGGCAGCTTGCGGTCGAGGAGATCAACGCTGGCGGTGGTATCAACGGCAAGAAGCTGGTCGTCATCTCCAAGGACGACGGCGGCAAGCCGGCCGATGCGCAGACCGCGGCGAACGAGCTGGTGTCCAGCGAAAATGTTGCGATGCTCGCCGGCACTTTTCTGTCCAACATCGGGCTTGCCGTCTCCGACTTCGCCAACCAGAAAAAAGTGTTTTTTCTCGCCGCCGAGCCGCTGACCGACGCCATCACCTGGTCGAAGGGCAACCGCTACACTTTCCGCCTGCGCCCGTCGAACTACATGCAGGCGGCGATGCTGGTCGAGGCCGCCGCAAAACTGCCGGCCAAGCGCTGGGCGACGATCGCGCCGAACTATGAGTATGGCCAGTCGGCCGTCAGCGTGTTCAAGAAGCTGATGTCGGAGAAGCGGCCCGACATCCAGTGGGTCGACGAGCAGTGGCCGCCGTTCGGCAAGATCGACGCGGGTCCGGTGGTGCAGGCGCTCGCCGCCGCAAATCCCGAGGCCATCCTCAACGTCACCTTCGGCGCCGACCTCGTCAAGTTCGTCCGCGAGGGCAACACGCGCGGGCTGTTCAAGGATCGCGCGGTCGTGTCCTTCCTGACAGGCGAACCGGAATATCTCGACCCCTTGAAGGACGAGACGCCGGAGGGGTGGATCGTGACCGGCTATCCCTGGTACTCGATCAAGACGCCGGAGCACGACGCGTTCCTGAAGGCCTACCAGGCCAAGTACAACGACTATCCGCGGCTCGGCTCGATCGTCGGCTATGAGACCATCAAGTCGGCGGCTGCGATCCTGGCCAAGGCCGGCTCGACCGATCCCGACAAGCTGATCGCGGCTGCGGAAGGTCTTTCAGTGCCGTCACCGTTCGGCGAGATCACCTTCCGCAAGATCGATCATCAGTCGACGCTCGGCGCCTTCGTCGGCAAGACCGCGCAGAAGGACGGCAAGGGCATCATGGTGGACTCGGTCTACCGGAAGGGTTCCGATTTCCTGCCGAGCGATGCCGAGATCGAGAAGATGCGCCCGAAGGAGTGAGCAACTACTCTTTATGAAGGAGCGAAGATCCCCCTTCTGCCTCTCCCCGTTCTTACGGGGAGAGGGCCGGGGTGAGGGGCTCTTGCCACGAGCCCTTTTTTGCCGATTGAGAGACCTGTACCCCCTCACCCGAAATTCAAGCAAACGCTTGAATTTCGACCTCTCCCCGCAGGCGGGGAGAGGTGAACGAACTCCGCTGAGACGACTGAGCTCGCGCAACTGTCCGCCAATCGAGCCCGCCCATGGCCTTTTACTTCGTTCAGTTCCTGACAGGGCTCGCCAGCGCGTCATCGCTGTTTCTAGTCGCCTCGGGCCTGTCGATCATCTTTGGCGTGACGCGGATCGTCAATTTCGCGCATGGCGCTTTCTACATGCTGGGCGCTTATGTCGCCTACACGCTGACAGACAGACTGGCCGGTGCGCTCGGCTTCTGGGGCGGCATTGTCGTCGCCGCGCTGATCATTGCCGCCGCAGGCGCACTGGTCGAGATCATCCTGCTGCGACGGATCTACCACGCGCCGGAACTGTTCCAGTTGCTCGCGACCTTCGGCCTGACCCTGATGGTCGAAGACATCGTCGTGCTGATCTGGGGCCCCAGCGATCTCGTCGGCCGCCGCGCGCCGGGCTTCAGGGGCGCGGTTGATGTGCTCGGCCAGAGCGTGCCGAGCTACGACCTGTTTTTGATCGTGTTCGGGCCCGTCGTGCTCGGCATCCTCTGGTTCCTGTTCCGCCGCACGCGCTGGGGCATTCTGGTGCGCGCCGCGACGGAGGACCGCGACATGGTCGCGGGCCTCGGCGTCAATCAGAAATGGCTGTTCACGTCGGTGTTTGCCGTCGGCGTGTTCCTCGCGGCGCTCGGCGGCGCGCTGCAGATTCCCAGGGATGCCGTGCATCACGCGATGGACCTGCGGATCATCGTCGAGGTCTTTGTCGTGGTCGTGATCGGCGGTCTCGGCAGCATTTTGGGCGCCTTCGTTGCGGCGGTGCTGGTCTCAGAACTGAACGCCTTCGGAATCCTGGTCTTCCCAAAAATCTCGATCATCCTGGTCTTCCTGGTGATGGCCGTGGTGCTGATCGTGCGGCCCTGGGGCCTGTTCGGAAAGAAGGAGGCGCCGGCGCGCCGCACGCCGGGCCTGACGGTCAATCCGTGGCGCCCACTGAACTCCGCCGAACGACTGGCTTCAGTCGCGATGCTAATTTTGCTCGCGGCGCTGCCGCTCATCGGCGGCAACTATGCGCTGTCAGTCGGCGCGGAGATCGCGATTTTCGTGATCTTCGCGGCGAGCCTGCATTTCTTGATGGCGGTCGGCGGGCTCGCCTCGTTCGGCCACGCCGCCTATTTCGGGCTCGGCGCCTACGGCGTCGCGCTGCTCGCCAAGATGGCGGGCCTGCCGATGATCGTCTGCCTGCTGCTCGGGCCGCTGCTCGGCGCGCTCGGCGCTGCCGTGTTCGGCTTCTTCGCCGTTCAGCTCTCGGGCGTCTACTTTGCGATGCTGACGCTGGCGTTTGCGCAGATCGTCTGGTCGATCGCGTTCCAGTGGGTCGAGGTCACCGGCGGCGACAACGGCATTCTGGGCGTCTGGCCGGAGCAATGGGCCGCGAGCCCGTCGCATTTCTATTGGCTGTCGCTCGCCATTGCCGCGCTCGCGGTCGCGGCGCTGCGCATCGCCGTGTTCTCGCCGTTCGGCTACGCGCTGCGCGCGATGCGCGACTCGCCGCTGCGCAGCGAAGCCATCGGCATCGACGGCAAGCGCATTCAATGGACCGCCTTCGTGATCGCCGGCACCGCGGCGGGACTCGCCGGCGCGCTGTTCGCCTATCTGAAAGGCAGCGTGTTTCCGGATAATCTCGGCATCTCGCTCTCGGTCGATGCGCTCGTGATGGTGCTGCTCGGCGGCGTCGAGACGGTCTCGGGTGCCGTGGTCGGCGCCATCGTCTACAAGGCGCTCTCGATCTGGCTGGTCAGCCAGACCGACTGGTCGAAACTCGTGCTCGGCGCGTTCATCATCGTCGTGGTGGTCGCCTTTCCCAGGGGCATCGTCGGCATGCTGGACACGTTTTGGCCGCGCAGATCGACGGGGCAGCGCAACCCGGCCATTCTCACCTCGCCTGTCGAGACCGCCGAATGAGCGTCGCGCCAAAATTGCTGTCGGTGGAGGGCTTAAGCAAGTCCTATGGCGGCGTCCATGCCGTGCGCGGAGTCTCGTTCCAGCTTGCAGCCGGCGAGATTTTGGCGCTGATCGGCCCGAACGGCGCCGGCAAGAGCACCTGTTTCGACATGCTCAACGGGCAGAACACGCCGGACAGCGGCCGCATCATGCTGCTCGGCAAGGAGACGACCGGCCAGAGGCCGCGCGCAATCTGGCGGCTGGGTGTCGGACGCACCTTCCAGATCACCGCGACCTTTCCCACAATGACGGTGCGCGAGAACGTGCAGGTTGCCCTGATCTCGCATGCCAAAAAGCTGTTCGATCTCTGGACTTCGACATCGGGTTTCGCGCGCGCCGAGGCCGGCGGGCTGCTCGACCTCGTCGGCATGGGAGCCTATGCGGAGCGGCCGTGCGGCGAGCTCGCCTATGGTGATCTCAAGCGGCTCGAGCTCGCGGTCGCACTCGCCAACCAGCCCAAATTGCTGCTGATGGATGAGCCGACCGCCGGCATGGCGCCGCGCGAACGTGTCGAGCTGATGCGACTGACGGCAAAGATCGCGCGCGACCATTCGCTCGGCGTGCTGTTCACCGAACACGACATGGATGTGGTGTTCGAGCACGCCGACCGCATCCTCGTGCTCAATCGCGGCAGCCTGATCGCCGAGGGCACGCCGGAACAGGTGCGGGCCAACGCGGACGTGCGCGCGATCTATCTCGGCGAGGGCCTGCTCTACGACGCCCGCCACCGCGAAGGGGCCGGCGCATGAAGCTCAGCGTCGCCAACCTCAACAGCCATTATGGCCCGGCGCATATCCTGTTCGATATCGGCCTCGAGGTCGCAGACGGCGAGGTGGTTGCGCTGCTCGGGCGCAACGGCGCCGGCAAGTCGACGACTTTTCGGGCGATCGTCGGCCTGGTCGAGCAGCGTTCGGGCAACATCATTTTCGAGGGCAGCGACGTCTCGCGTGCGCCGACCCATGAGATCGTGCGGCGCGGTCTCGGCTATGTGCCGGAAGAGCGTCGCATCTTCACCGAGCTGACGGTCGAGGAAAATCTCGAGGTCGGCCGCCAGGCCATCAGGCCGAGCGCGCCGCACTGGACGCGCGAAAAGCTGTTTGCGCTGTTTCCGAATCTCGCCGAGCTGCGCCATCGTCCGGGCGGCCGCATGAGCGGCGGCGAGCAGCAGATGCTGACGATCGCGCGCACGCTGATGGGAAATCCGACGCTGGTGCTGCTGGACGAGCCGTCGGAGGGCCTGTCGCCAAAGATCGTCGAGCAGATGGTGGCCGCAATTCTCACCATGAAGAAGGAAGGCATGAGCATCGTGCTCTCGGAGCAGAATCTGCATTTTGCAAGGCTGATCTCGGACCGCGCCTACATCATCGAGCGCGGCCGGATCTGCTTTTCCGGCACCATGGCCGAACTCGATGCGCGTCCGGACATCCGCGACGCGCATCTGTCGATCTGACCGGACAAACGGAAGAGGGGCGGGGACAGCATGGCCAGGAACGCTGTGGCAAAACGGAGCCTCAAGCCGTCGCGTCCGTCCTACATTCTCGACGAGCAGATCGGCTTCATCCTGCGCCAGGTCTGGCAGCGTCACACCACGATCTTTGCACGCGATATCGGCATCAACCTGACCCCGACGCAATGGGCGGCGGTCGCAAAACTCGCCGAGACCGGGCCGTGCTCGCAGAACCAGCTCGGACGCCTGACCGCGATGGATGTTGCGACCATCAAGGGCGTGATCGACCGCCTCACCGCGCGCGGCCTAACCGAGACCAGCCCCGATCCGGAAGACGGCCGCCGCCTGCTGGTCAGCCTGACCCGCGCCGGCCAGCAGCTCGCGGAAAAGGCCGCCCCGAGCGCACTGGCGATCTCGAAGGAGACGCTGGCACCGCTCGACACCAGGGAGCGCGAGATGCTGCTCGCGCTGCTGAACAGGCTAAGGTGATCTCGCCGTCATTCCGGAGCGCAGGTCCGTAGGGTGGGCAAAGCGAAGCGTGCCCACCATCCGCTCTCCGAACGCCCTTCACCGCCTCAGTCAGATTGAAGCGATCCTGCGATCTGCGCATGACGACAATTCGGCATGATTGTTGATAGCATGCCCGGGATGGTGGGCACGCTTCGCTTAGCCCACCCTACGGCACTGGAGCGGGGCGGAGTCTTGCCAGTTCATCCAGCGACAGCTTCGCTTCTCGCTCGGATAGTTCGTAACGCACGATGACATCCTGGCGGCCAAGCTGGCCCCACAGTCCGTCCGCAGACCATTTTTGCGGTTCGGGGCCGCGCGGCCCCTCGATCCAGACAAAGTACCACTGCGCAGACATGCCTTTCCATAGCATGCCGGGCCGCGGTGGGCACGCGTCGCTTTGCCCACCCTGCCGCGCTCACCTGCGCTTCATCATTTCGGGACGATCTCCGGCACCTTGGTCGCGGGCGGCGTGTTGCGGCTGCGCTGGGTGCGCACGAGGCCGTCGATGATGGTCATGCCGACGCCGGGCAGGTCGCCGAGCCGGACGCTGTCCAGCAGCGTCGTGCCCGGCGAATGCTGCGCCTTGTCCATGATGACGAAGTCTGCCGCGCGGCCGACTTCGATCAGGCCGCAATCGAGCGCCCGCATCCGCGCGGTGTTGCCGGTGGCAAAGCAGAACGCGATTTCGGCCGGCACCTCGCCGAGCGACGACAGCATGGAAATCATGCGCAAAATCCCGAGCGGCTGCACGCCGGAGCCAGCGGGCGCGTCGGTGCCGAGGATGATGCGCGACAGATCGCCCATCTCGCGCGCGGTGCGCAGCGTGAACAGCGCCGAGCGCTCATTGCCGTTGTGCACGAGCTCCAGCCCGCGCTTGCAGCCCTCGCAGATGCAGCGGATCTGGTCGTCGGGCAAAGCGGTGTGGCCGCCATTGATGTGGCCGACCACGTCGGTGTCGGCTTCCAGCACCACATCCTTGTCGATCAACCCGGAGCCGGGGATCGAGGGCCCGCCGGTATGGATCGTGCTCTGGATGCCGTATTTGCGCGCCCAGCCGACCATCTTGCGCGCGGTCGGGCCGTCCTTGACGCCGCCGAGCCCGACTTCGCCAAGCAGTTTGACTCCGGCCGCGGCGAGCTCCCTAAAATCCTCCTCGACCATCTCGCATTCGATCACGGGCGCGCCGGCGTGCACCTTCACGCCGCCGGGCCTGAGGGTCCAGAACGCACGCTGCGCAAAGATCGCCATCGCCTTCAGCCCGACGACATCGCGCGGCCGGCCCGGCATGTGCACTTCGCCGGCCGAGATCATGGTGGTTACGCCGCCATGCAAATAGGAGTCGATCCAGTTGATCTGGCTCTGCCGCGGCGTCCAGTCGCCGGCGACCGGATGCACGTGGCTGTCGATCAGGCCGGGCGCCACGGTCGTGCCGTGCGCATCGATGATGGTGGTCGCGCCGTCGCTGTCGACGTCCTTGGCGCGGCCGATAGCGGTGATCCTGCCATTCTCGGCCACGATGGTGTCGGCATCGAGGATCGGCCGCTCCATGTCGCCGGAGAGCATCAGCCCGATATTGCGGATCACCAGTTTTGAGGGGCCGGTGGCCATAAGAGCGTCATGCGCCATCAAAAATCCTCTCGCCTGTCGTCGTCCACTTCGCCGCAAGCTTGCCCCTGCCATTGCGACCGGAGCAAGCGCGTTGTTCGTTTGTATACGAACAGACTGCGTCAACCGGGCTGCGCTTGCAAGTCGATTTGCCCGGCGGCCGCCTCACTGTCGTCGCCTCTGCTCGCGGTCGGGAAGACGTTCGCGGAGCGAAAGGGACGCGTTTCGCCTGTGATCCCCAGGACACGCTCGCGGCGATCGTCGGGATTGGCCGATCAACAACGCGTGTGACCGGGCGATCCGGCCGGCTCCGTTTCTTGACAGACAAGAGGTGACCCGTTTCCCTTGCACCTCCAATCCGGGCGGCGGGCAACATGCATGGCGAAGCTCTCGTGACAAGTCGGCGCGACCTGCTCTCGCTGATCGGCGCGATGGCCGGCAGCGCCGCGATGTACCACGCGATGACGAGCCTCGGCTTCGCGTCTGAATCGCCCTACAAGGGGCCGATCAGGCTCGACGGCGACCCGAAAGGCGCCTCCGTTCTGGTCCTCGGTGCGGGCCTCGCCGGCATGACGGCGGCGCACGAGCTGCGCAAAGCCGGCTACAAGGTCGAGATACTCGAATACAACGGCCGTGCCGGCGGTCGCAACTGGACCTTGCGGGGCGGCGATACCTTCACCGAACTCGGCGGCTTCAAACAAAACTGCGAATTCGAGTCCGGGCTTTACATCAATCCCGGGCCCTGGCGCATTCCCTATCACCATCGCGCCTTGCTCGATTATTGCAAGCGCTTCAATGTCGCGCTCGAGCCCTTCATTCAGCTCAACCACAATGCGTTCCTCCATTCGAGCCGGGCGTTCGGTGGCGCGCCGCAGCGCATCCGCAGCGTCAAGGCGGATTTTCAGGGCCAGATCGCGGAGCTGCTGGCCAAGGCGGCGATGCAAGGCCGGCTCGATGCGGCTGTTACGAAGGAGGACCAGGAACTCCTGTTGCAGGCGCTGCGATCGTGGGGCGCGCTCGACCGCGACTACGGCTACAACGCGAACCTGATCTCGGCCGAATTTCGCGGCTATGCCAGGGACCCCGGCGGGGGAATCGGCGCCGAAGGCGCGCCCGGCAAGCCGGTCGGACTCTCCGACATCCTGAGGTCGCGGCTGTGGCGCTACTTGCAGAGCTTTGCGCACTACAATTTCCAGACCACGATGTTCCAGCCGGTCGGCGGCATGGACATGATCGGCAAGGCGTTTGCCCGCGAGGTCGGCGGCCCCATCCGCTTCAATGCCAGGGTCACGCAGATCCGGCAGGATGATCGCGGCGTCACCGTCAATTATGTCGATGCAGCGAGGCCCCGTGAGCAGCGTCAGGCGACGGCCGACTGGTGCGTCTGCACCATTCCGTTGCCGATCCTCAGCCAGCTGCCGCTCGACGTCGGTGCGAAGATGAAGTCCGCGATCGACGCGGTGCCCTATGCCGCCTCGGTCAAGATCGGCCTGCAGTTCAAGCGCCGCTTCTGGGAGGAGGATGAGGCAATCTATGGCGGCATCAGCTACACGGATCTGCCGATCCGGCAGATCGCCTATCCCAACACCGGCTACAACCGGACAGGCAAGGGCGTGCTGCTCGGCGCTTACCTCTACGACGGCGCCAATGCGTACGAGTTCACGGCGATGCCGCCGGCCGAGCGGGTCGCGCGCGCGGTGGAGTTCGGCGCCGCCATACATCCGCAGTACAACGACGAGTTCGAGAACGGCGTCGCGGTCGCCTGGCACCGGGTGCCGTTCACGCTCGGCTGCAGCGGCGACTGGTCGGAGGAGGCGCGCGCCGCGCATTATGACGATTTGTGCCAGATCGACGGACGCATCGTGCTGGCGGGCGAGCATGCCTCGCAATTGCCCGCGTGGCAGGAAGGCGCCATCCTGTCGGCGCTCGATGCCGTCGTGCGGCTGCACGAACGCGTCGTGAGGACGTGAGCCGATGACCGCGTGCAGACAGGACAGGCTGCATTGGAGGTTGCTTGTTGCGATATCGCTCGCGCTGCTGCCTGTGGCGGCCGGCAGCCAGAACAGTGCCCACGCTCCAGGCGAGCGCATCTTCTCCTCGGGCTACCGGTTCGTCGAGATGAGCGGGGAAGAGCTGTTCGTCAATGTCTGCCAGGGCTGCCATATGAGCGATGGCGCCGGCGCGGCGGGGGCCGGCGCCTATCCCTCGCTTGCCGTCGACGCCAATCTCGAGGCCGGCGGATATCCGGTCTATCTCGTCCTGCGTGGCCGGCGCGGCATGCCGCCCTTCGCCGACATGATGAGCGACGACCAGGTCGCCGCCGTCGTGAACTACCTTCGCACGCATTTCGGCAACAATTTTCAGGACATGGTGACGGCGAAAGACGTCAGGGACGCGCGGCAGTGAGTGACTCTTGAAATGAAGAAGCCGCGCGGTAGGGTGGGCAAAGCGAAGCGCGCCCACCGCTTCGTCCAGCGAGGCAAGTATGGTGGGCACGGCGCAAGCGCGCCTTTGCCCACCCTACGATTCCGAGGATCATAATGACAAGAAAACCGAGTCGCGTTCGGCGCCGTGCCATGCTTGTTTCTGCGGCGCTTGCATCGCTGCTTGTTGCTGCCAGCGGCGCCGTCGCGGACGAGCTGACGCCGTCGCAAAAACTTGCCCACGACATCTACAAGGAGCTGGTCGAGATCGACACCACCACCGCGACCGGCGACACCGCGCTGGCGGCGCTCGCGATGGCCGCGCGGCTGAAGGCCGGCGGCTTCACCGATGAGGAGGTCCACGTCTTCTCGCCCGCGCCGCACAAGGGCAATCTGGTAGCGCGGCTCAAGGGCAGCGGCGCGCGCAAGCCGATCCTGCTGGTCGCGCATCTCGATGTCGTGCCGGCGAGGCGCGAGGACTGGTCGGTCGATCCGTTCAAGCTGACCGAGAAGGACGGCTATTATTACGCACGCGGCTCCAGCGATGACAAATACATGGGCGCGTCCTTCATCACCAATCTGATCCGCTACAAGCAGGAGGGTTTTCGGCCCGACCGCGACATCATCGTGGCGCTCGAAACGGATGAGGAAATCCTCGATCGCAATGCGCTCGGCATCCAGTGGCTGCTCAAGAACCACCGCGACCTGATCGACGCCGAGTTCGCGCTGAACGAGGGCGGCCCGGTCGGGCTGAAGGACGGCAAGCCGATCCGCGTCAGCGTGCAGACCACCGAAAAAGTCTCCGTCAGCTTCGAGCTCGAGGTCAGGAATGCCGGCGGCCACTCCTCGGTGCCGCGCGCCGATAATGCGATCTATCAGCTTGCCGAAGGCCTGACACGGCTTTCCAAGTTCAGCTTTCCGGTCAGTCTGAACGAGACCACGCGCGCCTATTTCGAGCGTATGGCGCAGTTCGAGAGCGAAGGGAACGCGGCCGACATCCATGAACTCCTGTCCGATAGTCCCAACGCTGCCGCAGTCGAGCGCCTCATGGCCAAGCCGGCCTACAACGCGCAGCTCCATACCACCTGCGTCGCGACCATGCTGGAAGGCGGACATGCGGTGAACGCGCTGCCGCAGCTCGCCCGTGCCAAGGTCAATTGCCGCATCCTGCCGGGTCAGCCGGTCGAGGAGGTCAAGGCGACACTCGGGCAGGTGCTGGACGACGATCACATCAAGCTCACGCAGACCGAAAATGCCGTGATCAGCCAGCCCTCCGAATTGCGCGAGGACGTCATGGGTGCGATCGAAAAACTGTCGCAGGAATTCTGGCCCGGCGCCGTGGTGATGCCGATCATGAGTTCGGGCGCGACCGACGGCAGCTATCTGCGCAATGCGGGGATTCCGACCTACGGCCATTCCGGCATGGCCAATGACATCAACGAGAACCGGGCGCACGGCAAGGACGAGCGCGTGCCGGTGGCCTCGTTCTACAAGGGCGACGAATATCTCTATCGCCTGGTGAAGATGCTGGCCGGCGGCGGGTAGCTTATGTGACAAGGGTGGACGGGTAGGGCGGGCTAAGCGCAGCGTGCCCACCATTCGCGGGTGGAGTGCTTGAAGGTGGGCACGGCGCGAGCGCGCCTTTGCCCACCCTACCCACTTTCAACCGACGCCCGTCACGGCCTTGGCGCGGGCGGTGATCGCGTCCCAGCGGCCGGCGGCGATGTCGGCGGCCGGCGCCAGCCATGAGCCGCCGACGGCAACCACGTTGGGCTCGGCGAGCCAGGTGCGAAAATTCCTTTCGTTGATGCCGCCGGTCGGACAGAAGCGGGTGGACGGGAAGGGACCGGCGAGCGCGCGCAAGGCTGCGATGCCGCCGGCGTTCTCGGCGGGAAAGAATTTCAGGACCGAAAAGCCGCTGACGACCGCGGCCATCACATCGCTCGCGGTGGCAACGCCGGGAATATAGGGAAAATCGCCACTCGCTGCGGCCGCCAGCAATTCGGGCGTTGTGCCCGGCGACAGCGCATAGCGCGCGCCCATGGCCTTGGCATCGGCGAGGTTTTGCGGCGTCAGCACGGTGCCGATGCCGACCGACATCTCTGGCACCTTTGCAATGACGGCGCGCGCGGCGTCCACCGCCGCCGGCGTTCGCAATGCAATCTCGATGGTTGCGATGCCGCCTTTGAGCAGCGCCTCTGCCAGCGGAACAGCGTCCTCGGCGCGTTCGATGGTGATGACCGGAATGACCGGCGAGGTCTTGACGATCTGCATCAGGCTGTCGTCACGGGAGCTCATTCGATGACCCTTTCGCTGTTCGGACCCACGCCTACCAGCGCTCGAAGACCGGCATGGCTGAGCGGGGAATGATCGCGCCGGGATAGCGCACCACGGTGCCGGCGAGGCGATGACCGGCGCGGGCCGCGTCCGGCGGCGCCGCACCGCCGGTTCGCGCCCAGAGATAGGCGGCGGCAAAACTGTCGCCGGCCGCCGTGGTGTCGACGACGTCGGCGACGCTTTCGGCGGGGACGTGAACCGCATTGCCATCGCAGACGAGCTGGCAGCCGGGCGTCTGTTCCTTGAGCACGAGCTCTGGGATGCCGCCAAACGGCGCCAGCGCCTCGCGCGCAGGTTTTTCGAACAGCATCTCCAGATCTTCGGTCGAGCTGAGCGCGATATCGGCGCGCGCCAAGGCCTCGCCAAAGGCGCGCCGCGCGACGTCGCGGTCGGGCCAGCCGCGCGGGCGGAAATTGGTGTCGAAGGCGAGCCGCGCGCCGCTCGCCTTGGCGCGGTCGAGGCCTTTGAAGAAAGTGGCGCGGCCGTCCTCGCCATAGAGCGAGAGCGTGATCCCGGAAAAATAGATCAGGTCGTAGGAGGTCAGCGCATCGAGCAGCGCGCCCGTCTGCGCGATCCGGAACAGGTCGCGTGCAGGGGCGCTGTCGCGCCAATAGGAGAAACGGCGTTCGCCGTTCGCGTCGGTCTGGATCAGATAGAGCCCGGGCGTTCGGCCCGGCAGGCGCAGCACGCGGTCGGTGCCGATGCCCTCGGCGCGCCAGGCGGAAAACATCTCGTCGCTCCAGGCATCGTCGCCGAGCGCGGTGACGTAGTCGACGCGGGCACCAAGGCGGGCGAGATAAACCGCCGTATTGAGCGTATCGCCGCCAAAGCCGCGCGACAGCAGGCGGTCGGCACGCTCGACCAGCTCCACCATGCACTCGCCGATGCAAGCAATACGCGTCAATGCCCGGTCTCGATCAGGTCCGGATGGCGGATAGCAAGATCGTCGGCGATGCGCAACACCTCGGACAGATGGGTACGGATGGCCTTTTCGGCCTGGTCGGGGTCGCCGTCCAGCACCGCCTTCAGGATTGCGCGGTGCTGGGCGATCAGCACGTCCACCGGCGTCACCTGCGGCAGGCTCAGGATGCGCACGCGGTCGAACTGCACCTTTTCGCGCTCGATGATCGACCAGACGCCGCCGAGCGCGGTCGCCTCGGCAAAGGCGCGATGGAACGCGTCGTCGGCGGAGGTGAAACGCTCCGGATCGTCGCGGGCCTCGAGCTGTGCGGCGATCGCCGCCTCACAGGCTTTTAGCGCTGACTTGGACAGCCTGGCCTCCGCCGCGCGGCGGATGATGACGACCTCGAGCGCTTCACGCACCAGGCGCGCCTGCTCCATGGCCGCGAGCGAGATGCGGCTGACAAAGCTGCCGCGCTGCGGCCGCACGTCGATCAGGCCCTCTTCGGCCAGCCGGATCAAGGCCTCGCGCACCGGCGCGCGCGAGGTGCCAAAACGCGCGGCGAGCTCGTTTTCCGACAGCCGCATGCCCGGCTTCAGCCGCAAGGTCACGACGTCCTGCCGCAGCACGCGGTAGATCGACTGGTCTTGTTGTTCGCGACCTTGCAGCAGAGGGCGGTGGACGGTCATCTCAGAGGAAGCCGATCGAAATCCATGGGATCAATGTAATCAGCAGCAGCGCAACGAGAAGGGCGGCAAGATGCGGCCAGACTGACTTGATGGCGACGTCAGGCGAGACGCGGCCGATCGCGCAGGCCAGATAGAAGCCGACCCCGAACGGCGGGGTGAACAGGCCAAACCCCATCGCGAACACCGCGATCATCGCATAATGCACCGTGTTCACGCCCATCTGGGCCGCGATCGGAAACAAGAGGGGCCCGAACAGCACGATCGCCGGGACGCCCTCCAGCACGCTGCCGAGAATGATGAAGGCGGCCGCGGACACCAGCAGAAAACCGGCCTTGCCGCCCGGCACCACGCTCAGCATCTTGACGAGCTGCACGGAGAAGCCGGATTGGGTCAGCGCCCAGGCCATCGCGGTGGCGGCGCCGACCACCAGCAGGATCGCGCCCGACAGCGAGGCGGTCTCGACCAGGATCGGGTAGACCCGCCGCCAGTCGAATTTTCGATAGACCAGAAGCCCGACCAGCACCGTGTAGATGATGCCGATGGTGGAGACCTCTGTCGCGGTGGCGACGCCCTTGACCACGGCAGAGCGGATCACGATGGGCAGACCGAGGCTCGGCAGCGCGACGATGAACAGCCAGGCCTTTTGTGTCCAGGTATAATGCGGCGCGTGCGAGACGTCCTCGCCGCGGGTCTGCAGATAGACCACGACGCAGAGTGCGATGAGGCCGACCACCGCCGGCATCAGCCCGCCGGTGAACAGCGCCGCGATCGACACGCCCGTAACCGAGCCAACCGTGATCAGCACGATCGAGGGCGGGATCGTCTCCGACATCACGGCGGAGGCCGACAGCAGCGAGGTGAGGTCGCCCTCGCGGTTACCGCGCTTGAGCATCTCCGGAAACAGCGTCGGCGCGACCGCAGCCATGTCGGCGGCCTTGGCGCCGGAAATTCCTGACACGAGATACATGGCGCCGAGCAGCACATATTGCAGCCCGCCGCGCCTATGCCCGATCAGCGACACCAGGAAGGTAATCATCACGCGCGCCAGGCCGGCGACCTCGATCAGCGCGCCGAGCAGGATGAACAGCGGCACCGCCAAGAGGATGATATGCGACATGCCCTCGTCCATCCGGTCGGGCACGATCGAGAGCGGGATCTGCGTCGCAAAGGCGATGAAGGAGACGGTGCCGAGCATGAAGCAGAAGGCGATGGGCACGCCGATCGCCATCGCGGCCGCGACGAACACGACGAAGAACAGCAGCAGATTGGCGTTGCCGAGATCTTCCAGCTCGCCGCCGAACCAGGCGAGCGCGGCGGAGGCTGCGCCGACGATCGCGAGCGCCAGCAGGGCCTCTCTCCAGTCGCATTCGCGCGCCAGATTTTGCAGCGCGGTCACGAGCATCAGCACGCAGCCGACCAGCACCGCGGCGCCGCGCCAGCCCTCGCTGATCTCCATCACGGGACTTGCGCCGACGGCGAGGTTGTCGAAATGATGATAGGCCGGCAGGATCATCGCCAGCAGCACGGCCGCGGTCAGCATCATCGCAAGCGCGTCGATGAAGGCGCGCCGTGACGCCGAGACGTGACGCACCACCGCCGTGAGCCGCATGTGCTCGCCGCGGCGCAGCGCCACCGCCGCGCCAAGCACCGCGAGCCAGATGAACAGCAGCTGCGCCAGCTCGTCGGCCCAGGCGAACGGGGAGTTGAAGACGTAGCGGGCGACCGTGTTGCTGCCGAGCAGCACCGTCTCGGCGATGACGAGCGAGGCGGCGGAAAACTCGACCACGCGTGAGAATCCGCGGTCGAGCGCGCGCAGCAATCCTGCCGCGGGCGTCGTGGCGGCGAGGTTTTCCGACGACGAGCCGGCCTCGCGCGTGGCGCCGATCGTGCCTTGTCCGATCTCAGAGCGGGCCGGCATATTTTTCCAACAGCCCCCAGGCTTCAGGCCCGAACTTCTCCTTCCAGTCATTATAGAAGCCGCCGGCCTTCAGCGCATCACGGAAGGCGGCCTTGTCCGGCTCGTTGAAGGTGATGCCGGCCTTGGTGAGATTTTCGACCAGGCCGGTGTTGAGGCGCAAGATGTCGGCGCGCTCGCGCTCAGCCGCGGCGGAAAGCTGCTGAAGGATCGCCTTGCGCACGTCCTCGGGCAATCCGTTCCAGCGCGCGAGATTGGTGAAGATGTAATGGCCGTCCCAGATGTGGCCGGTCATCGCGACATATTTCTGCACCTCGTAGAGCTTTGCGCTGTTGATCAGCGCCAACGGATTCTCCTGGCCGTCGACGACATGGGTCTGCAGCGCGGCATAGAGCTCGCCGAAATTGATCGGGGTCGGCGCCGCGCCCAGCGCCTTGAAGGTCGTGACCCACAGCTGGTTGCCGGGCACGCGGATCTTGAAACCCTTGAGGTCATCAGGGCTCGTGACCGGTCTTGCGCTGGACGTGATGTGGCGATAGCCGTTGTCGAGCATCTTTGGCATCACGAACAGCCCGACCTTCTCGAACCTGGCCCGCACGTGATTGCCGAGTTCGCCGTCCATCGCGGCCCAGACCTTGTCATAGGACGGGAAGGCGAAGGCGATCGCGTTGATGCCGCCGATCGGGACCACGGTCTGGTTGACGCCCGAGGTCGACATCATGTCGAGCGCGCCGGCGCGGACCTGCGAGAACATGTCCGGCTCGCTGCCGAGCTGGCTGTTCGGAAACACCTGCAGGTCGACCAGGCCGCTGGTGTCCTTGGCAATCGCGGCCGCTGCGTCCTGGATCTGGGTGACGCCGGGATGATCGGCCGGAAAGGCGGTCGCATAGCGCAGCCGGAACTTTGCGCCTTCCGCGCGGACCATGCGCGGCCGAGCGCTGGCAGCGAGGATAAGCCCCGCCGCTGCCACAGACTTACCGAAATTACGCCTTGTCAATTGAGCGGCCATCGGGATTCGTTTCCTCTGATTATTCTTGTCGACTAGTCGACTAGATTTGGTCTATCTCTAGACCGACGCGGCCCGTTTGGCAAGCCTTGGTGGCCAAGGCCGCGCGCCGGGGAAGACGAAGGCCGCGTCCGAACGAGTGGGGGAGTAAAACCATGCCGGCCATCGTCATTGCCTCGCCCAATCTCGCCGCCCCGGCTGCGATGTCCAAAGCGCGCCGGGGAGACCGCTCATGACGACGGTCCCCAGGACGGCGCCGTTGCCGCGGCTCTCTACGAGCACGCTGCATCGCGCGGCGAAGAATGTCAGGCTGCTGGGCTATGATCGCGCGGTCTTGCGCGGCGGCATCGTCCATCTCGGGCTCGGCGCGTTTGCCCGCGCGCATCTGGCCGAATATACCGACGACGCCCTGGCGCGCGCCGCGGGCGATTGGGGGATCACCGGTGTCAGCCTGCAGCGCCCCGACCAGCGCGATCGCCTGGCGCCGCAGGACGGTCTTTACACCGCGCTGCAGCGCGACGGCGCCGGCACGCAGGCCCGCATCATCGGCTGCGTGCAGCGCGTGCTGGTTGCCCCGGAGCAGCCCCAGGCCGTGGTCGCGGCCATGGCCGACCCGTCGTGCCGCATCGTCACGCTGACCGTGACCGAGAAGGGCTATTGCCACGATCCGGCGTCGGGCCGGCTGGATTTTGCCCATCCCGACATCCTGGCCGATCTGGCGCATCCCGCCGCGCCGCGGTCGGCGATCGGCTTGATCGTGACCGCGCTGGACCGCCGGCGCGCCGCGCGTCTGTCGCCCTTCACGGTCGTGTGCTGCGACAATCTTCCGCAGAACGGCCGCCTGCTGGCGCGTCTGGTCGATGAGTTCGCCCGCCGGCGCAGCGCCCAGTTGGCGGACTGGATCGCCGCGAAGGGCGCATTTCCCTGCACCATGGTCGACCGCATCGTGCCGGCGACCACCGATGCCGATGTCGCCGCCGCGTCGGAGACGGTCGGTCTGCTCGATCTCGCCGTCGTGGTGCATGAGCCGTTCCGGCAATGGGTGATCGAGGACCGCTTCGTGTCGACCGCGCGGCCGGCCTGGCAGGAGGTCGGCGCGCAATTCGTGCCCGATGTCGCACCCCATGAGCACATGAAGCTGCGGGTGCTGAACGCGGCGCATTCGGCGCTCGCCTATCTCGGCTATCTCTCCGGGCGGGAGACCATCGTCGAGGCGGTCTCCGATTCCATCCTGCGGCGCTTCGTGCTCGACCTCTGGCGCGAGGAGATCATTCCCGTGCTCACGGCGCCGTCCGGCATCAACCTCAGCGCCTATAGCGACCGCCTGATGCGGCGTTTCGAGAATCCCGCGATCCTGCACCGGACCTGGCAGATCGCCGCCGACGGCTCGCAGAAACTGCCGCAGCGCCTGCTGGATACCATCCGCGAGCGCCTGGCGCGCCAATTGCCGATCACGCGGCTCGCCCATGTCGTCGCGGCCTGGATCCGCTATGTCGGTGGAATCGACGAGACGGGCAGGCCGATCGACGTGCGCGATCCCCTCGCTGCCCTGTTGCGGAGCACCCTCGACGGCGCCGGCGAGGCGCCGGAGCAACGCGTAGCGTGCGTGATCGCGCTGCGGGAGATTTTTGGCGCCGATCTCGCAGCTGACGGGGTCTTCCATGCCGCGGTGACGGAAGCCTATAAGGCGATGCTGGAGCACGGCGTTCGCGACGCAACCCTGGCGCAACTCGCGCCCTGACATCAAGCCAACCCTGGAGAGGTTTCGTGGAGCAAAGCTGGCGCTGGTTCGGTCCGCAGGACGTGGTCAGGCTTCCCGCCATTCGTCAGGCGGGCGCGCGCGGCGTGGTCACGGCGTTGCATGATATCGCCTATGGCGAGGTCTGGACGGTCGAGGCGATCGAGGCGCGCAAGGCGCTGATCGGGGCCGATCCGTCGCTCGGCCTTGCCTGGAACGTGGTCGAGAGCCTGCCGGTGCACGAGCGCATCAAGATCGGCGAAGGCGACCTCGGTGCGCTGTTCGACAATTACCGCGCCTCGATGCGCAACCTCGCCGCCTGCGGCATCAGGACGATCTGCTATAATTTCATGCCGGTCGTGGACTGGACGCGGACCGAGCTGTTCCACGTGCTGCCGGGCGGCGGCCGCGCGCTGCGCTTCAACATGCATGAGTTTGCCGCCTTCGACTGTTTCATGCTGGCGCGGCCGGGCGCCGAGGCCGACTTCGAGCCGGACGTGCTGGCGCGGGCGCGCGCCTGGTTCGACGCGGCGTCCGAGAGCGACAAGGACAGGTTGCTTAAAACCATCATGGCGGGACTTCCCGGCGCCTTCGACCGCTACGACATTCCCGGCCTGCGGCGGATCCTGGACCGCTATCGCGACATCACGGCCGATGGCCTGCACGAAAACCTCGCCCGCTTCCTGCGCGAGGTCGTGCCGCTCGCCGAGGAGCTCGGCATCCGCATGGCGATCCATCCCGACGATCCGCCGCGCTCGCTGATGGGGCTGCCGCGGATCGTCTCCGCCGCCGACGACATCGTGCGCATCCTTTCGGCGGTGGACGAGGACGCCAACGGACTGACCTTCTGCGTCGGCTCGCTTGGCGCGGGCAGGCAGAATGACGTGCCGGCGATGGCGGCGCGCTTTGCCGAGCGGACGCATTTCATCCACCTTCGCAACGTTGCCAAGGAGCCGGACGGCTCTTTCGCGGAGGCCGAGCATCTCGCAGGAGATAGCGACATGGTCGCGGTCATCGAAACTTTCTTGCGGGAGCAGGGGCGTCGCAAGGATCTCGGAGATCCCGACTGGCGCCTGCCGTTCCGGCCCGACCACGGCCACGAACTGCTCGACGACATCGGCAAGGGAAGTTTCCCCGGCTACTCCGCCATCGGGCGGCTGAAGGGCCTTGCCGAGTTGCGCGGCGTGATGATCGCGGTCAGCCGCATCCATCAGCTGCCAATGTGAGTCGAAAGCGCCGGAATATTTTCCTCGCCGGAGACGAACCGGAGAGCGAACAGGTCGCACTGCAGTGTAGACAACTGCCGACCGCGTTCGAACTGCCTGGCGCGCGGCGAACGATCAGGAAAACATGGTATTGACGTAAGGGTCCTGTAACCCTGCGTTCAACACACTTCCGCACGCTTTGGCCCGTTTAGAAAGCGCTAATCATTGTTGTCGCAATTCTTTCGGCACCGTTGGCTAGCTGGAAGTACCGCCGTGACAATTCGCAGTGCGTTTGAAGGTGTCCGTCATCTCGTTGCCGAGTTTGGCCGTGCGCGCGAGGGCAATCTCGCGGTCATCTTTTCGCTCGCGGCCATCCCCATCATCGGCGCGATGGGGGCAGCCGTCGACTTCTCCACGGCCAACGACGTCAAGACGCAACTGCAGAACGCGCTCGATGCCGCGGTGCTGGCCGGCGCGACGCAGACTTCTGCGAAGCAGGTCTCGATCGCGACCGCGGTGTTCAACGGCGATTTCGTCACCAAATACGGCAACACCGGCTCGGCCTCGTTCACGCAGAACGCCAACGGTTCGCTCTCGGGTACCGCCACGTCGACCGTGCAGATGTCGTTCATGGCCATGCTCGGCAAGACGTCGATGGTCGTCAACGCCGCGGCTACCGCGACGCCCGGCGCGCAGGGGACAACCCCGGTCTGCATCCTGCTGACCAATACGCTGGCGAGCCAGGCCCTCCTGGTCAATTCCGGGGGCAAGATCAACGCGCCAACCTGCGAGATCCACGTTCTCTCGACGCAGAACCCGGCTGCGATCTTCAACGACACGCCGAACGTCAAGCGCATCTGCATCAAGGGTTCGACCATCATCAAGAATGGCGGCGCCAGTCCGAATGCCGTGACGAGCTGCGCCACCATCAGCGATCCCTTTGCCGGTACCCTGCCGACAATAAGCGTCGGCACCTGTACCGACCCGGGCAACTTCAGCGGCAACGTGACGCTCAATCCAGGGACCTATTGCGGGACCAATTTCAACGGCTCGGGAACGTTGACCCTGAATCCGGGGCTCTATGTGATCAAGGGCACGTGGAACATCAATTCGGGCTGGACCGTGAACGGGTCGGGCGTGACCATCTACTTCGCCGACCAGAACTCGTATATCCAGTTCAACAGCAACGTCACCGCGAACCTGTCGGCGCCGACCTCAGGCACCTATGCGAACATCCTGATGTACGAGCCGACCGGGCTCTCGACCACCAACCTCGTGTTCGACGGCACGACCGGCTCGAGCTTCACCGGACTGATCTATCTGCCGAGCCGCGAGGTCACGATCAACTCGACCTCGACCGTGTCGAGCAACGCCGTGACCATGGTGTTCTCGACCCTGATCCTGAACGCGACCAGCTGGACCATCGCGCCCGGCGCGCTCTCGATGTCGGTCGCGAGCGGCACCGCGACCAGCGCATATCTGTCGCAATAGCACGGTTGCAGAGGTGGGTGGGCAAAGCCGTCGGGCGCGCACTTGCGCGGCCGATGGCGTGCCCACCATCGAATGCGACGCTTGCGGTGAGATGGTGGGCACGGCGCAAGTGCGCCTTTGCCCAACCTGCGTTTCCTGGTGAACGGACAAATCTGCACGACGGGCAATTCGCGCATGCACGGCATGCACGGATTGCCCGTCGTGCCATTGTGTCGCAGCCCGCACGCATTGCTCTTCGTCCCCAAATCATCGGATTCTCGATCCGTCCTGTTTCGGCACGAGGGGCGTATCGCGATCGTCACGAGACGCGAGGCAGGATGCGATGGACGCTGCGGCGTGAGTGCGCTTTTGCGCAAGACGACTGACGAAGCGGCGGACGCAGAAGTCGTGTGGTCCTGACACCCCGACGCTGGTGTCAAGTTGCGCGGACGAGATACGCGCGACGACAGGAGCAAGAAAGCCCGGTTCCTGGGGAGAGCACGAAGGACAGCGTTAAAACCGTCGCGCAGGGAATGCCGGATGATCGGCTGAACCTGTGGCAGCTGCCGCCTGCTTTTTGTTTTGCAGGCGGGCCATGGGCAAGGCCATTGCCCGGCATTCCCTGTGCCCTCTTTCCTTCGGGGGCATCATCATGATGCACAACTCGGGCGCATCGCGCCGCGGGAATGCGGACTCATATTCTCAACCGGCTGTTTGATATTCGGATCCGAGAGCACCTTTGGTGTCCCCGGACAAGCAGGCTCGGGCGCGCAATCTGGACGAATGCGCGGATGAACGTGCCCCCTCCGGGGCGGACGCGCCGTTCCGCTTTCCGAGACCGGACCGCTTCGGTTTTGCCGTTTTCTTGGGCCGATTGACCAGCCTCTCCGCCCGATCCTTAGCCAATCGCTCGTATGCAAACGGTTTGCTGCGCAGCGACAGGCCGATCCCGCCATCCTGCGCGGCGGTTTCCAGTTGTAAGCCATCTTCGTATCTGTACTAATTGGGTCAAAGTCCCGAGCGACGCTCGCGATTGAGGTTCGAAGGAGATCAGAATGGGTGACATCAGAAAGGTCATTGTCGCGGTGCTCTGCGCTGCAGGGCTTTCGCTTCAAGCGATACCGGCATTTGCCGAGACCACGCTCAGAGCCGTAATGCAGTCCGACCTGAAGATCCTCGATCCGATCTGGACCACCGCCTACATCGTCCGCAACCACGGCTACATGATCTACGACACGCTCCTGGCGCAGGACGAGAAGGGCGAGATCAAGCCGCAGATGCTGGACAAGTACGATGTCTCGGCCGATCGCAAACTTTACACGTTCACGCTGCGCGACGGCCTGTTGTGGCATGACGAGAAGCCGGTGACGTCGGAGGATTGCGTCGCTTCGATCAAGCGCTGGGCGGCGAAGGACTCGATGGGACAGAAAATGATGTCCTTCGTCGATTCCATCGATGTCGTCGATGCCAAGACGTTCACGATCAAGCTCAAGGAGCCCACCGGCCTCGTGCTGCTCGGTCTTTCCAAGCCGTCGTCCAACGTCCCCTTCATGATGCCGAAGCGGGTCGCCGAGACCGACCCGAACAAGCAGATCGAGGATTTCACCGGCTCCGGCCCCTTCAAGTTCGTCAAGGACGAATGGAAACCGGGCGACAAGACGGTCTATGTCAAGTTCGACAAGTACAAGCCGCGGCCCGAGCCGGCCTCCGGCCTTGCCGGCGGCAAGGTCGCCAAGGTCGATCGCGTCGAATGGCTCGCGATCTCCGACCAGCAGCAGGCCGTCAACGCGCTGCAGAAAGGCGAGATCGACTTCATCGAGCAGCCGAGCCATGACCTGCTCGGCGCGCTGAAGAAGGATCCCAACGTCACGGTCCTGGAAGTGCCGCAGCTGAAGGCCCAGTACGTCTTCCGTCCCAACTGGCTCCACAAACCCTTCGACAACCCGAAGATCAGGCAGGCGCTCTGGTACGCGTTCAACCAGGAAGATTTCCTGATGGCGACCATCGGCGATGAGGCTTACATCAAGGAATGCAAGGCGCTGTTCATCTGTGGCACGGCTTTCGCTTCGACCAAGGGGACCGATGGCATCCTGACCTCCAACATGAAAAAGGCGCAGGAGCTCCTCAAGGAAGGCGGCTACGACGGCACTCCCGTGGTCCTGATGCAGTCGACCGACTTGAAGGTGTTGACCAACCTCGCGCCCGTGGCAAAATCCCTGATGGAGAAAGCCGGCTTCAAGGTCGACATGCAGTCGATGGACTGGCAGACGCTGGTGGCGCGCCGCGCGAAGAAGGATCCGCCTGACGCAGGTGGCTGGAATGCCTTTCTGACTGCCTGGGTGACCGCCGACGTCATGAATCCGGTATCGGCGGCTTATGTGAATTCCGGCTGCGACAAGGCCTCGTTCGGCTGGCCCTGCGACGAGAAGATGGAGAAGCTGCGCGACGAATTCGCCCGCGAATCCGACCCTGCCAAGCAAAAGGCGATTGCGGAAGCCGTGCAACTGCGCAACATCGAAATGACGCAACTGATCCCGCTGGGCGAATACCTGCAGCCGGTGGCGATGCGCAAGGCCCTGAAAGGATATCTGCCGGCGCCGGCGCCGGTGCTGTGGAACATCGAGATCACCAAGTAGGGGTTGGCGTTTCCCGGGCGGCTCTTGACGCCCGGGATAAAAATTGGGTCATGTCCCCTTGAATATGTTCGCTTACATCTTGAGACGACTGCTTCAGACGATTCCGGTGATGCTCGTCGTCGCCGTCTTCATCTTTCTGATGTTGCGTCTGACACCGTATGACCCGGCTGCGATCATCGCCGGCGACAGCGCCACCGCCGAACAGGTGGCGCAGATCAGGAGCCAGCTCGGCCTCAACGACCCGATCGTGCAGCAGTTCTTCAACTGGCTCGGCAAGGTCCTGAGCGGCGATCTCGGCCAGAGCTTCTTCTTCAAGAAGACGGTGGCCGAGTTGATCGGCGAGCGCATCGAGCCGACCCTGTCGCTGGCCTTTTTCACCATCGTCATCGCCGTGCTCGTCGCCGTTCCGCTCGGGGTGCTGGCGGCGCATCGCCAGGGCACCTGGATCGATCGCGTGGTGATGGGCTTTTCGGTCCTGGGCTTTTCGGTGCCGACCTTCGTGGTCGGCTACATCCTGATCTATGTCTTCGCAGTCTGGCTGAACTGGCTGCCGGTGCAGGGCTATCAGCACATCAGCGAGGGGGTTTGGGGCTGGGCCGAGCGGCTGATCCTGCCGGCGCTGACGCTCTCGGTGATCTACGTTGCGCTGATCGCGCGCATGACGCGGGCGAGCGTGCTCGAAGTGCTCTCGGAAGATTATATCCGCACTGCCCGCGCGAAGGGGCAGATCGAGCGCCGGGTGCTGTTCCGTCACGCGCTGCGCAATGCCGCGGTGCCGATCGTCACGGTGATCGGCCTCGGAATTGCTTTGCTGATCGGCGGCGTGGTGGTGACCGAAAGCCTCTATACCATTCCTGGCCTCGGCCGGCTCACGGTCGATGCCGTGCTCGCCCGCGACTACCCGACGATCCAGGCCGTGATTCTGCTGTTCTCCTTCGTTTATGTGATGATCAATCTGGCGGTCGACCTGACCTACACCTTGCTCGATCCCAGGATCCGCTACTGATGGCCGAGTTGACGACGATCGAACCTGCCGTTCCGGTCACAGCAAGCCGGCCGACGGCGTCCGCACGCGCGCTCCGGAATCCCGGCGTGATCGCCGGCGGGCTGGTCATCCTGCTGGTCGTCCTGATCGGGTTGCTCGCGCCGTTTCTTGGCACCATCGATCCCACCGCGATCAATCCGGCCGCGCGCAATCGCGTGCCGGGGATGGCAATCAGCATGCGGACCGACACCGGCGAACGCATCAAGATGGTGGCGCGGTTCGGCACCGACAGCCTTGGCCGCGACATCTACAGCCGCGTCGTCTATGGCGCGCGCGTCTCGCTCCTGATCGGCATCGCGGTCGCGGTGATCTCGATCGCGGCGGGCCTGTTCATCGGGCTTTTGGCCGGCTTCTTCCGCTGGCTCGACGCGGTGCTGATGCGGATCATGGACGGGCTGATGGCGATCCCCGCGATCCTGCTGGCGATCGCGATGGTCTCGCTGTTCCGTGCCGGCGTGGGCGCTGTCATCGCGGCGATCGCCGTGCCCGAGATTCCGCGCGTGGTGCGGCTGGTACGCTCCATCGTGCTCGGCGTGCGCGAGGAGCCCTATGTCGAGGCGGCCGTGACGCTCGGCACTCCCACGGCAAAACTGCTGTGGCGCCATGTGCTGCCCAACACGATCGCGCCGCTGATCGTGCAGGGCACATTCACCTGCGCCTCCGCGATCCTGGTCGAGGCGATCTTGTCGTTCCTCGGCATCGGTGTGCCGCCGGACGTGCCGACCTGGGGCAACATCATGGCGGAGGGCCGCCAGGTGTTCAGCCTCTATCCGCACAACATCATCTATCCCGGCATCATGCTGGCTGCGACCATCCTGGCCGTGAACGTGCTCGGCGATGGCCTCCGCGACACGCTCGATCCGAAAATGGCCAAGCGCGTGTGACATGAGCGCGCCGGTCCTCGAAATCTCCAATCTTTCGGTGGCAATCCACGGCGGCGGCGACCGCGCGCATGCCGTGCAGGGCATCGACCTTGTGGTTGGCGCCAACGAGATCGTCTGCGTGGTCGGCGAGTCCGGCTCGGGCAAGTCGGTCACCGCGCAGGCGGTGATGGGACTGCTGCCAAAAGGGTCGCTCGCGGTGAAGAGCGGTTCGATCCGCCTGAACGGCGAGGAACTGACCCAGAAGAGCGAAGCGGAGCTGCGCGCGATCCGCGGCCGGCAGATGGCGATGGTGTTCCAGGAGCCGATGACGGCGCTCAACCCGGTGGAGCGGGTCGGCAAGCAGATCGCCGAGATTTTGGAGATCCACACCACTCTTGACGCGAGGGGGCGTCGCGAGCGGGTGCTCGAAATCATGCGCGCGGTGCATCTGCCCGATCCTGCGCAAATGATCGATGCCTATCCGCACCAGCTGTCGGGCGGTCAGCGCCAGCGCATCATGATCGCGGCGGCGCTGGTGCTTGACCCCGCGCTCTTGATCGCGGACGAGCCGACCACCGCGCTCGACGTCACGACGCAGGCGCAGATCTTGAGCCTGATCCGCGAGATGCAGGCGCGCAAGAAGACCGGGGTGCTGTTCATCACGCATGATTTCGGCGTGGTCTCCGAGATCGCCGACCGGGTCGTGGTGATGCAGTTCGGTCGTGTCGTCGAACAGGGCCCGCGCGAAGACGTGCTGCGCCGGCCGCGCGAGCCGTACACGCGCATGCTGATGGCCGCGGTGCCGAGCATGATCCCGCCGCAGCGGCTACCCGCAACCGGCGCCGTGACGCTGCAGACGCAAAACCTCCACAAGACCTATGGCAAGCGCAGTTTTTGGCAGAAGCGGGCGCGCGTGGTCAATGCGGTCAATGACGTGACGCTCGAGGTGCGGCGCGGCGAGACGCTCGGCATCGTCGGCGAATCCGGCTCGGGCAAGTCGACGGTGGCGCGCTGCATCGCGCGCCTGGTCGATCCGACCTCGGGTCAGATCGCGATCGAGGGCAGGGACATCGCCGCGCTCTCCGAATCCCAGATGCGCCCGCTGCGGCGCGGCGTCCAGATGGTGTTCCAGGATCCCTACCGGTCGCTCAATCCGCGGCGGACGGTGGGCGAGGCGATCATCGAGGGGCCGATGAATTTTGGCGTCTCGCGCGACGCCGCGTTGAAGCGCGCGCGGCAGCTGATGTCGACGGTGCATCTGTCGCCCGATGCGCTCGACCGCTACCCGCACCAGTTTTCCGGCGGCCAGCGCCAGCGCATCTGCATCGCCCGCGCGCTCGCGATGGAGCCTTATCTCCTGATCGGCGACGAGCCGGTCTCGGCGCTCGATGTCTCGGTGCAGGCGCAGGTGCTAAAACTGCTCGACGAGGTGCGGCGGCAGTTCGATCTCGCCCTGCTGTTCATCACCCATGACCTGCGCGTGGCCGCGCAGGTCTGCGACCGCCTCGCGGTCATGCAGAAGGGCGTCATCGTCGAGCAGGGCGCGACCGCCGACGTGTTCGCCAACCCGAAACATCCCTATACCCGGGCGCTGTTCGAGGCCGCGCCCGGCCGTCACCAGGAGTTTGGCCGCGGCGACTGAGCGACAAGAAAAGACAAGGGGGAAGCACGGATGAACATCCGGGAGTACGCGAAATATGATGCGACTGACCTCGCCGGGCTCGTCAGGAAAAAGGAGGTGTCAGCGAAGGAGCTGGCGCTGACGGCGGCCAAGGCAATCGAAAAGGCCAATCCCGAGATCAAGGGCGTCGTCGAAATCTATGACGACCGCATCGAGGGGCTCGACGAGAAGGCGCTCGGCAATGGGCCTTTCCGTGGCGTGCCGCTCCTGATGAAGGACGTGTTCGGCCACGAGAAGGGCCGCAAGATCGAGTTCGGCTCGCGGCTTTGCGAAGGCATGATCGGCGACACCGACAGCAATCTCGCGATCCTCCTGCGCAAGGCCGGCGTCAACATCATCGGCCGCTCCGCCGCGCCGGAATATTCGATGGCGGGCACCACCGAAGGCATGCTCTACGGCAACGCGTCCAATCCATGGAAAAAGGGCTTTTCGACCGGCGGCTCCTCCGGCGGCGCGCAGGCGTCCGTGACGTCAGGCATGGTGCCGATCGCGCACGGCTCCGACATCGGCGGATCGATCCGGATCCCGGCGAGCTATTGCGGCGGCGTCGGCTTCAAGCCGTCGCGCATGCGCATCTCCGTCGGCCCATTGGTCGACGAGGGCGGCTTCGGCTACTCCATGAACCACATCCAGGCGCGGACGGTGCGCGACTCCGCCGCGATGCTCGACTGCCTGGCCATTCCGCTGGCCGGCGACCCCTTCGTGATCCCAAAACCCGAGCAGCCCTATGCGGCGCTCGCAAAGCGCAAGCCGAGAAAACTCAAAATCGGCATCATTCTCGACGAACTCGCGGGTGTGAAAGTCGATGGCGAGGTGCGCAAGGCCGTCGAGAAGGCCGGCAAGGCGCTGGCTAGCCTCGGCCATCGCGTCGAACAGGCGAGCACGAGCCTCGGCGGCATCGACATGCTCGCAACGATGCGCGATCTCTTCTTCTTCGATTTTGACGGGCGACTGAACTATTACGGTGAGAAGACCGGTCGCAAGCCGGGGCCCGACAATCTCGAGCCGATCATCTGGTCGGTCTACCAGCGCGCCCGCGAGATCACACCATCGCGCTTCACGGCCGCGTGGAGCAAGGCCAATGTGATGCGCCGCAGCCTCGGCCAGTTCTGGACCAAATACGACATCTGGCTGTCGCCGACCACGGCCACGACCGCGCCGCCCTGGGGCACCGTCAACCTCTCGGTCGAAGGCATCGATTTCGACACTTTTACGCAGGGCATCTTTGCGTTGCCGGTGCAGTACACGCTGCCGCACAACATCATGGGAACGCCGGCGATCTCGCTGCCGCTTGCACAGCATTCGAACGGCCTGCCGATCGGCGTGCAGATCGCAGCATCGCCCGCGATGGATCATCTCGTGCTGCAGCTCGCCACCGCGCTGGAGGAGGCGATGCCCTGGGCGCGCCGCGTGCCCGCGCTGCATGTGAGCAAATTGTGAGTGCCCGTCATTGCGAGCGAAGCGAAGCAATCCAGACTCGTGCCGCGGCGACAGGCTGGATTGCTTCGGCGCTATGCGCCTCGCAATGACGCCGGGTGTCTTACTGATACGCCGCGACGATATCGGAGACCGCGCGCTCGAGCTGCTGGGCGGTGGCGCATTGCCGCGCCACGGTGCAAAAGGTCTGGTAGCGCAGCATCTCCGAGTCGCCCCAGCCCCAGGTCATGCGGCCTTCGGGGTTGAGCCAGACCAGCCGCTTGCAGCGCTCCGAGATGCGGCGGACGATGTCGGCGCCGGGATCGAGATTGTTGCTGCGGGCATCGCCGAGCACGATCACGGTCGTTTGCGGCGTCACGGCATCCATCGCCAGCCGTTCGAAATCGGTGAATGAACTGCCGTAATCGGAGGAGCCGAAACCGACCTTGGACATGATCTCGGCCATCGCCTCATCGGCGCCCTTTGTCTCCAGGATCTCGCTGACCTCGATCAAATGCCCGGAAAAGGCGAAGGAGCGGACATCGGACACGACCTCGTGCAGGCTGTGGATCAGCAGCAGGAAGAAATCCGAGACCCGCGCCACCGAGCCCGAGACGTCGCACAGCGCGACGATTTTGGGGCGATCGCGATGCCGGCGCTTCCACGCGGTGAGAAACGGCACGCCGCCCCAGGCCGCGTTGCGCCTGAGGGTTCTGCGCACATCAAGATGGCCGCGGCGCTGCCGCTTGCGCGGCTTGCTGTAGCGCTCGCGCAGCCGCCGCGCGATTTGCCGGATCAGCGCGCGCATCTCCTCGACCTGCCTCGGCTCGATCCGGGACAGCGGCGCGTTGCGCAGGATGTCGTTGCGCAGGTTTTCGGCCTCTTCGCGACCATAGAGCAGCAGCGCCTGCGAGACGGCGTCGCGGACGTTTTCACGCAGCGCCTCGAGCGCTGCCGCAAGCCGCTCCGCGAGCGCCGGATTATCCACGGTCAGTTGCTCGAGGTCGTCGCGCAGGCGCGCGATGCCCATGGCATCGAGGATGCGGCCCGAAAACAGGCCGCGCTGGGTGAAGAAGCGGATATCGGAGAGCGATGCCGCATTCGACGCGGTCGCGATTGCCGCCTGGATCGCAGCGCGATCTTGCGCCAGCAGCATCTGCGCGAGTGGACCGACGCCGTCGGTCGGCGAACCGCCGGCGCCGGAACTGCCCGCATCGGCCTCGCCGCTAGCTTGGGGCGAAGCCGTCTGGTCCGCTTCGCCAGGCGTATTCGCCGGCTGCGATGGCGCAGGCGCGGCGAAGAACAGGTCAAAGCAGTCGCCGAGCGCGCGCTTCTCGTCCTGGGTCTTCGCAAGCGTCAACAGGAAGGAGTCACGCAGCACCTCGCGGTCGGAAAGGCCGACGCTGGCCACGGCCCGCATCGCATCGATGCTTTCGGCCGGCGAAACGCGCACGCCGGCGCCCCGCGCGGCCCGGAAGAAGCGATGCAGGTTCTCTTGCATCGCGCGTGTCCCTTCAGCCGAACACGTTCTGGCGCAGCGCCTTGGCCACGAAGGTCGTCACGTGCGGCAGGGTCGCCTCGACATCGGACTCGTATTTCAGCAGCACGTTGAGCGTATCCTTGACGACGTCGTGGCCGAGCTCGCCGGCCTGCAGCAGCACCAGCACCCGCGCCCAGTCGATGGTCTCGCTGACCGAGGGCTGCTTCTTGAGGTCGAGAGTGCGGATGTCGTGGATGAAACTGACAAGCTGCCGGCGCAGGAGCTGTGCGATGGCGGGCACGCGGCTTTCGACGATGCGCTCCTCCAGCTTCTGCTCGGGGAAGCCGATGTGCAGGTGCAGGCAGCGCCGCTTCAGCGCGTCGCCGAGATTGCGCTCGCTGTTGGAGGTCAGGATCACCGTCGGCGGCACCACGGCCGACACGGTCCCGAGCTCGGGAATGGTGACCTGGAAATCGCTGAGGATTTCGAGCAGCAGCGATTCGAACTCCGCGTCCGACTTGTCGATCTCGTCGATCAGCAGCACGCAGCCTGCTTCCTGCTCCAGCGCCTGCAGCAGCGGACGCGGCTCGACGAATTCCTTGGAAAAGAACACATCGCCGAAATCGTGCAGCTGTTCGAGCGCGGCATGCAACGTCGCGGCGCCGCCGAGCACCTCGCCGAGCTTGTCCTTCAGGATCTGCGTGTAGAGCAGCTGCTTGGCGTATTTCCACTCGTAGAGCGCCTTTGCCTCGTCGAGGCCCTCATAGCATTGCAGGCGGATCATCTTCAGGCCGCGCCAGGTTGCGATCGCCTTGGCGAGCTCGGTCTTGCCGACGCCCGCAGGTCCTTCGACCAGGATCGGCTTTGCGATCTGCTCTGCGAGGTAAACCGCGGTCGCGATCTGCCGGCTTGCGATATAGCCCTGCGAAGCCAGGCCGCTTTCGACGGCCTCGATCGAGGCCATGGGCCGAGGATCAGCCACGAAGGTGAGCTCCATCTAATGATGAGTCATGGCTACGCGCCTTCACGGGCGATGTCCATAGCGCGCTCACAGCGGCGGCCGCAGTGTGCGGTGCATGTCCATCGTGTAGGTATACCGACCCTCGGGATGGGTGGTCACCGTGACTTCGAACAGTTCGTCCTGCACGCCGTAATAGCGGCGGATGACCGTGAGGGCCGGAGAGCCCGCCCTGACTCCGAGCGGCTTGGCGATGCCAGCCGGCATGCCGCGCACAAAGATTTCCATCTGGGCGTGCTCGGTGACCTGCCCGAACATTTTTGCGACCTGCTCGTGCACCGGCGTGCGGCCGTGATCGCTGCGCTTAACGACGGGTGCGAACTTGCGCAGCACATAGATCTCGGTCCAGCCGAGCGGCGCGGCAAACTGGTCGGCGCGCCTGACCGCCTCGATCAGGAACCAGTGTTTTCCCGGTTCGCATTTCAGCAGTGCAGCGAGCGTGCGGTCCGCGGCAACATCGCGCGTCGCCACGACATCGCGATAGGTCTCATTGGAATAGCGCAGCCATTCGGCAAGCGACGTGACGCTGTGGGTGAACAGCACGGGAGGCTCGCTCGCAATCACCACGGAGCCGAGCCCCGCGCGCCGCACGATCAGGCCCTGATCCCTGAGAATGCGCAGCGCCTCGCGCACGGTCTGCCGGCTGGCGGAATATTTTGCCATCAGCTCCGTCTCGGTCGGCAGCAGATTGCCGACGTCGACCTTGCCGAGGCGGATGTCCTTCTGCAGCCGTGTGGCGATGTCGCGATAGCGCGACGAGCGTGGTTTTGGCTTGTCAGTCGCCATGACAGGGCTCAGGCTGTCCCGTCTCCATCGACCGCAGCGCGGCCTCGAAGGCGGCCAGTGTCGCCAGAACTTCGTCTTCCGCTACGGGGAACGGCTGTTTCGTTTCGACCGCATCGGCAAAGGCGTCAAGCTCGGCTGCGAGCACATCGATTTGCGTGTGCTGCACGGTTTTCGGGTGATCGCCGGATTTGCGGATGATTGTCGTCACATCGTCCAGCACTTCGACGGATCCCAGGGTACCGAAGACGTGGACGCGCCAGTAGAACGGTGTCGCGCGCACCGTGGCCAGCGTGCCGGTGACGCCGCTGGCGAAATCGATCGCGAGCAGCGCCGCGTCGAGCGGCGGTGGTCCCGGCTCGCGCTGGCGCAGCCGTGCGTAGACCTGGCGTACCGGTCCCAGCAGGCTGACGAACGCGTCCAGCACGTGCAGGCCGGCGCCGGTCAGGCCGCCGCCCGGCGATTCCTCGGGCGACAGCCGCCAGCCCGTCGTGATGATGTTGGAGTTCTCGTTGCTGTTGTGGCCCTCGACATGAAGGATGCTGCCAAGCTCGCCGCTCGCGACGATTTTCCGCAAGCTTCGCATCGAGGGCCAGAACCGGCGATTATGCCCGACTGCGAGCACGACATTGGCTTTCCGGCAGGCCTCGAACATGCGCGCTGCGTCATCGCGCCGGAGCGCCAGCGGTTTTTCGCAAAACACCAGCTTGCCGTGGCTGGCTGCCGCGATCACCTGGTCATGATGCAGGGAATGCGGCGTGGCCAGCAGCACGGCCTGGACGGCGTCGTCCTTGAGGATGCTTTCAAGATTGTCGGTGAGGGCGATGTTGCGCTCGCTGCAAAAATCTCCTGCGCGTTCCAGGTCGCTCTCGACCGCTCGCATGATGTTGAGCCGGCCGGAAGCGCGCGACGCCTCGACGAGGGCGCGGCCCCAGCGTCCAAGCCCGGCGATCGCGCAGTTGATCATCGTTGTCCTCAAAGCTTGATGCGCGCGCGGTCGATCGCGGCAATGATGGCGGCGCTGTCGCTGTCCGGACCTTCCAGCGCGATCGCGGCGCGCAGCAGCGCCATCTGAACCGAGGTCATCGGCAAATGCAGATCGCGCGCCTTTGCCTCGCGCAGGATCAGTTCGGAATCCTTGACGGACTGCGCGATATGCGATTGCGGCGTGAAGTCGCGGGCCAGCATTTTCGCACCCTTGATGTCCATCACGCTGGAATAGGCGGCGGACTGGCGCGCGGCCTCCAGGAAGGCCGGGGGATCGAGGCCCAGGCTCTCGGCAAACGCGATGCCTTCGGCGAGCGCCGTGCGGTTGATCTGCAGGATCAGGTTGATCGCGAGTTTCGTGCGGCTGGCGTCGCCGATCGCTCCGATGTGCAGTCGTTTTGGGCAAAGGATGGTCAGGACCGGGCTCGCCGCTTCGATCGCATCCGCTTCCCCGGCGACGAGCGCGGCGGCGGATCCCTCGCGCGCTTCCGAACTGGTGCCGGAAACAGGAGCTTCGACGAAGCGAAAACCCGCGCGGGCCGCGTGCGCGTCGATCGCGACGATCTCATCGGGCGCACAGGTGGTGATGCAGATGATCAGGGGCCTTAAGCGGCCATCGCCCTGTTTGAGCTGGTCCAGAAGCATCTCGACCTGCGCTGCATTGTAGACCGCGACCACGATTGTCGGGCAGCGCTCGGCGACCTCGCGAACAGAGCGGGCGCTGTCGCCTCCCATCGCAGTCAAGGCATCGCACCGGCTGCGATCGATGTCGAATCCGGTCACAGCCTTTCCAGCCTCGATCAGCCGCGCGGCAAAAGCGGTGCCCATCAGCCCCAGCCCAACCACGCCAACCGGCGCATCGGTACTAATCACTGCGACGCTCCTCTCACTTGATCCTATTGCGGTTCGATCCCGGCCGCCTTGGCGTCCGCGGTCCAGCGCACGATCTCGCTCTTGATGAAAGCCCCGAATTCCTCGGGCGGCAGCGTCGCGACGATCACGCCGACCTTGGCGAGTTTCTGCCTCGTGTCCGGCGCTGCGAGAATTTTCTCGGTTTCCTGATAGAGCTTTCTCACGACCGGTTCCGGCGTGTTGGCCGGTGCCAGCAGCCCGTACCAGATCGTGGTCTCGAATCCCGGCATGGCCTCGGCGAGCGCCGGCAACTCGGGGAGCAGCTCGTTGCGGGCAGGCGATGTCACGCCGAGGCCGCGCAGGGTGCCGCCCTGCATCTGCGGGATCGCGACCGAGAAATCGCCAAAGGTGAGATCGAGCACGCCTCCCATGACGTCAGTCATCGCCTGCGGCACGCCGCGATAGGAGGCCGCGACCAGACTTACGCCGCCGCGGGATTGCAACTGCGCGATGGAGAGCTGCGAGGCGCCGGAGCCGTAGCCTGCGGTCAGGTTGCGATGCGTTTTCGTGTAGTCGAGGAACTGCGGCAGGTCCTTTGCCGGAAACTCAGGTTTGACTAGCAGCACCATGGCGGTTGTAGTGGTGCGGATGATCGGAGAAAAGTCCTTCACCGGGTCGTAGGGCAGGTCCTTCAGCGTCGCGACGTTGCTGGCGTGCGTGGTGTTGGTCCCCATCAGCAGCGTGTAGCCGTCGGGGCTGGCGTGCGCGACCTGCTGGGCACCGAGGCTGCCGAGCGCACCGGCGCGGTTCTCGATCACGACAGGCTCTCCGAGCGCGTCCTGAAGGTGCTGGCCGATCAGACGGGCCACCTGGTCCGGACCTGCGCCGGCAGGGAACGGCACGATGATCCTGATCTGGCGCTGGGGATAGTCTTCGGCGAGGCCGCTGCCGATCCCGAGCACGGACAGGAGCATGCCGACGACGGCGCTCCGCAGCATCATGTCCTCCCGCTTGTATTTGTACGGGTAAATCGACGAATGGCGCGGCCGCAGCCGCCAATTTCTAAGCTCCTCGCCGGGTTTACCCCACTTTATTTGTCCGTATAAACTAGCGGCAGGACGATGCGAGGGCAAGGCGAACATGACGGACACCAGTGAACTCTATGCGCGAGGCCTGTCCCGGCGACAACAAATGTTCGGCGTGGCCGAGGTCGAGAAGCGGATGGCAGCGGCCGGCGCGTTCGGCGCACCGCTGCAAAACATCATCAACGCCTATGTCTATGGCGATGTCTGGCAGCGCAGCGGCCTGTCCGACCAGATTCGCAGCCTGGTCATGCTCGGCATCACCGCGGCCTCCGGCAAGCCCGCCGAGTTCGCCGTGCATGCGCAGGGCGCGCTCAGAAATGGCTGCGCGCGCGAGCAGGTGCAGGACGTGCTGCTCCTGGTCGCGATGTATTGCGGCATTCCCGCCGCGATCGAGCCGAACCGGATCGCCGCGGAGATTTTTGCAGCCGATCCGGCCACGTCGTCCGATGGGGCGCAGGAAGGCGCGTGAGCGCCTTTACCGCGGCGGCAGGTGAACGGCCCCTTGCTGGCCGAGCCGCTCGATCTCGTCGGGGGAGAACCCGCCCTCGCGCAAAATGTCGCGGCCGTGCTGGCCGAAGGTCGGGGCTGGGCCGCCCGGCTCGGGTTGGGTTTCGCTCCAGGTCGACGGCACGCGCATCTGCCGGATCCGCCCTTCGACGGGATGCTCCGTAGTCTGGAAGAAGCCGACCGCCGCAAGGTGCGGATCCTCCAAAATGCTTTCGAGCGTGTGCATCGGCATGACCGGGATGTCCGCGCGCTCCAGAAGCTGGCGCCATTCGGCTGTCGTGCGCGTGAGGAAGATGCGGCCGACCTCCCGATAGATGTCGTTGATATGCGCGTGCCGTGCCGCGTGCGTCGCAAAGCGTGGCTGCTCGAGCATCTCCGGCTGGCCGATCGCGTCGAAAAAACTCTTCCACTGCTTGTCATTGTAGATCAGCGCGCAGATATGACCGTCGCTCGTCTTGTAGGGACGGCGGTGCGGCGACAACAGCCGCGCATACCCGCCATGGTCGAGCGGCGGATCGTAGGTCAATCCGCCCAGATGATCGATCAGCACGAACTCCGCCATCTCCTCGAACATCGGCACGTCGATGCGCTGGCCGGTGCCGGTGCGGCTCTGATGCATCAGCCCGCCCAAAATGGCGTTGACCGCCTTCAGGCCCACGACGCGATCGGCGACCGTGATCGGCACGTAGCGCGGTGTGCCGTCGCCGGCCATCGCGATCAGCGTCGGAATCCCCGACGCGCCCTGGATCAGATCGTCATAGGCCGGTTTTGCGGCATAGGGACCGGTTTGCCCATAGCCGAACAGGCCGACATAGAGGATGGCGGGGTTCGCCGCCGCGAGCGCCTCATAGCCGAGGCCGAGCCGCGCCATCGCCTGCGGCCGCACATTGTAGACGATCGCATTCGCCTTTCCCGCCAGTCGCAGCAGCGCGTCGCGGCCGTCGGCCTGCTTGAGATCGATCACGATCGAGCGCTTGCCGCGATTGGCGTTGAGGAACATCCCGCCCATGCCCTCAGAGCGGCCGGGACCGAGCTGGCGCACGATGTCGCCCTCGGGGCTCTCCACCTTGATGACGTCGGCGCCCATGTCGGCGAGGATCTGCGTGGCATAGGGCCCCATCAGCACGGTGGTGAGATCGAGGATGGTTATTCCGCCGAACGGACCCATGAAAAAAGCGCCTCCCTGACGCTGATATACGTGTAAGAAGAGTTCAGAACATCAAGCCAAGATCAAGGGCAACGGGATGGATTTTGCGCTCACCGGCCAGCAGGAGGCGATCCGCGACGCCATCGCAAAAATCTGCGCGGATTTTGACGACGCCTACTGGCTGCGTGGGGATCGCGAGGGCGGTTTTCCGCATGATTTTCACCAGGCGCTGGCCGACGCCGGCTGGCTAGGCATCTGCGTGCCGGAAGCCTATGGCGGCTCCGGGCTCGGCATCACGGAAGCTGCGATCATGATGCGCACGATCGCGGAATCCGGCGCCGGCATGTCCGGTGCGTCTGCCGTGCATATCAACGTGTTCGGCCTCAATCCGGTGGTCGTGTTCGGCACCGAGGAGCAGCGGCGGCGCATGCTGCCGCCGATGGTGGAGGGCCGCGAGAAGGCGTGTTTCGCGGTGACCGAGCCGAACACCGGTCTCAACACCACGCAGCTGAAGACGCGCGCGGTGGCGAAAAACGATCGCTACATCGTCAACGGCCAAAAGGTCTGGATTTCGACCGCGCAGGTCGCCCACAAGATCCTGCTGCTGGCGCGCACCACGCCGCTGGAGGAGGTCAAGAGTCCGACCCACGGCCTCAGCCTGTTCTATACCGATTTCGATCGCGCGCGCATCAAGGTCCATGAGATCGAAAAGATGGGCCGCAAGGTCGTCGACTCCAACGAGCTGTTCTTCGAGGATTTTGAAATTCCGATGGAGGACCGCATCGGCGAGGAGGGGCGCGGCTTCCACTACATCCTGGAGGGCATGAATCCCGAGCGCATCCTGATCGCGGCGGAAGCGGTCGGCCTCGGCAAATGCGCGCTCACACGCGCCGCCGATTACGCCAGGACGCGCATCGTGTTCAACCGCCCGATCGGTCAGAACCAGGCGATCCAGCATCCCCTGGCGAAAAACTGGGTCGAGCTGGAAGCGGCTTGGCTGATGGTGATGTCGGCGGCCTGGCAGTACGACAGCGGCATGCCGTGCGGCGCGGCGGCGAATGCGGCAAAATATCTCGCCGGCGAGGCCGGCTTTTCGGCCTGTGAGCAGGCCGTGATGACGCACGGCGGTTTCGGCTATGCCAAGGAATTCCATGTCGAGCGGTATTTGCGTGAGATCATGATCCCGCGCATTGCGCCGGTGAGCCCGCAGCTGGCGCTGAGTTTCATTGCCGAAAAAGTGCTCGGCTTGCCAAAATCATACTGATCGTGGAGAGCCCCGAAAGGTTTGAACTCAGCGGCAGCGCATGAACCTCAAGCAGCTCGAATATTTCGTGCAGGTGGCCGAGCTCGGCAGCTTCAGCAAGGCGGCCGTGGCGCTCGACGTGGCGCAGCCGGCGCTGAGCCGCCAGGTCCGCGCGCTGGAGACCGAGGTGCGCCAGCAGCTGTTTTTGCGCAACGGCCGCGGCGTGGCCCTGACCGATGCCGGAAAGCGGCTGTTCGACCACAGCGTCGCGGTGCTGCAGCTCGTCACCCATGCGCGCGAGGATCTCGGCGCGAGCCGCGACGAGCCGGTCGGCCGCGTCACCATCGGGCTACCGCCGAGCATCGGGCGGCAGCTCACGGTGCCGATCATCGACCGCTTCAAGCAGGAGCTTCCAGCCGCAAAACTCGCGGTGGTCGAGGGGCTGTCGAGCCACATCGTCGAATGGGTCACGACCGGCCGGGTCGATGTCGGCCTGGTCTACAATCCGGAGGCGCAGCCGGGCCTCGAGATCGTGCCGTTGTTGCAGGAGGCGATGGGCCTCGTCAGTCATGCGCCGAAGGGCAAGCGGCGGCTCGCGGCGCCGCTCCCGATGCAGGAGCTGTCGAACTATCCGCTGATCGTGCCGGAACGGGTGCACGCGATGCGGCGCCTCCTGGAGACCCAGGCGGCGCTTGCGGGCATCAAGCTCAACATCGCCTGGGAGGTGTCGAGCGTGCCGTCCATCATCGATCTGGTCTGCGCCGGCTATGGCCATGCGGTCCTGACCGCGAGCGGCGTCGCGGCTTCGGCGCGGGCGGGGGAACTCGCGATCCGCAGGCTGGTTGATCCCACGCCGACGAGCGTACTGTGCCTGGTGACCTCGGCCCACAAGCGCCCGACGCCGCTGACCCGCCGCACCATGCAGCTCTTGACGGCGCTGGCCAAAAGGCTTCCGACCTGATCCATTTTCAGCATGGCTCGACGGAATAGGCCATGCCGGAGGGGAATAGCTGTTAGAAGCGACGGACGCTGGCGAAAGCACGTTCGGCGGGCCAAAGTGCAATCGTTGCTCCCGATCAGTCGGGCCGGAAACCGTGGCGATACGAAGAAAATCCTGGTGGCCTCTCCGACCGGCGCGTTCGCCGTCGATCCCATGGGTCATGGCCGGGTCCGGACCGCGACATCCGCGCTCGCCGCGGGCTGAACAATAACAAAAGGAAACGCGGAGGCGCATTGCCTCCCGGCAAAGGAGGGCTCAGTGATCATCGACGTCCACGGCCATTACACCACGGCGCCAAAGCAGCTCGAGGAGTGGCGCAATCGGCAGATCGCGGGAATCAAGGATCCCTCCGCAAAGCCCAAGGCGAGCGAGCTGAAAATCAGCGACGACGAGCTGCGTGACTCCATCGAGGCCAACCAGCTCCGGCTGATGAAGGAGCGCGGCAGCGACCTTACCATCTTCTCGCCGCGCGCCAGTTTCATGGCGCATCACATCGGCGATTTCGAGGTGTCGTCGACCTGGGCCGGCATCTGCAACGAGCTGTGCCACCGCGTCTCAAGACTGTTTCCCGATCATTTCATCGGCGTTGCCATGCTGCCGCAGTCGCCGGGCGTCGATCCCAGGACCTGCATTCCTGAGCTGGAAAAGTGCATCAAGGAGTACGGCTTCGTCGGCATCAATCTCAATCCCGATCCCTCCGGCGGCCACTGGACCTCACCGCCGCTGACCGACCGCCACTGGTATCCGATCTATGAGAAGATGGTCGAGCACGACATCCCGGCGATGATCCATGTCTCGACCAGCTGCAACGCCTGCTTTCACACCACTGGCTCGCACTACCTGAATGCCGATACCACCGCCTTCATGCAGTGCCTGACCGCTGACCTGTTCAAGGATTTCCCGACGCTGCGCTTCCTGATCCCGCATGGCGGCGGCGCGGTGCCCTATCACTGGGGCCGTTTCCGCGGACTCGCGCAGGAGCTGAAGAAGCCGCTTCTGAAGGATCACCTCCTGAAAAACATCTTCTTCGACACCTGCGTCTATCACCAGCCCGGCATCAATCTGTTGACCAACGTCATCCCGGTGGACAACATCCTGTTTGCCAGCGAAATGATCGGCGCGGTGCGCGGCATCGACCCCGAGACCGGCTTCAATTATGACGACACCAGGCGCTATATCGAGGCGGCACCGAGCCTGAGCGCGGACGACCGCTACAAGATCTATGAGGGCAACGCGCGGCGCGTGTTCCCGCGGCTCGATGCAGCCCTGAAGGCAAGAGGCAAGTGATCATGAGCATGAACAATCTCGGCATCGTCAAGCGCAACATCCAGCGCGCCGACGCCCAGGCCGTCGAGCGTCTGTCGGGCTTTGGCGTCGCGACCATCCATGAGGCGATGGGCCGCGTCGGGCTGCTGCATCCCTATATCCGCCCGATCTACCCGGATGCGCGGCTCTGCGGCACCGCGGTCACCGTGCTGCTGCAGCCCGGCGACAACTGGATGATGCATGTCGCGGCCGAGCAGATCAAGGAAGGCGACGTCGTGGTCGCGGCCTGCACGGTCGACAACACCGACGGCTTTTTTGGCGATCTGCTGGCCACCAGCTATCGCGCGCGCGGCGCCAAAGGATTGATCATCGACGGCGGCGTGCGCGACGTGAGCGATCTCACCGAGATGAAATTCCCGGTGTTTTCCCGTGCCGTCAGCGCCCGCGGCACGGTCAAGGCGACGCTCGGCTCGGTCAACATTCCCGTGATCTGCGCCGGCGCGCTGGTCAATCCGGGCGACGTCATCGTCGCCGACGCCGATGGCGTAGTCGTTGTCCCCGCGGCGGTCGCGCATCAGGCCGCGGAGGCCGCCGCGGCGCGAGAGGCCAATGAGGGCGACAAGCGGGCGCGGCTCGCCAAGGGCGAGCTCGGGCTCGACATGTACAAGATGCGCGAGCCGCTGGCTAAGGCCGGGCTCAAATACATCGATTGATCGTCATGGCATCAGCGTCCAACCAATGGCATGTCGGCCTCGTCGGCTATGGCGAGGTTGGCAAGATTCTGGCCGAAGACCTCCGCAAGGACGGCGTCAAGGTTTCGGCCTATGACGTCAAGCTCGGCGGTGAGCACGCCAGGCCATTGCAGGACCATGCCACCCGGATCGGCGTCGCGCTGGCCGCATCGACGGCGGATCTGGCGGCGCACGCCGACTTCATCGTGTCAGCGGTCACCGCGAGCGAGGCCGTGCCGGTGGCGCAGGCCTGCGCACCGGCGCTGAAGAAGGGGACCTGGTTCCTCGATTTCAATTCGGCCTCGCCGGCTGCGAAACAGCGCGCGGCGAAACTGGTTGAGTGGGGCGGCGGACGTTATGTCGAGGGCGCCGTGATGACCTCGGTGCCGCCCTATCGCATCAAGGTGCCGCTGCTGCTTGGCGGCCCCGGGGCCGCGGAGCTCTCGCCGCTGATCAACGAGCTCGGCTTCAACGCAAAGGTCGCGAGCGACAAGCTCGGCGTTGCCTCTGCGACAAAAATGTGCCGCAGCATCATGATCAAGGGGATGGAGGCCATGGTGATCGAGGCCTTCACGACGGCGCGCGCGTATGGCGTGGAGGACGCGGTGCTCGCCTCCTTGAAAGAGACCTTTCCCGGCATCGACTGGGAGAAGCAGGGCGCCTATTTCTTTCAGCGCGTCATCGAGCACGGCCGCCGCCGCGCCGAAGAAGTGCGCGAAGTCGCGGAAACCGTGCGCGATGCGGGCCTGACGCCATGGTCGGCACAGGGCACCGCCGAGCGTCAGGCCTGGATCGCCGACCTCGCCGACCAGGGCCTGTTCGGCGAGAAAGGCACGAAGGAGTTTGCCCGCAGCGCCGACTGGCGCATTGAGGCCGACCGTATCCTGAAGCAGATCAAGCCCGCGGAGTAGCGCGTCAATGCAGTCGAAGAACGAGTTTCAGAAAACACCGGGCTGGCTCGACTGGTACGCCGGCCCAACAAAACCGCGCTTCAAGGTGCCGGCGGGCGCGGTCGATGCGCATTGCCATGTGTTCGGCCCGGGTGCCGAATATCCTTACGCGCCGGAGCGCAAATATACCCCCTGCGATGCCTCGCGCGATCAGCTCTATGCGCTGCGCGATCATCTCGGCTTTGCCCGCAACGTCGTGGTGCAGGCGACCTGCCACGGCGCCGACAACCGCGCGATGATCGACGCGCTGATCCATTCCGGCGGCCGCGCGCGCGGCGTCGCCACCGTGAAGCGCAGCGTGACCGATGCCGAACTTGCCGCGATGCACGAGGCCGGCGTGCGCGGCGTCCGCTTCAACTTCGTCAAGCGGCTGGTTGATTTCACGCCGAAGGACGAGCTCAACGAAATCGCGACCCGCATCGGAAAACTCGGCTGGCATGTCGTGATCTACTTTGAGGCGGTCGACCTGCCAGAACTCTGGGATTTCTTCACCACGCTGCCGACGACGGTGGTCGTCGACCATATGGGCCGGCCCGACGTGACGAAACCCGTCGACGGGCCGGAGTTCGAGCTGTTCGTCAAGTTCATGCGGGAACATGGCAATGTCTGGTCCAAGGTGACCTGCCCGGAGCGGCTCTCGGTGAAAGGTCCGCCGGCGCTGAACGGCGAGCAGAATGCCTATCGCGATGTCATTCCGTTCGCGCGCCGCATCGTCGAGACTTTTCCGGATCGCGTGCTGTGGGGCACCGACTGGCCGCACCCGAACCTCAAGGACCACATGCCCGACGACGGGCTGCTGGTCGATTTCATTCCGCATATCGCAACCACAGAGGACCTGCAGCAGAGGCTTCTGGTCGACAACCCGATGCGGCTGTACTGGCCCGAGGGATCCTAAGAGCAAGTCTGAGAGAGGAGACGACCGATGTCGCTCGACAAACCCTATATGGACGTTCCCGGCACCACGATCTTCGACGCCGACAAGTCGCGCGAGGGCTATCATCTGAACCAGTTCTGCATGTCGCTGATGAAGGCCGAGAACCGCGCGCGCTTCAAGGCGAACGAGCGCGCCTATCTCGATGAATGGCCGATGAGCGAGCAGCAGAAGCAGGCGGTGCTCGACCGCGATCTCAACCGCTGCATCCAGCTCGGCGGCAACATCTATTTTCTGGCCAAGATCGGCGCCACCGACGGCAAGAGCTTTCAGCAGATGGCCGGCAGCATGACCGGCATGAGCGAGGAAGCCTATCGCGACATGATGGTGAAGGGCGGCCGTTCGATCGAAGGAAACCGCTACACCGGGGAGAAGAAGTAAAATGGCTCGTATCAGCGCAAGCGTCTACACTTCGCATGTGCCGGCGATCGGGGCTGCGCTCGACCTCGGCAAGAACCACGAGGCCTATTGGGAGCCGGTCTTCAAGGGCTACGAATTCGTCAAGCAATGGGAGAAGGAGCAGAAGCCGGACGTCGTCTTCCTGGTGTTCAACGATCACGCCACCGCCTTCAGCCTGGAGATGATCCCGACCTTTGCGATCGGCACCGCCGCCGAATACGCGCCAGCCGACGAGGGCTGGGGTCCGCGTCCCGTGCCGAAGGTGATCGGGCACCCGAAACTCGCCGCGCACATCGCGCAGTCGGTGATCCAGGACGATTTCGATCTCACCATCGTCAACAAGATGGACGTCGATCACGGCCTCACCGTGCCGCTCAGCCTGGTGTTCGGCCAAGTCGAGGCCTGGCCGTGCCCGATCATCCCGTTCGCGGTCAATGTCGTGCAGTATCCGGTGCCGTCGGGACGGCGCTGCTTCATGCTCGGCAAGGCGATCCGCAAGGCGATCGAGACTTTTGACGAGCCGCTCAACGTGCAGATCTGGGGCACCGGCGGCATGAGCCACCAGCTGCAGGGACCGCGCGCCGGCCTGATCAACCGCGAATGGGACAATGCCTTCCTCGACCGCCTGATCAACGATCCGGACGCGCTGTCGCGCTTGCCGCATATCGACTACGTACGCGAAGCCGGCAGCGAGGGCATCGAGCTCGTGATGTGGCTGATCGCGCGCGGTGCCATGAACGACACCGACGGCGGCAAGAAGCCGACGGTGCGGCACCGCTTCTATCATGTGCCGGCAAGCAACACGGCCGTCGGCCATCTGGTCCTGGAGAACAATTGATATGCCAAAGCCCATCAAGGTCGCACTGGCAGGGGCCGGCGCGTTCGGCATCAAACATCTCGACGGCATCAAGAACATCGACGGTGTCGAGGTGGTGTCGCTGGTCGGCCGCAGGCTCGAGCCCACGAAAGAGATCGCCGACAAATACGGCATCAGGCATGTCTCGACCGAGCTTGCCGATTCTCTGGCGCTGAGCGAGGTCGATGCCGTCATTCTCTGCACGCCGACGCAGATGCATGCATCGCAGGCGCTCGCCTGCATGAAGGCGGGCAAGCATGTGCAGGTCGAAATTCCGCTCGCCGATTCGCTTGCCGATGCACAGGCCGTCGTCGACCTGCAGAAGCAGACGGGGCTGGTTGCGATGTGCGGCCATACCCGCCGCTTCAATCCGAGCCATCAATGGGTGCACAAGAAGATCGTGGCCGGCGAGTTCAACATCCAGCAGATGGACGTGCAGACCTATTTCTTCCGCCGCACCAACATGAATGCGCTGGGGCAGGCGAGGAGCTGGACCGATCATCTGTTGTGGCATCACGCCGCGCACACGGTCGACCTGTTCGCCTACCAGGCTGGGTCGCCGATCGTCAAAGCCAACGCGGTGCAGGGGCCGATCAATCCCGCGCTCGGCATCGCCATGGACATGTCGATCCAGCTCAAGGCCGCGAACGGCGCGATCTGCACGCTCAGCCTGTCGTTCAACAATGACGGACCGCTCGGCACCTTCTTCCGCTATATCGGCGACACCGGAACCTATATCGCGCGCTACGACGATCTGGTGAACGGCAAGGAGGAGAAGATCGACGTCTCCAAGGTCGACGTCTCGATGAACGGCATCGAGCTGCAGGACCGCGAGTTCTTTGCCGCGATCGGCGAGGGCCGCGAGCCCAATTCCAGCGTCGCGCAGGTGCTGCCATGCTACAAGGTGCTGCACGACCTCGAAGAGCAGCTCGCCGCCGATTGATCGAAACACGGGACCAAGGGTGGGCAAAGCGAAGCGTGCCCACCGCGTCCCGGCGAACAATTGGTGGGCACGGCGCAGGGCGCCTTCGCCCACCCTGCAGACTGAACGCGAGCTGGTTGACCGACCGATGAGCACGACCCTCCGAGGCATTTCGTCGATGGCGACGCGGCAAATCCTGGCCGAGCTCGCCGAAGCCTATGCGGCGTCGACCACCGGGCAGGTCGCGATCGAATCCGTCGGCGGGGTCGATGCGGCGAAGCGCATCCGCGCCGGCGAGGCCTTTGATTTCGCGGTCCTCGCGTCCGACGCGCTCGCGCAGCTCGAAGGCGACGGCCATATCGTGCTGGGCAGCATCTTGGGCTTTGCGCAATCTCCGATGGCCATGGCAGTGCGGGCCGGCGCAACGCGTCCCGCGACCTTAGACGAGGCCGCCGCGCGCGCCGCGATGCAAGCGGCGCGCGCGATCGGCATCTCCACCGGCCCGAGCGGCAACCATGTGCTCAAGCTCGTGCGCGACTGGGGCCTGGAAGGGGAGCTTTCCAGGCGGATCGTTCAGGCCAAGCCAGGCGTCCCCGTGGCGGCGCTGCTGGCGAGCGGCGAGGTGGATCTTGGTTTCCAGCAGCTGAGCGAGCTTCTGGGCGCGCCCGGGATCGAGATCGTCGATGTCCTTCCCCGGGCGATCCAGCCGATGACGATCTTTGCGGCTGGAATTTGCAAGGCCGCCGCCAGCGCAGCCGGCGCGCGTGCCTTTATTGAATATCTCGCATCGGACCGGTCCGCTGAGGCCAAACGCCGTCACGGCATGACGCCGGTGTGAGCGTTATCACCCACCCGCCTGCGCCTTGTCGCGAAACGCGCGCGGCGACAGGCCGGTCGCGCCGACGAACAGGCGGCTGAAATAGGCCGGGTCGTTGAAGCCGAGCGCATAGGCAATGGTCGAGACCGGCATGTTGGTATAGACGAGATTGCGCCGCGCCTCGCGCACCACGCGCTCCTGGATCAGGTTCGAGGCGGCATGCCCGGTCGCGGCGCGGGTGAGGCGGCTGAGATGCGTCGGCGTGATCGAGAGCGCGGCGGCATAGTCCGTCACGCCCCAATGTTCGCGAAAATGCTGCTCGATCAGCGCCTCGAAGCGCCGCACCAGGTCGGACGTTGCACTGCCATCGCGCGCGCCGTCATCGCTCGCCAGTTCGCGCGCAACGAGCCCGATCAGGCTGCCCGAAAGCGCCCGCAGCATGTGGGCCCGGGCAAAGTGCCGGCCGGCATATTCGGCAAAAATCTGTGTCATGGTCGCGCGCATTCGCGCCGTTCCCTTGAGCACGGTCGATTGTGCCAGGATGCGCTCGAGGCCCTCCGGTGCTTCCAGCACCTCGTCGAGCACTTCGGCCGAGATCGTCAGCACAAAACCCTGGGTGCCCGGACTGAAGGCGAAGCCATGGACATGGCCGACCGGTACATTGATGACGCGCATCGGTTTCAGGGCCAGACGCCGGCCCTCCAGCGTCGCCTCGCCGCCGCCGCGTTCGATCAGGAGTATCTGGTGCAGCCGCGCATGGCGGTGCGGTGCAATCATCCAATCGTGCACGACCGAGCGCGCCGCGATCGTTTCGCAATGCACGACATCGGGCAGATCTCCGGCTTCGCCGAACAGATTATAGGTCTGGATCGACCGCGGCGTGGCAACCCTGCGCATGTTCGAATTGTACAAGAGTTTGGAGATTTCATCCATTCGTCGCGCGGCCAATTCGACTAAAAATGTCCAAGCAAAACAAGACACGACAGGCGCGGAGGATACAAGGTGAAGGTCCAGGTTTGCATCATCGGTGGCGGACCATCCGGACTTCTGTTGTCCCAGCTGCTGCACCTGCAGGGCATCGATACCGTCATCCTGGAAAGATCCAGCAGGGAGCATGTGCTGGCGCGGATTCGCGCCGGCGTGCTCGAGCACGGCTTTGCCCGGCTGATGCGCGAAGCGCAGTGTGGCGAGCGCATGGACCGCGAGGGCGAGATCCATGCCGGCTTCCACATCGCCCATGACGGCGTGCTCGACCGCGTCGATCTGCAGAAATATTCCGGCGGCAATTCGGTGCTGGTCTACGGGCAGACCGAGATCACGCGCGATCTCTACGAGGCGCGCGACCGGCTCGGCGGCAACGTCGTGCACGAGGCCGAGGACGTCACGCCGCACGATGTTGCCTCCGACGCGCCGTTCGTCACGTATCGCAAGAACGGTGAGACGGTCCGCGTCGATTGCGACTATGTCGTCGGCGCCGACGGCTTTCACGGTGTCAGCCGCAAATCGATCCCGGCGGAGAAGCTCAGCGAATTTGAGCGCGTCTATCCGTTCGGCTGGCTCGGGGTGCTGTCGCGCACCAGGCCGGTGTCGTCGGAGCTGATCTATGTCAAGCATGAGCGCGGCTTTGCGCTGTGCTCGCTGCGCTCGCAGGTCCTGAGCCGCTATTACGTCCAGGTGCCGCTCACCGACAAGATCGACGACTGGTCCGACGACGCATTCTGGGCCGAGTTGAAGCGGCGGCTGCCGAACGAGGTCGCCGGGCGGCTCGTCACCGGCCCGTCGATCGAGAAGAGCATCGCGCCGCTGCGCAGTTTCGTGGCCGAGCCGATGCGCTACGGGCGCCTGTTCCTGGCCGGCGACGCCGCCCACATCGTGCCGCCGACCGGAGCACGGGGACTGAACACGGCGGCGTCCGATGTCTACTATCTCTATCACGCGATGCTGGATCACTACAAGAAGGGCGACGATCGCGGCCTCGATGCGTATTCGGAGCGCGCGCTGGCGCGGGTCTGGAAGGGGCAGCGTTTTTCCTGGTGGATGACCATGCTGCTGCACCGCTTCCCGGACCGTCTCGCCTATGACGACCGGCTGCAGCAGACCGACATGGCCTATCTGTTCTCGTCGGACGCCGCGCTGCGCTCGCTCGCCGAAAATTACGTCGGCCTGCCGTTTTGAAATCTGATGAGGTAAGGTCGAGCTGGAGCCGCATCGGCGGCGCGCTCCCGCCCTCCCTTGCGGGGGGAGGAGCGCGCTCGCGGATGCACTGTCGCGAATGAAAGGCCTGAGCCGGAAGAAGCTTGGCCAATACAAGGGAGGAATGAGGATGGCCCGAATTCAAGTCGCGCAGGTGTGCGCGCTGACCGGCGCATGTGCTGCTCTGATCGCGGCCGCTCCGGCGCAGGCCGCCGGCCTTGCCGGCGATCCCGCCGCGACCTGCAGCGGCCTTGCCGGGCCTGGGCAGGGCGCGGTCAAGATCGACAGCGCCGCGCTGCAATCGCCGACACCGCTTGCAGTCGCGGAGAAGGGGCCGACGCCGTCAGGCCGTATCACGCCGGCCAATCCCGCCTTCTGCAAGGTGCTCGGGCACATTGATCCGAGCGATGCGTCGGCGCCGCCGATCAAATTCGAGGTCAACCTGCCAACGGAATGGAACGGCCGCTCGCTGCAATATGGTGGCGGCGGTTTCAACGGCGTGCTGATCACGGGCCTCGCGCTGCCACCGGCGCAGCCCTTCCAAAAACCATCGCCGCTCGCGCAAGGTTTCGTTACCTATGGCACCGATTCCGGCCATGAGAGCAAGCCGGGCGAGCCGCCACAATTGTTTGCGCTCAATGACGAGGCGTTCGAGAATTTCTCGCACAAGGCCTACAAGAAGGTACGCGATGCCGCGGTCGATCTGATGGTGCGCGCCTATGGCAAGCGGCCCGACAAGATGTATTTCATGGGCTCGTCCGAAGGCGGCCGCGAGGCGCTGACCATGGCGCAGCGCTACCCCGAGGACTTTGACGGCATTTTCGCGCGCGTGCCGGTCATCAACTGGGTCGGATTGCAGCATGCAGGAACGCGTTCGGGCCTGGTCACGATGGGCGATGGCTGGATCCGTCCGGCGCAGGTCAAGCTCGTCGCCGACGCCGTCCGCGCGGCCTGCGACAAGGCCGATGGTTCCGATGACCAGCTGGTCGAAAATCCCGTCGGCTGCAAGGCAAGCTTCAAGCCCGAGACGCTGCGATGCACTGAGGGGAAGAGCGGTGACGCGTGCCTGACCGATCCGCAGATCGCTGCGATCAACACGCTGCACGCGACCTACAAATTCCCGTTCCCGCTCGCCAACGGCCTCGACGATTATCCGGGCTGGGGCGTGTCGGGTGAGGACGCCGTGTCCTTTGGTCCGACCGGAGGCTGGACGGCGTGGTGGCTCGGGACGACGCCGCCCGCGCAGCCACCCGCGCCGACCAACGGCATCGCATGGCTGTTCGGCGCCGGCGGCATCCAGTACGTCTTCGCACGCGACCCGAAGCTCGATGTGACGAAATACAGACCTGAAGATTTCAAGGACCGTCTGCTTCAGGTTTCCGCTCTGATGGATTCCACCGATCCGGATCTCGGAAAATTCCGCAGCCATGGCGGCCGGCTGATCATGCTCGAGCACATGGCCGACTACGCGCAGTCGCCCTTTGCCGGCATCCGCTATTTCGAGAAGGTGCAGAGCACGCTCGGCAAGGCGGAAACGGCAGAGTTTGCGCGGCTCTATACCGCGCCCGGCGTCGACCATGTCGGCTCCGGGGCGCCGGCCAATGTCGACATGCTCGGCGTGCTGGTCGACTGGGTCGAGAACGGCAAGGCGCCCGGCGATCTCGAGGTGGTCGAGCAGAAGCTCGAGGCGCCGCTGTTTGCGACCGTGCGCGCGCTGCCGCTGTGTCAGTGGCCGGCCTGGCCGCACTACAAGCCCGGCAATACCGCCGCCCCGAACGTCGACGCCGCCGAAAATTTTGCCTGCGCGCCGTAACCCGGGTACCGCGGCCGCGCCGCCGCCGCTAATTTGATCTGGAACAAAGCGGGCGCGCACGGCGCATCCTTATACTTCCGTAACACCATAAACGGAGGTGAGGATGTCCGCCCGCAACGCCCGGCAACCAGTACCCGGAACCACCATCTTCGACGGCGAGCAGGCCCGCAAGGGCTATGCCCTGAACAAGATGTGTTATTCATTCAACGATGCGGCCAATCGCGCCGCCTTTGTCGCCGACGAGGATGCCTATTGTGCGAAGTTCGGCCTCACCGCGCAGCAGCGTGAGGCGGTGAAGAGCCGTGACGTGCTCGCCATGATCGAGGCCGGCGGCAACGCCTATTACCTTGCAAAGCTCGCCGGCATCTTCGGCCTCGACATGCAGGACATCGGCGCGCAGCAGACGGGGATGAGCAAAGCCGAGTTCAAGGCGAAGCTGCAGGCGGCGGGAGCATAGGCCATGGCGAAAATCGTCGGTGCCATCACCACCTCGCACGTGCCCGCGATCGGCGGCGCGATCGCCAAGGGCCTGCAGAACGATCCCTACTGGAAGCCGTTCTTCGACGGCTTTCCTCCGGTGCGCGGCTGGCTCGCCAAAGTGCAGCCGGACGTCGTCGTGCTGGTCTACAACGACCATGGCCTCAACTTCTTTCTCGACAAGATGCCGACCTTTGCCGTCGGCGCGGCAGCCGAATATCGCAACGCCGACGAAGGCTGGGGCATTCCGACCGTTAAGCCGTTCCGCGGCGATGCGGAACTGTCATGGCACCTGATCGAGCATCTCGTGGCCGAGGATTTTGACCTCACCACCTGCCAGGAGATGGTGGTCGATCACGCCTTCACGCTGCCGATGGCGCTGTGCTGGCCCGATCAGAGCTGGCCGGTGCGCGTGGTGCCGGTCTGCGTCAACACCGTGCAGGCGCCGCTGCCCTCGGCGTCGCGGTGCTATCGCCTGGGGCAGGCGATCGCGCGCGCCATCGCCTCATGGCCGCGGGATGAGCGCGTGGTGGTGATGGGCACCGGCGGACTGTCGCACCAGCTCGACGGCGAGCGCGCCGGCTTCATCAACAAGGAGTTCGACATCAAGTTCATGGACAGCATGATCTCCGATCCCGCCTGGGCCACCAAATACTCGACCACCGAGCTGGTCGAATTGTCAGGCACGCAAGGGGTCGAGCTGCTCAACTGGATGGTCGCGCGCGGCGCGCTGCCGGAGCAGGTGACGAAGCAGCATTCCAACTACCACATCCCGATCTCGAACACCGCATCCGGTTTGATGGTGCTGGAGCCGGTGTGCTGATCCCGTGCCGACTCAAATGATCGGTCGGGAATTATGCGCGTGCGCCGTCACCACATGCTCGTCATGCCCGGGCATCCACGCCCTTCTTTTCGTTGCCAAGACGTGGATGGCCGGGACAAGCCCGGCCATGACGACAGTGACAATGCGTCAGTTCTTGCTCAATGCGCGCCGCCGGCGCCGGCCGCCGCCTTCGGCTTCTTGGTCAGGAGGATCGCGATGCCGGAGAGGATCAGGACGACGCCCAGCACCACAAACGTGTCGCTGTAGCCGAGCACCAGCGCCTGGCGCTTGACGATGTTGCCGAGCGCGATGATGGCCTGGTGATGCGCGGCAGCGGGATCGCTGACGCCGTGGCTGAGGAAATAGTTGGTCATCTCCGCGATGCGGGTACGCACCTCCTCGCGGCCGAGATCGACCGACTGGCCGATGATGTTGGAATGAAACTGCTCGCGCTTGGTGACGATGGTGGCGAGCACCGCGGTGCCGATCGCGCCGCCGAGATTGCGCATCATGTTGGAGATGCCGGACGCGGCGGGCGCATCCTGTGGGGCGACGCTGCCGAGCGACACCGCGCTGAGCGGCGCCAGGGTCAGGGCCTGGCCGATCGCGCGTACGATGTTGGGGATGAAGAACTGGTCGCCCGAATAGTCCGCCGACATCGCCGTGTTCATGAAGGCGCTGACTGCGAACAGCCCGATGCCGGTCGCTGCCAGATAGCGGGGATCGATGCGCTGCATCAGCTTCGGCACCAGCGGAATCAGCAGCAGCTGCGGCAGCCCGGTCCAGGCCAGCACCGCGCCGATCTGCTCGGCATTGTAATGCTGCACCTGGCCGAGATAGGCCGGCAGCAGGTAGATCGAGCCGAACAGCGCAAAGCCCAAGAACACCGCCGACAGCGTGCCCATGCCAAAGCTGCGCTGGGTGAGCAGCCGCAGCCGCAGCAGCGGCTTCTCCACGACGAGCTCGTTGGCGACGAACAAAGCGAGGCTGACCGCGGCGACGACAGCGAGTTTGACGATGAAAGGCGAGCCGAACCAGTCGTCCTTGTTGCCTTCCTCCAGCACGGCCTGCAGCGACGACAGCCCGATCGCCATGGTGGCGATGCCGAACCAGTCGCCTTCCCTCAAAAGGCCGAGCTGCATCGGCTGCCGCTCCAGCGTGAAATAGAGCATCGTCACCATGACCGCGGTCGGCGCCACGTTGACGAAAAAGATGGTCTGCCAGCCGTAATTCTCGGTGAGATAGCCGCCGATGGTCGGGCCGATCGCGGGCGCAAAGGTCACCGCGAGCGCGAACATCGCAAGGCCAATCGGCTGCTGTGGCTTTGGCAGTTTTGTGAACACCAGCGTGAACGCCATCGGGATCAGCACGCCGCCAAAATAGCCCTGCAGGCCGCGCATTGCGATCATCGAGGGCAGGTCGGTGGCAAAGGCGCAGGCGACCGAGAACGCCGCGAACAGTGTCGCATGGGCGAGCATGATGTTGCGGAACGAGAAGACGCGGCTGAGATAGTCGGTGAGCGGGATCACCACGATCTCGCCGATCAGATAGGAGGTCGAGATCCAGGAGCCGTTGTCGGCACCGGTGCCGATGCCACCCTCGATGTTGAGCAGCGAGGCGTTGGTGATCTGGATGTTGAGGATGGCCATGAACGCGCCGATCATGGCGGCGAACACCGCGATCCAGGTGGCGAGACTGGCGCGGTCGCTGCTCGCCGGCGAGGCGGCCGCTTGGCTCGGCGCACTGCGTGGCGCGGGTGCCGAGGCCGGAATGGCGAGGCTGGTCATGACATCACCTCTGGGCAAGCGTGGTGGTGGACTTGGACTTCACCGTCGATCCCTGCGGAGCAGCCTGATGAGCGGCGACATCAGGCCCTGACCGCGTGGCGATGGTCGGGATCACGGACATGCCGGGGCGGAGCTCGATCGCGGTGTCGTCGAGCGCGATCTTCACCGGGATGCGCTGCACCACCTTGGTGAAGTTGCCGGTGGCGTTGTCGGGCGGCAGCAGCGCGAATTCCTGGCCCGACGCCGGCGCCAGGCTGTCGACATGGCCATGCACGACCCGGCCCGGGAACATGTCGACCTCGATATCGACCGCCTGGCCCTTTCCGACATGGGTGAGCTGGGTCTCCTTGAAATTCGCCACGACATAGGCGCCGCGCGAGGGCACCAGCGACATCAACTGAGTTCCCGCCTGCACGAACTGTCCGGTGCGCAGCGTGCGGTTGCCGACCACGCCGTCGATCGGCGCCGAAATCGTGGTGTAGCCGAGGTTGAGCTCGGCCTGCTGCTCGATCGCGGTGGCGCGGGCGACCGCGGCGGTTGCCTGCGCGATCTCGGCCTTCAGGAGCTCGACCTGCTTCAGGGCAGAAGCGAGATTGGCAGCGTCGCGCTGGATCGTGGCCTCTGCGCTGGCATTCTTCGATTGCGCGGCCTGCGCGTTCTGGACGCTGCCGAAACCGGTGGCGGCGAGATCGGTGTAACGCTTGTTCTCCTGCTGCGCAAAGGTCTGCGTCGCTGTATCGACTTCGACGGTCGCTTTCGCCGCCGCGATCACCGCCTGCTGCACGTCGAGCTGGGCCTGCTTGCTCGCCAGCGCAGCCTTCGCCGCCGCGACATCCGCCCTGGCCTGGTCGAGCGCGACCTTGAAATCGCGGTCGTCGATCCGCGCCATCACCTGGCCCGCCGTCACGCGCTCATTGTCGCCGACCAGCACGTCGGTCAGATAGCCGGACACTCTTGGCGCGATCGTGGTGTTGTCGGCCTTCACATAGGCGTCATCGGTCGAGACGAGATAGCGGCCGACGGTCCAGTAGTCGTAGCCGTACCACGTCGCACCGGCCAGCACCGCGACGGCCGCGCCGGCCAGCAGCAGCCTGCGGAAGGTTTCCTTGACGGTGCGGCCCTGCGGCGCCGGAACGGTCGTCACTTGAGTGGTCACTTGGGTGTGATCGGGCAGCAGCTCCTGCACGGCCTCGGCCGGCACCTTGTCTGCAGCCTGGAAGGATGTGTCGTGGCGGCTCATGGCGGCCCTCCTGTTGGCCTATCCCTTTGCCCTGAAACGGAAATCCGGTTCTTCGGGCGAGGGGTCTAATTAGGAAACTTGACGTTTTCCAAAATAGCCCGCATATTGGGACTGTCAATGGAATGACAGGCATCATCTAAAAGCATGGCTCGAGCGATGGCTGAGCAGACGAAAGACAGGGAAGACGCGATGGCGGACGCGCCGCGCGGCCGCGGCCGGCCGCAGGCGCGCTCCGACGAGGAGACGCGCGCGATCATTTTTGACGCTGCGCGCGCAGAATTTGCCGCGACCGGCTATGCCGCGACGTCGATGGAGCAGGTGGCGAAGCGCGCCGGCGTCTCGACCAAGACGCTCTATCGCCTGATCCCCAACAAGGCCGCGCTGTTCGAGGCGATGGTGACGGACCGCATCGCGGGATTCGTCTCGCGGGTCAGGTTGCGCGCCTGCGAAGGCGGCAGCGACATCGAGGCGGCGCTTGCGGATGCGCTCACCGCGTGCGGCGAGCTGATGCTCGACGGCGATGTGATCGCGCTGCAGCGGGTGATCCTGGCCGACACCGACAAATTTCCGGAGGTGGCGGAAACATTTTATCACAAGGCGATCACGCCGACCCAGAATGCACTGGCCGGCTGGCTACGCACGCAGGAGAAGCGAGGGCTTGTGCGCGTCGGCGACGCCGACGTCACGGCCGGCATGCTGCTCGGCATGCTCGCGCTGCAGCCGCTGCGCGCCGTCATGTTCGGCCACATCGCGCCGCCAAGCCGCGAGGACATCGCGGCGCGCGCGAAAGGCTGCGCGGCGCTGTTCCTCAGGGGATGCGGTCGCGGCAAGGACGCTGACTCGACGACGGCGAAATGAGAGATCGGGCTTTAGCCGCATCAAAACGACCTGCAACGCATAAATTGGCACTATCGGTATCACTTTAGCCGAATCCGATCCTCGCCCGAATGTGAGTGGGCCGTTCATGCGTCGGTATTGCCGTGGGGGATTATGAGGTGGCGCGCAATCCGCCGCTATGCCATGACTATGGCATGAACGATCTCGGCAAGGCGTCCCAATACCGGTTGCGAGCGACCTGGGCCGCGCAGGGCAGCGACGGCCGAAAACACCGTTCGCAGAAGAGCCAGGCCCTGATCGTCAACGCGCTGCTCGAACTGATCGCGCAGGGCAATCTGGAGCCGAGTGCCGACCAGATCGCCGAGCACGCGAAGGTGGGCCGGCGTTCGGTCTTCCGCCACTTCAAGGACATGGATACGCTGTATCGCGAGATGCACGAGAGCATCGCGGTCTCGCTCGGCGCGATCGTCGAGCAGCCGTTTCAGGCTGCGGACTGGCGCGGGCGGATTCTGGAGCTGGTCGACCGGCGTGCCCTCGGTTTCGAGAAGCTGAAACCGTTCTTGCGCGCCGGCCAGATTCACCGCCACCGTTCGAGCTATCTGAAGACCTCGCATGCGCAGTTCGTGGCGATGCTCAGAGGCATCCTCGTGGGACTGTTGCCGAAGAGCGCCGCAGAGGACGCCGTCCTGGTCGAGACGCTCGACATGCTCCTGAGTTTTGAGACCTGGAGCCGGCTGCGCGATGTGCAGGGCCTCAGCGTGACAAAATCCAAGCGCGTCCTCAAGCACGCGATCGAGCCGCTGCTGTCGGACGATTTGTCCCGCCGCCGCGGCTGGGGCGAGGGCGGCTAGCGCCGCGATCACCGTCGTCATGCCCGGCCGTGTACGGCCCCGTTTTCTTGCGCTGCCATTCCGGGCCGGTCCGAAGGACCAGACCCGGAATCTCGAAATTTCGCGCTTCGCGCGCCCCGGAATGACGACGTCAGACGTGGATCTCCGGGACCACAAGCCGTCATGGCGAGCGGATGTAAGCTCCTCCCGAACCGGCATCACGGCTGTTTGCAGATCGGTAAACGTCCTTTACTTACAGTTTGGGAAAACCAACTTGTCCGCTCGGACCTGGCCGGGTATGGATTCGGATGCAGGACACGAACCAACAAGAGCAGCGTACCAACCAAAAGGACCGGCGTGTTCATCTCCGGTTCAGGCGGATGGTCGACCGCAGCCGGTCGAACGCGGTTCTGACGCGGCTGCGCGCACTGCTGCGCAGCAACGAGTTTTACCTGATCCCGCTCTCGCTCGTGCTCGGCATCATTGCCGGCGCCGTCGTGACGCTGATGAGCGAGATTGCCCAGGTCATGCACATGCAGATCTACGGCATCCCGATCGACGTGCGGCTCAGCGCCAAGGACTATGTCAATCCGGTCATCGCCCTGGTCGCGCCCGCCACCGGCGGGCTCGCGCTCGGGGTGATGGAATGGCTGCGCCGACGCTGGAAGCTCCCGAGCGCCGTCGACCCGGTCGAGGCCAATGCGCTGCGCGGCGGGCGGCTGTCGCTGCGCGACAGCGTCGTGGTCTCGACCCAGACCCTGGTCTCGAACGGCTGCGGGGCCTCGGTCGGCCTCGAGGCCGGCTATACCCAGATCGGCGCCGGCGCGGCATCGCTGATCGGCCAGTTCCTGCATCTGCGCCGCAACGACCTCCGCCTGATCGTCGGCTGCGGCGCCGCCGCTGCCATCGCGGCCGCCTTCGGCGCGCCGATCACCGGCGCGTTCTTTGCCTGCGAGCTGATCGTCGGCGTCTATGCGGTCGGCAGCGCGGCGCCGATCCTGGCCGCGTCGCTGGCAGGCGCGCTGACCGCGCAATGGCTCGGCGGCGCGCCCTATTCGCTGGAAACGCCCCATGTCGGAACCGTCGGCATGGAGCAGTATCTGGCGCTGATCGCGCTGGCGCTGATCGTGAGCGCGATCGGCATCGTGGTGATGCGCTCGTCGTCCTGGGTGGAGCGGCTGTTCACCTGGATGCCGGTCTGGATCAGGCCCGCCGCCGGCGGCATCGTGGTCGGCGCGATGGCGATCGTCACCCCGCAGGTGCTGGCTGCGGGGCACGGCGCCATGCTGCTCAACCTGCACCGCGAGATGGCGATCGACATCATCGCGATGATCATCGTGCTGAAACTGTTCGCCTGCCTGGTGTCGCTGGCCTCCGGTTTTCGTGGTGGCCTGTTCTTCGCCTCGCTGTTCATCGGAAGCATGCTCGGAAAACTGTTTGCGGCGGTGCTGCTCCTGGTCGCGCCGTCGATCGCGGTCGATCCGCTGGTCAGCATGCTGACCGGCATGGCGACGCTCGGGGTCGCCATCGTCGGCGGCCCGCTGACCATGTCGTTCCTGGTCCTGGAAATGACCCGCAGCGTCGACGTCTCGGCCGTCGTTCTCGCCGCCTGCATCGTCACCTCGATCTGCGTCCGCTTCATGTTCGGCCACTCGTTCTCGACCTGGCGGCTGCATCTGCGCGGCGAGACGATTCGCGGCGCGAGCGACGTCGGCTGGCTGCGCAATCTGACCGTCGAGCGGATGATGCGCAGCGACGTCGGAAAAGTTCCCTCGACCACGACGATCGCCGGCGCGAGGCGGGAATTCGTGCTGGGGTCGCGGCCGGCCGTCGCGGTGGTCAACAATACAGACGATTACCTCGGCCTGGTTCTACTGCCCGAACTGTATCTGGGCGAACTCGACTCCATCGCGGATGAAATCCAGGTGATCGAACTCGCCCGCTACACCGACGTCGCGCTACTCCCGGAAATGAACGTCAAGACCGCGATGCGGATGTTCGACGATGCGGAGGCCGAGGTGCTCGCGGTGCTGGAGTCCGCCGAGAGCCGCAAGGTGGTCGGCTTCCTGACCGAGTCCTTCGCCCGCCGCCGCTATGTCGAGGAGATCGACCAGGCAACCCGCGGCGTCCTCGGCGCGTTGTCATAACGGCTGTCATAGAATCTTCCGCAATTGGTGCGAAGCGGGCGGCTGGCTCGACGAACTACGCTGAACTGTAGCAACACGGGAAGCGCGCTCCCTCCCCCCTTGTGGGGGAGGGCTGGGGAGGGGGGTACCCCAAATGAGATGCCTCCGCTGTGGAGCCCCCCCCCCGACCCCTCCCCGCAAGGGGGAGGGGGGCACAGGCAGCTCCCTTCGGGCGCGGCAGCAAACGAGGACGAACATGCGATATCACGCCATCGCGGCAATGGCCGTAGCAGGGCTCCTTCTCTCGGCCGCGAGTGCACAGGCCGATCCGCCGGTGCTGAAAGGCAAGGACGCCTTCGGCAGCTGGCGGGATGACAAGCCCGGCACGGTGCGGCTGATCCGTCCCGAGGATCTGCCGCCGCCGGGCGCCACGCGCTCGGCCTCGAACGGCTCGCGCATCGTGCGGCGGCCGGCCGAGGCTGTCCCGCAGGTCCCGCCGGGCTTCAAGATTGAGCTGTTCGCGCAAGGCCTGAGCGGCCCGCGTACCATCCGCATCGCGCCGAACGGCGACATCTTTGTCGTCGAGTCCGAGGTCGGCCGCATCCGCGTGTTTCGCACGGGAGACGGCGCGGCAAAGCCGACCGAGGCGACCTACGTCAGCGATCTCAATTACCCCTTCGGCATCGCGTTCTATCCGTCAGGCGACGATCCGAAATGGCTCTATGTCGCCAACACCGACAGCGTGGTGCGCTTTCCCTATCATTCCGGCGACGTGAAGGCGTCGGGAGCTGCGGAAACCATCGTGCGGCACCTTCCCGAAGGCGGCCACGCCACCCGCGACATCGCCTTCATCAAGGACGGCAGCAGGATGCTCGTCTCGGTCGGCTCCGGCAGCAATGTCGGGGAGGGGGTGGACCGGCCACCGGACGGGCTCGAGGCATGGGCGAGCCAGCATGCGCTCGGCGCGACCTGGGGCTATGAGACCGATCGCGCCGGCGTGCTGTCGTTCGATCCGGGCGGGAAGGATCGAAAACTGTTTGCGACCGGCATCCGCAACTGCGTCGCGCTCGTCGTCCAGCCGCAGACCGGCGAGCCCTGGTGCGCGACCAACGAGCGCGACGGGCTCGGCGACGACCTCGTGCCGGACTACGTGACGCGCGTGCGCGAGGGCGCGTTCTACGGCTGGCCCTGGTACTATCTCGGCGCTCACGAGGATCCGCGCCAGGCCGGCCAGCGCCCCGACCTGAAGGACAAGATCACCGTGCCCGACGTGCTGCTGCAGGCGCATTCGGCGCCCCTCGGGCTCGCATTCTATGAAGGCGGCAATTTCCCCGCAGAATATCGCGGCGATGGTTTTGTCGCCGCCCACGGCTCGTGGAACCGGGCAAAGCGCACCGGCTACAAGGTCGTGCGCATCCGTATGAAAGACGGCGTGCCGACCGGTGAATATGAGGACTTCGTCACCGGTTTTGTGCTCGACGACCGCGACGTCTGGGGCCGCCCGGTCGGCGTTGCAGTCGCCCATGACGGCGCGCTGCTGATCTCCGACGATGCCAACGGCACGATCTGGCGCGTGACCCACGAGTGATCTTGCACGACGGGCAGTTGATGCATGCGCGTCATGCGCTCGCAATGACGACCCCCCAGATGATTCGCGAAGCCATCACCCCCTTCGCACGCTGGCGCCGCCATCGACCGGCAGCGTCACGCCGGTGATGAAGGAGGCTTCGTCGGAGGCGAGAAACAGCGCCGCGTTGGCGACGTCCCAGGCCGTGCCCATCTTCTTGCGCAGCGGCACCTTGCTGTCGCGCTCGGCGGCGACCTCGGCGCGGCTCTTGCCCCACTCGCGGGCGCGGGTTTCGACCGCCATCGGCGTATCCATCAGGCCCGGCAGGATGACGTTGGCGCGGATGCCGTACTCGGCGTTCTGATAGGCGAGCTGTTCGGTGAACGCGATCATCGCCGATTTGGTCGCCTTGTAGGCGACATAGGGGTAGGTCGTGATCGCCGCCATCGAGGAGATGTTGACGATGGCACCGCTCTTTTGCCGGCGCATGATCGGGATGACATGTTTTGCGGCGAGGATGCAGCTCTTCAGATTGATGGCGACGACGCGGTCGAACGCCTCCTCGGTGAGCGCAAGCAGTTCGGCATCGCCGCCGCCAAGGCTGACGCCGACATTGTTGTGCAAGATGTCGATCTTGCCCCAGCGGTCGATGGTCTCAGCCACCATGGCCGCGATCTCGGCGTTTTTGGTCACATCGGCCTTGAAGGCAAGCGCGGTGCCGCCCCTGCCCGCGATCATGTCGACGCTCTCCTGCGCGGAGGCAAGGTGATGGTCGACACACAGTACTTTGGCGCCTTCACGCGCGAAGGTGAGCGCGGTGGCGCGGCCGTTGCCCATGCCTTCGCCGGGGCTCTGGCCGGCGCCGACGACGATGGCGACGCGGTCTTTCAGGCGCATGTTGATCCTCCCTCACAAAACCTGCTGCCGCGTGCGCAATTATTTGCGCGGCTTGCCGGGGCGGCAATTGAAGGCGCGGCGGAAGCCGGCGGCCTGGGCGTCGTCCTCGGAGCAGAACCAGCGGTCGGGCTTGGTCGTGCCGGCATAGCTCAGGCAGCCCTGTAGATGATAGATGCCGACATTGCCGGTGAAGCGCGCGCGGGCGGCGAGTTTTGCCTTGATGTTGCAGCTTCCGGGCATGGCGGGATCGTCGGGAAACAGCACGGCGCGGATCTCGGCGTCTCGATCGGCGGGACAGGCCGCGCCCAGCAGCGGGCCGTCTCTCTTGCCGCCGCGAAAATCCTGCGGGGCGACGAAGCAGCCTTTCCAGAGGCCGCGCTTGGCCTCGCGCGCGGCCTTCGCGTCCTCGCTGAATTGCGTCTTGCCAAGGCCGGCAACGCCGACCGCGAGGCCCTGGCGGACCAGCTGCTGATTGAGGCTGACGGTGTCGCCCTCAATCGTGCAGAGCCCGGCGTGGCGCCGCCGAAAAGTCTTGTCGGGGCCGAGATCGTCGCAATGGACGCTGCGACCATCGATCAGTTTGGTGAGCTGATCGCGCGCCGCGATGCCGCAGGTCCAGGGATCGGCGTGGTCGTCGATGCAGGTCTGGTCGATCTCCGGCGCGTCGGCACCGTCGAGGCGGAAAATGGTGTCGCCAAGCTGGATGGTGGTGCCGTCGCGGACGAGGGCGGTGGCGGCGAGGCCTGGTGCGGGAGAGGAAAGCAGGATGACGAGAACGAAAAACGACCAGATCGGAAACAAGTATCGTCGCAATCGCATGCTTCTCTCGCGCGCGTGCAAGGGGGTCTTGTCGGATGTCTCTTAGCATATCCGCAGGTCGCAACACCAATGCCATCCACGCTTTTCCGGCATGGACACCCGCTTTTCCGGCGCCTTTACTCGCCACCCGGTCTGATCCTATCGTTGCAGCAAGAAGGCCCGACAATGGTCAAGGCAGACGGGCAGGGAGTGGAATTTTCAGGGATGAACGGTCCGGTCGATGTTTTGATCATCGGCGCCGGCGCCTCCGGCGCCGCAGTCGCCTGGAGTCTCGCCGACACCAGAATGCACATCCTCTGCCTGGAGCAGGGTGGCTGGATGAAGCCGTCGGACTATCCGAGCAACAAGCGCGACTGGGAGGCGCGGTTCTACGGCGACTATTCGCCGAGCCCGAACATTCGCGCGCGCCCGGAGGACTACCCGATCAACGAAGACAACTCGCCGATCAAGGTCGTCAATTTCAACGGCGTTGGCGGCTCGACCGTGATGTACACCGCGCATTTTCCGCGGCTGCACCCGTCCGACTTTCGCGTGAAAACGCTCGATGGCGTCGCCGACGACTGGCCGATCGACTACGACACGCTGACGCCGTTCTTTGCCGAGAACGACCGCGTCATGGGCGTCTCGGGCCTCGCAGGCGATCCGGCGTTTCCGCCAAAAGAGTCGCCGCCGATGCCGCCGTTGCCGCTCGGGCGTTCCGGCACGATCTTTGCGAAAGCGATGAACGAGCTCGGCTGGCACTGGTGGCCGTCGGACACAACGGTTGCGACCGCCGATTATGAAGGCCGCGCCCGCTGCATCAATCTCGGCCATTGCACGCCGGCTTGCGCGCAGGGCGCAAAAGCCTCGACCGACATCACCTATTGGCCGCTGGCGCTGCGCGCCGGCGTCGAACTGCGCACGCATTGCCGAGTCCGCGAGATCACGACCAACGAGCACGGCATGGCCACGGGCGTCATCTACTACGACCAGGATGGCGTCGAGCAATTCCAGGGCGCCGAAGTGGTGGTGATCGCCTGCAACGGCGTCGGCACGCCGCGGCTGCTCCTGAACTCCGCCTCGGCACGTTTCCCGAACGGGCTCGCCAATTCGAGCGGGCTGGTGGGCAAGAACCTGATGTTCCATCCTTACGCCCAGCTCTACGGCTATGTCGACGAGCCGACCGACGGCAATCGTGCGCCGCCGACCTGTCTGTGGAGCAAGGAGTTTTACGAAACCGATTCCTCGCGCGACTTTGTCCGCGGTTATGCGCTGCAGTTCGTGCGCGGCTGCGGTCCGATCTTCGAGGCCGTCACCAGCGAGGCCAAGGGGATTTTGCCCTGGGGCGCCGAACATCACGCCGTGTTCCGGAAGCTCAATGGCCACCGGCTCGGCGTCTCCGCGATCTGCGAGGATCTTCCCGAGGAGCACAACCGCGTCACGCTCGATCCGGAGCTGAAGGACAGTCACGGCATTCCGGCGCCGCGGGTCGACTACACGATCGGCGCGAACTCGGCCAAAATGATCGAGCACGGCCTTGCGCGGGGCAAGGAATTGCTCGCGGCGGCCGGCGCGACGAACATATGCATCAACAATCCGATTCTCTATGGCGGCTGGCACCTGCTCGGCACCGCGCGCATGGGCACCGATCCCGCGCGCTCCGTCGTCAATGAATGGGGCCGCGCGCATGATGTAAAGAACCTCTTCATCGTCGACGGCAGCGTCTTCGTCACGTCGGGCGGCGTCAACCCGACCTCCACCATCCAGGCCATCGCGCTCTACATCGCCGACCAGATGAAGCAGCGCCTCGCCAACCTGTTCGATTGAGGTCTTGATGTCAGTTGATGCGACTCTCACCCCGGCGCAGCGCGACGACCTCCGCGTCGTCGCCGCCATGATGATCCCGCCAAGCGCTGAATATCACGTGCCCGGCGCCGACGATCCGGCCATCCAGGCCGACATTCTCGCAACCCTCGGCCGCGACGCGCGCAGCGTCGCGGTCGCGCTCGATCATCTCGCGCGCCTTGCCGGAAAACCTATGGCCGATCTTGATGACGCGACGCGCGACGCGGTCGCCAAAGAGTTTCGCGCCAGCGGTGGCGCGCCCGCGGCGACGCTCGTCCGCGTCGTGCTGCAATGCTATTATCGCGACGACCGCGTGCTGAGCTCGCTCAATCTGGAGCTGCGGCCGCCGTTTCCAAAAGGCTACGCGCTGGAGCAGGGCGACTGGTCGCTGCTCGATCCGGTGAAGGCGCGCGCCCCGATGTGGCGAAAGGTGCCGTGATGTCTCTGCAATCCAATCGCGATCATCGTTTCGTCGTCACCCGCCGCAGCCTGCTGGCGAGTGCGGCGCTGTTGATCACCACGACCGGGGCGGGCGCGCGCGTCGTCACAAAAGTGCTGCCGTGGCGGCCGAATGACGCCTATCCGGTGAAGCCGGTCGTCCCCGGCGGCTACCTTTTCTTCACGGCAGGCGAAGCGGCCGCCGTGGATGCGATCGTTGGTCGCCTGATCCCGACCGATGAACTCGGGCCGGGCGCAAGAGATGCCGGCGTCACCACCTTCATCGACCGCCAGCTCACCGGCCCCTATGGCGGGCATGACTGGCTCTACATGCAGGGACCGTTCTCCGAAAAGCCGCTGCCGACGCAGGGCCTGCAATCGCCGCTGACGCCACGCCAGCAATACCGCCTGGGTCTCGCTGCGCTGCACGGCTATTGCACGGCGAGCCATGGCGGCCGCGGTTTTGCCGAACTCAATCCGGATGAGCAGGACAAGCTGCTCACCGCAATGGAGAAGGGCGAAGTGAGCCTGCCGAACTTCTCCGCCAAAATGCTGTTCAGCGCGATCTACGCCAACACGATGGAAGGCTATTTTGCCGATCCGATCTATGGCGGCAATCGCGACATGGCCGGCTGGAAGCTGGTCGGCTTCCCCGGCGTTCGCTACGATTTCCGCGACGTCATCGATAAGCCGAACGAGGCCTACACGCTGCCGCCGGTCAGCCTACAGGGCCGGCCGGCCTGGGGAGGCCGCTGATGGCCCGCCGTCTCCCTCGCAAGGACGTCGTCGTCATCGGCCTCGGTTGGACCGGATCGATCGTCAGCCTAGAGCTTGCCCGCAGCGGCCTCGACGTCGTCGCGATCGAGCGGGGTCCGTGGCGCGACACCGCGACGGACTTCAACATCGGCACTGCCGCGGACGAACTCCGCTATGCCGTGCGTCACGACATCTTCCTGCGCCCGAAGCAGGAAACGCTGACCATGCGCAACAATCCCTCGCAGACCGCGCTGCCGATCCGCAAGTGGGGCAGCTTCCTGCCCGGCAATGGTGTCGGCGGCGCGGGCGTGCACTGGAACGGCCAGACCTGGCGCTTCCTGCCGGACGATTTTCGCATCCGCAGCCACATGGTCGAGCGCTATGGCGCCACCATTCTGCCCGAGGGCAATCACATCCAGGATTGGCCTGTTACCTACGCCGAGCTCGAGCCCTATTACGACAAGTTCGAATATGTCGCCGGCATTTCGGGCAAGGCCGGCAACATCAAGGGCGAGATCCAGAGCGGCGGCAATCCGTTCGAGGGCGCGCGCGCCCGCGACTATCCGACGCCGCCGATGAAGCAAGGTTATCAGCAGGAGCTGTTCACCAAGGCGGCGAACGAGATGGGCCTGCATCCGTTCCCGCGGCCGTCGGGCAACATTTCGGTCGCCTACACCAATCCCTATGGCTGCAGCATGGCGCCCTGCACCTATTGCGGATTCTGCGAATGGTTCGGCTGCGCCAACTATTCCAAGGCCTCGCCGCAGACCTGCGTGCTGCCGGCGCTGATCCGCCAGCCGAACTTTGAGGCGCGCACCGAATGCGAGGTGACAAAGGTCAATCTGTCCGGCGATGGCAAGATGGCGACCGGCGTCATCTATGTCGATGCTGACGGCGAGGAATGGGAGCAGCCGGCCGATCTCGTGCTGGTCTGTGCCTACAGCCTGTTCAATGTGCGCCTGCTGCTGCTGTCCGGCATCGGCAAGCCCTATGATCCGGCGAAAGACGAGGGCGTGGTGGGACGCAATTATGCCTATCAGACGGGCTCGGGTTCGACCGGATTCTTCGAGGACGTGAAGTTCAATCCATTCGCTGCTGCTGGCTCGCTCGGTGTTGCCCTCGACGACTACAACAGCGACAATTTCGATCACGCTCCGCACGGCTTTGTCGGCGGCGCCTCGATCACCTGCGCGCATACCAATGGCCGTCCCATCCGCTACCACCCGACTCCGCCGGGTACGCCGACCTGGGGCAGCGCCTGGAAGAAAGCGGTTCGCGACACCTATCAGCGGGTCGCGAATGTCGGCGCGCAGGGCAGCGTCATGAGCTATCGCCAAAACTATCTGGATCTCGATCCGACCTACAAGGATCCGCTCGGCCGGCCGCTGCTGCGGATGACGTTCGACTACCAGGACAACGAGCGCAAGATGGCCAACTGGATGGCGGAGCGCTGCGACGAGATCGCCAAGGCCATGGGCGCCAAGGCGACGCAGGTCAATCGCCTGACCGGCCCGTGGTCCGTGGTGCCGTATCAGACCACGCACAACACCGGCGGGGCGATCATCGGCAGCGATCCCAGGACCAGCGCGCTCAACCGCCATCTGCAGTCCTGGGACGTGTCCAACGTATTCGTCATGGGTGCGTCGGCCTTCCCGCAGAACGCGGGTTATAACCCGACAGGGACAGTCGGCGCGCTGACCTACTGGGCGATCGACGCCATCCAGAAATATCTGAAATCGCCCGGCCCGCTGGTGCAGCCATGAGTTTTGCAATGACGAGCGCGCACAAGGGGCGGGCTGCCTGGCAGGGCGCCATGACCGTGATCGCATCGTTGCTGATCCCGGCCGCTGCGCTGGCCGATCCGGACAATTATGTCGAGATCGAGCGTGGCAAAGCGCTGGCAACGGCGGGCGACTGTGTGGCGTGCCATACCGCCCCAGGCGGCACGCCGTTTGCGGGCGGCCTGGCGTTGCAGACCCCTTTCGGTGCGATCGTGACCGCCAACATCACGCCGGACAATACGACCGGCATCGGCAGCTGGTCCGCCGGCGATTTTGCGCGCGCGATGCATGAGGGCAGGCGGCCGGGCGGCACCTATCTCTATCCGGCATTTCCATATCCCTATTACACGAGGGTGACGCGCTCGGACACGGATGCGATCTACGCCTATCTGCGTTCGCTCCCCCCGGTGGTCAATCGCGTCAACCGCAACACGCTGCCGTTTCCCTTCAACATCCGCTTGTCGATGCTCGGCTGGAACGCCCTGTTCTTCAAGCCTGCCGGCTTCGTTCCCGAGCCAATGCACACCGAGGAGTTCAACCGCGGCGCCTATCTGGTCGAAGGCCTCGGCCATTGCGGCGCCTGTCACACGCCGCTCAACGTGCTCGGTGCCAACAAGGCCGACCAGTATCTGCAAGGCAGCCAGATCGATCATTGGACCGCACCCAACATCACCAACGACCGGCTGGTCGGCCTTGGCAAATGGTCGGTCGACGAGACCGTGCAATACCTGAAGACCGGGCAGGCGCGCGGCAGCATCGCGAGCGGGCCGATGAAGGACGTGGTCGAGAACTCGACCTCGAAAATGCCGGAGGCCGACCTCAAGGCCATCGCGGTCTATCTGAAGGAGCGCGGCGCCGAGGGGCCGCCGGCATCGGCGGCGCTGTTGTCGTCGGATCCGCGCATGAAGGTCGGCGAGGCGGTTTTCGTCGACACCTGCGCGGCCTGCCACAAGCGCAGCGGCGAGGGCGTTGCGCATCTGTTTCCGCGGCTCGCCGGCAACGTGATTGCGACCCAGAATGACCCGGCCTCGCTGATCCGGATCATCCTGACCGGGGGCCGCGGCGCCGCGACTGACGCGACGCCGACGGCCCCGGCGATGCCGTCGCTGGGCTACCGGCTCGGCGACGAGCAGGTGGCCGCGGTCGTCACTTATGTGCGCAACAGCTGGGGCAATGCGGCTTCGCCCGTCACAGCCGAGATGGTCAAGGCATTGCGCGGGCAGGTGTCGGCCGCGCGGGAGTGAGGCGGCGGTTCCATCGGACTTGCGGAGGAGGTGCCGGGCACCCATCTGACAAACCCGAAGGAAACTCGCCATGTTGGATATCACATCAGATACCTGGGATGACGGACAGCCGTCAGCCCAACCAACCGAATCCGCCTCTGCCGCCGACCAGGCGCTGCTCGATGCCTATTCCAATGCCGTGATCGGCGTGACCGAGCGCGTCGGCCCCGCCGTCGTGCGCGTCGAAACCGGGCCTCTGGTGCGGACGGCGCGCGAGCGCGGCGGTCTTGGTTCCGGCATCGTCATCTCGCCTGACGGGCTGGTCCTGACCAACAGCCATGTCGTCGGTTCCGCAAAGGAGATCCGCCTGCGCGACATCGAGGGCGTGGTGACGGAAGCGCGCGTGCTCGGCGTCGATCCCGACACCGATCTTGCGCTGCTGCGCGCCAGCGGCGCGCGCGACCTGCCCTATGCCTCGCTCGGCAATTCCAAGAGCCTGCGGCGCGGCCAGCTGGTGGTCGCGATCGGCAATCCGCTCGGCTTCGAATCCACGGTCACCGCGGGCGTGGTATCGGCGCTCGGCCGCTCCATCCGCTCGGTTTCGGGCCGCACCATCGAGGACGTCATCCAGACCGACGCAGCGCTCAACCCGGGCAATTCCGGCGGGCCGCTGGTGTCGTCGCAGTCGGAGGTGATCGGGATCAACACCGCCATCATCAACGGCGCACAGGGCATCTGCTTTGCGGTCGCCAGCAACACCGCGCAGTTCGTGCTGTCGGAGATCATCCGTCACGGCTATGTCCGCCGCGCCTATATCGGTGTCGCCGGCCAGACCGCGCCGGTGCCGCGGCGCCATGCCGTCAATGCCGGGGTCGAGAACAAGATGGGCGCGCTCTTGATGCAGATTGAGTCCGATGGGCCGGCGGCGCAGGCCGGGCTGTTGCCGGGCGACGTCGTGATCAAGCTGGATGGCGTCGAGATCAACGGCGTCGACGACCTGATCCGCGTGCTCGATCGCGACCGCATCGGTCGGGCTCTGGCGATGGACGTGCTGCGGCTCGGGCGCCTCAGGGCGATCGACATCCACCCGGTGGAGCGCAAGCCGGCGGCACGGGCGGCGCTCGTGCCATGAGATGTGAAGCGGCGGCCGCTATTCCGCGGCCGCTGCAAATCGGGTGTTTTCAAGCTCCGCCTCAAGCCGCGCTTTCTCGGCCAAGGCCTTGGCAATGCTCGCATCCTTGACATGGCCGTAGCCGCGGATCGTCTCGGGCAATCGCGCCAGGCGCGCCAGCAGCGGAAGCTGCGCGGGCTTGAGCGCCGCAAGATGGGCATCGATCATGGCAAGATAGTCCGCAATCAGCTTGCGCTCGGTCCTTCGCTCGGCGGTGTAGCCAAACGGGTCAAACGCCGTGCCGCGCAAGAATTTCAGCCGGGCCAGCCCGCGCAAGGCATGGATCATCCAGTCGCCATAGTCCCGCTTCCGCAGGTGGCCGGTCGCCTTGTCGCGGCGGGCGAATATCGGCGGGGCCAGGTGGAATTTGAGGCTGAAATCTCCTTCGAACTTCTCCGCAAGTTTTTCGGCAAAACTGCCATCGGTGTAGAGCCGCGCCACCTCGTATTCGTCCTTGTAGGCCATCAGCTTGAACAGGTTTTTTGCGACGGCCTCGGAGAGTTCATGCGACGCAGGCGCGACCCTGGACTCGGCGGTGCGGACCTTGTCGACGACAGCGAGATAGCGCAGCGCATAGGCCGGATTCTGATACTCCTTGAGGAACGCGGCGCGGGTATCGATGATCTCGTCAAGCGTTTTGGCTGTGCTTGCGGCGCGGCTGCGGAACTGGAGAACGCTGCGGACCCGCGCGATGTCATGGGCGGCGAGCCGGCCCCAGGTAAAAGCCTGCTTGTTCATTTCGACCGCGGCGCCGTTGATCTCGATTGCCCGCAGGATCGCCTCCAGTGAGAGCGGGATGGTGCCCTTCTGGAACGCCAGGCCGAGCATGAAGGCGTTGGTCGCGATGCTGTCGCCCATCAGCGCCGAGGCGATACCGGTGGCGTCGATGATCTCCAGATTTTGCCCGCCGACGGCATCGCGCAGGCTGGTCTGCATCGCGCCCATTTCGAAGTCGATGTCGGGGTTTTGCACAAAACTTGCGGTCGGCTGCAGGTCGGCATTGACGAAAGCCCGGGTCACGCCGCGCTCGATGCGAGAGAGCGCGGCTCCGCTGGTCGACACCACGATGTCGCAGCCGAGGATGAGGTCCGCCCCGCCATTGCCGATCCGGACCGTCGCGATGTCTTCCGGCTTGCCCGCGATGCGAACATGGCTCATGACCGCGCCGTTCTTCTGCGCGAGCCCGGTGAAATCGAGCGCCGAGCAGCCCTTGCCGTCGAGATGCGCGGCCATGCCGAGCAGTGCGCCGATGGTGATGACACCGGTACCGCCGATGCCGGTGACCAGGATGGAGTAGGGCTCTTCGAGCGCGCGCGCAGGCGGCAGCGGCAGATCGGCGAACAATTTTCCGGAGTCGACAGCCGACGTCTTGAGCCGCTTCAGCGTGCCGCCGTGGACCGTGACGAAGCTCGGGCAAAACCCTTCGACGCAGGAATAATCCTTGTTGCAGTTGGACTGGTCGATCTGGCGCTTGCGGCCGAACTCGGTGTCGAGCGGCTGCACCGAGACGCAGTTCGACGCGACCGAGCAATCGCCGCAGCCCTCGCAGACCAGGTCGTTGATGAAGACGCGCTTGGGCGGATCGGGATAGACGCCGCGCTTGCGCCGCCGCCGCTTCTCGGCCGCGCAGGTCTGGTCGTAGATCAGGACCGTGAGCCCCTTGATCTCGCGCAGCTCGCGCTGCAACTCGTCCATCTCGCGGCGGTGATGGATGGTCGCTTCTTGCGGGAAATAGCCGCCCGACGGATATTTGCCGGGATCGTCGGAGACGATGGCGAGGCGCTTGGCGCCCTCGGCCCAGACCTGATGCGCGATCTGCGAGACGTCAAAACTGCCCTCGGCCGGCTGGCCGCCGGTCATGGCGACCGCGTCGTTGTAGAGGATCTTGTAGGTGATGTTGACGCCGCTTGCGGCCGCGGCGCGCAGCGCCAGCAGGCCGGAATGAGTGTAGGTGCCGTCGCCGAGATTCTGGAAGATATGCGTTTCATTGGTGAAGGGCGCCTGTCCGATCCAGTTGGCGCCTTCGCCGCCCATGTGGGTGATGGTCGCGGTGCGCCGGCTCGGGATCGACAGCGCCATGCCGTGACAGCCGATGCCGGCCATGGCGCGGCTACCCTCGGGGATCTTGGTCGAGCTGTTGTGCGGACAACCCGAGCAGAAGTACGGCGTGCGCTGCAATCCCGCCGGGGCTTGCGAAAGGGCGGGATGCTCAAAAGCCTCCAGCCGCGCCAGTCGCTGTTCGAGCACCGGGCTCTGGTGACCCAGCCGGCGCAGCCGTGCCACCAGCGCCGACGCCACGATGGTCGGATTGAGCTCGCCTTCGCTTGGCAGCAGCGGCGCGCCGGTCTCGTCGCGCTTGCCGACCACGGAGGGCCGCCTGGTCGCGTCCATGTTGTAGAGAATGCGCACCAGCTGGTCTTCGATGAAGCCGCGCTTCTCCTCGACCACCAGCACGTCCTGCAGGCCGTCGGCAAAGCGCTTGGCTCCGCTCTCTTCGAGCGGCCAGGTCAGCGCGACCTTGTAGATGCGCAGGCCCAAGCCCTCGGCGTCATGGTCGCTGATGCCGAGATCGGCGAGCGCCTGCCGCAAATCGAGATAGGCCTTGCCGGTTGCGATGATGCCGAGCCGCGCCGGCTTGCCGTCGAGCACGATGCGGTCAAACGCGTTGGCGCGTGCAAATGCGGCGACCGCAGCCATCTTGGGGCCGAACAGCCGCCGCTCCGCGTCCAGCGGCGGGTCGGGCCAGCGGATGTTCAATCCGCCCAGCGGCATCTCGAAATCGGTCGGCAGCACGATTTTCATGCGCGACGGATCGCTGAAGATCGAGGCGGAGCTCTCGACCGTCTCCGAAATCGCCTTGAAGCCAACCCAGCAGCCGGAGAAGCGCGACAGCGCAAAGCCGAGCAGGCCGAGGTCGAGATAGTCCTGCAGCGTCGCCGGATTGATGATCGGCATCATCGCGGCGGCAAAGATCTGCTCGCTCTGATGTGCCAGGGTGGAGGACTGGCAGCCATGATCGTCGCCGGCGAGCGCCAGCACGCCGCCGTGCCGCGACGAGCCGGCGGCATTGGCATGCTTCAACGCGTCGGTCGAGCGGTCGACGCCGGGACCCTTGCCGTACCAGATGCCGAACACGCCATCGACCTTGGCGCCGGGAAACAGGCCGACCTGCTGGCTGCCCCAGACCGCGGTCGCGGCGAGGTCCTCGTTGAGCCCGGGAACGAAGGCGATGTCCTGCCCCTGCAGGAACGATTTTGCGCGCCACAGCGCGTGGTCGTACATGCCGAGCGGCGAGCCGCGATAGCCGGAGATGAAGCCTGCGGTGTTGAGCCCGGCGATCCGATCGCGTTCGCGCTGCAGCATCGGAAGGCGGACCAGCGCCTGGACGCCTGAGAGATAGATTTTCTTGGCTTCCACGCGATATTTGTCGTCGAGCCCCACCTGCAGCAGCGTCATTCCCGGCAGTCTCCCCAAAACCTTGTCTTTTGGCGCCCTGGCGCGGCCGTAGTCAAAAGCATGGGCTGGCAATGTCAATATCGGGCGGCGGCGATGCTGCCTTGCGGCAATCGCAATCGCCGGCCCATTGGCGCAGCAACCGGCAGCGGCGGCGCACGGGCGCCAGTGGAAGGGGTGTCGGCTGTCTGAGGTCGTGTGGACCAGATTTGTTCCGACCCAGAGCAGACGAGGGAGGTGCTCGAGCGGAGACCCCTCGCGTACCAACGCCGCGTTCCGAGTTCAGCGATTCTCAAACCTGAACTTGAAAACGTTGCCGGCGTAGCCGGTAAGAGTAGATCCGTTCTGCCGATCCTGGACGCGCAGATTCCCATCGGCTTCCTCGGGATTTTCTGGAGCAAGTGTCGCAGTCAGCGTTGCTAAGGCGCACTGACTGAGATCGGTGACGTGCTTTCCGCAGGTTACCCCCGATTGAAGCCTCCAATGTAGAACAGATATCGACCAGAGCCGATTGTGACAAGTGAACGATATGATGTCGCCGTCCGGGGAATAATACGTTCCTTGCTCCGGGCAGGCGAGCGCGGCTTGTTCGCTGGACAGGCTTGCCACATCATTTGAGAGAAACGTGTTTCCTACCAGGAGTGAAGTCCCGCGCGGTCCGGAGATCGAAATAACCCCATCCTGAGTGTGCGTGTCCGCATCTCTTATCTGTTTGCTAGGTCTTACCTTGCCGAGTTTGACCATGTGACCAGTGATACGATCGTCAAACAGCGGTGCATTGGCATGATTGCCTTTGACAATATCGTAAGGAGGCTCGTCGTCACCGTAGATCATCACGCCGAGCTTGTCGCCTTTTGACGGCGGTGCCTTGAGAATCATGGGCGCCTCGTCACAAGGATCGACTGCAAAGCAGACGTGCTCGTATTCAACATCCCACGATTGAACGCTGCAGTTCGAGCCCGATGACCCTTCGCACGCATACCAAACCCGATTGTTTGGATAGTAGAAAACCCGAAGTCTTTCGGCGCCGGTTTGTCCTTCACGTAAATGATTGTCATGCTTCATCGCAGAATTGCCGACCAGGAAACCGACAGCCTCGGCGCCGGAAAGTTCGACGTATCCGGCCTTCTTCAATTCCTTGATTTCATCCGCGAACGACTTGTCATCGGCCGCGGCGGATATCGTCATCGCGAGTGTGGCCAATACCAGGAATCCAGGAAAACCGCGGTTCATGTCCGATCGCTCCTCCGACCACGGCTCCAGGGGCCAATCGCTTGCTGATATCTCTTAAACCGGTATGCTCGGTATCGCCAGTATGTCTGCGTTGGCCCATCCCGACCAAACCAGCCGCTTCTCGACATGTCGGCTGTCAGGGGTAGAACGGAAGATCCAGCTGTAGGGATCGGTGGCAGGCTTCGCCGGCGACATCGGCGCGGTGCTGACGAGGCAGGATGTTTCGACTATCCTTCAACGCGGACCATCAAGGCGGGGCAAGACGGGGCCCACGAGAGGAGATCGATGAGCATAGTAAAAGACGCTCTGGCCCAGAAGAGTGGCGGCCTGATCCATGTTCGTTCCGGCGACATGGTCGTCGAAGCCTTGCGCCAGATGCGCGACAGCCGGGTCCGGTCGGTGCTGGTCATCGACGACGACGTGCTGGTCGGTATCGTGACCCAGGGTGACTGCGCCATCAAAGTGCTGCTGCCCGGGCTCGATGCGAAGCAGAC
>Ga0335071_10000148_pt1 | contig 83152 bp, 68 predicted proteins | sample Lox_Sample_15_FD_206724 | JGI IMG/M metagenome (GOLD analysis project Ga0335071, IMG submission 206724) | Soil microbial communities from Loxahatchee National Wildlife Refuge, Florida, United States - Lox_Sample_1.5 | ecosystem: Environmental > Terrestrial > Soil > Wetlands | place: USA... | reverse complement strand
CCCCGCGGGGGGGGGGGGGGCTTCCCCCGTGGGTTTTTGCCGGGGGGGGGGGGCCCCCCCCCCCCGGGGGGGGGGGGGGGGGGGGGGGGGGGGCCCCCCGGACGCAGCTCGTCGTGTGGTACCCCCCTCCCCGGCCCTCCCCCACAAGGGGGGAGGGGGCGCACCTTCGATGCGGCTCCAGTTCAATTCAATCTCACCCTGATCTTTACCGTCGATCCAACACGGTTCACTACCCGACGCAAGCCCGTCACTGCATACCTTCGACGCATCAGACGTCCGGCCAGCGGCCGAGCAGATCGGTAGCGGCCTCGAACCGCGCCGCGATCCGCAACAGCTCCGCATCGCCGCGAAACCGTCCGACCAGCTGCAGGCCGATCGGCAGGCCCTCGCGGTCAAAGCCGCTGGGCAGGCTGATCGCCGGGTGCCCGGTCATGTTGAACGGCATGGTCCAGGGAAACCAGTGCGGTCTCAGCTTGTCGAAGCGCTGTCCGTCGATCTCGATCGGACCGAACAGATCCTGCTCGATCGGCAGCGCGGTCCGGGTCAGGGTCGGCATGGCGAGAGCGTCGGCGCGCGCGAGCAGCGCCTGGACATGGCGGAACAGCGTCGTGCGGTCGAACAAAGCCCGCTGATAATCGACCCCGCTGACATCTTCGGCGAGCGCAAGCTGCTTGAGGAACGCCTCGCTCAGGACATCGCCATGATCGGCCGCCAGCTTGGCAAAGCGCGTGCGCCACGCGGTGTGATTGATGGCGCGCCAGATCGGCTCGACATCGAAAGCCTCGCCGGAAAACTCTTCGAGCTCGGCGCCGAGTGACGCGAGCCGGTCGAGGCTCGCCTTAAAACTCCTGGCGACGTCGGCCGCAACCGGCCGGCCTGGCGGCGACAGGCAGAACAGAATCCTTTGGCCGCGGAGATCGCCCACAGGTGCGGCAACGGTCACAAAATCCTGCGCCGCGGCGCCGATCGACCAGGGGTCGGAGGCATCCTCGCCCGCCATCACCTGCAGCATGAGCGCGGTATCGGCGACGGTCCGCGTGGTCGGCGTCACATAGGTCTGGTTGGCAAAGGCATCCTGCACCTGGCTGTGCGGGATCACCCCGATGGTCTGCTTCAGCCCGACGACGCCATTGCAGGCGGCCGGGATCCGGGTCGAGCCGCCGCCATCGGTCGCGACCGCGAGCGGCGCCAATCCGCTTGCCACCGCCACCGCCGCGCCGCCGCTCGAGCCGCCCGCGGAGCGGCCGGCATGCCAGGCGTTGCGGGTGCGGCCGAACAGCGGCGAGTCGGTCAGGCACTTGCTGCCGAACTCCGGCGTCGTGGTCTTGCCGATCAGGATCGCGCCGGCCGCGCGCAGTCGGGCGACCGCGACCGCATCATGGTCCGGCACATTGTCCTTGTACGGAACCGCGCCAAAGGTGGTGCGCACGCCCCTGGTGTTGACGATGTCCTTGACCGTGATCGGGATGCCGTGAAGAGGCCCGAGTGGCACGCCCGCCATCACCTGGCGCTCCGCCTCCTGCGCCTGCGCGATGGCCTCATCGGCGCAGAGAGTGATGAAGCAGTTCAGATCGCCCTGCATCCGCTCGGCACGCGTAAGCACCGCGCGCGTCACCTCGACGGGCGATACGTCTTTGCGGGCAATGCGGGCGGCCAGTTCGACGGCCGACAGGAAACAGAGGTTTTCGCTCATCCCGGATCCGGTAGGCCGCTGAAGCAGCCGAAAGCCGGCCCTGACGTGCCCCATCAGGATGCGGCTTGTCCATCTCAGACGACGCATGACGGTTTGACAATTGGAAATGCCTATCAAGGCGCCGTTCCGATCGATTTCTGCGCAGACGGCAAAAAAAAGCCGTCCCCTGGCGGGGACGGCAGTTCGCCACTCTACGCGAGAACGACGTTTCTTCGTGCTGGCCGAGCAACAGCGAGTGGCGGTTGGCATTAAACCTACGCGCGGCACCTGACAGGGAGCTGACGGTATCAAGACAGGTTTGTTGCGGCCTCGCGAAACCCATCGACCGAAAGCGGACCCGTCCGCCTCACGGAATTGTCATTGACCTTCGCCATTCCCGCTCCGGCGCATCGAAAATCTCCCGGGAATAAACCCCCGCCTCTCCTGATCACCTCCGGCGAACCCAATCACGGGTCGTTCGGAGAATGAGCGATGAGCGAACACGATCACGAGCACGGCGTCAGCCGCCGCAAGGTGCTGGAATGCATGACCTGGGCCGGCACCGGCGTCCTCTGGACCATCGCGGGCGGCGTCCCGCGCTCCATGGGGCTGGTCGACGCCGCGAGAGCCGCGGAGGCTCCGGGCCTGAGTTTTCTGCAGATCAGCGACAGCCATGTCGGCTTCGACAAGCCGGCCAATCCGAACGCGCTCGGCACGCTGGAAGAAGCCATCAACAAGATCAACGCGATGGACAAGAAGCCGTCCTTCATGATCCACACCGGCGACGTCACCCATCTGTCGAAGGTCGAAGAGTTCGACAATGCCGAGAAGATCATCTCGCAAGCCAAGCTCGACGTGCACTACGTGCCGGGCGAGCACGACTTCCTCGACGAGGAGATCAAGCTCTACAAGGACCGCTACGGCAAGGGCACCAAGGGCGCCGGCTGGTATTCCTTCGATGCCGGCGGGGTGCACTTCATCGGCCTCGTCAACGTCGTGGACCTGAAGGCCGGCGGTCTCGGCAATCTCGGCGCCGAGCAGCTCGAATGGCTCGAGGACGACGTCAAGTCCCGCTCCAAATCCACGCCGATCGTCGTGTTCGCCCACATCCCGCTGTGGACGGTCTATCCGCAATGGGGCTGGGGCACCGAGGATGGCGGCCGCGCGCTGGAATATCTGAAGGGCTTCGGCTCGGTGACGGTGCTCAACGGCCATATCCATCAGGTGATGCAGAAGGTGGAGGGCAACGTCACCTTCCACACCGCGCGCTCGACCGCATTCCCGCAGCCAGCGCCGGGCACTGCCCCCTCCCCCGGCCCGATGAAGGTCGAGGATGCAAAACTGCGCTCGATGCTCGGGATCGCCAGCATCAACTTCAAGCAGGGCGATGAGCGGCTCGCCATCATCGACACGCCGCTGCAGGCCTGAAGAAGAAAGACCAAGACATGACGTTGACGAATCATCGCGGCATGCATCGGCATGCCGCACGGCTCCTCGTTGCCGCAGCCGTGCTGCTGCCGTTCGGTGCCCACGCCCAGGAAGTCCAGGTGACGATCGATAATTTCACCTTCTCGCCTCCCGAGCTCACCGTGAAGGTCGGTGACACCGTCACCTGGACCAACCACGACGACATCCCCCACACCGTGGTGTCGGCGGGCAAGTTCAGGTCGAAAGCCCTGGACACCGACAACAGCTTCTCGTTCACCTTCGCATCAGCGGGCGATTACAAGTATTTTTGTTCGCTGCATCCGCACATGACCGGGATGATCAAGGTTGAGTAGCGGTCAAAATCAAGGCATCACAGTCGTGCCTGGCCGGTGGGCTGCCGCCGGCCAGACACCAGCATCTGCTGCCAGGACCAGGCAAAAGACCGGGCCAAACACGATGCCGCCGAGCAATTCTGACGATCCCGACCGCACCCGCCGCTTTCGCGAGCTGGCGCTGCCCTATCTCGATGATGTCTACACGCTGGCGCGCTATCTGCTGCGCGACGCCAGCGATGCAGAGGACGCCGTGCAGGAGTGCTACCTGCGTGCGCTAAAGCATTTCGACGGCTATCGGGGGCCGGCGATGAAGCCGTGGCTGTTCGCCATCCTGCGCAATGTCTGCCACGCCGAATATGCCCGGCGCGCGAGCGCGGCGGTGCCTTCGCTGGATGATCTCCCGGAACCCGCGCAACAGACGCCAATGTGGCGCGAAGAGCAGCAGACGCCGGAAGCGGAGATTCTTCGGGAGCGGGATGCTGCCACGATTCGCCGGCTGGTCGAGGCGCTCGCCGAACCGTTCAAGGAGACCTTTGTGCTGCGGGAGATCAACAATCTGTCGTACCGCGAGATCGCGGATGCGGTCGGCGCTCCCGTCGGGACCGTGATGTCGCGCCTTGCGCGCGCGCGCGCCATGCTGCGTTCGGCATGGATGGCGGAACAGGAGCCATCGAGATGACTTGCGACGAGGCTGAAATTCTCCTTCACGCCCTGATCGACGGCGAACTCGACGCCGGCCATGCCCGCGAGGTCGAAGCCCATATCGCCACCTGCGCTGGCTGCGCCGCGCAGTTCGCCGCCTATCGCCAGATGAGCCAGGAGATCGCCCAGGCCGACCTGCGCTATACCGCGCCGCCGGCGCTGCGGATGAAGATCGAGGCATCGCTGCCCAAGCCGATGCCCAAGCCAATACCCAAGTCACTGCCCAGCCCGATCTCGAGCGCGCGGTCTCCGAGCCGGCGCAGCCTCCTGCAGGGCTTTGCGATGGGATCAGCACTGTCGGCGCTGGCCGCGACCGGCCTTGTCGCGGTCGTGCTGCGCTCCGACGACGAGCAGCGCATCATGTCGGAAGTGGTGTCGGCGCATCTGCGCTCGCTGCAGGCCGGCCATCTCACCGACGTCATCTCCACCGACGAGCACACGGTCAAACCCTGGTTCAACGGCAGGCTCGATGTCTCGCCGCCGGTGATCGACCTGACCTCGAAGGGTTTTACGCTGGTCGGCGGACGGCTCGACTACATCGACGCGCGCCCCATCGGCGCCGTGGTCTATCGCCGTAGGCAGCACATCATCAATTTGTTCGTGTCGCAGACCACGAACATGGAAAAGCGTCCCGCGAAGACCGAGACCATCCAGGGTTTCAACATCCGCCGCTGGAGCGACCGCGGCCTGAACTACTGGGCGATCAGCGACATCGGCGCCGACGAACTGAACGAATTCGGCGAGAAGTTCGAGGCTGCAGTGCAGACCAACACGGAAGGATAGCGCGTCTCCGACTCGAGGACTCCGGCCATCTCAGGTCGCAATACTGTCCCTCGTGTCGGCGGCCGCGTCGCTGTGCGGCGTGGTCGCAGCCTGAGCTATTGCTTCCAGCGCCGCGCCAAACGAGCCGGAGCAAACCTCCGCACCGACAGCCCCCATCATCGGCGGCACGGCCTCGGTTCCCAGGAGGGCGATCAGAATGCGCACGTCGGCGTTCTTCTTGTTGAGCCTGCGAACGGCATCCTGAACCTTGGCGGCCGGCGCTTGGCCAAGATAGCAAACGCACGCAAGCGAGGTATCCGTCATGTCCAGTGAAAAGAATTTTGACATTGATAGCGCGTCCGCCTCTTCCGCCATCGCCCCGATACCATCGTGCCGTAACAGAAAAGCCAGTATCAGCGCAGCCGCGGCATCGAGCTTGCCGGAGCCCGGAACGCACAGGACCGAACGCGGCGCATCATTTCTCTCGTCGATCAATTTGCGTTGCGCCGTTGCCTGCTCGATTGCGATGGCAGCCCCGGGATTGGCGCTCATGTCGAGCGTCGGGACGTCCAACGCTCCCACGTCATGGTGAGCTTCCAGATCAGCCAACAGTTCGTCCACCGTTGACGCTATCCTGCTCAATCGCTCATCGTCGAGATGACCGAGCCGCCGGTCGGCTTCGGCGAGCCTCAACCCTTCCAGCAGAATGGTGTCACAGTAGCCCCTTAGCGACGACACCTTGAGAAAGGCATGCGCCTGTTCTGCCGCTTCGAGCGGATCACCCGCCAGCATCCGCTGATAGATCAGTTCGGGCGGCTTCAGCGGCGGCCGATCCCCGAGCATGATCTCGAGGAACTTGAGCCGCTCGACGTGCCTTCCCACGACAACGAGGCACACGGTCAGAGGGGTCGCCATGACGAGACCGATCGGTCCCCAAAGCCAGGTCCAGAATGACGCAGACAAGATGACCGCGACGGGAGACAGGCCGGAACTATGCCCATAGATCAACGGCTCGACAACCTGTCCCGCAAGAACTTCCAGGACCACGAACAACAGAGCCGTCAGCACCAGCATTTGCCAGCCGGAGCCGACGGCGGCCGCGAGAATGAGGGGAAATATGGCCGAGATCAGCGCGCCGATATAGGGGACGAACCGCAGGATCATCGCGATCAGACCCCACAATGGAGCCGACGGCACACCGATGAATTCCAAACCGGCGCCGATTGCCAGGCCGAACACGGCGTTGAACATGATTTGGGTCAGAAAGAGCTTGCTCAGTCGCTTGCCTGCGTCATCCAAGGCCGCGGTCGTGCGCTGAATGTCTCCCGAGCCGGCAAGACGGACGAGCCGATTTCGCAGATCCTCCCGTTGCAGCAGGATGAAGCTCACGAAGATGACGACGATTCCGGTCCTCGTCAGGGGCGTGAGCAATGGTTCGATGATCTTGGCCAGCGTCGTCAGGGCGCCGGGGTCGGGCTGCTTGACTTCAACTTGTATCGGAACCGCTCCACCGGATACTTGTCTCGCGAGATCATTGTCAGACTGACCGCTCGTGTCCCCATGCTGCAGCTCTTTCCCCAATTCCTTGAGAACCGTAGACGCCTGCTCCAACGTGCCAGAACCGCCCATCAAGCCACGCAGGCTCTCGACCTTGTCACTCAGCGTTCGCTGATAACCGGGGAGCTTGGCGGCAAGATGCGTTGCCTCCGAAACCATGAGCCCGCCCAGACTGAAGATGATCGCAAATCCGAAGAAGACCACGATGAGCACCGAAGCCGTGCGCGGAATTCGCAGGGATTGCAGACGTCTGGCGAACGGCGCGAGGACGAAGCTCAAGAGGACGGCCAGTGCAACCGGAACAAAAATTTCCCGGCCAAAATAGAGCGCAGCAACAATCAGCGCCGCGACGGCCATGTTGATCAGCGCCGTGCCCCGCCGATGTGTCAGCCTTATTTGAGGGGCCTTCTCCTGCAACAGCCTGGCCTCACTCCTTGCTGAACTGCCCCCTGATCTGGCGTGTCTGACATTCGCTTCAGTATGTCTGCGAGCCTGATTACGCGAGTCTCAGACACAAGCCACACTCGATTCCTGAGTTTGCGCCCAATGGATCGCAATACGGGCAAGGCCGCCACGCGAGTTCAGACCCGCGCGAGTTCATCCAGCTTGGCGCGAAGATCATCAATAGCCGGCTTCGCGACGGGCCCAACGCCGGGCGTTGCGATGACCTTGTCACACATCTGGTTGATCGAAGGGATCGCCACGACAATCAGCTTGACGAGTGCGCTTCGTCCTTCCGGGGAAAGCTTTGCCGCCCGCGTGTTGATGTCGTTCAACTGGGCTGTGACCCCGTTGATCCTGGGCAGGGCCGACTGAGCGGTGGCCGGGTCTGTGATGCCCGGCAGCGTGGACTTCAAGGTGTCGATGGACGAGTTGAGATTGCTCGCAAGGTTCACCCCATCAACCGTCATACTCGCAGGCGCCATGCCTACCGTCCCGGTCGCGGGCCGCGTTGCGGCGGGCGTTTCCGCGACACTCTGTTCGCTCTGGCGGCTGGTCGCAAACCAGGCAAGACCGGCCACCACGACCAGTGCGGCGAGCCAATAGGGCCACTGTCCGGCGACCCTGCTGTATGTCGGGGAGATCGTCTGGCTTGCGGCCCTGCTGGCCCGCTCGGAAGCACCGGCAAACCTGTCGATCAGGCCGGAGGCGCCAAGCTGATCCACAAGACCCGACGGGATGGCTTTGACGAACTCGTCCTTGTGTGAACTGAGCAGCGAGACCAAGCCATTCGCGCCCAGACCCATGTTGCGCTGTTGTTGAGCCAGGGCGCCCATGACGATCGGTCCAAGCATGCCAAGCAGTGACTTGCCATTGCCGTCGCCGATGCCTGCAAACTTGCCGATTGCCTGAGCCATCGCATCCATCGCCCGGCCGCCGAACAATGCCGAGACCATGTTCGATCCGGTCTCAGCCAGTGCCTGCGGGCCAGCGTTGCGCAGAAGGTCCAAGGGCGAACCAGCTTGCTGTTGCGACAAGAGTTTGGACAGTTGGCCTGCTCCTGCGGAGGTTTCGGCCAGATCGGCCAGACCTGCGAGCAAGGATGGAACGGCTCCTCCTGCTGCCTTTTGGGTTGCGGCTTTGTTTATGCCCAGAAATGAAGCGATTTGCTCGATGACTTCAGGAGTCAGGAATTGCATAACAACGGAGGTGAGATTGGCTGCCATGGCGTCTCTCCACAATGGTTGTTGCAAGGTCGATCTGCTGGGGTGTTCTCCTGATCTGCAAGGCGGCGTCTGCAGCCCTGCACATGCGCTTTGCGCGCTCTTTCCAAGTCGATTGTCCCGCCGACGTCGTTGGGCTGTCCATTCACAACACGCGGAGCAGCCACAAGTTGATTGCAGCTCAGCAATTCATCCAAAGCGAGCAGGACAACCCGGTTGGAGTTTCCCATCAGCCCGCGTGCGAAGTCGCGGGCTGCCCGCGCCCATGTGGAACCGGAAACCTTCAAACGATTGCGGCTTTACGCCGACTTGCGGATCGCGTTGTCGACCAGCGTCTTGCCGAGCGACCAGATCGCGCCGGGCACCTTGTGGCTCGCAGCGATCACCTGGTCGAACGCCGTCTCGATCCAGTTGCAGTCCTGTTCCGTGATGGTCAGCGGCGGCAGCAGTTTGATGGTGTGCAGGCCGTGACCGGCGACCTGGGTCAGGATCTTGTGATCCTTGAACAGCGGGACGGTGATGAGCTGGCAGAACAGGCCCTTGTTGGCGGTCTCCAGCACGTTCCAGGATGCCTTCAGCCGCAGCGATTTCGGCGGCCCGAACTCGACGCCGATCATCAGCCCCTTGCCACGAACCTCCTTCATCAGTTCGTAGCCCGGCACCATCCGGGTCAGCGCGAGGCGCAGCTCGGCGCCGCGCTTGGCCGCGGCCTCGATCAGCCGTTCGTTCTTCAGCACTTCCAGCGTGGCGATGCCGGCGGCCATGGCGAGGTCGTTCTTGGCAAAGGTCGAGCCATGCACGACCGCGCGATCCATCTGATTGAAGATCTTGTCGAAGATCGCCTTGCGGGTCAGCAGCGCGCCAACCGGCACATGACCGCCCGACAGCGCCTTCGAGAGCAGCACCATGTCGGGTTCGACGTTCCAGTGTTCCACGGCGAGGAACCGCCCGGTCCGCCCCATCCCGCACTGGATCTCGTCGGCGATGAAGAGCGTGCCGTAGCGTTTGCACAGCGCGGCTGCGCCCGGCAAAAACTCGTCGGTGGGCATGTTGACGCCCTTGCCCTGGATCGGCTCGACGATGAAGGCGGCGATCTGGCGCGACGACAGCGCCTGCTCCAGCGCTGCGAGGTCGTTAAAAGGGATCGGGGTGCATCCCGGCAGCAGCGGTTCGAAACCTGAACGGAAATTCGGATCATCCGTCAGCGACAGCGCGCCATAGGACAGCCCGTGATAGGCATGGGAACAATAGACGATGCCGGGCCGCCCTGTGGAACCGCGCGCGAATTTTATGGCCGCCTCGACGGTCTCGGCGCCGGAATTGGCGAAAAACACCTTGTCGAGATAGGGCACGAATTCGAGCAGCCGCTCGGCCAGCACGCCGGCCAGAGTGGAGACATCGAGCTGCACGAGATTCGGCAGATCGCTGTCGAGCACGCTCTTCAGCGCACTCCGCAGCGCCGGATGATTGCGACCGATTGCAAAGACGCCGAACCCGCTCAAAAGATCGAGATAGCGCACGCCATCGCGATCGAACAGGTATTGACCCTGGCCCTTCTGGAAACCAACGTCATATCCGATGGTCTTGAGCACGCGGACCATCTGTTCATTCAGATGGCGCGCATGCATGGAGCCGCGTTGCGCCTGGCGCTCCACAAACATCTCGGAAACGTCTAGATTTGAACTCAGCATCAGTCACATAGTTCGGTTGGCGGCGATTTCGTCAACTGAAAAAGTTCAATGCGGCGTTTTGCCCTTCTTTAGCCCCGCAAAGCAAGCACAGGTTTTGACAATGTTGCACTGCCCACGAAACTTCTTGCGAACAGCTCTCGTCTGTTCCGGTTTTCTACTGACGATCGGGCTGTCTGCAGCCAGCGCGGCCGATCCCACCGGCGATTGGCGCGTGGCCGACGGCGTCGCCAACATCCGGGTTGCTCAATGCAATGGCAGCATGTGGGGCGCGGTTGCCTGGGAAAAAACGCCGGGCGGGCGCGATACCAACAACCCTGACGTTTCAAAACAGACGAGGCCAACCCTTGGCATGCCGATTCTGATCGACATGAAGAAGAAGGCAGGCCTCAATCAATGGGAAGGCGAGGTGTACAACGCCAAGGACGGCCAATCCTACAGCGCCACCATCACACCTGTAGGTGAAGATCAGCTCGAGATCAAAGGTTGCGTGCTCGGCTTCCTGTGCGGCGGCGAAACCTGGACTCGCGTCGCACCGCCGATCCCGTCGAGCCCCGCCAACAGCATGGCGAAGGGCGTCGCGCCGAAAACCGTCGGTGCCGCGCCAAGGACGACGGCGCCGAAGTCCCCGGCACCGCCTGCCGTCGCCGCCAAGGGCGGTCAGAAGAATGTACCGCCGGCCGATCCGGTCGGCGATATCTGCCTGCTACCCGACATTGCGGGGTTTGCCCATTAGCGCGGGCTGAAACAGCAGCACGGCTGCGAGCGTGGTGACAAGCGACAGCGCAAGCAGCTTGCCCATGCTCGAGGTTCCCGGATGACTCGACAGCCACAGGCTTCCAAAGGCTGTGGCCGTGGTCATCGCGCTGAAAAAGATCGCACGCGTCAGGCTGCTCTGCAGCAGGTTGGTGCGGCCTGACCGCCACGCGGTCACGTAATAAATCTTGAACGCGACGCCGATGCCGAGCAACAGCGGCAGCGCGACGATGTTGGCGAAATTGAGCGGCAATCCGATCAGCACGCAGATCTCGAGCGTCACCGCGCCCGCGACCAGCAGGGGAACCAGCGTCACCAGCACGTCGGCGATCCGCCGCAGCGTGATCCAGAGCAACAGGCTGATCACGACCAGCGAATAGATCCCGGCGTGGATGAAAGCCTTCACGATGGTATCGCCTGATTTCAGGATCGACACCGGACCGCCGATCGCGGTCGGCTCGGCCGCGAGCACCGCGTTGGCGAAGTGGCGCAGATTGTCGTTGTCGTTGGGATCGCCGCGCGGCAGCGCCTCCACCCGCATCAGCCCGTCCTTGGTCTTCCACGCGCTCACGAGATCCGGCGGCAGCGTGTTCAGGCTGACCGGCTGCGCCTGCAACGCGCTCTTGAGCTGATCGAACATCACCTTGAGCGGCATGACGAAGATCGCCTGCGCCTTGTTGCGGGTGGCCTCGTCGGACTTGGCGAGGCGCTCCAGCGCATCGGCGAGCCGCCGGTTGGCCTCGGCGCCCGGTCCCTTGGCATCGCCCGCAGTCTTGCGCAGGCTGGCGACCGAGCTGCTCAGCGAATCGACATTCTCCGCATCGGTCGGCGGCGCGTCGATGGAATCCGGATTGAGCGCCGGCTCCAGCACTTTCGCGGCCTGTGCGATCAGCTTCAGCTTGGCGGGCTGATCGTCGGGCACGAAGAAGTCGAGCGACATCACGCGCAGCACTTCCGGCAGTTTCTCGAGCTTCGCCTCGATCTGCTTGGCGTCGGTCTCGGACTTGGTCATGACGTCGATGGCATTGGCGCCGGTGTTCGGGTCCTTGCGCAGGTCGAGGAAGGTCGCGATCGATTCCGCGTTTGGATTGCGCAGGTTCATCGGATTGAAGTCGAACTTCATGAAATAGAGCAGCGGCAACCCGGCCACGACCAGCGCCAGCGTGCCGACGATGATCGGCACCCGATGCCTTTCCAGGAAATGGTCGACCGGTGCCAGAAAAGCGTAGCCGACCGGCTCGTTTTCGCCCGGCGGGTGAAACAGCTTGAGCAGCGCCGGCAGCACGGTGATCGAGGAGAGGAAGGCGATCAGCATGCCCGCACCGGCAATCTCACCGAGCTCCGAGATGCCCCTGTAATCGGTCGGCAGGAAGCACAGGAAGCCGGCCGCAGTCGCCATTGCGGCGAGCGACAGCGGTACGGCCGAGCGCCGCGCCGCCTCTTCCAGCGCCTGCGGAATATCGTCGTTCTTGAAGCGCTCGGAGCGGTAGCGGACGCTGAACTGGATGCCGAAATCGACGCCGAGGCCGACGAACAGCACCGCGAAAGCCACCGACAACAGGTTGAACGCCCCCGTCATCATCAAGCCGACCGCCGTGGTGATGGCGAGACCAATGAACAGGTTGATGAAGACGGCGAGGATGATCTTGCCCGAATGCAGCGCCATCCAGAGGATGAACAGCACGACGACCACGGTGCCGATGCCGTTGACCACGGCGCCATCCTGGACCGTCGCGTATTCCTCATTGGCGATCGGCACCGGCCCGGTCAGGCGGACGCGGGCGTGGTATTTGCCGGCAAGATCCAGCTCGGTCGCGGCCTGCCTGATCGCATCGGTGGCGCCCTTGCCCGGCTCCAGTTCCTGGTAATTCAGTATCGGTTTGAGCTCGATGAAGGCGCGGAGATCGGAATCGGCAAGCGGCTTGTCGCTCACGAGCTGCCGCCAGGAAAATGTGGCGTCGCCCTTGTCCAGCACCTGCTCGACGGTCTGGGCGACATAGTTGAACGGCCGGGCGGTGCCATCGAGGGTGACCTGCCCGCGCTTGACGCCGGCAAGCCCGGTCTCCAGGGCCCCTGTCAGGCCGCGGATCGAGGGATCGCCGGCCATGATTTCGACCAGGGGGGCGGCCTGTTCGAACTGCGAGGTCGCCTCCCGGACCTGGTCCGTCGGCAGGAACAGGAGGCCGTTCTTCTCAAAGAACTCGCCGGAGCCGAGCGGATGCACGGACGAGAAATGCGCGGCGTCGGCGCGGAGCTTCTGCTCCAGCGCCTGTTCAGCCGAACTGGTCAGCTCCGGGGCCGGCGAATCGATCACGGCCAGGATGGTGCGGTCGCGATCGAACGCCTGCTCGAACTGCTGATCGCGCTGACGCCAGTCGAGATTGGGTGAAATCAGCGTGTTGATGTCGGTGTTGATCTTGAAATGATGCGCCGTGTAGACGCCCGCGCCGACCGCGAGCGCGAGCCCAACGACCAGCGTGACGGGGGCGAACCGCGTGCAGGTCCGGACGATCGCAACAACAATGCTTGTCAGCACATCAATTCTTTCTGGTCAGTCAGAGAACAAGCCGAAACGTCCGCTCGTTCCGCGGAGTTCGGGGCGGCCCATCCACGTTTTCAAGGCTCTTCAAAAGACGGATAGGCACCGGTGAGGCGGCTCATATAGCTGGCTTTGCCGGGCGGTAAAGTGACCAAGCCGAGAGCAATTATTTATCTTGGTTTCAACACTTTAGACTTTAGTAATATAATACCTGCGGCGGCGTAGCGGCAAAACCGGGCACATTGCGTCCTGCTCTTTCCTCGCTGCTGAATTTTTGACACAAAGCCCTGTGTTTCCCTGTGTTTGATATCGTGCGTAGCAGGGAACCCCGGCCCTGGTGCGGATATTGCACCGGATCCGGCGCACGGACTTTGTGTTTTAGAACAATCAGAGTGAGGCAACTTGCGTAACGGACATCCTATGGAAGTGTACCTCGCGCAGCCGCGCGGATTCTGTGCCGGCGTCGTCCGCGCCATCGAGATCGTGGAGCGTGCGCTTGAGAAATACGGCCCGCCGGTCTATGTCCGGCACGAGATCGTCCATAACAAATACGTGGTCGAGAGCCTGAAGAACAAGGGCGCGATCTTTGTCGAGGATCTCTCCGAGGTCCCGCCGCTCGCCGTCACGGTGTTCTCGGCCCATGGCGTGGCGCGCACGGTGGAAGAGGAAGCAGCTAGCCGTGGGCTGCCGGTCCTGAACGCCACCTGCCCGCTCGTCACCAAGGTGCATAACCAGGGCAAGCGCTACATGTCGAAGGGCCGCGCCCTGATCCTGATCGGCCATGCCGGCCATCCCGAGGTCGAGGGCACCATGGGCCAGGTTCCCGGCCCGGTGCTGCTGGTCCAGAATACCGCCGACGTTGCGGCGCTGACCCTGCCGGCCGACACCCCGGTCGCCTATATCACCCAGACCACCCTCTCTGTCGACGACACCAAGGACATCATTTCGGCGCTAAAGGAGCGGTTTACAGACATTCAAGGCCCCGATATCCGGGATATCTGCTATGCGACACAGAACCGCCAATCTGCGGTAAGGGACCTCTCTAAACTGGTGGATGTTATCCTGGTAGTGGGGGCTGCCAACAGTTCCAACTCGAATAGGCTACGCGAAATCGGCACCGAGGCCGGCGTCGCCAGTTATCTGATTGCCGACGGCAGCGCGCTCAATCCGGAGTGGCTGAAAGATGCCAAGACCGTCGGCATCACGGCCGGCGCCTCGGCTCCTGAGGTTCTGGTCGACGACGTCATCGAAGCGCTGCGGCGGATCGGACCTGTGAAGGTCCAGGTGCTGCCGGGCCGCGAAGAAAACATCGAATTTCGTCTGCCGGCGGAACTCGCCGCGGGCTAACCAACGGATCGGAAAGAAAACTCGTAATGGCTATACCATTCCACAAGGAAATCCGTATCGGCAGCTATCTCATCAAGCAGAAGCTGATGGGCCGCAAGCACTATCCGCTGGTGCTGATGCTGGAGCCGCTGTTCCGCTGTAACCTCGCCTGCGCCGGCTGCGGCAAGATCGACTATCCTGATGCGATCCTGAACCGCCGCATGACGGCGCAGGAGTGCTGGGACGCCGCCGACGAATGCGGCGCGCCGATGGTCGCGATCCCCGGCGGCGAGCCGCTGATCCACAAGGAGATCGGCGAGATCGTGCGCGGCCTGGTCGCCCGCAAGAAATTCGTCTCGCTGTGCACCAACGCGCTGCTGCTGGAGAAGAAGCTCGATCTGTTCGAGCCCTCGCCCTATCTGTTCTTTTCGGTGCATCTCGACGGATTGCGCGACCACCACGACAAGGCGGTGTCGCAGAAGGGCGTGTTCGACCGCGCCGTGTCGGCGATCAAGGCCGCCAAGGCGCGCGGTTTCACCGTCAACGTCAACGCCACCATTTTTGACGGCCACCCGGCTGAAGAAATCGCAAAATTCCTGGACCTGACCACCGAACTCGGCGTCGGCGTCTCGATGTCGCCGGGCTACGCCTATGAGCGCGCCCCCGACCAGGAGCACTTTTTGAACCGCACCAAGACCAAAAAGCTGTTCCGCGACGTCTTCGCGCTCGGCAAGGGCAAGAAGTGGAATTTCATGCATTCCGGCCTGTTCCTCGACTTCCTGGCCGGCAACCAGGATTTTGAGTGCACGCCCTGGGGCATGCCGGCACGCAACATCTTTGGCTGGCAAAAACCCTGCTATCTGCTCGGCGAAGGCTACACGAAGACCTTCAAGGAGCTGATGGACACCACCGACTGGGAAACCTACGGCACCGGCAAGTACGAGAAGTGCGCCAACTGCATGGCCCACTGCGGCTACGAGCCGACCGCCGCCAGCGCGGCGATCAACAACCCGTTCAAGGCGCTGTGGGTGAGCTTGCGCGGCATCAAGACCACCGGCCCGATGGCGCCCGAGATCGATCTGAGCAATCAGCGCCCGGCGCAGTACATCTTCGCCGAGCAGGTCGAGAAGAAGCTGTCAGAGATCCGCCGGGATGAAACTCTCGCCGCCCAGCAGAAAGCCTCGACAGCCGCGTAGGCTCTTCAGCGCGCGATTGAAATCGATTCCGGTCGAGACCAGCGCGCGCAACAGCCGCGGATTGCGGACGACACCCCTGAGGATCTTGCGCAGGTCAATATCGCCATTCGGTTTGATGGCGGTCTTGGCCAGCGCAGGCAGCGACCGGTCGGCCGGGTCGCTGATGACCCGCAGCGCCGCGAAGGGAAGACCGGCCTTCGTGGCATAGTCGGCGGCGATATGGCTTTCCATGTCGACGGCCGCTGCCCCCGTCACCGAGCGCAGGGCCGCCTTTCTGGCCCGCGCCATCACGACTTCCTCGACGCCCGCGAGGCCCCCGCGCACGACGCGGCGGCGGCCCAGTGCGAGGCCTGACAGCAGCGTTTCGTTGAGGGAAAGCCCGGCAAGCCAGCGGGCGTCGCCCGCCATGACCTCGGTCGCCACCACGACGTCGCCCGACTTCAGCGTGGGATCCAGCCCCCCGGCAACCCCGAAGCTGATGACGCCGCGAATCGTGGTGGGATCGAAAACCGTCAGCAGCGCCCGCAACTGCCTGGGATCGCTACTCGAGCAGATGACCGCCATTCCCGGCCCTGCCGCGATGCGGGCCTCCTGTAATAGACCGGTCACAATCAGAATCGGCCGCGGATCGATGGGATATTCCGCGGAAAAATCGTCCCCTTCCCCCAAATTCACATTCCGACCCCTACCACCCTGCTGTTCGTCTTCGTCAGGTTCCTGTACCGCGCCAACGCCCAGAGCGGAAAGAACTTCGGGTAACCATGATAACGCAGATAAAATACGCGGGGAAAGCCCGTTGCGGTGTAGCGCTGCTCGTCCCAGAGCCCTTTTTCTGCCTGTGTTGCCATTAAGTACCCAATCCCCCTGGTAACTCCGGGATTCTCGACCTCTCCCGCGGCCATCAGGGCAAGCAAGGCCCATGCCGTTTGCGAGGCGGTCGAGGGCGCCGCCGTCTGGCCCCGGTAATCAAGCCCGTAGGTCACGGCGTCCTCCCCCCAGCCGCCATCCTGATTCTGGATGGTAAGGAGCCAACTGGTCGCCTTGCGGATCATCGGGTCCTGGTGGCTGACGCCGGCGGCGTTCAGCGCGCAGAGCACGCTCCAGGTGCCGTAGATGTAGTTGAGGCCCCAGCGGCCGTACCAGGATCCTTCCGGGTGCTGGGTGCGGCGGAGGTAATCGATGCTGGTGGCCACCGCCTTGCTGGTGTCGGCGGTCTGGCCGAGCTGGGCCAGCATCGACAGGCAGCGCGCGGTGACATCCTCGGTGGGCGGATCCAGCAGCGCGCCGTGATCGGAGAACGGGATATTGTTGAGGTAATATTCCAGGTTGTTGACGTCGAACGCCGCCCAGCCGCCGTCACGGCTCTGCATGCCCTCGATCCACTCCACCCCGCGCGCGATCGCGTTGTCGTAGGCGTGGCCGCCGGTGCCGCGCTGCATGCGGTCCAGCGACATCACGACCACAGCGGTGTCGTCGAGATCGGGGTAATGCGCATTGTTGTACTGGAACGCCCAGCCGCCCGGACGCACGTCCGGCGCCTTGACGGTCCAGTCGCCCTTGACGTCCAGCACCTGCCGCGGCAGCAGCCACTCCAGCCCCTCTTTGGCCGAAGCGAGCGAGGTCTCATCGCCGGCCTCGAGCAGAGCATGCGTCGTCAGCGCGGTGTCCCACACCGGCGAGACGCAGGGCTGGCAATAGGCCTCCTCCTCGCCGATCACGAGCAGGTCCTCCAGACCCTTGCGCGTGTTGGCGCGCGGCGGATAGTCCGGGCCCTTGCCGAGCGCGTCATACATCATGACGATATTGGCCATCGGCGGGTAGATCGCGCCCATCCCGTCGATGCCGTTCAGCCGTTCCTCGATGAAGGCGAGTGCGGCGTCGATCGCGCGCTGCCGCAGGCTCTTCGGGAACATCGGCTCGGCCACGCGCAGGACGCTGTCGAGCGCGCGGAAGAACATGAACCAGCCCGCGCTTTGATGCGGTGCCTTCGCGGTCATGCCGATCGAGCGCGGATCCTGCAGGAACAGCTCGTCGACGCCGATGCCCTTCGGATTCTTCGCACGCGGCTTCAGTGCGCCGAGCACCAGCAGCGGCACCATCGTGGTGCGCGCCCAGTAGGAAATCTTTGCGATGTGGAACGGAAACCACAGCGGCAGGAGCATGATCTCGACCGGCAGCACCGGCACGCTCTTCCAGTCCATCACGCCGAACAGCGCCAGCGTGAAGCGGGTGAAGACATTGCTGTGAACGGCGCCGCCGCGGCTGCGGATCGCTTCGCGCGCACGCACCATGTGAGGCGCATCGACGGAATCGCCGATCATCTTCAGCGCGTAATAGGCCTTGACGCTGGCGCTCATGTCGAAGGCGCCGTCATGCACCAGCGGCCAGCCGCCATGGGCGCCCTGCACCCGGCGCAGATATTTTGCGATCTTGGCTTCGAGCACGGTATCGACCGGCTCGGCGAGATAATGGCGCAGCAGGATGTATTCGGCCGGAATGGTGCTGTCGGCCTCGAGCTCGAACACCCAATGGCCATCATCCCGCTGCGTGTCGAGCAGCGCGCGCGTCGCAGCGGAGATCGTGGTCTGGAGGCTCGTGCCGTCGACCTCGACGGGTTCAGCAACGGACAGCATTCTGTTCACATCTCCGTCTTGGCCGGTCCGCGGTCAGCAGATCCGATCTGGCTCCATTCATTTTCAAGATCAGGGCAGCCCGATCAGCGCAGGCCAAGCACCAGGTCGGCTGCGCGGTCTCCGGATCGGACCGAACCCTCAATGGTCGCGGGTAACCCCGTATCAGTCCAGTCGCCCGCGAGAAACAGGTTTTTCACAGAAGTGACCGGCCCCGGGCGCAGGGCATTCTGCGCGGGCGTTGCCGCAAATGTGGCACGGCGCTCGCGCACGATCTGCCACGGGGGCAACTCCGCCGAGGCCTGCCCGGGCAGTCCCGCGGCGGCGCAGATATCGCGCCAGATGGTTCGCGCCAGCTCTTCGCGCGGCGCATCGACGAGGCGGTCGCCATTGCTGATGGTGACGGACAGCCGCTGCGGAAACGCGAACAGCCACTCCACGGTGCCGCCGATCACACCGAGGATCGGCGCCGCGCCGGGCGGCGGGTCGTAACGGAAATGCGCGTTGACGATGGCGCGGAACTCGGTCGGCGTTTTCAGCCCCGGCAGCAGCGCAGCGGCCGCGCGCGGCGGAACGGCCATGATGACGCAATCGTCGGGACCGATCGTGATCTCATCGTCGCCGCCAAAGTTCAGCGCGCCGACCCGGTCGGACGACATTGCGAAAGCGCGCAGCTCATGGCCAAGGCGCACGCTCGCACCGCCGTCCTGCAGCAGCTTGACCGCGGGCTCGACCAGCACCGCGCTGAGCCCCTCGCGCGCGATCAGCGGGCGGCAGGCCTGCCCGCCGGCCAGCAGCGTCTCGCGGACGATGGCGCCCGCGAGGCCCGCCGAGCCCTCGGGAGGATCGACATTGAGCGCCGCGAGCAACAGCGGCTGCACCAGCCGCTGATAGAGCGTCCCGTGACAGGGAATGGCATCGCCGACCAGCCGGTCGGTCCCGGACCAGGCGAGCGGCGCCAGTTTCAGATAATCGCCGATGGCGGTGTCCGGAACGCGGCGGCTCGTATCGAACAGCCAGAGCGGCAGGCGGCCGTCGCCGAGGTCGAGCTGCCAGCGCCGTCCATCAGCAAGATCGACGAACGGAAATTTCGCGCGGGCGGGCCCGACAAGCCCTGCCTCCGTGCCGATCGAACGCGCATAGCCGAGCGCATGCCGGTTGCCGGACAGCAGCAGATGGTTGCCATTGTCGATGGTGAGACTGGTGGCCGCGTCGAAATAGGAGCGGCAGCGGCCGCCGGCCTGTTGCGTCGCCTCGTGGACAAGCACTTGCAGACCGGCTTTCGCGAGCCGCACGGCCGCCGAAAGGCCGGAAATTCCAGCACCGATGATGTGAACCGTTTTGGGCATCAGATGATCGCGTAACGCAGAATGATGGCGATGCGGGCGAGCTTGCCGACGCGAACCTTCTCGCGCGGCGCGGCGAAGCCGCGGGCCAACAAGAGATCCAGTATGGCGCGGTAGTATTTTTCCATGATCCGCGGTGCGCGGACCGCGCGGCGCGCATTTCGCTTCATCACTTCGTCGGCCTCTTCGAAATGCCGCTTCGCCCGCTCGGCGAGCGGAAGGCAGACTTTTGGCAGCGCCCGCTCGGCCGCGACCTTGGCGGGGTCGTCACTGGTGATGCCGGCATGCAGCAGGCCCTCGCGCGGCAGATAGAGCCGGCCAAGGCCGGCATCCTCGTCGATGTCACGCAGGATGTTGGTCAGCTGCAGTGCGCGGCCCAGATGATGCGCGAGCAGGATGCCGTCCTCTTCGGGCATGCCGAACACCCTGACCGACAGCCGTCCGACGGCGCTTGCCACGCGGTCGCAATAGAGGTCGAGCGTTGCCATGTCCGGCGCGCGGATGTCGGCCGGCACGTCCATCTCCATGCCGTCGATGATGGCGAGAAAATCCTCGCGCTTCAGCCCGAACCTTTTGACAGTCGCAGCATAGTCGCGGAGCCGCGCCGGCGGATGGCCCTGGTAGAGCGCATCGATGTCGTCGCGCCATTGCTGCAGCGCGGCCAGCCGATCCTCGCGCGGGCCGTCGGAATCGGCGATGTCGTCGACATGGCGGCAGAAACTGTAGATCTGGAACATCGCCTCGCGCTGCTCGCGCGGCAGGATGCGCATCGCGGCGTAGAACGAGCTGCCCGACGCAGTGGTCCCGTAATTGGCGTCGGCCGCCGCCTCAAGCGTCATGCGCCGCAGACCTGTCTGGCATCGCCCGCCGTCCGAATGCGCGGCGCGCGACCTCGGAGGCTGCGGCTCCGATCGTCAGGCCGAGCATCTCGCGCGGCGACAGATGCACGCGTTCGCGCAACGGGTCGCGCGCCCTGAGCATGCGCACGATCCGGTCGGCGAAAGCCTGGATGATCGAGACCTCGAGACCGAGGCGAAAATCCTTCACCTCGGCCGCGAGCGACCTGCCCTCGTCCAGCAGCCTCTCGGTCCGCTCGGCCAGCGCATGCAGGCATGACAGAAGCGGTGCAGGCGCTGCGGCCTCGCCAAGCATCTCGACGGTGGCGCCGCTTGCTGCGAGCGCATCGCGCGGCAGATAGACGCGGTTGAGCTCGCGAAAATCCTTGGCGCAGTCCTGCAGATGGTTGTTGATCTGCAGGCCGGCGCAGATGGCGTCGGAGGCCGCCCAGGTGGAGGTGCTTTCGCCGTGGACGTCGAGCACGAAACGCCCGACCGGCATGGCCGAATACCGGCAATAATGAATGACCTCGTCCCAATTCTCGTAACGGAGCTTGCTGACGTCCATCCGGAAGGCGATCAGGACATCGAGCGCATGGCGCGGCGACATGCCGCGCTCGGCGAGCGCGCGGCGCAGGTTGACCGCCTCAAGCTGGGTGTCGCCCTGCCCCTGCAGTTCGGCATCGAGCAGATCGAGCAAAGCAAGCTTTTCGGAGGACGGAAGCGTCGCGTGATCGGCGATGTCGTCCGCCGTCCGCACGAAATTGTAGAACGACAGGATCAGCGCGCGATGCCGCGGATGAATGATGAACGAGGCAACCGGAAAGTTCTCGTCGCGGTGGGTCTTGCCGGATCGCAATTCGGCTGCTGATGTCATCGGGAACGGGCTACCAGTTAACTCGGAACTCAAATGGGCGTGCATCGCGCATGCCAGACGGCATGCACGACGTTCCCCATATAGGGGATACCGCTCACAAAACCAATGCTATCTGTGGTCGCTGGTCGATCCCGACCACGCCGGAACAAGAACCGTTAACCCTGCGCCCGCAAGCTGTTAACGGAACGACGGCAAGGTCACTGATTGTGGTTTTTCAGCACCGAATCGCAGGCTTCGCTGATCTTGGGGCGGTTTTCCTTCAGGCAGGCGAGGATGGTGAAGTCGCCCTGGTCGATCACATGGCGACAGAATTTCTGCACGTCACGGGTGCAGGCCTTCTGTTCTTCAGCCGTACCGCTGCGCGCCTCCTCGGCAAGAGCGGGTGCGGAAACCGACAGCAGAAGCAGGGTGACTGACAGCAAAAATCTCGGCATCTTGTCCCTTACATTACGTTTTGGAAGGTAGAGGGCATCCAACCAGAAAATGCGTCGCCTTGCCGGCATGGATGAACGGAATTGCGGCCGCAGCGGACGCAACAGTTGAGTGGACGCACAAACGCTACAAAATGCGGCCAAATTTGCGGCGTCCGAGCGGTGCGCGGCGACGCATCGCAAGCGCGTTCATTGGCATAGATAAGATGCTGATACCAGTGCATTAATTCCACGAGCCGATTTTTGCAATTGGCTGTTGCAAGCCGGCACCGCCGACCGCTAGATACGCTTGCGACTCAGAGCGCCTGACCGAATTCCGGCTGCTTTTCGATTCCATGATACGAGAGGTCGTGACGCGTGGATTTCGAGCGGCCGGAATCTGGGCCATGGACAGCCCTCGCCTGGTCATTTGAACCTAACAGATTGCGGCGACACTAAATCCTCGACGCGGCGGGCGGAATTCGGACGAGTACGTCATTTTGAATGGGAAACGCGATATGAAAACGTTTGGCTCCTGTCTCTCGGGGCAGGCAATCAAGGCTGCCGGACTTGCTGCGGCGCTGCTGTTCTCGGTATCGGCAGGCCATGCGCAGTCCGGTCCGTTCGCCGGCATGGACGGCAACTGGTCCGGCAACGGCACGGTTGCGCTGTCGGACGGCACCACCGAGCGCATTCGCTGCAAGGCCGAGTACAAGGTCAACGGCACCGGGCTCGGCCTCAAGCAGACCCTGAAATGCGCCAGCGACAGCTACAAGTTCGACCTCTCCAGCGACGTCACCAGCCAGGGCGAGCGGATCTCCGGCAATTGGAGCGAGGCCAGCCGCAACGTGTTCGGCAATCTGCAGGGCACCGTGGGCGGTGGCCAGATCCAGGTGTTCGTCGAAGCCAATGGATTCGCCGCCAACCTGACCGTGCGCACCAGCGGCAACAAGCAGACCGTGCAGATCGACTCCAAGGGTGAGATCAGGGGCGTCAACATCACGATGGTAAAGGGCTGAAGCCTCGCAACCCGCGATCACTGTCATGAATGCATGTCGGCCCTGATCGCATCAGGGCCGATGTTTTTTGTGGCGGAGGCTATCGTACGACGCCGCGCAGCCTCTCCGAGAGGTTGATCAGGAACATCGCGGTCGGGCGCAGGATGAAGAGGTCGGCAACCAGCGCCGCCACCATCGAGAACGCGCTGAGCCAGCCGAATAGCCGCAGCGAGGGCAGATCGGAGAACACCGTCACCACGAGGCCGCAAGCCAGCACGACGGTGGTGAGGATCAGCGCAGGCCCGACCAGCACGGTGGCGCGCTCGACCGCAATCGCCGAAGAGACGCCGGGCTTGCTCTCGAGCCGCAGGCGGTTGAGGAAGTGGATGGTCGCCGAAAGTCCGAGCCCGAACGACACGGTGAGCGCGACGACGCTGGCGAATTGCAGCCCCTCGCCCATCAGCCACAGCAGCGTGCCTGACATCACCACCGGGAAGATGCCCGGCAGGATGCAGGCAAACATCACGACCGGGGAGCGGAACGCGAGCCCGATGAAGATCGCGACCAGCGCGAATTCGACGGTCAGTCCGCGATTGAGCTTTTCGATCATGCTGGCCGAGTTGCGCGCGGCGATGGCGGCCAGACCCGTGACCGCGATCTCGTAGCCCGGATGCGCCTTGCGCACCGTATCGAGCTCATGGTCGAGCTTGTCGACCACGGGCAGCAACTGGCTGGAGTCGAGGTCGGGCACCCGGCCCGCGACCACGACGGCATCCTGCTGGGCGTCGACGAAGCGTCGCACCAGGTGCTCGGGGATCAGGTTGACGTATTCCTTCAGGGTCGCGACATCGTCGCTGCCGGCCTTTTCAGCGAGCCAGCGCCGCAAGGTCTCGATCGACCAGACATTGCCGACGCCCGCGGCCTTCTCCACCGTCGCATGCACGTCGGCGATGGTCTGCAGCGTCTCCGGCGAATACAGCTCTTCACCCTTGGGCAATTCGATCAGCACATTGACCGGATTGGCGCCGGTCAGCTTTGCGTCGAGCCGGTTGCTGGCGGCGACCGCCTGGCGCTTGTCCGGCACCTGGTCGGCGAGCCGGTAGCGTGGCTGCAGGTTGGCATAGACGACGCCGAGACTGGCGACGAACAGCACCGCGATCAGGCTGAACAGGCCCGGACGGCTGACCATCCGCACCGCAATCCAGTAGCAGAAATTGCGCAGCGCCTGGACGCCGGCATCCGCGCTCTGGAACTTGACGGCAAAAACCTTTTCGTTGCGCACGAACAGCACGCCGAACACCGGCACCAGCGACAGCACAGCCAAGAGCGCGATGATGGTCGCAGCCAGGCCCGCCTCGCCGAACTTCCGGATCAGGTCGGAATCGGAGAATTGCAGCGCGATGAACGAAATGCCGGCGGTGCCGTGGGTCAGCACGCAGGCCGGGCCGACCACCAGCACGGCGTTCTTGAACGCGGTGTATTTGTCCTGCCCGGCGATCAGGCGGTCGCGCGCCGCAAAGGTCAGCTGCATCGAGTCCGAAAAGCTGATCACCATGATGAGCGGCGTCATCACGTTCAGGAACATGTTGAGATTGAAATTGGCCCAGCCGAGCCCGCCGAGCGCCAGCAGGATCGCGATCATCGGCGGAAACGCCGCCACCACCATGAACGAGATCTTTCGGAAGAAGATGATCGCGATGATGCAGCCGGCCAGAATGCCGAGAATGTTGTAGGTGAGCCCGTCGCGCTCGACCGCGTTGCGGATTTCGAGTTGCATGACGGGGACGCCTGACAGTTCCGCATTCAGCCCGGTGTCGCCGAGATCCTCCTTCATCAGTTTTCTGATGTCGCCGACCACCTTGCCGAGCTGGCTCGAGGCCACCACGTCGGGCTCCAGCGACAGCACGATCAGCGCCAGCGTGCCGTCCTCCGACAGCAGCTTGCCGCGGATGATCTCGTTGGATTTGACGGTCTCGATGAACTTGTCATAGGCCGCGCCCTCCGGCAGGTCGGACGGGAACAGCGCGGCCGGCAGCTTGCCCGGCGCCGGCGCCTGGCGCGCCGAGAACAGCGAGACCAGACCGCGGGTGCCCTCGACGAGCTGCAGGTCGGTGACGAAGTCGCGCAGCTTCTCCAGGTTCTGGCGCGCCAGCAGGGTCTTGCCCTCGACCACGACGAGCACGTCGAATTCCTCCGCCGGGAACTTTTTCGTCACCTGCTCGTACTGGTGGAACTCGGGGGTGTTGGAGCGGAACAGCTGCGAGAGCGAATCGTCGATCTTGATGCGGTGGATGCCGAAGATCGCCGCAACGATCAGCCCGGCCAGCACGATGCAGGACAGGATCGGCGCCTGGACCGCGACCAGTCCGATGCGTTCCAGTCCGAAGGCGATGGAGCTTGTCGGACCCTGCTCGATCTTTTCGACATGAACCTCATTGTCGCGGCTTTTATCGAGCATACCCTGTCCAGTTCTGGCTCATATCGATCGTTGTCGCCGGTCGTTTGGGTCTAACGGTTTCTTTGGATTTTTGAGTTCTCGGGCGCGAGCGAGACCCCGATGGGCCGTCACGATCAGCGCTATCCCTTGAAACTGCGCAAGCCATTCGCGTAGTTCAGATTTAGCAGGTCTCTCCGGCGCCTCGCAAGCTTGCCATGCGGGATAAAATTGCCGCCATTTGAACCCTTTTTCTCTGTCCCATTTGCTTAATTTACCGCTCCATTCGCGTCCGCGGCGATGCGATGCGGCATCGAATCAGCACTCTCATCCTTGAGCGCAACGCCGGTCACGCCGCGCGCGCAGGCCGCGCGGACCAGCCAGGCGATCTTGAACGCCGCCTCGTCGTAGCCGAGCCCTGCGCGATGAATGTTGGAGACGCAGTTGCGATCGGCGTCCGTGAGGCCGACCCGGGGCGCAAAGGTCAGATAGGCGCCGAGGCTGTCCGGCGCGGATAGTCCCGGCCGCTCCCCGATCAGCACCACGACGATCTTTGCGCCGAGGCAGGCGCCGATCTCGTCGCCGAGCGCGACACGAGCACCTGACGCAACGAGGACATCGGCCGCGGCAATCCCGTCGGCCGCAAGCCGCGGCATCAGACAGCGCATCAGCTCGATCGCATGCGCATGGACCGCCCTTGGCGACAGGCCATCGCCGATCACGATCGCGAGCCTGTCACCCGCCATGCCGCGAAGGCCCGCCAGCGCCGCGGCCGAGGGCGCATCGAGCCGCCGTCCCAGATCGGGGCGGCGCAGATAGGTCTGGCGGTCGGCGGCGCGGCTCGCCACGCGATGCGCCGGCAGGCCGAGCGCACCGAGTTCGCCGACCAGCGCCTCGGCATCGAAAGCCGCGTGGACGGCATCGCGGGCGCGGGCATGGTCGAGGGTGAAATCGAGCAGCGGCCTGGTCGGCAGACTGGCACCCGTGCGGCCGAGCGCGACGCGGGCCGGCGTCAGCTCTTTCAGATCGGTCAGCGGCGGATGCGACGCGGCGGGCGGCTTCATCAAAGGCATCACTCGGCGGGGCTCATTCGGCAGGAACTTGCGCCTCGCGCAGCTTGAGCGAGTAGTTCGACGCGTTCTGCCGGCCGCCCGAGGCCTCGCGCGCGAACGTGATCAGATGATGCGAGATCAGCGCGACGGAGATGAAGCTCTCGATGTTCCCGCGCCTGAGCTGGCCGAAGGCGAACTTCCAGAACGGCCGCTTGTAGTCGCCGAGCACGCCGATCTGCCAGAAAATGTTGCGCAGGATCACCAGCGCCCGCCTGATGTTGGGCCAGGTCTTCAGCTCGTCGCTGACCGGCACCTTGATGCGGCTGGCATAGGTCGTGTCGCATTGGTGCTGATAGCGGGCAAACAGCTTGGTCGGCTCGTAGGCGGCCTCCATGCAGCGGCGCCAGGATTCGACGACCTGGTCGTAGGGCAGCAGGAACTGCACGTTGGAATCGCGGCTCTCGTCCTCGATCAGCCGGTTCTCGCGCGCCAGGCGGTCCCACAGCGGCGTCTTCGGCAGCGCCTGCAGGAGATTGATGGTCAGGAGCGGAATGCGCGACTCCTCGACGAAGTCGATCAGCGCATCGGCGGTGTTGGGGGTATCGGTGTCGAGCCCCATGATGATGCCGGACACCACCTCCATGCCGTAAGAGTTGATGGTCCTGATGCCTTCGAGGATCGGGACCATCATGTTGTGGTCCTTCTGCATCGCCGTCAGCGCCTCCGGGTCGGGCGTCTCGATGCCGCAGAAGATCGTGATGAAATAGGCCTCGCGCATCTTCTCCAGAATTTCCGGCCGCTTGGCGATGTTGAGCGTCGCCTCGCAGGCGAGCCGTGTGATGTAGCCGGTCTTCTTCTGCCATGCGATCAGATGCGGCAGCAGCTCCAGCGCCGCCTTGCGGTTGCCGATGAAATTGTCGTCGACGAAATAGACCGTGTCGGTCATGCCGCAGGCGCGCAGCTTTTCCAGCTCGGCGATGATCTGCTGCGGCGTCTTGATGCGGGGATTGCGGCCGTAGAGTCCGGGGATGTCGCAGAACTCGCACTGATAGGGACAGCCGCTCGAATACTGGATGCTGCCCAGAAAATACTTCCTGGTCTCGGCAAGCTCATAGGCCGGGATCGGAAACTCGGTCATGGCGACGCGCTCGCCCGTCTTGAGCACGACCTGCGAGGCGGGCCGCGACACGTCGCGCGCCAGGATCCGGATCAGCTCGTCGGTGGCATCGCCGAGCTCGCCGACATGCAGATAGTCGAAAGCAGGATAATAATCCGGACAGGCGCTCACCGAAGGACCGCCGAGTGCAACGGGCAGATCGTGCTCATGGGCTCTGTGGCAGATGTCGTTCATGTGCTGGCGCTGAATGTGCATGCCGCTGACGAACACCGCCTCGGCCCATCGAAAATCCTCCTGCGAGGCGGGGCGGATGTTCTCGTCGACGAAGCGGACCTGCCAGTTTTGCGGCAGATAGGCCGCGATCAGCAACAGGCCCTGCGGCGGCATGAAGGCCCTCACCCCGTCGGTCAGGGGATAGGCATATTCGAAGGTCCCGAAAGCGGATGTGTAGCGCGGAAAGACGCACAGGATGCGCCTTGAAGGTCCGATGTCATCAGCTCTCATGAAACGACCTCAGCGATTGCGACCGCCGATTCTCGCGCGACCAAAAGCCGGCGGCAACTCAAGAAAGTTAAGAGCAAAAATCGAATGCGGCTACTCAAAACATTGTTCGCCCAATTGTCGGCCCGCGATTGTTGCGTTCGCCCGGACTCGTCCATACATGCGACGCGCTGCGATTGACACCGCCCCGATCCATCAACCCCCGCTCATCACAGCCAACGCCGCCCGGCTATTTGTCGCCCTGGATTGTGGCAGCGTTATTAACCCTTTGACGGCGGTTCGGTTGCTCCGGTTCAAATTAAAAGATTTCTATCGGGCGCGTCACAATTGGGACGGGGTCATGCCCCGGCGAGCAGCCGTGCCGCGAAATCGGGCAACCGTCCGGCGCTCCCCGCGATGCGAAAATCCGCATCCGCAAGACCGGCGCGCTGCAGCCAGTCGTCGAACTCCGGCGCCCGCTTCAGTTTGAGGAGATCGCGGACATAGAGCGCGTCGTGGAATGAGGTGGACTGGTAGTTCAGCATCACGTCGTCGGCGCCGGGAACGCCCATGATGAAGGTGACGCCGGCCGCGGCCAGCAGCGTCAGCAGATTGTCCATGTCGTCCTGATCGGCCTCGGCATGGTTGGTGTAGCAGATATCGACCCCGAGCGGCAGGCCCATCAGCTTGCCGCAGAAGTGATCTTCCAGCCCGGCCCGGATGATCTCCTTGCCGTCGTAGAGATATTCCGGGCCGATGAAACCGACTACGCTGTTGACCAGCAGCGGATCGAAGGCCCGCGCCACCGCATAGGCCCGCGCCTCCAGCGTCTGCTGGTCGACGCCGTGATGGGCATTGGCCGACAGCGCCGAACCCTGCCCGGTCTCGAAATACATGACATTGTCGCCGAGGGTCCCGCGCCCCTGCGCCAGTCCCGCCTCGCGCGCCTGTTTCAGCAGCGCCAGATCGATGCCAAAGCTGCGGTTGGCGGCTTCCGTTCCGGCAACCGACTGGAACACGAGGTCGACCGGAACCCCCTTGCCGATCAGGTCGAGCGTCGTCGTGACATGGGTCAGCACGCAGCCCTGGGTCGGGATTTTGAGCCGCGCGATCAGCTCGTCGAGCAGCCGCAGCAGACCGCCGATCACGGCAGGGTCGTCGCTCGCCGGATTGATGCCGATGCAGGCATCGCCGGCGCCGAGCAGCAGGCCGTCGAGGATGGAGGCGGTGATGGCTCGGGCATCGTCAAAAGGGTGATTGGGCTGCAGCCGCGTGCTCATGCGCCCGGCAAGGCCGATGGTGTTGCGGAAGCGCGTCGTCACCTGGCATTTCCGCGCCACCAGGATGAGGTCCTGGTTGCGCATCAGCTTGGAGACGGCCGCCGCCATCTCCGGCGTGATGGCCGCCGACAGCCGCCGCAGCGCCTCGGTCGTCGCCGCATCCGACAGCAGCCAGTCGCGAAAGCCGCCGACCGTCAGGCTTGCCACCGGCGCAAAGGCCGCCGTGTCATGGCTGTCGATGATCAGCCGGGTCACCTCGTCGTCCTCGTAAGGCACGACGGCCTCGTGCAAGAATTGCGTCAGCGGAATGTCGGCCAGCGCCATCCGCGCCGCGATCATCTGTTCGGCACTGTCGGCGGCGATGCCGGCCAGGCGATCGCCGGAGCGGAGCGGACTGGCCTTGGCGAGCACGCTGCGCAGGTCATCGAAGGCATGGACCGTGGAATCGATGGTGTGCCGATAGACCATGGATGCGCGCGTCCTTTCATCGTCCGCGCTGCCCGCTGGACAGCGCTCTTCGGCTCAAGTCAAACCCACCCGTGCTGCACCGCGATGACCCGACCGGTAGTCTTACGGCCGCCATGCAACATCGCAAGTGGTCGCAGCTACCCAGCTAAACCGCTGATTTTATTAGTCGAACGTCGAAGGCCCGTAGTTTCGCCGTGTTAAGCCATTCTCCACGAAATTCATGCATCATTTTTGCGCGGCCGACGGTCCTGACCGGGCCTTTCTGGGGGCCGGCCGAATGCCTGACATGACGACAGCCAATCCTTCCGCCAAGCGCGCAAAAGCCTCCGGCCTGTCGCTGGCGGCAAGACTCTATTCGATCTTCGGCCTGTTCGCGCTGCTGACCGCGGCGATCACGGCGCTGTCCGACTACAACTCCCGGCGCAGCACCGCGCTCACGGCCGCGATCGAGACGGCGAACAAGGCCGCGCTCAATGTCGAGCGGGTCAATGGGCTCGTCTACGCCGTGGTGATGGACTCCCGTGGCGTCTACATGTCGGCCGACAAGGACGGCGCGAAGAAGTTCAACGAGGGCATCCTCAAGTTCAACGAGCAGATCCTGGCCGTCGTCGACAAGTGGCAGGCGATCGTGCAGAGCGACGACGCCGCGCAGTTTGCGACCTTCAAGAAGCGCATCGAGCAGTTCGTCGAATTCCGCAAGGAGCTGGTGCGGCGCGCCGTCGAGATCAACCCCGCAGCGGGCCGCGAATGGGGCGACAATGAGGCCAACCGTTCGGTGCGCTCGGCGCTGAACAAGGACCTGGAGGCGCTGTCCAAGGTCTATGCCGAGCGCGCGAAAACCATCGCGGAGCAGACCGAAACCACCCGCCAATTGTCCCTCCTCCTGACCGGCCTCGGCGGGGTGGAGCTCGCGCTGGTTCTGATCGGCGTCATGCTGATTGCGCGGTCGATCGCGCGGCCCCTCTCGGTCATCACCGCCGTGATCAAGGAGGTCGCCGAGGGCGCCGACAATGTCCGCGTTCCCCATACCGACCGCGGCGACGAGATCGGTGCGCTGGCACGCGCCATCGAGATTTTCCGGCAGGCGATGGACCACAACAAGAACCTCAATTCGCAGGTCTCCAGGGACTCGCAGATCCGCGAGGCGCGCGGCCGCCACATCGAGACGTCGGTCGAGGCGTTCCGCGGCGCGATCGGCACGGTGCTGCGCGCGGTGAAGGAGAACGCCGCGGCGATGCGCGGCAGCGCCCAGACCATCACGCGCGTGACGTCGGAGGCGAGCAACGAGGCGAGCGCGGCCGCGGGCGCGACCGAGCAGGCCTCGAGCAACGTGTCGACGGTCGCCGGTGCCGCCGAGGAGCTGTCGGCTTCGGTCGAGGAGATCGGGCGCCAGGTCCGCCAGTCCGCAGCCGCGGTGGAACAGACCGGGCTGCGCACCGAAAAGTCGATCGCCGAAATCGAGAGCCTCGCGGAGGCGACGCAGCGGATCGACGGCGTGCTGAACCTGATCCACGCGATTGCCGAACAGACCAACCTCTTGGCGCTGAACGCGACCATCGAGGCGGCGCGCGCCGGCGATGCGGGGCGCGGCTTTGCCGTGGTCGCGCATGAGGTCAAGGCGCTGGCCGGCCAGACCGCAAAGGCGACCGAAGAGATCAGCCAGAATGTCAGCCTGATCCAGTCCTCGACCAAAAACGCCGTCGAGGCGGTGCGCGAGATCGGTCACGCCGTCAGCGGGATCAACGAGATCACCACCGCCATCGCCCACGCCATCGGCCAGCAGGACGCCGCCACGCGCGAGATCTCGAGCAACGCGCAGGGCGCCGCGCAAGGCAATGCGACGCTGGTCCAGAATATCGGCTCGCTGCGCAATGCGATCGGCCAGACCTCGACGGTCGCCGCCTCCGTGCTCACAGCCTCCGCCGAGCTCAACGCCACTGCCGAGACGCTGTCACGCGAGGTCGAAACGTTCTTTGACAATCTGCGCGCGGGACCTGCGGACAACAGCCGGGCAGCGTAATTCGGACGGCGCTGCAGCCGTCGACAGGCTCCGCACCTCCGATGCATCGGCCGTTTCGGCTTTGTTCCGGAGCGGGCCCGACCGATATCCTAAATCTAAATCTAAAGTCAGATTGCCTCAAATTTTTCATCTTTAGGTGGTGGTATCGCCGCATGGATGAACGGTGCCAGCAGCTCATCTCACGGCGAAGCGCCTGGTCTGCCGATATGGCCGAACGCACAGCGCGCAGCCGTGACGCCATCGCCAGGGCGCGCGAGGTGCTGAACGAGGCTGTCGGCTCCGACACCTTCCTGGGACGCCAGCACTACCAGATCGTTCCTCTGCCTCACGAAGAAGAGTGCCACCCGGCATCGGCGCCCCTTGTCGATGCGACGATGCGCTGGTGCGACCGCTGGTCATTCGCAGGGCTCGACCACGGCGCGATCGGATAGCCGCAACGCGCCGCTCGTCGCATGGACGGCGGCGCGCCTGTCACGGCCATCAAGGTCGCTCGACTATCGACGCCAGACCACGGCCGGCGCGGGGCCGAGGTCGCGCTGCCAGACCCGGCCGTCGTCGAACTGGATGCGGATGCCATCGGGCGAATAGACCGCGCTCTCGTCGCGCGCATCGATCCAGATCCGGCTTTCCGGCGCCGACCAGTCCGGCCAGGCGCGATAGGACTCGCCGGTCTCGGTGACGAGGTTGAAGTTGGACCCGTTCTGCGTGATGTAGGCGGGCGCACCGATCATGCCGTCGCGGCACATCTGGATGCAGCGGTAGGTCCCCGTCAGGTTGGCGGATTGCGCCGAAGCCCCCGTCGTCGCGAGCGCAGCCACGGCCGCGCCAATCACCAGCGACAAAGCTTTCATCAGATCACTCCTTCGTTTTGCTAGTTGGAACAACAGCCCTCGAAGAAGCGGCTGTCAGCCTCAAACAAGCGTGAGGAGCGGTGTTTGTTTCGCCGGTTCCAACACCAATCGTTGATGGAACGACGCTACCGCCGCTCAGCCTCGCCGGGTGGATCGAGGTCTGGCAGCTTGATCATCTCCTGCAGGCGGCGGTTGAACTCTGCGTCCGACATCGGCGCCGGCGGCGCGCGCGAAGAGTCTTCCGCCGACTGGCCCGTGTGCGTCAGTTGCGGAAACAGCAGCACGACGAGAAGCAGCAGCCACTGCGCCGCCAGGAACGGCGCCAGTGCGCGCAGCATGGCGCGGAAGGAAACCTGTTCCTTCAACACACCGCGCACCATCATCAGCGCGTAACCGAACGGCGGCAGCAGAAAACTCGACTGCAGGGTCAGCAGCACCAGCACCGCGACCCAGCGCGCATCGGCGACACGGATCAGCAGCGGCGGGATGACGATCGGCACGATCACGAAAATGATCTCGAAGGCGTCGAGCACGAAGGCCGAGACCGCGATCACGCCGAGCACGGTCGCAACCGCAAAAATCTCGCCGCCGGGGATCGATGAGACCAGTCGGCCGACGAGGTCGGCGGTCCCGAGCAGCCGCAAGATCATCGTGAAGGTCGTGGCCGCGAGCAGCAGCGAGAACAGCGCGCCTGATAGCGCGATGGCATCGCCCAGCATCTTGCCGAGTTCGGCGCGCGGCAGGCGTCCGGTGACGATTCCCGCGACAAGCAGCGCGAAGGCGCCCATCGCGGCGGCTTCCACCGCGTAGAAATAGCCAACGGTGACGCCGCCCAGCAGCACGACGAGAAAGCCGAGCGCGAGTGCGGCAAGCAGGCCCTCTGCCGGCGCCAGCGGCTCGCGTGCCGGCAGGCTTTTCGCCGGCCGCCCGGTGACGAAGGACAACGCAAGGCACATTAGAAGAAAGATCGCGCCCGGCAGCAGCGCGGCGTGAAAAATGTCCTGGGTGTTGACGACGCGATCGCTCCGACCGGTTGCGGTCACCGCCATGGTATGGGCCGACAGCATCGCATCGCTGAGCAGGATCAGGACCAGTGATGGCGGCACCAGCACGCCGAGCGTAGAGGCAACCGCGACCGTGGCGTGACGATCGGCGGCCAAAATTCCTTCCGCGGCAAGCCGCGGTGAGACCACGCGGGAGAGGCCGAGCACGCTGGCGCCGACCGAGCCGTTCATCGGCCCGAGCAGCGCGCCGAGCATCATGCCGGAAACCAGCGGCGCAGACGGCTTTTTCGGCAGCAGCGCGTTGCTGGCGCGATAGAGCGCATCGGCCACCGGGAGCCGGTCTAGCAGCAGGCCCATGGTCACGTAGAGCGGCAGCGCCTGCAACAGATCGTTCTCGAACAGGTTGACGAGCCGGCTCGGCAGCGCGCCGAGTGTCGCCAACTCGATGGTGCCGGCGATGAGGCCGACGATCGCGCCGAGGCTTGCGACCGTCACGAGCACGACCGCGGCGGGCAGCCCGGTACAGACGATCCCGAGGCCGACCAGGAGCAGCAGCGCAAGCCCGACCCATTCGATCATGCGTCGCCCGCTTGCGAGGGGCGGAACAGATCGACCACGGCCTGGGCCATCACCACGGCCGCCATGAGCCAGAGCGCGAGCTTGATCAGAAAATAGCCGGGATTGCCGCTGTCCTGAAACGATTCGAGATGTTTTAGGCTGGAGAGAACCGTGCTCCTGGAGACGATCAGGATGAAAGCCGCCCACGGCAGCAGCCCGATCGCGGCGCCGATGCGTGCGAGACGGCGCCGCGTGGGCGCGGAATAGTGCCGGGCCAGCAGATCGGCGGCGAGATGAGTTCGTGCCCGCGTCGCAGCCGTGACACTGACCGCGACGAACAGCGCAAAGGCCACCTGCCCGAGATCGTTGGCCTCCCGGGAATAGGCCCGCACCAGATCGCGCAGCGGCCATTGCAGGAACAGCAGCACGACCAGCGGCAGCGCGAGCCACTTGGCGGCATCCACGATAACACCGATCAGGCGATCCAGAAATCGCCACGCTCCCGTCACGGCATCCCCCTTTCAACGACTTTCTGCATCGGGGATTGTCGGCAGTTCTTCTTAAGTCGGCAAGCCCTCTCGCTTCCGCACGCACTGCAGGTGATTTGCCCGTCGGGTCGCCCCCGGCAAACCTGTCCAGCCCCCTGGCAAAAAATATTTTGCTTTACATATTCTGTAAATCAGAAGTATGGTGTGCCCGTCCCGCCTCGGCACGAGGGGCGTATCGCGATCGTCACGAACGTGAGGCGGGATGCGATGGACGCGTTTGCGTCAGCGCGCAATCTCTGCGCGGACGACTGACAAAGCGCGTACGGCAAAGCCGTGTGGTCCTGGCACCCCGACGCTGGTGTCAAGCGAGCAGAACGATCTGCCTGCGACGGGAGCAAGAAAGCCCGGTTCCCGGGGAGAGCGCGGTATAAGCCGTCAAACCATTGCGCAGGGAGGGCCGGATTGCTCCGGTTGAACCTGTGGTAACCGCCGCGTGCTTTTTTTGATGCACGCGGGCCATGGGTGCAACCAGCACCCGGCCTTCCCTGCGCCCTCGTCGTTTCGGAGGGTGTGCGAATGACGCAAGACTCGGGCGCTTCGCGCCGCGGGAATGCGGACTCTTATCCTCATCGCTCTTTGACAAGTTGAATAGGAACGGAGCCGAAACTCCGTCATTGCGAGGCGCATGGCGCCGAAGCAATCCAGTCCGTCCTCGCGGTCAGATCTCTGGATTGCTTCGCTTCGCTCGCAATGACGGAGGAAGTTGTCGGCGAACGCCCGGCTCACTCCACCAGCACGACGTCGACCGCGACGCCGAGCTTCTGGCGCGGCGAGCCGACGATGATGCCGTCGACCGGCGAGACGTCGGCAAAATCGCGGCCGACCGCGAGGATGATGTGATCGTTCTCGACCAGCAGGTCATTGGTCGGGTCGAAGCCGATCCAGCCGAGTTCGCGGCCGCACCACAGCGAGACCCAGGCATGCGAGGCGTCCGCGCCCTCGAGCCGCTTCTGTCCCGGCGGCGGGATGGTGCGGAGATAGCCGGAGACATAGGCCGCCGGCAGGCCGAGGCCGCGCAGCCCCGCGATCATGACATGGGCAAAGTCCTGGCAGACGCCGTGACGCTTCTCGAACACCTCGTTGAGCGGCGTGGAAATGACGGTGGCCTTCGGATCGTACCGAAACTCGGTGCGGATCCGATGCATCAGGTCCACCGCGCCGATCAGGATCCCGGCGCCGGGCGAAAAACTCGCAGCCGCATAGGCGGTGACCGGCGCGAGCAACGGCACCAGCGCGCTCGAAAACACGTAGCCGATCGGGGATGCCGGCCCGAGGCTGGTGGCATCGAGCGCCATGTCGCGAACGTCCTCCCAGGCCGGGCTCGGCGCGGTGCGGCCCGGGGTACGGCGCGACATCGCAACGCGGGAGCGCGAGTCGATGCGCAGATGACGGTGCGCCACCTCGATGATGATGCTCTCGGTCCTGGTGCCGAAAAAATCCCGCCGCGCGGTGCGGGTCGCCGGCCGCGGCCGGATCTCGATCGTGTGCGACAGCAGTTTTTGGCCGTCGCCATCGTGCGGCTCCAGCCGCAGCGTGCAGCGGGCAAAGCTGACCGCGCTCTCATAGGCGTAGGTCGTGACGTGACGGACGTCGTAGATCACGCCAGCCCCGTCAGCTTTTCCGGCCGGCTCGCATTCGGCCCGTGCGGAAAATAATGCGCGCCGATCGCGTCAGCCAGATTGAGCAGGTCCTGTTCGAGCGCGAACAGCGTCTTGGTGTCGAGGCGGCCGGCTTCCGCCGTGGTCAGCGACGCCTGCGCGGCGACCGCAAGGCGCTGCGGCCGCGCGATCAGTCCGCTTTCGACCAGCGCCGGCAGGCTCGCAATATGGGCGTTGAGCGCCTCGACCTGGAAGGCGACCGACCTGGGATTATAGGTGTCCAGCACCACGAGATCGCGGATCGGCGCCAGCACCGGCCCGACCAGATAGCGCGAGCGATAGGTGATCTGGCAGTCCACCAAAGTGAGCAGGATGTCGAGATCCTCGGCCGTCGCCTCGTCATAGGCGAACTGGCGCGCGAGGCGCATCGTGTTGATGGCGCGCTCGACGCGGCGGCCCATCTCGAGGAAGCGCCAGCCGGCGGCGCGGTTCATGTTCTCCTGCGCGAGGCCGGCAAAACTCGCAAGCTCCTGCAGGGTCAGCTCGGCCGCGCTGACGACGCCGTCGTCGTCCTCGACCTCGGCGGCGAGCCGCGCGGTCATCTCGGTGATCACCTGCCAGGCATCGGGCGACAGGCGTTCGCGCAGCGAACTCGCGGTGCGCTGCGCGGTGCGCAGCAGCGACAGGGCGGAGCCGAATTTCGCCTCGGTCTGCAGGGCTTCCGCGGCGACCTTGGACGGCTGCGTCCGCGAGGTCTGCGAGACCGCGCCCCAGGCGACCAGCAGCCGCTGGATGCGTTCGGCTGTCTGCACGAGGTTCGGCGCGCCCTTGCCGGGATCGCGCTGCTGCGCGCCGAGCGCGCGGATCAGCCGCAAGGTGGCTTCGGCGCGTTCGAGATAGCGGCCGAGCCAGAACAGGTTGTCGGCGGCGCGGCTCGGCAGTACGCCGGCGATGCGGCGGATTCGGACCGCATCCCCCGGCAGCAGCGTGCGCGCGGTCACCGCCTTGTCCGAGACCACCCAGACATCGGCGGCGCGGGCGCCGTCACCCATCGACACGGCGCGGGCGTCCGGCCGTTCGGCGATCCGGCAGAAGCCGCCGGGCATGATGGTCCAGCCGGTCTCGGTCGCCGCCGCAAACACCCTGAGCACGAAGGGCCGCGGCGTGATGCCGCCATTGTCCCAGACCGGCGTGGTCGACAGCCGCACCAGCTCCTGGCCGACGAAATCGATGCCGCGCTCGGCGATGGCGGCCTTCAGCCGTTCGCGATCGGCGGCCGGCAATTCGCCGGGGAGAACCGGACCGCGGCCATCGAAGCCGGGCACGCCGCTTCCATACGCGCCTTCGATGGCAAACTCGTCGAGCCGCGACAGCACCTCCTCGCGCGCCGCCTTCTGGCCGCACCACCAGGTCGCGATATGCGGCATCTTGAGGTCCTCGCCGAGCAGGCGGCGCGACAGGCTCGGCAGAAAGCCGAGCAGCGCGCGGGCTTCCAGCACGCCGGAGCCCGGCATGTTGGCGACCACGACGCCGTTCTTGCGAAGCACGTCGACAAGCCCGGGCACGCCAAGGTGCGAGGCGGCGTCGAGCTCGAGTGGATCGAGCGAGTTGGAATCGACCCGGCGCAGCAGCACGTCGACCCGCTTCAGCCCGGCGACGGTGCGGATATAGATGCGGTCGTCGCTGACCGCGAGATCGTCGCCCTCGACCAGCAGAAAGCCGAGATAACGCGCGAGCGTGGCGTGCTCGAAATAGGTCTCGCTGAAGGCGCCGGGCGTCAAGACGCCGATGCGCGGCTCGTCGCGATCGGCGCAGGCGCGCAGCGCCTCGCGAAAAGCTTCGAAGAACGGCGCGACGCGCTCGACATTCATCGATTTGTAGAGCGAGGCGAAGACGCGCGACAGCACCAGGCGGTTTTCCAGCGCGTAGCCCGCCCCCGAAGGCGCCTGGGTGCGGTCGCCGAGCACCCACCAGCGGCCGTCGGGACCGCGGCCGACATCGGCGGCGTAGAGGTTGAGATAGCGGCCGCCCGGCGGCTTCACGCCGCACACGGGCCGCAGATATTCGCTCGAGCCGGCGATCGCGGCGGCGGGAATTGCGCCGTCGGCCACCAGGCGGCCCTCGCCGTAGAGGTCCCTGAGGACGAGCTCCAGCAGCTGCGCCCGCTGCGCGATGCCGGCGGACAGCTGCTGCCACTCCGCCTCGTCGATCAGCAGCGGCAGGTGGCTCAGCGGCCATTGCTGATCGGCGCTCTCGCCGGGCGCGCGGTAGCTGACGCCGGCCTCGCGCATGTGGCGATCCGCCGCACCGAAACGCCGCTCGATGTCGACGGGCGACAAGGCAGCGAAGGCCTCGAGGAAGCGGGTCCAGACCGGGCGCGGCGCGCCATCGGCCGCGATGAACTCGTCGGGGATGCCGGGCAGCCGCACATAGTCGCGCGACCATTGCGCGACCCGCCGGTTGCCCAAGCGGGCCTTGCCCGCCGCAGCATCGTCCGGCCCTGGTCCCAATTCTCCGCCGGTGGTTTCCGCCATGCCGACTCTCCGCACCCAACTCAACCATTTTCAATGCAGGAGCTGGGTTCTCAAGTCGAGTGTGAAAGGAAATTCCAGTGTGCGCTCCTCGCGCGGCACCTCGATTTTGCCGGGAGTGTGGCCGTGATCCTGAAACCGGGCCAGCCGCCGCGCCTCGGCCTCGTAGGAATTGACCGGTTTGGTTTCATAATTGCGACCACCGGGATGGGCGACATGATAGACGCAACCGCCGAGCGAACGGCCGTTCCAGGTGTCGATCAGGTCGAAGGTCAGGGGCGCATGGACCGGAATGGTCGGGTGCAGGCCGGAAGCCGGCTGCCAGGCCTTGAAGCGGACCCCGGCCACCGCCTCGCCGACGCGCCCGGTCGCCGTCATCGGCAGCCGCCGGCTGTTGCAGGTCACGACGTGGCGACCCTCGACAAAGCCTTCCGCCTTGACCTGAAGCCGCTCCACGGAGCTGTCGACATAGCGGACGGTGCCGCCGGCAGATCCCTCCTCGCCCAGCACATGCCAGGGCTCCAGCGCCTGTCGCAGCTCCAGCGTGACACCGCCGTGATGGACCCGGCCAAAGGCGGGAAAGCGGAACTCGAGCTGGGCCAGGTACCATTCGGGCGAGAAGCCGTAGCCCGCGAGCTTGAGCTCATCGAGCACGCCAAGAAAATCCTGCCAGATGAAATGCGGCAGCATGAAGCGGTCGTGCAGCGCGGTGCCCCAGCGCACGAATTTGCCCTCGACCGGCTCGCGCCAGAATTTTGCGATCAAGGCGCGGATCAAGAGCTGCTGCGCCAGCGACATGCGCGGATCGGGCGGCATCTCCAGCGCGCGGAATTCGACCAGCCCGAGCCGGCCGGTGGCGCTGTCGGGCGAGTAGAGCTTGTCGATGCAGATCTCGGCGCGGTGGGTATTGCCGGTGATGTCGGTGAGGATATGTCGAAACAGGCGGTCCACGAGCCAGAGCGGCACGGCGCCGCCCGGCGGCGGCACGTGACCGAGCGCGATCTCCAGTTCATAGAGGCTGTCGTGCCGCGCCTCGTCGATCCGTGGCGCCTGGCTGGTCGGACCGATGAACAGGCCGGAGAAGAAATAGGACAGCGACGGGTGCCGCTGCCAGAACAGCACCAGGCTCTTCAGCAGATCAGGCCGGCGCAGGAACGGCGAGTCTTTCGGCGCAGCACCGCCGACCACGACATGGTTGCCGCCGCCGGTCCCGGTATGGCGGCCGTCGAGCAGAAACTTGTTGGCGCCGAGACGGACCTGCGCAGCGTCCTCATAGAGACCGAGGGTGATGTCGACGGCCTGCCGCCAGCTCGCCGCCGGCTGCACGTTGACCTCGATGACACCTGGATCAGGCGTCACCTTGATGACATCGATGCGCGGATCGAAGGGTGGCGGATAGCCCTCGATGTGAACCGGCATTTTGGTCTCTTCAGCGGTCGCTTCCACGGCCGCAACCAACTCCAGGTAATCGTCGACTTTTTCGACCGGGGGCATGAAGGCGCAGAGCACGCCGTCGCGGATCTCGATCGACATCGCGGTGCGGACGCCGCCGCTTCGCACCTGCTGCTCCTGGACCATCTGTTGCGGCGCGCCGGTGAACGCCACGGGCTCGAACACCGGCAGGTCGCCACGCGGCTCCAGCGGGTCCTGCTCGACGACGTAAGGATATTCTTCGGCGGGAATATGCGGCAGCGACGCGATCGGCAAACGCAGACCGAGCGGCGAGTCGCCGGGGACCAGGAACAGGTGCCCGCGGCGCAGAGTCCAGCGCTCGCTCTTCCAGCGGCCGGCATCGGCGTTCCAGCGCTGGATCGGCAGCACGAAGCCGCGGGGCGTGTTGAGCCCGGCATCGAAGACGCGAGCCATGCGGGCGCGCTCCTCGGGATCGGCCAGCCTGGAATCGCCGGGATCGACATTGGGCGGCAGCGCGGCCTCCTTCTGCAGCCAATGGCTCGGGTCCTCGAAGGCCGGCAGCACGAACTCGCTCGCGAGGCCGAGCTTTTCGGCGGCGGCCTGCGCAAAACGCTCGGCATCGGCGATCCCTGCCTTGCGCGGATCCTCGACCGGCGCGATCAGGTCGGCGTTCTTCCAGATCGGTACGCCGTCCCTCCGCCAATAGAGCCCGAAGGCCCAGCGCGGCAGGCTTTCACCGGGATACCATTTGCCCTGCCCGTAATGCAGCAGGCCGCCCGGCGCAAAACGCGTCCGCAGCCGGCGGATCAGCTGGTCGGCAAGTGCGCGCTTGGTCGGGCCGACGGCGGCGATATTCCATTCCGCCGCTTCCATGTCGTCGATCGAGACGAAGGTCGGTTCGCCGCCGGTGGTCAGGCGGACGTCGTGGGCAATCAGATCAGCATCGACCTGCTCGCCAAGCCTGTCGAGCTCGGCCCAGGCCTCGTCGGAAAATGGCTTTGTGATCCGAGGCGCTTCGCGGATCCGCTTCACGCTCATCTCGAAGCTGAAGTCGACATTGGCAAAACCGGCGCTGCCGGAAATCGGCGCGGCCGAGCGGTAGTTTGGCGTGGCTGCTACGGGAATGTGCCCCTCGCCTGCCAGCATGCCGGACGTGGCATCAAAACCGACCCAGCCGGCGCCAGGCAGATAGACCTCGGCCCAGGCATGCAGATCGGTAAAATCGTTCTCGACCTCGGGCGGCCCCTCGACGGGATCGATGTCCGGCCGCAACTGGATGAGGTAGCCGGAGACGAAGCGCGCGGCGAGACCGAGCTGCCGCAGGATCTGGATCAGCAGCCATGCGGTGTCGCGGCAGGAGCCGGCGGACGAGGCCAGCGTCTCCTCCGGGCTCTGAACACCCGGCTCCATGCGGATGATGTAGCGAATCTTTTTCGCGAGCGCCGCATTGAGGTCGACCAGAAAGTTGACGGTATTCGACGCCTCGCGCGGGATCGCGGCGAGATAGGATTCGAGCAAGGGCCCAGGCGTGGCCGTCTCGAGATACGGCGCGAGCTCGCTCTTGAGGCCATCGGGATACTGGAACGGAAAACTGTCGACATAGGGCTCGACGAAAAAGTCGAACGGATTGACCACGGTCATCTGCGCCGTGAAATCGACCTCGATCTTCAGTTCACGGGTCTGGTCGGGAAATACGAACCGCGCCAGCCAATTGCCCTGCGGATCCTGCTGCCAGTTCACAAAATGGTTCGGCGGACTGACCTTCAGCGAATAGCTCAGGATCGGGGTGCGGGTGTGCGGCGCCGGCCGCAGCCGGATCGTCTGCGGACCGAGCGCGATGGCGCGGTCATATCTGTAATGCGTGACGTGATGCAGCGCGACGAAGATCGACAACGGCCCAATTCTCCCGCAACATTCTTGAGCAGAACATTGCGGCCGCTACCGATCAAGCACGAACAACGGGCAGGGAATGCCCCTGAATGCCCGCCGTCGTCCTGCGAACGACGGCGCGGCGGCAAGACTACATGGTGGCGCCAAGCACCCAGGGCGCGAATTCGGCGCCGCCGAAATCAAAGCTCTCGCTCTTGGTCGGCTGGCCGGAGGCGGTCTTCAGGATCAGGTCGAAGATGCGCTGGCCGCACTCCTGCACCGTCTCCTCGCCGTCGAGGATGGTGCCGCAATTGACGTCCATGTCGTCTTCCATGCGCGTGTACATCGGCGTGTTGGTCGCAAGCTTGATCGAGGGCGCGGGCTTGCAGCCGAACACGCTGCCGCGGCCCGTGGTGAAGCAGACCAGATTGGCGCCGCCCGCCACCTGCCCGGTCGCCGCGACCGGGTCATAGCCGGGGGTGTCCATGAACACGAAGCCCTTCTTGGTGACGGGTTCGGCGTAGTGCAGCACGTCGACCAGATTGGTGCTGCCGGCCTTCGCCATCGCACCGAGCGATTTCTCGAGAATGGTCGTCAATCCGCCAGCCTTGTTGCCGGGGCTCGGATTGGCGTTCATCTCGGCGCCCTCGCGCGCGGTATAGTCTTCCCACCACCGCATCAGCCCGACCAGCTTTTCGCCGACCTCGCGGCTGACCGCGCGCCGCGTGAGCAAGTGCTCCGCGCCATAAGTCTCTGGAGTTTCGGAGAGGATCACGGTACCGCCATGCCGGACCAGCAGGTCGCTCGCGGCGCCGAGCGCCGGATTCGCGGAGACGCCGGAATAGCCGTCGGAGCCGCCGCATTGCAGCGCCACCGTCAATTCGCTCGCCGGCACCGCCTCGCGCCTGACCTTGTTGGCGTCGGTCAGCGCCTCCTTCACGAAGGCGATTCCCGCTTCCACCGTCTTGCGCGTGCCGCCCTTTTCCTGGATGTCCATCGAGCGCAGCCGCCCGGCAAGCTTCTGCTCTTCCATCAGTCCGCCGATCTGGTTCACCTCGCAGCCGAGGCCGAGCACGACGACGGCCGAAAAGTTCACATGCCGCGCATAGCCGCCGAGCGTGCGCCGCAAGAGCTTGAGCGGCTCGTCGAGTGTCATGCCGCAGCCGGTCTTGTGGGTGAGCGCGACGACGCCGTCGACATTGGGAAAATCGGCCAGCGGATTGTCGCCGGTGAACGGGTTCTTCTTGAACACATCGGCGACGAGGCTCGCGACATGCGCGCTGCAATTCACCGAGGTGAGGATGCCGATGTAGTTGCGCGTTGCGACGCGCCCGTCCGGACGGCGGATGCCCTCGAAGGTCGCGGGCAGGTCGAAATTCGGCACGGGCTTGACGTCGACGCCAAAGGCATAGTCCTTGGCGAAATCGCCCATGCCGCAGTTTTGTGTATGGACATGCTGGCCCGGCGCAATCGGCGCCGTCGCAAAACCGATGATCTGGCCGTAGCGTCGGACCGGTTCGCCCAGCGCGATCGGCTTGATCGCGACCTTATGACCCGCGGGAATACGTTCCGCAGTCGTGACACCATCGGCAATAGCAAGGCCCGGCGGCAGGCTCGCGCGCGCAATCAGCACGCCATCATCGGGGTGCAGGCGGATGACGGGGGCTGGGGTCATGGGAACCTCCGAAAATGGAAAGAGCGGACGACAGGACGAGCGAATAGCGAGTGGCGAAGAGCGAATAGTAAGGTAGTAGCCCCTTCTCTATTCGCTATTCCCTATTCGCTATTCGCAAACTCAGGCCTTGCCGCCGGAATCCTTGCGGGTCTGATTGACCTGCAGCCGCGCATAGGTCGACATCAGGCCGACCTCGTTCGACAGTGTCACGAGCTTGAAGCCCATGTTGATGGCGCGCGCGGCGCCTTCGGCGCCGCTGCAATGAATGCCCGGGTTCAGCTTGCGCTTGTCGCACTCCTTGATGATCTTTTCATAGATCTTCAGGATCTCCGGCTCGTCGCGATCGAGCTTTGGCACGAGGCCGTAGGAGAAGCCGAGATCGGACGGACCGATATAGACGCCGTCGATGCCCTCGACATCGAGGATCGCTTCCATGTTCTCGACCGCGGTCTTGGTCTCCATCATCGGCAGCAGCACGATCTCATCATTGGCGGTCTTCTGGTAGGTACCGGCCGAACCATACATGCCGGCACGGATCGGCCCGTTCGAGCGCGTGCCCTTTGGCGGATATTTCGAATAGGAAACCAGGTTCTTTGCTTCCTGCGGCGTGTTGACCATCGGGCAGATCACGCCATAGGCGCCGCCGTCCAGCACCTTGCCGATCATGCCGGGCTCGTTCCACGGCACGCGCACCATCGGCGTGACCGGGTGGCCATGCATCGCCTGGAAGCACTGCACCATCGAGAGGTAGTCCTGCACGCCGTGCTGCATGTCGACGGTCACGCTGTCAAATCCGCATTGCGCGATCACCTCGGCGGAAAAGCCCGACGGGATCGCCAGCCACGCATTGACCACCGCCCTGCCCGAAGCCCAGATTTCCTTGACCTTGTTTGCCATCTGACCGCTTTTCCTCCAGTCGTTTCTTCCAAAGCGTCCGCGAGCCTAGCTGGTCGCCCGCTGAATGCTGATTTCGCTGACGCCGACCTCGCGCGCCGTGTTGACTATCGCCGCCCAGGTGTCGTCGGGCAAGGGCACCCCGTTCTTGGAGCGCTCGGCGCGGGTTTTGCGCTCGGGATCGCCGGGGATCAAGACCTGCTCGACACCGGCCACCGGCTTGGTCGCCCGGATGAAGTCGACATAGCGGGTCATTTCGCCGTCAAAGACATTGGAGACGTCGACGACCCCGGGGTCGATATAGAACGCCAGCATGCCATTGGCGAAGCGCCGGTTGCCCGCGGTCGCGCCGGTCCCGGTCAGCGCGCCGCCGAGCAGTTCGCAGATGAAGGCAAGCCCGGAGCCCTTGTGCTCGCCGAAGGCGCGGATGGCACCGGTGCCCGCGGTGTGATCGCGCGGCCCGTCGGGCGTGTACGAACCATAAAGCACGTGCGGGTCGTCGCTCAGCGTCCCATCGGAATCGATCAATGCGCCATCAGGCAGTTTCTTGCCACCGCGGCTCGCGACCAGGCACTTGCCCTCCGCGACGATCGAGGTGGCAAAATCGAGCACGATGGGATCCGCGCCCTGGCGCGGAATGCCGACGCAATAGGGCGCGGTCGACAGACGCTTTTCGACGCCGCCGAACGGCGCGACGAGCAGCGAGCCGGCCGCATTGACGAAATGCACCGACACCAGGCCCTCGGCTGCCGCCATCTCGGCCCAGTCGCCGACCCGGCCAATATGGCCGGCATTGCGCAGCGCCACGGCCGCAAGGCCTGCCTTCTTGCATTTATCGATGCCGATCTGGACCGCGACCGGCGCCACCGTCTGGCCATAGCCGAACCTGCCGTCGACCACCGCGAGCGACGGCGTGTCGACCACGACTTCCGCGGCCTGGTTCGGCACCACGGAGCCCATCTTCTTCCATCGGATGTAGACGGGCACCCGGATCACGCCGTGGCTGTCATGGCCGGTCAGGTTGGCGGTCGCAAGATAGGTCGCAATCCGCCGCGCCTCCTCCGGCGCGGACTCCGCATGGGCAAAAACGTCGGCAACGAAATCGATGAGGTTTTCGACCTTGATGATGACCATATCGGGTCTTTATTCCCTGAGACTCGCACTAAGGGGCAGTGCAGATTTCCTACCCGTCGCCGATTTTCTGTCGTCGGCCGGGCCGGCACTTTGAGCGGAAAAAGCCGCGCATGTCCATCGCAGACCCCTGGATGAGCATCATGCAAAATTGCACTCGCTCAGGCGTCTTCCTCGTCCTCCACGGCGCCCTGTTCCATGCCGGAAAGGCTCTGCTCCAAGGCGACCAGCATCTCCTGCAATTCGGCGAGCCTGCGGACGCCATAGCGCTTTGTGATCGCCGCATAGATCGCCTCGGACGTCGGCGCCACCGCCGCCATCAGCTTCAGCCCCTTGGCGGAAATCGACACCACGCTGCGGCGCTGGTCAGCCGGATCGGTCCGCCGCTCGATCAGCTGACGCGCCTCGAGATCCCTGAGGATGCGCGACAGACTGGGGCCGAGCAGAAAGGCGGTACGCGCAAGCTCCGTCACCTCGATGGCCTCGATCGCGGCCAATGCGCGCAGGATGCGCCATTGCTGTTCGGTCAGGCCGTGATTGCGCAAGGAGGGGCGGAACTGCCGCATCACGGCCTCGCGTGCGCGGAGCAGCGACATCGGCAGCGAGCGGGAGAAATCCCGCATCGGCACGCGCCGCTCGAGGCCATCCTGAGGTGAAGCATCAGTCTTGCGCGCCATCGTCAATCGCCTGTGATCGCCATCAAATTTTTGCAACGCAACAATACACAATGCATTTGATCGCCGTAATTTAACATGTTAAATATCTCGCCGCATCCCCTTTTTCGTTGCGATCGCCGATGGCCCTCACAAGAGACGAAATTGCCAGCGCTGCGACCCGCCTGCACCAGGCGGAGAAGACCCGCACGCAGATTCGTCAACTGTCCCAGGATCATCCGGAGATCACGATCGAGGACGCCTACGCGATCCAGACGGCCTGGATCGACATCAAGCTCGGCGAGGGCCGGGTCGTGAAAGGCCACAAGATCGGCCTGACCTCGAAGGCGATGCAGAGCGCGCTCAACATCGACGAGCCGGACTCCGGCGTGCTGCTCGACGACATGTTCTTTGCCGATGGCGGCCTGGTGCCGTCGGACCGCTTCATCGCGACCCGCGTCGAGGCAGAGCTCGCCTTCGTCATGAACGAGCGACTGAGCGGTCCCGGTTGCACGCTATTCGACGTGCTCAACGCGACCGATTTCGTGGTCCCGGCGCTGGAAATCCTCGATACCCGCATCGAGCGCGTCGACCCCCAGACCAAGGCGACACGAAAAATCTTCGATACGGTCGCCGACAATGCGGCCAATGCCGGGATCGTGCTCGGCGGCCGGCCGATCCGCCCGCTGGATGCCGATCTGCGCTGGATCGGCGCCTTGTGTTTCCGCAACGGCCAGCTGGAAGAGACCGGGCTCGCGGCCGGCGTGCTCAATCATCCCGCCAACGGCATCGCCTGGCTCGCCAACAAGATCGCGGCGCAGGGGCTTGCGCTGGAGCCAGGCCAGGTCGTGCTGGCCGGCTCGTTCATCCGTCCGATCGAAACGCGCAAGGGCGATACCATCCAGGCCGACTATGGCCCCTACGGCTCGGTGAGCTGCTACTTCACCTGACGCTTTCGCAAAACGGGAGAAATTCGGCCATGCCGCATTTCACGATCGAATATTCCGCCAATCTCGAAGACACGGTGGACATGAGCGAAGTCTGCGAGGTGGTACGCAGGGCTGCGGTCGAGACCGGTATCTTTCCCGTCGGCGGCATTCGCGTGCGCGCGCTCGCCTGCCACCACTATGCGATCGCCGACGGCCGCAACGACTACGGATTCCTCGCCATGCTGCTGCGGCTCGGCGAAGGCCGGGACCTTGCCGCCCGCAAAAAGGCCGGGGAGCATATCTTCCGTGCGCTGTCGGCCTATCTCGATCCGGTGTTCGCGGGCAGCAAATTCGCGCTGTCGTTCGACATGCAGATCAACGACAAGGAAACCAGCTGGAAGCGCAACAACATTCATGAGGCTTTGAAAGCGGAGGCCGCGCATGGATAAGGTCACGCCGAAATCCGATCTGTTCCAGGCCAATCTCGATCGTGTCGCGCCCCTGCTCAAGCAGTTGCGTGCCGACGGCATCGGCCACTTCATTGACGGCAAGACCGAGGCCTCGATCTCGGGCGAGACGTTCGAGACCACCTCGCCCATCGACGGCGCGGTGCTTGCGAGCGTCGCGCGCGGCAACGCCGAAGACATTGACCGCGCCGCAACCGCCGCCGCGCTCGCCTTCAAATCCTGGCGCGACATGCCGGCATCGATGCGCCGGAAACTTTTGCATCGCGTGGCGGATGCGATCGAGGACCGCGCCGACGACATCGCGGTGCTCGAATGCGTCGACACCGGGCAGGCCCATCGCTTCATGGCCAAGGCCGCGATCAGGGCGGCGGAAAACTTCCGCTTCTTCGCCGACAAATGCACCGAGGCCCGCGACGGCCTGAACACGCCGAGCGACGAGCACTGGAACGTCTCGACCCGTGTGCCGATCGGCCCGGTCGGCGTGATCACGCCGTGGAATACGCCGTTCATGCTGTCGACCTGGAAGATTGCGCCGGCGCTGGCCGCCGGCTGCACGGTCGTGCACAAACCCGCGGAATGGTCGCCGGTCACCGCCGACCTCCTGGCGAAGCTGGCAAAACAAGCCGGCCTCCCCGACGGCGTGCTCAATACCGTGCACGGTTTTGGGGAAGAGGCCGGCAAGGCACTGACCGAACATCCCGCGATCAAGGCGATCGGCTTTGTCGGGGAGAGCGCGACCGGTTCGGCGATCATGGCGCAGGGCGCGCCGACCCTGAAGCGCGTGCATTTCGAGCTCGGCGGCAAGAACCCCGTCATCGTGTTCGACGATGCCGATCTCGATCGCGCGCTCGATGCCGTCGTGTTCATGATCTATTCGCTGAATGGCGAGCGCTGCACCTCGTCGTCGCGGCTTCTGATCCAGGCGAGCATTGCCGATGAGTTCATCGAGAAGCTTGCGGCGCGCGTGAAGGCACTGAAGCTCGGCCATCCCCTGGATCCCGCAACCGAGATCGGTCCGCTGATCCACGCGCGGCATCTGGAAAAAGTCTGCGCCTATTTCGAGGTCGCGCGCCAGGACGGCGCCACCATTGCCGTTGGCGGCAGGATGCATGACGGGCCCGGCGGCGGCCATTATGTGCAGCCGACGCTGGTGACGGGTGCGCATGGCAAGATGCGGATCGCGCAGGAGGAGGTGTTTGGCCCGTTTTTGACCGTGATCCCCTTCCGCGACGAGAGCGACGCGATCGCAATCGCAAACGACGTGAAATACGGGCTGACCGGCTACGTCTGGACCAACGACATGGGCCGCGCCTTGCGCGTGGCGGACGCGCTGGAAGCCGGCATGATCTGGCTCAATTCGGAGAATGTCCGCCATTTGCCGACGCCGTTCGGCGGCATGAAGGCCTCCGGGATCGGCCGCGACGGCGGCGACTATTCGTTCGACTTCTACATGGAAACCAAGCACGTCTCGCTCGCGCGGGGCACGCACAAGATTCAGAGACTGGGAATTTAGCCAACACCGTGATTCCGGGGCGATGCGAAGCATCGAACCCGGAATGACCGGAGGGAAATCCATGCCCGTTCCAAAGCACGTCTTCGATCCGCCGTTCAACATCATCCGCTGCAGCCACGCCGTGCTCGACGTCACCGACCTCAAGCTCAGCCGTGAATTCTACGAGACCACCGTCGGCCTGCATGTCGAGGACGCCGACGACAACGCCGTCTATCTGCGGGCCAGCGAGGAGCATCAGCATCACTCGCTGGTGCTGCGCCGCGCGGATGTGCCGGCCTGCAACCGACTCGGCTTCAAGGTCGGCAACGAGGCCGATCTCGACAAGGCCGCCGCGTTCCTGTCCGGGAACGGCATCACTTATGCGTTCGCCGAGCAACCGTTCCAGGGCCGCACGCTGCAGTTCACCGATCCCTTCGGCTATCGGATCGAGCTCTACGCCAGGATGGACAAGCGGCCGCATTTGTTGCGGCGCTACGACCTCTACAAGGGGTGTCATCCGCAGCGGCTCGACCATTTCAACGTGTTCGCCGCCGAAGTGCAGGACACCATGGACTTCTACGTCCGCCTCGGCTTCCGTCTCACCGAATATGCCGAAGAGGACGGCCCGAACGGCCGCATCGCCGCGGCCTGGCTGCACCGCAAGGGCAACGTGCATGATTTCGCGCTGACCAACGGCAAGGGCCCGCGCCTCCACCACGTCGCCTATTGGACGCCGACCGCGATGAACATCATCCATCTCTGCGACGTGATGGCCTCCAGCGGTTACTTAAAGAACATCGAGCGCGGGCCGGGCCGGCATGGCATCTCCAATGCTTTCTTCCTCTACATTCGCGACCCAGACGGCCATCGGCTCGAGCTCTACACCAGCGATTACTTTACTGGCGATCACGACCACGAACCGCTGCGCTGGTCTCTTAAGGATCCGAGGCGGCAAACCCTGTGGGGCGCGCCGGCGCCGCGCTCCTGGTTCGAGCAGGGCTCGCCGTTCACGGGCCAGCAGGTGCGCGAACCGCAATTCGTCGCCGACGTCACCGTTGCGGATTGATGCCGATGCCCTCCCCTCGCCTCGCAACCTTCTCCGTCAACGGCGTGATCAAATACGGCGCCGTTGACGATGGCGGCGTGATCGATCTCTCCGCGCGCCACGGCAAGGACTACCCGACGCTGCGGGAGGTCGTGGCGGCGGGCGCGCTGGGGCGGCTCGCCGAGGACGCAGCCCGCCATCAGCCCGATCACGCCCTCGACGCGATCACCTGGCTGCCGCCGATCCAGCAGCCGGAAAAGATCATCTGCATCGGCGTCAACTATCCCGATCGCAATGCCGAGTACAAGGACGGCTCCGACGCGCCAAAATATCCATCGATGTTCATGCGCACGCCGCGCTCGTTTGTCGGCCACGAGGCGCCGCTGGTGCGTCCGCGCGCCTCGCCGCAGCTCGACTATGAGGGCGAGCTCGTGCTCATCATCGGCAAGGCCGGCCGGCACATTGCGGAAAGCGCGGCGCTCGACCACATCGCTGCGGTGACGCTGTGCAACGAGGGCACAATCCGCGACTGGGTCCGCCACGCCAAGTTCAACGTGACCCAGGGCAAGAATTTCGACTCCACCGGCAGCCTCGGCCCATGGCTCGTCCCCTACGCCAATGAGGCGCAGATTGCCGACATCCGCCTCACCACGCGCGTCAATGGCGAGCTGCGGCAGGACGACCGCACCTCGCGGCTGATCTTCCCGTTCCGCTATCTCATCCGCTATATATCGACCTTCACGACGCTGGTTCCCGGTGACGTCATCGTGACGGGGACGCCGACCGGCGCCGGTGCACGGTTCGATCCGCCGCGCTATCTGAAACCCGGTGATATCATCGAAGTCGAAGCCGAAGGCGTCGGCCTGTTGCGCAACGGCGTGATCGACGAGACAATTTGACCAACGCAACCAGCGGATAACAACGACATGACCTCAATGACCGGCGGCGAAGCGATCGTCAGCGGCCTTGTCGCCCATGGCATCGACACCGTATTCGGCCTGCCGGGCGCGCAGATCTATGGCCTGTTCGACGCCTTTCACCAGGCCCAGCTGAAGGTGATCGGCGCGCGGCACGAGCAGGCCTGCGGCTACATGGCCTATGGTTATGCGCGGTCGAGCGGCAAGGTGGGCGTGTTCAGCGTCGTCCCCGGCCCCGGCGTGCTCAACGCCGGCGCGGCGCTCCTCACCGCCTTCGGCTCGAACGAGCCGGTGCTGTGCCTGACCGGACAGGTGCCGACGCAGTTTCTGGGCAAGGGCCGCGGGCATCTGCACGAGATGCCGGACCAGCTCGCCACGCTCAGAACTTTCGTCAAATGGGCCGACCGCATCGAATATCCCGACAATGCGCCGACCGCGGTGTCGCGCGCCTTTCAGGAAATGCTGTCCGGCCGGCACGGGCCTGCGGCGCTGGAAATGCCCTGGGACGTCTTCACCCAGCGCGTCCAGGCCGGCGCGGCAAGACCGTTCGAGCCCTTCCCCGCGCCACAGCCCGACAGCGAGCGGGTCAAGCAGGCGGCGGCCCTGATCTCGGCGAGCAAGGCGCCGATGATCTTTGTCGGCTCGGGTGCGATCGACGCGCGCGAGGAAATCCTCGAGCTTGCGGAAATGATCGATGCGCCGGTCGTCGCATTCCGCAGCGGCCGCGGCATTGTCTCCAATGCGCATGAACTCGGACTGACCATGGCCGCGGCCTACAGGCTGTGGCCGACCACGGACCTGATGATCGGCATCGGCACCCGGCTGGAGCTGCCGACGATGTCGCGCTGGCCATACCGGCCCGACGGCCTGAAATCGATCCGTATCGACATCGATCCGGTGGAGATGCGCCGCACGCCGCCGGATGTTGCCGTGGTGGCGGACGCCAGGGCCGCGACATCTGATCTTGTCAAAGCCGTTGCCAAGGCTGGCACGCGCAAGACCGCGGGCCGCCGCGCCGCGATCCGCGAAGCCACGGCGGCGGCGCAGGCCGAGATCCAGAAGGTGCAGCCGCAGATGGCCTATCTGAACATCCTGCGGGAGGTGCTGCCGCAGGACGGCATCGTCACCGACGAGCTGTCGCAGGTCGGCTTCGCCTCCTGGTACGGCTTTCCGATCTATCAGCCGCGCACCTTCATCACCTCGGGCTATCAGGGCACGCTCGGCTCGGGCTTTCCGACCGCGCTCGGCGCAAAAGTCGCCAATCCGGACAGGCCGGTAGTCGCGATCACAGGTGACGGCGGCTTCATGTTCGCGGTGCAGGAGCTTGCGACCGCCGTGCAGTTCAACATCGGCGTGGTGACGCTGGTGTTCAACAACAACGCCTATGGCAATGTGCGGCGCGACCAGGTGCAGCGTTTCGAGGGCCGCGTGGTCGCTTCCGATCTCGTCAATCCGGATTTCGTCAAGCTCGCCGAATCCTTTGGCGTGGCGGCGTCCCGCGTCACCGCGCCCGATCATTTCCGCACTGCGCTGGAAAAAGCGCTGGCACATGGCGGCCCCTATCTGATCGCAATCGAAGTGCCGAAAGACTCGGAAACCACGCCCTGGACGTTCATCCATCCGGCGAGGCCCTGAGCCAGTCCCTCATGGTGAGGAGCGCGCTCTTGCGCGCGTCTCGAACCATGAGGGCCCACATCTTGCGTGAGTGAAAAAACTCAGCGCGCTTTGCGAAATGTCAGGTTGATGCGCTGCCGGCCCAGCAGCGCATGCTCGCCGTCGGCGAGCGGCGCCACGCCGTGAAAAAACAGCCGCGCCGGGCCGCCCCACACCACGACGTCGCCGTGCTGCAGACGGAACCGCCGTGGCTTGTCGCTGCGTGCCGGGCCGCCGAACAGGAAGATCGCGGGCAGGCCCAATGAGACCGACACGATGGGATGGTCAAAGTCCTGCTCATCGCGATCCTGATGCAGCGACATCCGTGCACCCGGTTCATAGCAATTGATCAGGCAGGCATCCGGTGAAAAATTTTCGAACCCGGCGGCTGCGGCTGCTCGTTCGGCCAATTGCGCGATGACTGACGGCATCGCCGGCCACGGCCTGCCCGTCTCCGGATCATCCTGGACGTAACGATAGCCGCTGCGGTCGGTGGTCCAGCCGAGCGGGCCGCAATTGGTCATCGCCACCGACATCTGATGACCGCCCGGCGTGACCATGCGGCGAAACGGCGCCTGCGCGACAATGTCGCGCAACGCCGCAATGAGCTCGTTTTCGAAAGGCCTGGCATGGCCCCGCAGCAGCACGGCCCCTTCAGCCACGTCTTCGCGCTCGGGCCGCGTATCCGGAATTCCTTCAAACAGATCCGACGTCAAGGTCTCCCTCACTTTGCGTCATGAAAGATCACGCCCAGCGTGTGGCGGCGGCCGGAGCGGATGCGGCTGACGCCATGACGCAGGTTGACGCGGTAGGTGCCGCGCGTCCCCGCGACCGGCCTGTGGTGCACGGCAAAGGCAACCCCATCGCCTTGCCGCAGCGGCACGACCTCGGCGCGCGACTGCATGCGCGGACGCTGCTCGGTCAGCACGAACTCGCCGCCCTCGAAATCACGTCCCGGCTCCGACAACAGAATCGCGACCTGCAGCGGAAAGACATGCTCGCCATAGAGATCCTGATGCAGGCAGTTGTAGTCGCCTTCCTGATATTGCAGCAACAGCGGCGTCGGCTTGCCCTGCCCCGCATCATGACAGCGCTTTAAGAACGCCGCATGGCTTTTGGGATAGCTGATGTCGATGCCCATCGCCTGGTTCCAGCGATTGGCAATTCCGGAAAGACGTTCGTAGAGGTTTGGCCGCAGCTCCGCGATCAGCTGAGGAAGCGGATAGGAAAAATACTTGTATTCGCCGCGGCCGAATCCGTGACGGCCCATCACGACGTGGCTGCGAAAATGCGCATCATTGGCATAGAGCCCGGCCAGCGCGCGGCATTCGTCTGACGTCAAGAGCCCCTTCAGCACTGCGCAACCCTGCGCGTCCAGATCGCGCGCAGCCGCTTCCCAGTCGAGCGCGGCGATGCGGCCGGCGAGGTCGGCCGAGGGAACAGCGTGGATTCTTGGGTTCGGTTTCATAGGACGCAATTTGGGGCTTCACGACGCCTCATACCACCCGGTTTCCGATCTCGTCATTGCGAGCGAAGCGAAGCAATCCAGCGGCAGCCCAGGCGGGACTGGATTGGTTCGGCGCAAACGCGCCTCGCAGTGACGAAAGACTTATCCCCGCACCGGCAGCGTCACCACATCATAAGCGTGCCGGATGGTCCGCTTCAGCACGGGATCCTCCAGCTCCAATTCGAATCGGCTGGCCGGCCGGATACCGCCCTTGGCGGCAAAAGTGCCGCCGAACATGGCGCAGCCATCCGGCAAGCAACCGCCTTCAAAACCGCGCCTGATCAGGTCGTCGACCGGCAGCATGGCATCAAGCGTGCCCTCCTGGTACAGCTCGCGCTTGCCGCCGATCACGGCATGAGAGCGCAGGATCATCCGGTCCCAATGACCGATGACATCTTCGATTTCCCACAGGACCGATGCGATCGGCTTGTCGCACATCTGCTTCGAGACGGTGATCCCATAGCTCTCGACCTTGCGGTCGGTATGGTCGGAGCCGCAGCCGACAAAAATGCGTCCCTGCCAGCCGATCAGCACGAATTCGACCTCGCCGCTCGACTCGGCGCCGCACACCTCGATCTCGTCTTCGAGCGTCAGCCGCCGCGCCGAGACCCGATAATAGATCGGGGTCGAGACCGGCCGCGCAATCCCGAGCGCTTCGAGTTCGGCGATGTGCCTGTCGCGCGCGACCGGATCGCGGCCGGTCCAGCCCGCGATCACGAGCTGATCGATCGGCAGCGTCAGCGGTGTCGTGGTATCCTGCGCATCGACGGTAAAGGTGAGGTCAAACACGGATGACGTCCTCCATGCCGGCCGCGAGTTCGAAAATGCGGCGGTCCGCGCCACCGCTTGCTGCTAGCATCAGCCCGACCGGCATCTCGCCCTCGCGATGCGCCGGCAGCGAGATCGCGCAGCCATCGATCATGTTGATCAGCGTGCAGTTCCGCAGCGACAGGATATTGGCAGCAGCGAACGCCTTGTCCTCGGCAAGATCGGCGATGCGCGGCGGCGCATTGGCCGTGGTCGGCATCACCAGGGCATCATAGGGCGCAAGGCGCGCGGTGGCGCGCGCGATCAGCGAACGCCGCGCGTTCAGCATTTCGATGTAGTCGGCGGCGGTGATCGCTTCGCCGCGCAAGATACGCGCCGACACGCGGGGATCATAGATGTCGCCCTTGCTCGTGAGCAGAAAGCGATGCCAGGCATAGCTCTCGGCGGCCGCGAACCCGCCCTTGGCGCCGATAAGGCCGACGTCGAGGAATTCCGGCACCTCGATGCGGGCGATCGATGCACCCTGGCGCGACAGCGTGTCCAATGCGCGGTCGAACGTCCGCGCCACGGCCTCGTCGAGCTCATCGAGCGCAACGGTCATCGGCACCGCGAGGCGCATCCCTTTGATCGGGCGCGGCTGCAAGGGAATGACAGGCTCGTCCGCCAGCACCGCGTCGAGTGCCGCGCAGCAGGCGACCGAGCGCGCAAGCGGCCCAAAACTGTCGAGCGTCGTCGAGAGCGGCACACCGCCATCGAGCGGAATGCGGCGCTGCGTCGGCTTGAAGCCGACGATGCCATTATAGGCGGCGGGAATCCGGCAGGAGCCGCCGGTGTCGGTGCCGAGCGCGCCATGCGCCATGCGATCGGCGACCGAGACGGCAGCACCCGAGGATGATCCGCCGGGCACGTGACCGACGCTGCGATTCCACGCCCCCTTCGGGGTGCCGTAATGCGGATTGATGCCGATGCCGGAATAGGCGAATTCCGTCATGTTGGTGCGGCCGATGACGACGAACCCGGCGCGGCGCAGCCGGGCGACCACCGGGGCGTCAGCCTCGGCCGGAGCGGAATCGTCCAGCGCCCGCGAACCCGCGCGCGTCACCTGCCCCCTGATGTCGAACAGGTCCTTGACGGAAACGGGAATGCCTGCAAAGCGCGACGGCGCGGCATTGGCCTTTCGCAGGGTATCCATGGCATCGGCGGCAGCGAGCGCAGCGTCTCGGTCGACATGGATGAAAGTTCTCTGACCCTCGCCGTTGGGATCGGCGATCCTGACCAGGCACTCTTCAACCAGTTTGCGAGCCGTGGTGCGGCCGCTCGCCAGGTCATCGGCGAGTGCGGCGAGGGTCGGAAGGCTGGTCATCTTGGTCGTTCCCAGGGAAAATGCTGTCTACTTCAGCCCGAAATAGGCGCGGTGCAAGGCTTCGTTGTCGTTCATCTCCGCGACCGTACCGGAGAAGCGGATGCGTCCGCCCTCCAGCACGAAGACGCGGGTTGCGACCTCAAGAAAGCCGATATTCTGCTCGGCGACAAGGAGCGCAAGCCCGCGACTGCGCAAGTCCGCCAGGATGCGGATCACTTCCTTGACGAACAGCGGCGACAGGCCGGCCGAGGGCTCGTCCATCACCAGAAGCTTTGGTTCCGCCGCGAGCGCTTTCGCGATTCCCAGCATCTTGCGCTGGCCGCCGGACAGGCTGGACGCCGGGTTGCGGCGTTTGTCGCGCAAGGCGGGGAACAGCTGATAGAGTTCGTCAAGCCGGGCCCCCGGATTGCTGTGGCCAAGAGCCTGCGCGCCGACGCGAATGTTCTCCTCGATCGTCAGATCGGGAAACACCGCAAGTTCCGACATGTAGGTCATGCCGAGGCGCATGCGCTCGCTGGAGCGCATATGCGTGATATCGGCGTCAGCCAGGGTAATGCTGCCGTGCCGGACACCCACCAGCCCGACCAGCGATTTCAAAAACGTGGTCTTGCCGGCGCCATTGGCGCCGAGCAGCAGGACGGTTTCGCCCGGGCGCACATCGAGATCGACGCCCCACAGGACCTGCATGCTGCCGTAGCCAGCATCGATGCTACTGGCCTGCAGCAGCGCCTCGGCGTCAGGCGGCATGTTCACCTCCCAAAAACACCTCGATCACCTGCGGCTCCTGCACGGCGGCCGCGAGCTTGCCCTCAAAAATCTCCTTGCCGGCGTTGAGTACGATGACGCGATCGGTGATCTGCTCGATGAAGCCCATCAGGTGCTCGACGACGATAATTGCCATGCCGGTCACGGCGAGAGCCTTGATATGCCCGGCGATCCAGTCGAGTTCCGCCGGATTGAGGCCGGCGGCGAGTTCGTCGAGCAGCAGCAGCCGCGGCCGGGTGGCGAGCGCGCGGACCAGGTCGAGCATCTTTTGCTGCGCGCTGTTGAGATCCGCGGCGGGACGGTCGGCGAGCTCGCTGAGCCTGTAGGCCTCCAGCAGTTCGTCAATGGTTGGCGGCGGCACGGCGGCACGCCCATAGGCCAGCGCAACCCGGACATTCTCCCGCACGGTCAGCGACAAAAACGGTTTTGGGATCTGAAAAGTCCGGTTGATGCCGCGGTGCACGAGCCGATGCGAGGCGATACCGCCGATGCCGTGGCCTTCGAACTTCACCTCGCCGCCATCGGGTGCATAGAGGCCCGAGATGACATTGATCGCGGTGGTCTTGCCGGAGCCGTTAGGGCCGACGAGCCCTAAAATTTCGCCTGATGCGACATGAAAGCTCAAGCCGTCCAGCGCGTAGAAACCGCCAAAACGCTTGACGAGTTTTTGGACGTTGAGGATGGGCTTCCGTTCAGGGGACATGCCAGCCCCGTCGTGTCGCAAGCGAGACCAGACCCGCCGGCAGAAAGAGCACCAGACCCATGATCAGAAGGCCATAGATCAGCTGGAAATATTGCGGCGTGGTAAAACCGATCAGGTTGTAGATGCCGTAGAGGATGATGACGCCGACGATCGGGCCGGTGATGGTGGCGACCCCGCCGAACAACGCGAACACGATGGCGAAGATCGAGAACTCGCCGGAGAACACGTTGTCCGGATAGAACACCGAGACATACCAGGCATAGGTCCCGCCGGCGAGGCCGGCCACGAGCGCGGAGGCCAGCCAGGCGATCACCCGCATCTTCACCACATTGACCCCGGCCATCGCGGCGCTGACGGCATCCTCGCGAACCGCCTGAAGCGCGAGGCCAAAACTGGAATTGCGCAAGTAAACGACTGCCGCGAGCGTCAGCGCCAGCACGACGAGCGCAGCCGCGTAGGCCATGTCCGGGTTGAACGTGCCGGTGAGCGAGACGCCATAGGGTCCCTTCGTGATGTTTTCCAGTGCGGGATTGGCGACGAAATGCAGCACCGCAAGCGACGCTGCGAGATTGGCAATCGCAAAATACGCGCCGGACAGCCGGAGCAGCGGCGTCAGCAGCAGCCCGAGCGCAAGGCCAACCAGGCCGGCGACCAGCACCGCCGGCACCGCAGGCGATTGCAGGTGCATCACCATGATCGCAAAGCCGTAGGCGCCGGCGCCGAAGAAGCCGACATAGCCGAACGGCAGATAGCCGGTAAAACCGTAGATGATGTTCACGCCCTGCGCCAGGATGAGGAAGATCACGAAATTGAACAGCAGGAGATGGTTCTGATAGACGCCCGGCAGCACGGCAAACACGACGACCAGAGGCAGCAGCACGAACAGCGTGTGCTTGACGAAACTAGGCAACGCGCACCCGCCTTCCGAGCAGACCGCTCGGCCGCAATAGCAGGATCAGGATCAGCAGCACGTAAGGCAGCAGATCCGCCCAGGAGCTGAGATAAGTCTGCACCAGCATGTAGCAGACGCCATAGACGACGCCGCCGAGTGCAGTGCCCAAGGGGTTGCCCAGCGAGCCCAGCACGACGATGGCAAAGGAGGTCACGATGGCATCCGCACCGAAAGCCGGCGTCACCGAGCCGAACATGAAGGGCGCGAACACGCCGGCGACCGCGGCAAGCCCAAGCCCGATGCCGAACGCGGCCGCCGAGACGCGATCGACGTCGATCCCGGTCGCAACGGCCTCGTCGCGGCGCGACATGACGGCGCGCGTGAGCGTGCCGAGCCGGGTGCGGTAGAGATAGACATAGACCAGGGCGATCGCGATCAGGCTGGTGGCCGCCGCGATCACCCAGGGTGCCGGAAAACTCTGGCCAAAAATCTGGATCGGCCCGGAAGCACCGGGTTTGCCGCCGAAGATCTTCACCTTGATTGTCGCGAACACGGTGCCCAGGACCCGGCTCTGGATCGACCGCTCGCTGGTGCCGGCAAAGATCGTCGTGACCGCCTCGACCACCTGCGACAGGCCGAAGAATAGGATGATCGACAGCATCTCCGGATTGCTGGAGGCCTGCAGCCGCGGCACCAGCAGCCAATAGAGCACCACGCCCACGAGCAGGAACAGCACGAAGGCAAGCGGCACCGCAAACAGCGGGTCGATGCCGGCGAGTGACACCACACCCAGCGCCACGAAGGCGCCGAGCATGATGGTGTCGCCATGCGCGAGGTTGACTATGCGCATGACGCCGAACACGAGATTGAGCCCGATTCCGACCAGGCTGAAATACAGCCCGAACAGAACGCCCGCGACCAGCGCATAGATCAGCATCTGCGCGCGGCCCCCGGCGTCCTCAGCCCGTCAACCCTTCGCATCATGGCGCCGGATAGACCGGCTTGCCGGTCGCCGTCTCGTGCGGGTAGACCGACACGAACTTGATGTGGCCGTGATCGTCGAGCGCGAGCTGTCCGAGCGGCGTCAGCTCGCCGATCTGGCCGCCCGTCTCGTCGAGCGCAAAAGTGCCGTCCAGCGTCTTCAGTTCGCCGGAGAGCGAGAACACCGCGCGGCGCAGCTCCATCTGGTCGAGGCTGGTCGCCACCGACAGCGTCTTCTCGATGACGAGGCCCGTGGTGTAGCCCGCGACCGCGTTAAAGCCGAACTCGATCTTGCCGTCGGAGTATTTCTTGTCCCAGGCGGCCTTGTAGTCCTTCATGGTCATGCCGAAATTGACGGGATAATCGAGCTCCGACGGCGGCACGTAGGTGAAGACGTGTTCCAGGCCCTTCTCGCCGACATTCTTCTCCAATAGCTCGGTCTCGAGCCCCGGATAGATGCAGAACAGCATCTTGAACTTGATGCCGACATCCTGGACGTTGCGCAGGAACGCGATGTCGTTCGGCGCGTAGCCGAAGTGGATCACGGCGTCCGGATTGGTGTTGTTGATGTTGTTGATGATGACCGTGTAGTTCGTGGTTTCGGTCGGGATGCCCTGGTCGTAGACGATCTCGATCGGCGCGCCGGACTCTTTGACGAATTTGCGGAAGGCGTTGGCCTGGGTGCCGGTGAATTCGTTGGTGGCATAGAGAATCGCGACTTTCTTGATGCCGAGCGCAGGCCCGTCGTGGCTGACGAAATCCGCCACCGGTTTTGGCCAGACGGTGGAGACCGGGTCCGCCATCAGCGCGATGTAGGGATTGTCCTTGGAGAAGAAGCTCGCGCCGGTGCCGGTCTGGTCGAACAAAAACATCTTGTGGTCGCGTGCGATCGCGACCGCCGGCGCCGTCAGCACCGAACCGGAATCGGCGACCAGCAGGTCGACCTTGTCCTGGGTGATGAGCTGATTGTAGAGCGTGGACGCGGTCGCGGTATTGCTCTGGTCGTCATAGGCGACGAGCTTGACCGGAATCTTCTTGTCGAACGCCTTCACATAGACGCCGCCTTCGGCGTTCTTCTGCTCCGCCCAGAGTTTTAGGGCACTGTGGACCGGCATCGAAATGGAGGCAAAGCGTCCGGCGGACGCGTAGAGCGTGCCGATCTTGATCTCCGCAGGGGCGTCCGCCGCAAGCGCGGAGGCGGCAAAGCTCAGACTTGCGGCCAATGCCGCGCCCATGATCTTGAGCATGGATTCCTTCCTTTGATTTTTCGTCTTGCGGCAAATCTACCGTGCGGCGTCGCCGGGATACAAGCGTCCCCGTCGTGATCTCTCATGCGCACACCGGAATAGGCGGCATGCACGCAAGCCCTGCTTGGACCGTTGACGCCAAATAGTCAAATGTCGCATCAAGATTGGAAAAGCGGCCTTCGCCTTATGACATTGTTAACGAGGAAACGACCGACATGGCTGAACCCGCGCGGGCGCACCCCAAGCCGACACCCGAGACACAGCATTTCTGGGATGGCACGCAGGCCGGCGAACTGCGCCTGCAGCGCTGCAACGCCTGCGCCCATGTCTACTTCCCGCCGCGTCCGTTCTGCCCCTCCTGCGCCTCGCGCAAGGTCAGCGTGTTCAAGGCGAGCGGCAGGGGCAAACTCTACAGCTATGTCATCAACCATCGCCCGGCCGCGCCCGGCTTCACGCCGCCTTACGCGATCGCCGTGGTCGAACTCGACGAAGGCCCGCGCCTGATGAGCAATATCGTGGAGTGCCCCCAGACTCCGGAAGCTCTCGAGCTCGATATGCGCCTCGAAGTGACGTTCGAGAAGCTCGACGAGAAGATCACCCTGCCCTTGTTCCGCCCGGCGAAAGGGTAAGCGACATGCGCAGAAACCAGGTTGCCGTCGTCGGCGCGGCCGAGACCACCGAGCTCGGCGTTATCCCGAACATGTCGCAGATCCAGCTGCACGCAGATGCAGCTTTGAATGCGATTGAAGATGCCGGGTTGAAACTCTCCGACATCGACGGTTTTGCCACGGCGGTCGAGACCCCGCAGCAGGTCTGCCACTATCTCGGCATCACACCGACCTGGGTCGACGGCACCTCGGTCGGTGGCTGCTCGTTCATGCTGCATGTCCGCCATGCCGCGGCGGCCATCGAGGCCGGGCTGTGCAAGACCGTGCTGATTACGCATGCCGAGAGCGGCAAGTCGATGATCGGCAAGCAGCCGCGCGCGACGGCACCGGACAGTCTCAACGGCCAGTTCGAGGCGCCGTTCGGCGTGTACGGGCCGCCCAGCATGTTTCCGATCCCCGTGCTGCGCTACATGAAGACTTTTGGCATCACCCATGAGCAGCTTGCGATGGTCGCGGTGGTGCAGCGCGAATGGGCGGCCAAGAATCCACGCGCCACGATGAAGGAGCCGATCACGGTTGCGGACGTTCTGAACTCGCGCATGATCGCCTATCCGTTCCGCCTGCTGCAATGCTGCCTGGTCACCGACGGCGGCGGCGCGCTGATCCTGACCTCGGCCGACCGCGCCAGGGATTTTCCGCAAAAGCCGGTCTATATTCTCGGCACCGGCGAGAGCGTGGAAACGCCGATGGTCAGCCAGATGGAGACTTTTACCTCCTCCCGTGCCTTCAAGGTCGCAGGTCCCCTTGCCTTCAAGGAAGCCGGCATCACGCATGGCGATGTCGATCACCTGATGATCTACGATGCCTTCGCGCACCTGCCGCTGTTCGGGCTTGGCGATCTCGGCTTCATGCCGCACGAGGAGACCGGACGATTCATCGCCGACGGCAACACCCGTCCCGGCGCAAAACTGCCGCTCAACACCAATGGCGGCGGTCTCTCCTACATGCATTCCGGCATGTACGGCATGTACGCGCTGCAGGAGAGCGTACGCCAGATGCGCGGCATCGCGCCCGCGCAGGTGCCGAACGCGAGGATTTCGGTGTGTCACGGCGTTGGCGGCATGTTCGCGGCATCGGGTACGATCATCTTCACGAACGAACGTTCCTAATCCTTGTGGTTCCGGGGCGCGCAGCAGCGCGAATCCGGAACCTCGAGATTCCGGGTCTGGTCCTTCGGACCATCCCGGAATGACAACAACGGGAGGCAAGCTTTGGCCAAATCACTCGAAGGCAAGTCCATCGTCGTTACCGGCGCGGGTCGCGGCATCGGGCGCGCGATCGCGCTGCTCTGCGCGGCCGAAGGCGCCAAGGTCGTGGTCAACGACCCCGGCGGCGCCGCCGACGGGGCCGGATCGAGCGCCGCCCCCGCGGAAGAGGTGGTCGAGGAGATCAGGAAGCACGGCGGCACGGCGGTTGCCAATTTCGAGACGGTGGCGGAAGCCATTCCGGCGAGCCGCATCGTGAAGGCGGCGACCGATCATTTCGGCAAGCTCGACGGGGTCGTCAACAACGCCGGCATCCTGCGCGACATGATCTTTCACCGCATGAGTGTGGAGGCATTCGAGGCCGTCATCAAGGTACACCTGATGGGCTCGTTCTATGTCTCCCATGCGGCGGCGCGATTGTATCGCGAACAGGAGAGCGGCTCGTTTGTTCACTTCACGTCGACCTCGGGTCTGGTCGGCAATTTCGGCCAGGCCAATTACGCCGCCGCCAAGCTCGGCATCGTCGGATTGTCCAAATCGATCGCGCTCGACATGAACCGTTTCAACGTGCGCTCGAACTGCGTCTCACCCTTTGCCTGGAGCCGGCTGATCGGCACCATCCCGACCGAGACCGACGCCCAGAAGGCCCGGGTCGAGAAGATCAAGCAGATGGGCCCGGAGAGAATCGCCCCGATCGTCGCCTATCTGCTCGGCGATGCTTCGAAGGATGTGACCGGACAGATCTTTGCGGTGCGCATGAACGAGATTTTCCTGATGAGCCAATCACGTCCGTTGCGTTCTGTGCAGCGCGGCGAGGGTTGGACGCCGCAGACCATCGCCGAGCATGCGATGCCGGCATTGAAGCCGTCGTTCTACAAGCTCGACCGGTCGGCGGACGTCTTCAGCTGGGACGCGATCTGAGGCGCGAAATTTTATCTATCGAGGGTTGCAGCTTCAGACTTTCGTCGAATTGCCGTGATAGGTTCATCCTCCCAACAAAAAATACTGGAGGAAATCATGGCAGCTCCCCTGACCCTTCCTACCCACGCTTTCAACCGCCGCAACCTGATGAAGGGCGCGGCGGCGCTGGCCGCAACAGCCGCGACCGCGACCTCGGCGTCCGCTTTGGAGACCGAGGCGCCACTCGGCCAGTTGGGCGCTCCAACGATCTCGACCCAGCCGCTTCCGCTGGGGCCATTGCCCGGAAGCGTTTATCCTGACTCGCATCTGGAATCTGCGAACAAGTCCGGCAAACCGACGTTTGGACCTCCGGGCTTCCCGGCCTTCGCCGGCACCATGGCGGTCGAGCGCGTGGCAACCGGCATGCGCTGGGCCGAGGGGCCGGTCTACTTCCCAGCCGGACGCTACGTGCTTTTCAGCGACATCCCCAACAACCGCATCATGCGTTTCTCCGAAGATGATGGTCATTTGAGCGTGTACCGTCAGCCATCAATGAATTCGAACGGCAACACCATCGATCGGGAAGGACGCCTGATCACGTGCGAACACAGTGGCCGGCGCGTGACCCGCACCGAGCTCGATGGCTCGATCACAGTCATCGCCGACAAGTTCAACGGCAAGCGGCTGAACTCACCGAATGATGCGGTGGTCTCGTCCGACGGTGCGATCTGGTTCACCGATCCGGTGTATGGCATCGGCGGCTATTATGAAGGCGTCAAGGCCGAGCCGGAGCAGGAGAAGCACAATGTGTTCCGGGTCGATCCGAGGTCCGGTGACATCAGGGTCGTTGCCGACGATTTCGTGGAGCCCAACGGCATCGCTTTCTCGCCTGACGAAAAGAAGCTCTACATCATCGATACCGGCTTCACCGATGGGCCGGACAATCCGTCGCATATCCGCGCATTCGATGCCGACGTGTCCGCCGGCAAATTGTCGAACAGCAAGGTGTTTGCGGAAATGCCAAAACCCAGCATTACCGACGGCGTGCGCACCGACCGGGACGGCCGGGTCTGGCTTTCGGTGGGCTGGGGCGATCCCAATGAGAACGGCGTCCGTGGCTACTCGCCACAGGGCGAGTTGCTCGGCAAGATCCACATCCCGGAAACCGTTGCCAACCTCTGCTTCGGCGGCCAGCAGCGCAACCGGCTCTATATCTGCGGTTCGACCTCGCTCTATGCGGTCTACACCAGCGTGCAGGGTTCGATGAAGCCGTAACGGGCTCCGACACTTCGTCGTCTCAGCACGAGACAGTCCACGTCATGGCCGGGCTTGTCCCGGCCATCCACGTCTTGCATACCGCGAGGAACAAAGGCGTGGATGCCCGGGTCAAGCCCGGGCATGACGACGAAGCTCGTGGCTGCTCTCCCTCAACGCTACCCCGTATTCCGCAGGCCCGCCGAAATACCGTTGATGGTGAGCTGGATGCCGCGCAAAATCTGCTCATCCGGATTTTGCGCGCGATGCTCCCTCAGCAGTTCGACCTGGACGTGGTTCAGCGGATCGAGATAGGGGAAGCGGTGCCGCACCGAGCGCTCCAGCAGCGGATTGCCCTGCAACAGCCGCTCCTGCCCCATGATGTCGAGCAGCGCCTCGATCGAGGCATGCCATTCGCGCCGGATCCTGCTGAAGATTTTTTCGCGCAAGGCTTCGTCGGAAACCAGCTCAGCGTAGCGCGAGGCGATCGCGATCGAGCTCTTCGCCAGCACCATGTCCATGTTCGACAGCAGCATGCGAAAGAACGGCCATTCCTGGTAAAGCTCCTTGAGGAACGGCATGCCCTGCTCGGGATGCTCCGAGATCCACGTCTCGACCGCGCTGCCAAAACCGTACCAGCCCGGCAGCATCAGCCGGCACTGCGCCCAGGAAAACACCCAGGGAATTGCCCGCAAATCCTCGATCGCGCGTGTCTTCTTGCGCGAGGCCGGGCGGCTGCCGATGTTGAGCGTCGCGATCTCGTTGATGACGGTCGACGACCAGAAATAATCGACAAAGCCGTCGGTCTCGTAGACCAGGCCGCGATAGGCCTTGAACGCCAGCGCCGACAACTGATCCATCGCAACAAGGTATTCCCGCTTCGGCGCGCTCTGCCTTGGATGGAGCAGGCTCGCCTCGAGGGTGGCCGCGGCAAGGATTTCCAGATTGTTGCGGCCGACCTCGGCGTTGGAATATTTGCTGGAGATGATCTCGCCCTGCTCGGTGATGCGAATCTGGCCGTTCACTGCGCCGCCTGGCTGGGCGATGATCGCGTCATAGCTCGGCCCGCCGCCGCGGCCGACCGACCCGCCGCGGCCGTGGAACAGACGGAGGCGCACATGGTGGCGCTCGAACACCTCGACGAGGCCGATCTCGGCCTTGTAGAGCTCCCAGCCCGAGGTGACGAAGCCGCCATCCTTGTTGCTGTCGGAATAGCCCAGCATCACCTCCTGCACCGCGCCGCGGCTGTCGACCAGGCGGCGATAGTCGTGCAGCGACAGCATGCGGTCCATGATGGCGCTGGAGGCCTGCAGATCCTCGATGGTCTCGAACAACGGCACGATGTTGATCGCGCTGCGGCCTGAGGGATTGATCAGGCCCACCTCCTTCAGCAGCACCGCGACCTCGAGCATGTCTGACACGCCCTTGCACATCGAGATGATGGATTGCGGAATGACATCGGCGCCGAACTTGGCATGCGCCTCGGCGGCGGCGCGGAACACGGCGAGTTCGCCGAGGGTCTCGTCGCTGTACTTGACGAAGCTCGACGTCAACGGACGCGCGCTGCGCAACTCGTTCGACAGCAGCGCGATGCGCGCCTCCTCGCCCAGGGCGAGGTACGACATTCCCGGCATCGCCGCGTCGATCAGCTCGGCAACCGTGCGCTCGTGCACGGCCGAGTTCTGGCGGATGTCGAGACGGGCGAGATGGAAGCCGAAGCAGTCGACCGCCCGGCGCAACAGCCGCAGCCGCCCGCGCGCAATCACCCGCGCATTGTTGGAGATCAGCGAGCGATCCAGCACGTCGAGATCGGCCTTCAGTTCGGCCGCGCTGGCAAAAGGCGCGGCCGCGCCGACCGGCTTGCGGCTGATCTCGACTTCGAGCCGCTGCGCCGTTGCGGTCAGCCGGGCATAGATGCCCGAGACCGCCAGCCGATACGGCTCGCCGCTGCGATGCGGCGAGGTGTCCGGCGAATGCTCGGCGAGCACGCGCAATTCCTCGGAAATGTCGGCCAGATGCGCCGCGATCGACAGCTCGGCGCCGAGCGCGTGCAATTCCTCCAGATAGAACTGCAGGATGCGGCTCGACTGCAGTTTGAGCGTGCCGCGCATCACCTCCGCGGTCACGAACGGGTTGCCATCGCGGTCGCCGCCGATCCAGCTGCCCATCCGCAGGAACGAGGCAAGCTCGCCCGTGGCCTCCTCGTCGCCATCGAGGCGGTCCTCCAGCGCGCACAGCAGCCGCGGCACCTCGCGCAGGAGGGTATAGTCGTAAAAGGCCAGCCCGTTGGCGACCTCGTCGAGCACGGTCAGCTTGGTCCGCCGCAACATGTTGGTCTGCCACAGCGTCAGCACCTCGCGGCGCAACTGCTCGTCGTTGGCCTCACTCTCCTCGGGCGTGAACTGGACGCGCTCGCGCCGGTCGAGCAGCGCCGCAACCTCCATCTCGCGGTCCATCGTGCTCCTGCGGCGGACCTCGGTCGGATGCGCCGTCAGCACCGGGCTAACCAAGGCGGTCGCAAAGAACCTGCGCAGGTCGGCGGCGGCAAAACCCTTGGCCTGCGCATGCGCCAGCGTTTCGGCCAGCATCCCGGCCCGGATCCCGTTCTTCGCGCTGCGCGCGCGCATCTGGCGGATGTTGTTGTGGTCCTCGGCGATGTTGGCAAGATGGGAGAAATAGCTGAAGGCGCGCACGATGCGCACGGTTTCGGAGATCGACATGCTGTCGAGGATCGTCTCCAGTTCGCGCCGCGCCTGGCGGTCCTCGTCGCGATGGAACCGGATCGAGGTCTGACGGATGCGCTCGACCAAATCGAACACGTCGGCCCCCTCCTGGTCACGCACGGTATCGCCCAGGATCCGCCCGAGCAGGCGGATATCGTTGCGCAGCCGCGCGTCTTCCTCGAGCGCCTGGGCGTCGTCGGCACGGTTGGAGCGGAGTTCGGTCTCGGTCGGCATGATCTGGGAGGACATTGTTTTTGCTACTCCAGAAATGCCCGGCAGCTCCCCAGTCTGCAATTTTTTTGCCGCAGTGCAAGATGAAGATGAAGGCGGCAGACGACTGTCCTCCTAAATCCGCCGGCCAGCCTTTTCCCAATAGGGATCGCGCAAGCGGCGCTTGAAAATCTTGCCCGAATCCTCCCGCGGCAAATCGGAGCGAATTTCGATGTGCCTGGGCACCTTGTAATCAGCCAGCGACGCCTTGAGCCGACCGCGGAGGTCTTCCGCATCGAGCGGCAAGCCCGGTTGCGGTTCGACCACCGCCATCAGGGCCTCGCCGAATTCGCCATCGGGAATGCCGAACACGGCACAATCATGGACACCGGGAATGGCATGCAGCACCGCCTCGATCTCGGCCGGGTAGATGTTGACGCCACCCGAGATCACCATGTCGCGCTTGCGATCGCAGATGAAGACGTAGCCATCCTGGTCGACATAGCCGACATCGCCTGAGGTGATGAACCCGTCACGCTCGATCTCGGTGCGCTTGTCCGGCTTGTTCTGATAGGTAAATTCGGGATTCTCCGCGATCCGCGAAAAAATTTCGCCGACCTCGCCGGGCGGCAGCAGCCGTCCGTCTTCGCCGAGGAAACGCAGTTCGGCGCCCGGCGCGATCCTGCCGACGGTTCCCGGCTTTTTCAGCGCATCCTCCGAGGTGGCGAAGGTGACAGCCCCCGCCTCGGTCGAGCCGTAGAACTCGTAAATGACCGGCCCCCACCACGCGATCATGGCGCGCTTGACGTCAGCCGGACAAGGCGCCGCGGCGTGGATCACATGGCGCAGCGAGGAGACGTCGTATGTCCTGCGCACCGCCTCAGGCAGCTTCATCAGGCGGATGAACATGGTCGGCACCATGAAAATGGTGTCGATGCGCTGCTCTTCGATCAGCCGCAAAAAATCCTCGGGCTCGAATCGCGGCATCAGCACCAGCGCACCGCCGAGCCGGCCGGCGCGAAGCCCGAACGAGTTCGGCGCGGAATGATAGAGCGGCCCCGGCACCAGCGCCCGAGCCCCGGGCTTCAGCCCGTAGATCAGCGCACGCATCCGCTCGGCATGCGCGCTCTGCGCGGGCGTCGGTGCGCTACGCCGCACGCCCTTCGGATGACCTGTCGTGCCGGAAGTATAGATCATGTTTGCCGGCTGCGGCACGGCCGGCCCATCATAGGGCGTCTGTTCGCCAAGCCAGCCTTCCAGGTCGATCGCGAAGTCGGGCTTGCCGAGTTGATCGGGGTCGATCTTGTAGGTCTGCAGGATCTCCGGCGGTGTCGGAACACTGAGCACGACAATACCGGCTGGGACCGCATCACGAAGCTGATGCAGCAGATCGGCATGGGCGATCAGCACCGAGGTACCGGAATCCCGCAGGATGTAGCTGATCTCCTCCGGCTTGAAGTGCCAGTTGATCGGCACGCCATAGGCGCCGAGCTGCATCGCCGCATAGGCCGCTTCGACAAAGGCGATGTCGTTGCGCATCAGGATGCAGACACTGTCGCCCTGGCCGACACCGATCCTGTGCAGCCCGCCGGCAATGCGCGCGGCACGGTCGGCCGTTTCGGGATGCGCGCGCCGCCGCTCGCCGGAGACGATGCCGAGGAAGGGAGAGGAGGACGTTTCGCTCATTGTTGTTGTCCGATCTTCTCGTCGGTCTGGAATTTCACATGGTCATTCCGGGGCGATCCACAGGACCGAACCTGGAATCTCGAGGTTCTCAGGTGCGCACCATAGTTCGATGCTTCGCATCGCCCCGGAACGACGAGTCAGGCATCCGCAAAGCGCGGGGCGCGCTTCTCAAGATTGGCCCGGACGGCCTCGGTCTGGTTGAAGCCGCCGACCAACTTCTGCTGCTCGAGCGACTCGGCGAGCAGCGCCGGCCCGGGATCGACCGCCAGCCTGTTCAGCATGCGCTTGGCGGCGCGGATCGCATCGGGGCTCTTGTTCGCGATCTCGCGCGCGACCTCGAGCGCGGCATCGTGCGGATCCTCGCAGATCCGGGTCGCGAGACCATAGGACAGCGCGTCCTGGGCCGAGAAAATCCGCCCCGTGAACGTCAGCTCGCGCAGGATATCGTCACGGACGAGAGTTGCGAGGATCGGCGTGCCCGCCATGTCCGGCACCAGGCCCCACTTGATCTCCATGATCGACATCCGCGCGTCGGGGGCGAGGAAGCGCATGTCGGCGCCGAGGGCGAGCTGAAAGCCACCGCCGAAGGCGACGCCCTGCACCGCAGCAATCACCGGTACCGGGAGCTGGCGCCAGCCCCACACTGCCTGTTGCGCAAAATTCGCGAGCCCATGGGTGCGCACCGTCAGGTCGCGCTTTTCGCCGCCTGGAATTCCATTGCCACCCGCTTCCTTCATCGCGGCAAAACGACCCATGTCGAGCCCGGCACAGAATGCTCGCCCTTCTCCGGACAATACCACCGCCCTCAGGCCCTTTTCGGCCGCGAGCCGGTCCGTCGCGGCCACCAGCGCCTCGAACATCGCCTGATCGAGTGCATTCATCTTGTCCGCCCGCACCAGGCGGACGTCGGCGACGCCCTCCGTGATCGAGATCGAAACGCGGCTTTCCATGGATCAATTCTCCCTGCTCTTCTCTTAAGCGCTTTACACGACGGTCATCCGGATTTAGTCCATCGCTCAACTAACAAACAATCGCTTCAGGAGGAAACCTCCCATGTTCAAAGACGATCTGTTGGCGGGCCGTCGCATTCTGGTCACGGGCGGTGGCACCGGACTTGGCAAATCGATGGCGGCGCGGTTCCTGCAGCTCGGCGCCGAGGTGCACATCTGCGGACGGCGCAAGATCGTCTGCGACGAGACCGCGACCGAGCTGATGGACCAGTATGGCGGCCAGGTCACGAGCCATGGCGTCGACATCCGCAATCCGCTTGCGGTCGACGAGATGGTCGAAAACATCTTTCGCGAGGGTGGTCTCACCGACCTCATCAACAATGCCGCCGGCAACTTCATCTCGCGCAGTGAAGAGCTCAGCGCGCGCGGCTTCGATGCGGTCGCCAACATCGTCATGCACGGCACGTTCTACGTGACGCATGCGGTCGGCCGGCGCTGGATTGCCGCAAAGCAGCCCGGCAACGTGGTGTCGATCACGGTGACCTGGGTGCGCAACGGCTCGCCCTATGTGGTGCCGTCGGCGATGAGCAAATCGGCCGTGCATGCCATGACCATGTCGCTCGCCACCGAATGGGGCCATTACGGCATCCGCCTCAACACCATTGCGCCCGGGGAGATCCCGACCGAAGGCATGAGCAAGCGCATTAAGCCGGGCGACGAAGCCGGCGCGCGCACCAAGGCGATGAATCCGATGGGCCGGGTCGGCACCATGGAGGAGCTGCAAAACCTTGCCGTTTTCCTGATCTCCGGCGGCTGCGACTGGATCAACGGCGAGACCATCGCGATGGATGGCGGCCAGGCGCTGGCCATGGGCGGCAACTTCTACCAGTTGCGCGACTGGAGCGATGACGACTGGGCCAAGGCGCGCGACTCCATCAAGGCGCAGAACGAAAAGGACAAGGCGACGCGGGGCTGAGGCGCGGAGCCTCACCGCTCGCAGGCGACCGCGCCGGCTGAAACGCCGAAGCGCCCTGCCCGTATTGTCTTTGTTGCCGGATGGCCCCACACTCCGCGCAAACCGAGAAGACTTGGCGGGAGCGAGATGACCAACGTTGAGGCAACCCTGGCCGAAATCGTGCGTGCGCGAGGCAAAGCCCTCGGCGACGCCACGCTCTACGAATTCGAGGGCCGCACGACCAGCTTTGCGGCGTTCGACCATAACACCAATCGTGTCGCGAACGCCCTGAGGGCGCTCGGCGTCAAGCCGGGCGAGCGCATCGCCTATCTCGGCAAGAACAGCGACATCTATTTCGAGCTGCTGCTTGGAGCCATCAAGGCCCGTGCGGTGATGGCGCCGGTGAACTGGCGGCTGGCCGGCCCGGAGATCGCTTTCATCGTCGAGGATTGCAAGGCGCCGGTGCTGTTCGTCGGGCCTGAATTCGTCACGCTGGTCCGCGATATCTTGGGCCAATTGCCAAGCGTGCGCCATGTCATCACGACCGAGGGCGGCATGCCGGAATGGCAGGATTTTGCGGCCTGGCGCGACGCGCACAGCGCCGGTGAGCCCGATGTCGACGTGATGCCGCAGGACGTCGCGATCCAGCTCTACACCTCCGGCACCACCGGAAAGCCGAAAGGCGCGATGCTGTCGCACGCCAATCTGCTCAACCTGGTCGGCAACGATGCCGAGCGGCCGGACTGGAACAAATGGACTTCCGCCGACGTCTCGCTGATCGCGATGCCGATCTTCCATATCGGCGGCTCCGGCTGGGGCATCACCAATCTCTATTTCGGCGCCAAGGGCGTGATCGCGCGGGAATTCGATCCGACCAAAATCCTCGACTTCTTCGAGCAACACGGCATCACAAAACTGTTCATGGTGCCTGCCGCGATGCAGTTCGTCGTGCGCCAGCCGCGCGCCCGACAGGTGGACTTCTCGCGGCTGAAATACATGCTCTACGGCGCCTCGCCGATTCCCGCGGCACTGCTCAAGGAATGCATCGAGGTGTTCAAATGCGGCTTTGTGCAGCTCTACGGCATGACCGAGACCACGGGCACGATCGTGGCGCTGCCGCCGGAAGACCACGTCGAGGGCCTCGAGCGCATGCGCTCGGCCGGCAAGCCGCTGTTCGGCGTCGAAATCGCGATCCTCGATGCCGACGGCAACGCGCTGCCGCCGCGCCAGGTCGGCGAGATCGCGACCCGTTCCGGCTCGAACATGGTGGGCTATTGGAATCTCCCGGAAGCGACCGCGCGCACGCTTGGCCGCGACGGCTGGCTGCGCACCGGAGACGCCGGCTATCTCGACGAGGACGGCTATCTCTACATCCATGACCGCATCAAGGACATGATCATCTCCGGTGGCGAGAACATCTATCCGGCCGAGGTCGAAAGCGCGATCTGCGACCATCCCGATGTGGCCGAAGCCGCCGTGATCGGCGTTCCCGACGACAAATGGGGCGAGGCCGTGAAGGCCATCGTCGTGATGAAGCCGGGCAGGACCGCCGATGCGGCCGGCATCATCAATTTCACCCGCACCCGCATTGCCGGCTACAAGACGCCGAAGAGTGTCGACTTTCTCCCCGCCCTGCCGCGCAACCCCTCCGGCAAGATCTTGCGGCGGCATCTGCGCGATCGCTATTGGGCCGGCCAGGACCGTCAGGTGAACTGACGGAGGCCGCGCGGAAAGTCTCCCGGTTTGCGGCAAGAACGTGGCGACGGACCGCCACCCCGCCTTGATTTGGGCGGACTGCGACCACTTCACATCGCGTTTGCCGCTGCGACTTCTAACCGAGACGATCATCGCCTGCGTCGATCCCTCCGATGTTCTCGCGGCGAGCGGGCCGCGCGATGGCGCGGCGAAAGCCCGCAATATCAGCCGCCGCAGCCCACCCGCATGCAGATCTCGGCTCGGCCGAAGCGTGTCCTCCGCGCCGTTCAAGAAGTGCCTGCGACGCAGGGCAAACTCGATTGTCGTCGCTGCCCTGAAAATGTCCGAATCCATCAACTGTGGCGCGCATCGCGCATCCTCTGTGTGTTTTATTCAAGCTCGTGGAGTCAGCGGCCGGAATCGCAAATCGCCGCTTAACTATTCCTTTCAGTCATCAACCAGTCAGTGGTGACACGCGTCATCGAAGCCGTCACAACAATCGAAACATCCGATCGCAACGCATTGTTCGGATGAAGGCTGTCCGCAATCGGACACCGGAAAAACCAGGGCGTCGTCATGCGTGTCATCTCCAGCATCCTCACCGAGCACAATCTGTGGCTCGTTTGTCTTGCGGCCGTCGTCTGCCTCGCCGGAAGCATCGTCACCACGCGGCTGCTCGAGCGCGCCCTGCGGACGGACGGGCTGCAGCGCTCGGGCTGGCTGTTCCAGGCGGCCTCCGCGGGCGGCTCTTCGGTCTGGTGCACGCATTTCATCGCGATCCTCGCCTATCACCCGAACGCGCCTGTCACCTTCGACCCGACGTTGACAGTGGCATCCCTCGCGGTCGCGATCGTCGGCCTTGCCTTGGGCTTTGCCATCGCCGCGACCACGCGGCGCGTCTGGACCGCGATCATCGGTGGCGGCGTGGTCGGGCTCACCTTCTCGCTCATGCACTATGTCGGAATGGCCGCCTATCACGTCAGCGGGATTATCGGATCGAGCCACGCCTACGTCGTCGTCTCGGTGACACTGTCGCTCGTTTTCGCCGTCACGGCACTCGCAACGGCGACGCAGATGCAGCGCCCGTTCGCGGCGCCGGTCGCCGCGCTGGCTTTTGCGCTTGCGATCCTCTCGCAACACTTCACCGCCATGGCCGCCCTCTCGGTGATACCCTTCGCTTCCGATCCCACCAATGCCACGGTCTTCGAGACGATGGCGGTCGCGATTGCAGGCGTTGCGCTGCTCGTCGTCGGCACCGGTATCGCCAGCCAGATGATCGATTCCCGTGCCCGCAGCGAAACCACCCGCCGCCTCCACCACATGGCGCTGAACGATCCGCTGACCGGCCTGCCGAACCGGACCAGTTTCGCCGAACGCCTGGACCACGAGCTCGCGAGAGCCGAGGAGGACGGACACGAGCTCGCGGTAATCGGAATCGATCTCAACCGCTTCAAGGAGATCAACGATTTCAGGGGGCACAGCGCGGGCGACCAGGCGTTGAAGATCATCGCCGGCCGGCTCACGGATTGCGTCAAGGACGGCGAGTTCATCGCGCGGATCGGCGGCGACGAATTCGCGGCCCTGAAGAATTTTCGCAACGAGGACGTCCTGCTCGACTTTCTCGGCCGGCTCGAGGTCGCCCTGTTCGAACCGCTCGAGATCGACGACTTCCGGGCCGCGGCCGGCGCCAGCATCGGCGTCGCGGTCTATCCGCAGGATGGCCTCTCCGCGGAAACGCTGATCGGAAACTCCGATCTGGCGATGTATCGCGCCAAGTCCGAGCTCAACACCGCCGTCTGCTTCTACGAGAGCCGGCTCGACGAGGTCGCGCGGGAACGGCAGATGCTGGCGCGGGAATTGCGCCAGGCGCTGGAGCTGCAGCAGTTCGACCTGCATTTCCAGGTCCAGATCTCGGTCACCCACGCGACGATCTGCGGCTACGAGGTGCTGCTGCGCTGGTATCATCCTGAACGCGGCCTGATTCCTCCGCTCGACTTCATTCCGATCGCCGAGGAAAGCGGCGCCATTCTCGACATCGGCGAATGGGTGCTGCGCGAAGCCTGCCGCCGCGCCGCCGCCTGGCAGATCCCGCACAGGATCGCCGTCAACCTATCCCCGGTTCAATTCAGCCAGCCCGAGCTGCCGCGGCTGGTCCATGAGATTTTGGTGGAAACCGGCTTGCCGGCGTCGCGGCTCGAACTGGAAATCACCGAATCCACGATCATCGCCGACAAGACGCGCGCGCTGCACATCCTGCGTCAGATCAAGGCGCTCGGCGTCACCATCGCGCTCGACGATTTCGGCACCGGCTATTCCTCGCTCGACACGCTGCGCTCCTTCCCGTTCGACAAGATCAAGCTCGACCGCCTGTTCATGAACGAGGTCGAGACCAACCCGCAGACCAGGGCGATTGTCCGCGCAGTGCTGGCGCTCGGCAAGAGCCTCGAGGTCCCGATCCTCGCGGAAGGTGTCGAGACCGACAATCAGCTCGCCCTGCTGCGGCGCGAGGGCTGCGACGAAGCGCAGGGCTATCTGCTCGGACGCCCTGGACCGCATGAAGAAATTCTCCCGTATGACGACGTCTTCACCCTGTTCGAAACCGAGCTGATGACCAAGGCCGCGCAGAGCGCCTAGGAAAGCCTGTTCGCATCATCGCTTCCCTGCGCCCATGTAGCCGAACAGGAAACCCGCGACCTTGCGCATCTGTATTTCCTCGCTGCCCTCGGTGATGCGGTAACGACGGTGGTGGCGATAGATGTGCTCGAACGGCCGGTGCCGCGAATAGCCCATGCCGCCATGCACCTGGATGGCGCGGTCAGCGGCCTCGCAGCACAGCCGATTGGCCCAGTAGTTGCACATCGAGACCTTGTCCGAGAGGGTGTGCTCGACCTCGGCCTGTGTCATCTGGTCCATCTCCCAGGCGGTCTTTCGGATCAGCAGACGAAGCATCTCGGCCTGCGTCGCAAGCTCGACCAGCGGCCACTGGATCGCCTGGTTTTCCGCCAGCGCCTTGCCGAACGGCTTTCGCTCCCGCGCATATGTCACGCTTTCGTTGATGCAGTAGACCGCGGCCCCGAGCGAGCTCGCCGCCTGGCGGATGCGGTTCTCGTGCACGAAGCACTGCGCGAGCGACAAGCCTCTGCCGACCTCGCCGAACAGCGCGTCCTCAGGCACGAACACCTCCGTGAAGCTGACCCTCGGATGATCGGTCGGCATGTTGAAGGTCCACATATATTCCTCGACCTTCACGCCCTCGCTCTTCGCCGGCACCAGGAAACAGGTGATGCCGCGCGCGTCGCCGTCATTGCCGGAGGTGCGGGTGAACAGCGCGCAGTGGGTCGCCACATGCATGCCCGTGGTCCACATCTTCTCGCCGTTGATGGCCCAGCCCTTGACGTTGTCCCGCGTCGCAGGCACCGCACGCGTCTCCATATGGGTGGCATCAGAGCCGTGATGGGGCTCGGTGAGGCCGAAGGTGATGCGATATTTGCCGGTGATCGAACCCTCGATCATCGCCTTCTGCTCGTCGCGCCCGTAACGGTCGAGCATGGTGACCAGCGGAAAATTGCCGACGATCGAGTGTTCGTTCTGCAGATCGTTGTGCAGCCCGAGTCCCTTGGCGGCGAAATGCTCGCGGATCACCGCCATCCACAGGTTGGAGCCGTCCTTGCCGCCATAACGCTTCGGGATCGCAAAGCGCAGGTGGCCGGCCTCGTCGGCGAGGTTTTTTGCCTTGCGCAGCAGCAACTCCCATTCGCGCCGCGGCAGACCGCCATTCTCGAAATCCGTGCGCGCCCATTCGCGGCGATGGTCGAAGAAGCGGATGTTGTCGTCCGCCGCCTCCAGCGGCTTGATCTCGGCCGCAATGAAGCGATCGAGCTCGTCGAGATAGGCCATGAGGTCGGCAGGCAGCGCAAAATCCAAGGCAGTCACTCCCGTTTGTCTTTATTGTTGTCGTTGTCGGCACGGTCTCGCTAGACTTGCCTGCCGTATTCCACGCCGTGAAAAACCAACAAGAGAGGAAACATGGAGCTGAAATTCTCCAAGGTCGAGCGCAAGGGGCCGGTGACGGTCGTGACGCTGTCGCGGCCCGAGGTCTACAACGCGCTGCATATCGATGCGCATTTCGAGCTCAACAAGGTGTTCGACGAGTTTTGCGCCGATCCCGAGCAATGGGTCGCGATCGTCACCGGCGCCGGCGACAAGGCGTTCTGTGCCGGCAACGACCTGAAATGGCAGGCGGCCGGGGGAAAGCGCGGCTGGGACAGTGGCGGCTTTGCGGGCCTCACCTCGCGCTTCGACTGCGACAAGCCGATCATCGCCGCCGTCAACGGGGTTGCGATGGGCGGCGGCTTCGAGATTGCGCTGGCCTGCGACCTCATCATCGCCGCTGACAATGCCACCTTCGCGCTTCCTGAGCCGCGCGTGGGCCTCGCCGCGCTCGCCGGCGGCCTGCAGAGGTTGCCACGCCAGATCGGCCTGAAGCGCGCGATGGGCATGATCCTGACCGCGCGCCACGTCAGCGCCAAGGAGGGGCTTGAGCTCGGTTTTGTCAACGAGGTGGTGCCACAGGGCGAGGCGCTTACGGCCGCGATGCGCTGGGCCGAGACGATCTGCAGGAACTCGCCGATGTCGATCCGCGCCTCCAAGCAGGCGATCCAGAAGGGTCTTGCGGTGTCGCTCGAACAGGCGATCACCGAGCAGCGCGAATACCCGGCCGTGAAGGCGATGGCCGCGTCGCAGGACTACATCGAGGGACCGAAGGCGTTCGCCGAAAAGCGTCCGCCGCAATGGCTGGGGCGATAAGCCACCGCCGTCATTGCGAGCCAACGGGTCCGCGCAAAGCGCGGCCCGATGACAGGCTCCGCGAAGCAATCCAGGATCTATCCATGGGGACAGACTGGATTGCTTCGGCGCAAAGTCGCCTCGCAATGACGGTGAAGAGAGCGGCGTCAAGTCTGCTTCCTCTTCAGCTCTCTCTTGTACGACGCATATTTCGGCTGATCGATCGCGAGCTTGTCGAGCGTGGTCTGCCACAGATGCTCGGGAAGCCCCGGGGTCGCGAGATCGAGCTTGCCGTCCGCGATGCGGTCGGCGAGCGCCTGGTTGAGCTCGAACAGCGAGCCCTCGAGGTCGAGAAGCCGTGCGAGCCGCGCCGCTTCCGCGCCATCGCTGCCCTGCTCCAGCGACAATTGCCGTCCGACCAGATCGAGAATGTTGACGGCGACGCGCAGCTTGAAGGCCTGATGCCCGGCAAGACCAGGCGCAATCTCGCTCCGCAGAAAGTCGGCGACGGCTCTCGTCAGCTCGATCGGCGTCGGCTCGTCCTGCATCTCACCTCACCATCCGGCTCAGCTCTCGCGCGGCGCCAGCAGCACCATCAGATCGATCTCGGTCTCCGAGGCGCGGCGCCCGATCATGGCGCGCTCCATCGAGTTGTCCGGCTGATCGCGGAAACGTTGCATCATGCCGCAGCACATTACCCCCCAGCGCAAGGTGCCCATTACCTCCCAGAACCGCGCCCGGTCTGCATCGACCTTGCGGCCGGCGCTCTCGTAGCCGGCATAGAGCTCCTCGCGCGAGCCGAAACCGCCGACCGGCTTGTCGATCTCGCCAAAGCGCCATGAATTGACGCAGATCCAGCCGAGGTCCTCCATGGGATCGCCGAAATGGGCGAGCTCCCAGTCCAGCACCGCGCGCACGCCGACGGGGCCGATCACGAGATTGCCGTGGCGGAAGTCGCCATGCACCAGCGTGATCTCCTCCGGCGCGCCCGGATCGTGGTCCTTCAGCCAGCGCAGCGCCAGCTCGAACACCGGCCGCGGCCAGTCAAAGCTGTGGTACTCGCGGCCGAGTTCGTCGATCTCCTTGGTCGATGTCATTTCACGCAAGTGGGGCAATTCCGCCCGCGGCAGGCCGTGGATGCCCGCGGCGACCCTGCCGAGCTGGTGGGCGAGATGCTGCCGCGCGATGGCGAATTTCTCGTCGCGCAAAATCTTCCGCGCGATCGTTTCGCCTTCGACACGCTCCATGATGAAGCCGGTGCCGAGTTCATCCTCCGGCTTCAAGATATAGAGCACGCGCGGCGACGGCACGCCGGCCTGATATGCCAGATGCATCAGCGCGGCCTCGTTGTTCAAGCCCGCCGCGCGCTTGGGTGCCGCGCCAAAACCTTTTGGCGCGCGGCGCAGGATGGCGCCGATGTTGCCGTCGCCGTGCACGATGTCGAACGACCAGGTCTCCTGGCTAGCGCCGCCCGACAGTTTTGTCGCGCCGGCAATCCCGGTCGCGCCCGGATAGAACGACACCACACAGCGGCCGAGCTCCGCCTCCATTTTCGGCCTCTCTCATCTGCCCTTGAACTGCGCCGGCCGCTTTTCAAGGAATGCGGTGACGCCCTCTTTGAAATCTTCCGCCGCACCCGCGATGCGCTGCGACTGGAATTCCAGGTTGAGCTGGTCCTCGAAGGAATTTTCCGGGCTGTCCCAATAGAGCCGGCGGATCAAGGATAGCGCAATCGTCGGCCCGTTCGCCAGTTCATGGGCGAGCTTCATCGCCTCGTCCATCAGAACGGCATCGTCATGGACGCGGTTGACCAGCCCCCATTCCAGCGCCTTCTCGGCCGGCAGCCGCTCGCCCATCAGCGACAGCTCGATGGCGCGCGCGCGGCCGACCAGGCGCGGCAAAAGCCAGGTCGAGCCGCAGTCCGGCACCAGGCCAATGCGGCGGAATGCCTGCAGAAAATAGGCCGAGCGCGCCATCAGGATCATGTCCCCCAGCAGCGCAAAGCTCATGCCGGCGCCCGCCGCCGGACCGTTGACTGCGGTGACCAGCGGGCAATGCAGGTTGCGGATCCGGCGCAGGAACGGATGGAAGCCGGTTTCAAGCGCCGCGCCCGCATTGCTGCGGCCGGTGGTCGGCTTGTTGCGGCCCTGCAGATTGGCGCCGGTGCAGAAGGCGCGGCCGGCGCCGGTCAGCACGAGGCAACGGACCTCGGCCCGCTTCTCGTCGATGACGTCGAGCGCCTCGGCAAGCCCGCCCAGCATGTCCATCGAGACCGCGTTCATGACCTCCTGGTGGTCCATCTTCAAAACGCCCACCGGGCCGTCGATGTCGAGCGTGACATGCTTGAACTGCATCGTTTCCTCTTCCCTCTCGTATCCCGGCGCTCACTGCGGGGCTTGCCGGCGCGATCTACCGTCGGCTGCCATATTTGATTTTTGCCGGCGGCTTGTCCATGCTCCCGGCGCCTAGCTGATGCGCATCATACTTAACGGAAACCTTCCCATGAACATGTTCGACCTCACCGGCCGCGTGGCCATCATCACCGGCGGCAATGGCGGTATCGGGCTTGGCATCGCGCAGGCTCTTGCGTTGAGTGGCTGCAACGTCGCGATCTGGGGCCGCAATGCGGACAAGAACCAGGCCGCCGCCGCGACCATGGCCAAGGCTCCCGGCAAGGTCATGGCCCGGGTCTGCGACGTCACCGACCCCGCCTCGGTGAAAGACGCGATGCAGGCGGCGCTCGATACCTTTGGCCGGGTCGACGGCTGCTTTGCCAATGCCGGCATCGGCGGTGGCGGCCGGCGCGCTTTCATCGACCGCACCGAAGAGGAATGGCGCACGATGTTTGCGACCAATCTCGACGGCGTCTTCCACGCATTCCAGGCGGTCGCCCGCCACATGACCGAGCGCGCCACCTCAGGCGATCCGTTCGGCCGCCTGGTTGCGACCTCGAGCCTTGCCTCGCTGTTCGGCACCGCGCGCAACGAGCATTATGCCGCGACCAAGGCGGCGATCAACGCGCTGTGCCGGGCGCTTGCGGTCGAACTGGCGCGCTACGGCGTCACCGCCAACGCCATCCTGCCCGGCTGGATCAGGAGCGACATGACAGCGGGCATCATGGCCAACGAAAAATTCGTCGCCAACGTGATGCCGCGCATCCCGGTGCGGCGCTTCGGCGAACCCAGCGATTTCGGCGGCATCGCCGTCTACCTGATGAGCAACGCCTCGTCCTACCATACCGCCGACTGTTTTGTGATCGACGGCGGCTACACGGCGTTTTGAGCTGTTAGTAAAGCTCGGCGGGCGCGCATGTCCGGGACGACAGCGCTGGTGCGGGCAGATATTCGAATGTCAGAGAACATGACCGTCATTGCGAGGAGCGTCAGTTCCGACGCAATCCAGACCGTCACCGCGGCGGCTTTCTGGATTGCATCGCTTCGCTCGCAATGACGTCTTATCTTGAGGCACAATCCAACATTCCCGCGGCGCGATGCGCCCGGGTTGCGCGTCAGTCTCGCTCCCTCCGAAAATGAGAGGGCGCAGGGAATGCCGGGCGATGGCCTCGCCCGTGGCCCGCCTGCAAAACAAAAAGCAGGCGGCAGTTACCACAGGTTCAGCCGATCATCCCTTGAGCTCAACAGGTCGTCGCAACACTTCAGATTCGGAGGGTTGCGATGGGCATTCGAAAGAAGCGATCAACACGGGCGCGGCTGGGGTCGATGGGACGACCGCCTGTTGCAGGGCGAGCTGAACAGGGAGTGTTTTGGCTGGGGATTGCCGCGGGGTTGAACAGCGAAAATGCTGCGCTCAAGGCTGGATTGTCACAAGCTGTCGGACCCAGATTGTTCCGAAAGGCGGGCGGCATGCCACCAGCGATGTTCAGAGCTTCGGCAAAGCCGCTCTCCGGGCGATACCTCTCATTTGCGGAGCGCGAAGAGATCGCACTTCTCAATGTGCAGGGCCATTCCATCCGGGAGATTGGGCGGCGCCTCGGACGGGCTGCCTCGACAATCTCACGTGAGCTCGATCGCAATGCAGCCACCCACGGCGGCAAGATGGCCTATCGGGCGACCACCGCTCAGTGGCATGCGGATCGATCGGCCCGCCGCCCCAAGCCGACCAAGCTTGCGCGCAACCTTGCCTTGCGCACTTATGTGGAAGAGCGGCTTGCCGGTGTCGTCGCGCCGCCAATCAGCGCTCGTGGTCGCGCCATCAGGCGGCAAGACCGTCGCCCGAGCCCATGCAAGGATCGGCGATGGACCAAAGCCTGGAGCCCCGAGCAGATTGCCAGGCGCTTGCAGGTCGACTTCCCGGATGACGAGACGATGCGCATCAGCCATGAAGCCATTTATCAATCCCTTTTCGTTCAGGGCCGGGGAGCGCTGCGCCGCGAACTGACGGCCTGCTTGCGAACAGGTCGTGCGTTGCGCGTACCAAGGGCGCGTACGCGTAAGCGAAGCAGAGGCTTTGTCACCCCTGAGATCATGATCAGTGAGCGACCTGCCGAAGTTGCAGATCGCGCGGTGCCGGGCCATTGGGAGGGAGACCTGATTGTCGGCGCCGGCAGTTCGGCGATCGGTACCCTGGTCGAACGCACCACGCGCTTTACCATGCTGCTCCACCTTCCACGACTGGCGGGCCATGGCGAGAGGCCACGCGACAACAACGCACCTTCGCTCTCCGGACACGGAGCCGAAGCTGTGCGCGACGCCATCACCCGCACCATCATCACCTTGCCCGAAGAATTGCGTCGTTCGTTGACTTGGGATCAGGGAACCGAAATGGCTCAGCACAGTCGCCTCAAGATCGATACCGGAATCCAGGTCTACTTCTGCGATCCAAGAAGCCCCTGGCAGCGCGGCACCAACGAGAACACCAACGGCCTGCTGCGCCAGTACTTCCCGAAAGGCTCCGATCTGAGCCTCTACAGCGCCGACGAAATATCCGCCGTGGCCCAAGCTCTCAATGCCCGACCTCGAAAGACGCTGAACTGGAAAACTCCAGCGGAAGCGCTTGACCAGTTGCTCTCATCAATGAAAAACAACAGTGTTGCGACGACCGATTGAATCCAAGTCCGGCATTCCCCGCGCGATG
>Ga0335071_10000147_pt1 | contig 83600 bp, 67 predicted proteins | sample Lox_Sample_15_FD_206724 | JGI IMG/M metagenome (GOLD analysis project Ga0335071, IMG submission 206724) | Soil microbial communities from Loxahatchee National Wildlife Refuge, Florida, United States - Lox_Sample_1.5 | ecosystem: Environmental > Terrestrial > Soil > Wetlands | place: USA... | reverse complement strand
CGACGTGGCACGCGAGCAACTGGCATCCGGTGACGTGGGTGTCGCACATGGTGGATTGTCAGTTGTTCGGTCCGAACGCCGGGGCGCATCATCTGGTCAACGTGTTGTTCCATGTGGCCAACACGGTGCTGCTGTTCGCGCTGCTGGTGCGGCTGACACAGGCGGTGTGGCCGGCGGCGCTGGTGGCGGCGCTGTTCGGGTGGCACCCGCTGCACGTGGAGTCGGTGGCGTGGGTGTCGGAGCGCAAAGACGTGTTGAGCACGAGCTTGGGGCTGCTGACGCTGCTGGCGTACGCGCGCTATGTGGAGGCGACCAGAGTGCGGAGTCCCAAGTCCCCGGTCTTTTATGGATTGAGTCTGCTGGCATTTGGGATGGGGCTGATGGCCAAGCCGATGCTGGTGACGCTGCCGTTTGTCATGTTGTTGCTGGATTACTGGCCGCTGAGGAGGATGGCGGAAGGCGGAAGGCAGAGTGCGGGAGTGGAAAACGGTTCCCGCCTTTCAACCTCCGAACCGCGCGCCATGAGCTGGTGGCGTCTGGCGCGGGAGAAAGGGCCGTTCTTTGTGCTGGTGGCGGCTTCGTGCGTGGTGACATTCCTGGCGCAACACCGCGGCGGGATGGTTGTTTCTTTGGAAGAAATGCCGCCGGGATACCGGTTGGAGAATGTGCCGCTGGCCTACCTCCGTTACCTGTCGAAGATATTCTGGCCGGTGCATCCGGCCATTTTCTATCCCCTGCCCAGGATCATTTCCCCGGCAGCCGTTGTCGCCGCCGTTGTGGTTTTGTCGGGCATCTCCGCCGCAGTCTGGTTGGGGCGCCGCCGGTACCCGTACGGATGGGTGGGCTGGCTCTGGTTTCTGGGAACCCTCGTGCCCGTCATCGGCCTGGTGCAAGTCGGTCAGGCGGCCATGGCCGACCGTTACACTTATTTCCCCTCAATCGGGTTGTTCATCGCCGTGGCGTTCGCGGGCCGCGACGGGGCACGGCGGTTTCAGTTTTCGCCCCGGATCTTGGCGGTGCCGGCGGCCATGGTCCTCGCCGGGTGTGTGTTGCTCGCCGAAAAACAATTGCATTACTGGCGCAATGATGAAGCGCTTTTCACTCGGGCCGTCAAAGTCACCGGGGATAACGAACCCACCCACCTCTGCCTGGGTCAGGTCTATGCCTTAAACGGGCGCACGGCTGAGGCGGCGGTTGAGTATCGCATGGCCCTGAAGCTGAATCCCCGGCGGGTCAAGACCTATAATTCGCTTGCCCTGCTGCTGGCCCGTTCCGGCCAGACCAATGAGGCCCTGGCGGAATTGCAGCAGGCGGCGCAGAGGTTTCCCGCGGACGCGGCGACGCACGATTCCCTCGCCAATCTTTTAGCCGACGCCGGCCGCACCGACGAAGCGTTGGCCGAATTTCAGATGGCGGTGCGGCTTGATCAGGCCCAACCGCTTTACCGGAACAACCTCGGCGCTTTCCTCGCGGAAAGGGGTCGGCTGGACGAAGCGCTGGGACATTATGCCGAAGCGGCGCGATTGGACCCCGCGGACTGGCGGGCGCCGTATCTGACGGGGAAAGCGATGCTCAAGGCTGGCCGCGACGCGGAGGCGATCACCGCGTTCCGGCGGGCGCGGCAAAACGCTCCGGACAACCCCCAAATCATGGCCTTGCTCGCGCAGGTGTTGGCCTCCGATGAAAATGCAAAAATCCGGAATGGACCGGAAGCCTTGAGGCTGGCCGCCCGGGCCAACGACCTCACCGACGGCCCGAACCCGGCCGTGCTCGATGTGCTGGCCATGGCTTGCGCCGAACTGGGCCGTTTCGAGGACGCGCAAAAGACCGCGGAGGAAGCGGTTCAGCTCGCCCTGGCCAATGGCCTGACGAATGACGCCGCCCGCATCCAACAGCGGTTGGGGCTTTACCGGAACCGTCAGCCGTTCCGCCAATCCTTTGCGCCGAGTCCCTGACGGCGGGCCTATCTCCGCGCTTGCCACCGAAGGGAAATGGCCTACAAAGAAGCCCGATGTCCCGCCTCCGAGGCCAAAGCCAGAACCGCGAAAGCCAGGAATCCGGTCCGGATGATCCCGGCGCGGCCTTTCCACCCCAACACTTCGGCGGGGTGACAGCACGCCCGCAGCTCATCGGTCTGCTGCTCGCGCTGGTCACGCTGCTGCTTTACCTGCCAGCGGGCCGTTACGCCTTCGTTGTCTATGACGACCAGGAATATGTCTCGGAAAATCACATCGTCCAGCAGGGTTTGACGTGGGGCGGGGTGAAGTGGGCCTTCACGACGTGGCACGCGTGCAACTGGCATCCGGTGACGTGGGTGTCGCACATGGTGGATTGTCAAATGTTCGGTCCGAACGCCGGGGCGCATCATCTGGTCAACGTGTTGTTCCATGTGGCCAACACGGTGCTGCTGTTCGCGCTGCTGGTGCGGCTGACACAGGCGGTGTGGCCGGCGGCGCTGGTGGCGGCGCTGTTCGGGTGGCACCCGCTGCACGTGGAGTCGGTGGCGTGGGTGTCGGAGCGCAAAGACGTGTTGAGCACGAGCTTGGGGCTGCTGACGCTGCTGGCGTACGCGCGCTATGTGGAGGCGACCAGAGTGCGGAGTCCCAAGTCCCCGGTCTTTTATGGATTGAGTCTGCTGGCATTTGGGATGGGGCTGATGGCCAAGCCGATGCTGGTGACGCTGCCGTTTGTCATGTTGTTGCTGGATTACTGGCCGCTGAGGAGGATGGCGGAAGGCGGAAGGCAGAGTGCGGGAGTGGAAAACGGTTCCCGCCTTTCAACCTCCGAACCGCGCGCCATGAGCTGGTGGCGTCTGGCGCTGGAGAAAGGGCCGTTCTTTGTGCTCACGGCTGGCGCCTGCGTCGTGACCTATCTGGCACAATCTCAACGCGGCAGCGGTGCGGTTGTTTCACTGGAACATGTGTCGCTGCCTTACCGGCTGGGCAACGCCTTTGCCGCGTACGGCTGTTACCTGGGAAAAGCGATCTGGCCCGCTGATCTGGCCGTATTTTACCCCATGTCGGATAACATCGTGCGCGTGCGTATCACCGGCGTGATAACGGCCTTGGGACTGGCCGCCTGCTCGTGGCTTTTCTGGCAGCGCCGGCGGGCCCAACCTTACCTGCTGGCGGGCTGGCTGTGGTATCTGGGGACGCTGGTGCCGGTCATCGGTCTGGTTCAGGTGGGCAGCGCCGCCTTGGCAGATCGTTACACCTATTTTCCGCTCATTGGTCCGTTCATGGCCCTGGCATTTGGTGTCCGGGACCTGGTCCGCCGTTTCCAAGTGTCCGCCATTGCGGTGACAACCGCGGCCGCCCTGGTGCTCGCCGCCTGTCTGGCGCTCACGGCCCGGCAGTTACGCTACTGGCGGGACAGCGAATCGCTTTTCGCCCACGCGGTGGCCGTGACCACGAACAATGCCTACGCCTTGAACAATCTCGGAGTGGCGCTGGAACAGGCCGGCCGGCCCGAGGCCGCGCTCGAGCGGTATCAGGCCGCGGTGCGAATTGCCCCGGAATTTGTTCTGGCGCAGTACAACCTGGGCAATCTGCTCGGCAAGCTGGGGCGGCGGGAACCAGCCCGGGCCGAACTGCGCCGGGCGGTGCTGCTGGACCCGACGCAGCCGTACATTCACAACACCCTCGGGGACGTGCTGGTCCAGCTCGGGCAGTTTGGCGAAGCGTTGGACGAATACACCGAGGCGGAACGGCTCGACCCGCATTATGCCTGGGCGCCCTTCAACATCGGCAATGTGTATCTCAAGCAGGGCCGCGATGCCGCGGCGATCGATGAGTTCCGCAAGGCATTGCGGCTCGACCCGGAGAATTATCAAATCCTCGCCTCCGTCGCCCACGTGCTGGCGGCCAGCGAAAATCCCCAGGTCCGCGATGGCCGAACCGCGCTGGCCCTTGCCCTCAAGGCTGACGCCCTGACCGGCAGCAACCAGCCGTTCGTGCTGGATGTGCTGGCCATGGCCTGCGCGGAAGCCGGCCGATTCGACGAGGCGCAACAAGCGGTCCAGCGGGCCTTGGACCTGGCCGCTGCCGCCAAAATGAAAAAGCTCGAACCGCTCCAGCAGCGGCTCAAGCTTTACCAAAATCATCAACCGTGGCGGGAATCGTTTCGGGCGACCAACGCGCCGATTCAGAATGCACCGCTGCCTTGATTCGGCAAGGTCTGCACGGCTTCAGCCTCGCGCCTTGCTTTTTTGAATTCCTTTTCAAAATTTCCCGCTTGGTTAACTTCATCTCGTGCCGATTTTTCTGGAATGTCGACGTTGCACCGCCTGCTGCCGCTGGCCGGGGCAGGTGCGCTTGTCGGACGCGGAAATCACCCGACTGGCAGAGTTCCAAGGGGTCAGCGAGCACGATTTCATTCAGCAATTCACCAGGCTGCGCCAGGACCGGCTGGGATTGGCCCTCCAGGAGAAACCCGACGGCGCCTGCATTTTTCTGGAAGGCAACGACTGCGCCGTTCAGCCCGTCAAACCGCGGCAGTGCCGCGAGTTTCCGAACCTGTGGAATTTCCCCGGCTTCGAAAAAATCTGCCATGCCCTCCCTCGCGAAGTTACCGAGGACGAATATCAACGCCGCATCGCGCGCGTAAAGCTGAATGGAAACCACGGATGAAGACTCTTGAATAAGGATTGTGGAAGCCGCAAGTTGCGCGAAGTTGCAACAACCTAATTTGTGAGAATCCGCGTAATTCGCGTCAGAGCCTTTTATCCGCTTGCACCCCTTTTTCCATCCGGGCTTGAATTTTATCCCAAATTCACCGGGTCAATATCCACCGCCAGCGCCACGTCTTCCGGCAGGGTGAGCGTTCCAATCACCTTGGCCAGCGCCTGGCTCAATTTGCGCATCGCGCGCGTCCGCAGCATGATCTGGTAACGGTAGTAACTCTCCGCCCGCAACAACGGCGCCGGCGCCGGGCCGGAAAAAATTAAATCCTTGAACTCGCCCTGGACCTTCTCGAGTTCTCGTTTCAAATGTTCGGCGCTGAACTTCACCTTGTCCTCGTTCCGGCCCTTCAGCGTCAGCAATGCCACGCGGCTGACCGGCGGATATTTCAACTGGCCCCGGAATTCCATTTCCTGTTCATAAAACCCGATGAAATCGTGGCGCCGCGCGTATTGGATGGCCGGATGGAACGGGCTGAACGCCTGCACGAACACTTCGCCCTCGATGTCGCCGCGCCCGGCCCGGCCCGCCACCTGTGTGAGGAGTTGGAATGTGCGTTCACCGGCGCGAAAATCCGGCTGATGCAGCGCGAGGTCGGCGTAAATGATGCCCACGAGCGTCACGTTCGGGAAATGCAGTCCCTTGGCGATCATCTGCGTGCCGACCAGGATGTCCGTCTTGCCGGCGCGAAAATCCCCGAGCGTTTTTCGGTAATCGTCCTTGCGCTTCATCGTGTCGGCATCCATCCGCCGGATGCGTGCCTGGGGAAACAGTTTGGCCAGCGTGTCCTCGACCTTTTGCGTGCCGAGGCCGGCGTACCGAATGGCCGGGTTTTTGCATTTTTGATTCGGGCAGACGGCCGGCACCGCATCCGCGAACCCGCAGATGTGGCAGCGCAACTTTTGTTCCGGCCGGTGGTAGGTGAGCGCGAGGCTGCAATTCGGGCATTCGGCGACGAAGCCGCACTTGGGGCATTGCAGTGCAGTGGCATAGCCGCGCCGGTTCAGAAACAGAATTGTCTGTTCGCCCTTTTCCAGCCGCTGCGCGATGGCTTCCCGCAGTTGCGGCGAGAAAATCGGCGGCCCCTTTTCCTTGTAGGCGGCCTGGCGCAGGTCCACGACGCGGACGCGCGGCATTTTCTGGTCGTCCACGCGCTCCGGCAGTTCCAACAGCGTGTATTTGCCCGTTCTGCAGTTGTGATAACTCTCGAGTGACGGCGTGGCCGAGCCCAGCACGACCACGGCGTTTTCCATTTGCCCCCGCATGATGGCCACATCGCGGGCGTGATAGCGCGGAGACTCCTCCTGCTTGTAGGTGTGCTCGTGCTCCTCATCCACAATGATCAGGCCGAGCGGTTCGACGGGCGCAAAAATGGCCGAGCGGGCGCCGATGACGATGCGGGCGCGGCCTTGGCGGATTTTGTGCCACTCATCATGGCGTTCGCCGGCCGACAGGTGCGAATGGAGCACGGCGACGAGCGTCTGTAACTTGCCGGTGCTGAACCGCGCCTTGAAACGCTCGACCGTTTGCGGCGTGAGGGAGATTTCCGGCACGAGCACGATGGCGCCTTGGCCCCGCACGAGCGCATGGGCAATGGCCTGGAGATAGACCTCCGTCTTGCCGGAACCGGTGACGCCGTGAAGCAGAAAAGTCGAGGACGGTTCGACGCCCTCCCTTGGTTGTCGTGTAGCACCCGCGTCTCGCGGGTCATGTTCGGCGTCCCGCCGAACATTTTCAACCGCATCCGACACGCCCGGCGTCCAAATGTACTGATATTCCTCCATCGGCCCGACCAGGCCAATCGTTCGCGGATTGTCCCAAATGTAATCCCAGGTCTTGTGCAGGTCGGCCTCCGAACGAATCAAGCGGTCAAATGATTCATCCGTCCAAACCGGCCCGGAGCGCTTCATCGCCTTGTTCACTTCATGGGCAGAGAACGATTTGATGCTGTGCAGAATTTCCGGAAGCGAATGAACTCCTTCCTTCCCGGCTTCCTGAAGTGGTAAAGGCTGAATCAGCAGGTGAACATGATCCGGCATCACGCACGCGGCGTAGCACTTGATTTTGTTGCCATGCCAGTGATGGCAGGCGGCCAGCACCCGGGCGCGAGCTTCGGGGGAAAGGACCAGTTTGTTATGCGTATGCCAGGTAACGTGGTAAGTGAAACCGGGAATTTCAAAGTGAGGCAGATTTCGATTGCGCACGGCGGCTTCAGACACCAGACGGACGCGCGGGATCGGATGCCAGGCGGGCGCGACGCCCGCCTCCACCCGCGGGACACGGGTGCTACACACAGCATTCATTGTCGCTATGATTTTGGCCAATACCCTTGCTTGTGCGTCATTCAACGGCAGCGGCTGCGACGGCAGGATGTGCTCGCGGGCGTAGGGATCCCGCTCGGAAATCTGCGGGGTGATTTCCACCAGCCCGCGGTCTTCCAGCTTGCGCACGGTGGCGGCGGTGGTTTCCGCCAGCTCCACCAGCTCCGCCAGCGGCAGTTCGCGACGCTCTTCGACGAGGTTCCAGACGTCCTGCTGCCGTTTGGGCAGTTTGGGGAATTCGCCGCCCACCGGCAGCGCGCGGACGAACAGCTGTTTCTTCCAGCCCTCCTCCTTTTTGCGCACGGCTTCGGGCAGGACGGATTTCAACGCGATCTCCGGCGCACAGCAGTAGTAATCGGCGATCCAGCGCGCCAGCTTCAGCACCTTCGGGGTCACCAGCGTCTGGGCGCCGATGACTTTGAGGATTGGCTTGAGATTGGCGTGGGCGGATTCCTCGGCCAGCGCGGTGACCACACCCATCACTTGGCGCGGGCCGAACGGGACCTGCACCCGGCTGCCAACGTCGATCCGTCCCGTCAGGCCGGGCGGAATCAGATAATCGAACTCCTTGCGAAGGGCGATTTCAAGGCTGACGCGGGCAATCATGGCGCAACATTTACAATTTACGATTTACGATTGATGATTGTCCGGCAGCAGCAACACAACCGGAATTAAATCGTAAATCGCAGATCATAAAACATAACTACTTTCAATCCCGCGTGATGGCGCGCAGTTCGGCTTCCAGTTGCTGGCGCAGTTCCTCGCGCTCGGCGTCGGTGGCTTCCGCCGGCACGCGCATGACCCGTCCCACAACGACCTCACAGCGCGCAAAGGGCAATGGAATTTGAAACCGGTCCCAGCTTTTCACGCGGACTTTCCAATTCAGATTGAATGCCACCGGCACCACCGGCAGACCGGTCACTTGCGCCAGCGACGTCACCCCCTCCTGAATCTGGTAGCACGGGCCCCGCGGTCCGTCCGGCGTGAGGGTCAGGTCGTAGCCGCGCTCGGCCCAGGTGGTGAGTTCGAGCAGCGCTTGCGGGCCGCGCCGGCTGCTGGACCCGCGCACCGGCTGCACGCCGAACCATTCCAGAATGTCAACGAGGAAGGCCCCATCCCGGCTGGCGCTGATCAAGGCCGCCATACCTCGGCCGGAGGTGTGCGGTTTGCGGAGGCCCTCATAAACCTTGATGCAGGACGCGAGCCGGTTGTGCCAGAAGCAAAAAATTGCCGGCCCGGGGGCGTTGGGCGCAAAAAATTCCGAGGGGTGGCGCATACGACATCGCATCGTGACCATGAACACGCGCGACAAAACGAACAAGGCAAGCGCGCCAAACCGTTGATACCATTTGGCCGAATGCGGCACGATCACGCCGGATTTTCTCTTCTTGCCCGGCGGACTCCGTTTGGCATGCTTGGAGCTCACTTCAGCCATCACGCTCCTTTTTTCAGGCAGGCGCGCACGAGGTCTTCCACCGTGGCCTTCCCGCCCAGCCCGGTTTGGGCCGTGCGGATCGCGTCGTGCGCCTCGACCTGTTTGAAGCCAAGCGCCACCAGCGCGAGCACGGCGTCATTGATCTTCTGCTCGTCCGGCGACAGCGCGCGCTGGGCGCTCGCCGCCTCCCAGATGCCCGCGGCGCCGATTTTGTCGCGCAATTCAACGACGATGCGCTCGGCGGTTTTTTTGCCCACGCCGGAGATTTGCGACAGCGCCTTCACATCGCCGCCGGCCACCGCGCCGCGAAACGCGGTCACGCTGATGCCGCTCAGGATGTTCAGCGCAATTTTCGGCCCGATGCCCGAAACGGTGTTGACGAGCAGCCGGAACAAATCGCGCTCCGCCGCCGTCATGAAACCGTAAAGCGTGTGGGCATCCTCGCGGACGACGAGCTGGGTGAGCAATTTCACCGGATTTCCAGGTTGCGGCAGCTTGTCGAACGAGGACAGCGGAATGAGCACGTCGTAGCCGACGCCGTTGACGTCCACGACCACCTGCGTGGGCAGCGCCTCGACGAGTTTGCCGTGGAGAAATGTAATCATGGTTAACAACAGGCGATGCCGCCGATGCCGCCACCACTTTCATGCGGGCCAACATCGTCCAGTTGGTGTTTAAACTGGTTCATCCGCTTGTCTTCCGCCTCCATTTGCTTTCTCAACTCAGCAATCTGTTCGTCGGAGAGAAGCAATTCCGGAGGCAGCGGTTTTTCGCACACGCCGCAAACCTTGTTTTTGCGGCTGTAAATCGGCGAATGACAAAATGGACAACGAAATTCCATCGGTTCAAATTCGCTTCGGTGGCGTGAGATTGTACCGGCCGTTCTCCTGCGCATGGGCCAGCGCCAGGGCCAGGGCATCGGCCGCGTCCGGCGCCGGCGGCTTCGGCAGATTCAGCAGCCGCTGGACCATCCGGGCAACGGCGGACTTTTGGGCCGCGCCGTACCCGACCACGGCCTGTTTCACTTTGCGTGGGGCGATTTCAAAGATGTCCAGGCCGGCCTCGGCAACGGCCGCCAGCGCCGCGCCGCGCGCTTCGCCCATCACGATGGCTGTCTGCAGGTTTTGAGCATAGAACAAGCCTTCCACGACGCAGACCGTGGGTTGGTGCGTGCGCACCACCTCGCGGATGGCTTGGGAGATTTGGGCCAGGCAGCGGGAATGCGGCCAGGTGGCGGGACAGGCAATGGTGCCATGCGCCAACGCGACCGGGTGCGGTTTGGCCAGGCGAACTATGCCGAAACCGGTGCCGCGCAGCGAGGGGTCCACCCCGAGAATGATGCGCTGGGCGCCGGGGCCCGGCCGCAGCGCCGAAGCGAAAACCGGCGCCGCCGTGCGCGGAGTGGCGCCGCCGAGGCGTTCCTGCATCCGTTCAAATTGCCGACGCGTGATGCCCACAGAAGGATTTTGCCAGCGTCGGCAGGGTTGCAAAAGCAAAAACGCCGCGACGATCAATGGCGCCGCGGCGTTTGCGAACCAACAACCCGGCGTCAACGCCTCGGACCTAAAGCGGGTCCATTGCCAAACCCGTTAACGCCCCCAAAGCCGGAATTGTTTGGCGTCTGATTTTGCCCGGACAAATTGGGCGCCGCCGGTTGACTGTGTTGTGCGGGGGCCGGTGACGTCACCGGGGCGCTGCGGTAAGCCGCCCCACCCCCACCGGGTTGATTCGGACCGGCTGCGGGCGCGACCGACTGGGCACCGGCATTATAAGTGGCGTTGTGCCCTGGTCGGTTGGGCGAAAATTGTTCCCGTTGACGGGGAGTGTAAATCCGGTTGTCGTAATTCGGCGCTGGAGCCGGATTATAACCGGCCGCCGGCCAGGACGGTTGCGCCGGGACACGAATCGGGCCGTCTGGCCGCTGCCCCTGGCTCGGAACCACCGGAGCCGGCGACGGCTGCATGGGGCGTGCCGGTGTCGCTGGCTGGTTGTCATTGGGATGCAATGGACGACCGTGAACGGTGTTGCCATCCTGCGGACCGCGGGTCGTGACCACCGGGATCGGTGGCTGGTGGATCGTCCGCACGGGCGGCGTGGGGTGGTTGTCGTTCGGCTGCGGCGGACGAGGTTGCGGGTGGGACCCGGGCTGCGGCGGACTGAGGATCAGGCTGCCACCGTCGCGGCTGAGCTGATCGCCCCGTGCGCCGTACACCCCCCAGGTGTTGGCGGTCCCGATGGCGACCGGGCGAAGGGGAGTGTGGGTCACGTCGGTGATGCGTTCCGGATCGATACCCCGGTTGACGAAACGATGGTCCTGATCGCGGAAGTTGAAGTTGTTGATGACCGTCGTTTGGCCGAAAATTTGCGTGGCTTGGGCCGGGGCGACACAATAGCGGCGCGGATAAGGATCGCAGAAATAGCGGGTGGGAACGAAGGTAAAACAGTCCGCCCCCAGACCCCAGTTGAAACCAATGCTGACGCCGCCACCGCGATAGAAAAAGCCGATACCGGCTTGATAGGTTGAGAATGGCGGCAGAGGCGCCCAGCCGCAGTATCCACTCGCATACCGCCAGGTGACCCACGAGGGACCCCAGACGGTGTCCGGCGTCCAACACCAACCCCAGTGCGGATGCTGGAACCAGCGGCCGTAGTGGAAGGGAGCCCAGCCCCAGGTGTAATCCGAATACCAATACCAGCCGCAGTCGGTGTAAATCCAGCGTCCATGGTCGCAATAGGGCCGCCAGCCGGGGTTGTACACGCAGACGGTGGGCCGCCAGCACTGGCCGTAACCGTTCACGTACACCCAACTGCCATAGGGCGCCAGCGTGTCGTAAAAATAGGTGGTGGTGACTTCAGTGGTTGGCGGGGGCGGTGGTTCCGTCGGGGGCGGCGGCGGCTCCGGCGGGGGATTGGTGTCGGTTTCAGGCGCGGGCGGCGGATTGGCGGCCGCAATTTGCTGCTGCAACTGCTGGTCGCGTTGCATCATGGCGTTGATGACGTCACTTGGCAGCCCGATGTCCCGCAAATAAATGATTTTGTCCGAATCGAGATTGAACGTGCCGCTCGAATTGCGGACAAAGGTCAGGATGATGCTGTCATCCACCCCGGCTTGGGAAAGTCGGACGACCTGAGCGAGCGGGCTGGTCGGAAAAATGTACGGCGGCAACACGCTGGCGGTTGCTGTCGTGTCCGGGGCGGCCGGGCCCGGATCAATGGCCGGTGGCGCAGGGGGCGGAGCCGGCGGAATCGGATCGGGTGCGCCGGCCGCCATTTCCGCCGGAGCGGCTTCGGCCGGCAAGGCCGTCTGGCTCTGGGCGGTGGCGGATGCATTGGTGGATGGCGGCGCCGGGTTGGCGGGAGCTTGCGGCGTGCAACTGGCCAGGACGGGAAGCAGCAGAACCGAGGCGCCGAAGGTGCATTTTCCAAGAAAAGTGGTCTTCATAACATCGGGCATGGCTCTTTCAGCCACTGCCCAGTATAACACAGTTACGAGGCAATAGTTGTGAAAAAAGTTCCGCCCGGCAGCGGTCCCCAATGGTACCCCCACCCGGAATTGAACTGGGATCAACGGTTTAGGAAACCGCTGCTCTATCCATTTGAGCTATGGGGGCAAACCAACGCCGGCAAAATACCCCCGCCACGGCGAATGGCAAGCGCAACGCCGGTGGAAAAGACCGTTGGCCGGCCAGAAAATCACGCTTTTGCCGGCCGGAGCTTTGGCCTAACCTGCCGCCATGCTCACGCCTGCCGACCTGTTTGACCTGAACCAGACCGGACATGCCGCCATTTTCGACGGCTGCCCGTACGCCTGGGAGGCGCTCAAGAAGATTGAAAGTTATCTCGCCGCGAACCTCCAGCCGGCGCTGAACAACCGGTGCGAAGGCCGCGCCTTCATCGGCGAAAAGGTGTTCATCGGCGAAGGGACGGTGGTCGAGGACGGCGTGATGATTAAGGGCCCGGCCATCATCGGCCGGAACTGCCAGATCCGCCACAATGCCTACCTCCGCGAAAATGTCATCATCGGCAACGACTGCGTGGTGGGCAACTCCACCGAAATCAAGAACTCGCTGCTGTTCAATCGCGCGGTCGCGCCGCACTACAATTACATCGGCGACTCGATCCTCGGCCACCAGGCGCACCTGGGCGCGGGCGTGAAGATTTCCAACTTCAAAATGTTTCCCGGCAACATCGAGGTGGAAGTGGAGGGCCGGCCATTCGACACCGGCCTGCGCAAGTTCGGCGCGTTGCTCGGCGACGGCGCGGAGGTCGGCTGCAACGCGGTGCTGAACCCGGGCAGCATCCTCGGCCGCGGCGCGGTGGTTTACCCGAACGTCTTCTGGCGCGGCATCCTGCCCGCGAACATGATCGCCAAAAACAAGGCGGGCATTGATGTGGTCGTCAAACGGCCGAGGGAAAGCTAGTAAACCGCCAAGGCGCCAATCTTTGCGTCTTTGCGCTAAATCGATTTGCAGGTTTTCTGGACGGTTTCTTCCACTGATTCATCCGGCTTTAATTCAATCCACTTAATATTTTTCTGGGCGCGGAACCAGGTGAGCTGGCGCTTGGCGAATTGCCGCGTGCGGATTTTCACCAGCCCGATGGTTTCCGCCAGCGACCGTTCGCCGCGCAGATGCTCCACCACCTGCCGGTAGCCGATGGCTTGCATCGCGGTCTTGTTTTGTTCCAGGCCACGTTTGAGCAATTCGCGCACTTCCACCACCAGGCCGCGTGCAAACATCGCGTCCGCCCGGGCATCAATCCGCCGACGCAAATCGTCGGTTGCGCGTGTCAGACAGAAAAATTTCGAGTTTTGGCTTCTGACTTCCGACTTCTGACTTCTGACTTCTGAAAACGGTTTTCCCGTCAGCCGGATGACCTCCACCGCGCGGACGATGCGGCGCGGGTTTTTCTTGTCGATTTTCTCAAACGTCACCGGATCGTGTTCGCGGAGCTCTGCCAGCAACTGCTCCAGCGGCGCCGCTTCCAGTTCGGCACGGAGCTTCGGATCGGCAGCCGGCGCCTCTCCGAGCCCTTCCAGAAATGCCTGGAAATAGAGTCCGGTGCCGCCGCAAAGAATCGGCACGTGGCCACGTGACTGGATTTCCGCCACGGCGCGGTGCGCGAGGCGGGTGAATTGGGCGGCGTCGAACGATTCGGTCAGGTCAAGAATGTCAATCAAGTGATGCGGCACCCGGGCGCGGTCGGCGGCCGACGGCTTGGCGGTGCCGATGTCGAGTCCCCGATACACCTGCATGGAATCGGCGGAAATGATTTCACCGCCGAGCTGTTCGGCGAGACCCAGGGCGATTTCCGATTTGCCGACGGCCGTCGGGCCGGCGATCAGAAGAGGGCGAAGATGGAAGACGGAAGATGGAGGATGGGAATCGGGTTTGGTGGCCATCGTCGGTCCTCCATCTTGCGTCATCGTTTTGATCCGGACCGGCGCGAGCGAATCGCTGCCAGCGCCAGGCCGACGACGAAAATCGGGAGGCTGACGAGTTGGGCGGACGTGAGGCCGTGGTGGATGTGGTCCGGCGGATAATCCCCCCGGTAAAACTCCACGGTGAACCGCAGCAGGCCGTAGCCGACGAGATACCAGGCGAACACCTGGCCGTCGAATTTCTTGTGCCGGAACAGCCAGGCCAGCCCGAGGTAAAGCAGGAAATTCAGCGCCGCGTCATAAAGCTCCGTGGGATGCACCGGCAGCGAGGGGTCCGTCCGGCCCACCAGGCCCGCCTGGAAATGCTGCTGCCAGGCGGCGGACTGGTTGGGAAAGCGGATAGCCCAGGGCAGGTGGCACTCGCGGCCGTAGCAACAGCCGTTCAGCAGGCAGCCGATGCGGCCAAACGCGTTGCCCAGCGCGATGCTCGGCGCCAGGATGTCGGCGATTTTCCACCCCCGCAATTTGTTCCAGCGAATGTAGATGAAATAGGCAATGGCCCCGCCAATGACACAGCCGTAATAGACCAGGCCGCCGTGCTGGATCATGAAGATTTCCGAAAGCGGCTGATGGGCGAATTCGCTCCAATACGTGGTCACATAAACGGTCCGGGCGCCGATCATCCCCAGAATCATGATCCAAAACACCAGGTCGGCGATGCGTTCGCCCGGGATGTTCTCCCGGCGCGCGCGCCGCGTGGCCGTCCAGAGTCCAATCAGGAAGGCCAGGGCAATCATCACGCCATACCAATGGACTCCGAATGAACCGAGCTGAAATGCAATCGGATGCACGGTGACAGGTTAAAGCGCGGCGCCGGAAATGGGAATTGAAAATCGCCGGCGTCAGTTGGGATTGGTGGCGACGAGCGGATGGGGGTGCCGCGTCATCGCTGACGGCATGGGAGGCGGCGGCGGCAAAAATTCCGGCGGCATGGGCGGCCATTCAGGAACGTGGGAGACCAGGTCACGCCAGGTCTGGCGTTCCTTGGGCGACAGTTGCGACCAGCGTTGGGCGTTCTTCAAAAAATCCTGCTTTTCCGCGGCGCTCATGCCGGCGAATTCCGCAAAGCCGCGGATACACTGCCGGCGCTGTTGGGGAGACAATTGACTGAAGGTTTGCAGGGTCTGCTCCATCTGCTGCCGCTCGGTGTCGGACAGCATGTTGAGCGTTTTCGCCTTTTCCGCCGGGGTCAGTTCAAAAAACTGGTTGAACTGGGCGGCCATTTTCTGGCGTTGGGCCTGGGAAAGGGCGTTGCCGCCCACTTTCTCGGCGCCCGGCGGCAACGGCGGCGGGACCGGTGCGTTGGCCGGGTCCACGTGGCTGAAATAGCGCAAGGCGCGTTCGCTCTCGAAGAATTCCTGCTGCACGGCCGGCGGCAGCGTATCCCATTGCTTCAACCGGCTTTGGACCAGGGGCCGCAAATCGGCCGGCACGGTCGCCAGCCGCGCGGCGCGGTTGGTCGGGGACTCGTGCAAGAGGCTGAGCACATACCAGCGCAGGTCGGTGGCGCGCAGCCGCAACTCGCGTTCATTCGCGTCGAGTGCCGCGTACTCGCGCACCTTGGCGAGGATGCGGGCGCGGGTGGCCGGCGGACGGTTGGTCAGAAAATTGGCGCGTTCGGCGGGGTTCATCGCCAGCAATTCCCGGAATATGTCCACCGGCGATTTTGGCTGGGGCAAGGGCGGCAACGGCGGTGCGTTGGGCGGCGCGGATAACAACGGCACGACCGCAGGTCCGGGGACGGGTTCCGCCGCAAGCGAAAAGAAGGAAAACGGACCGGCCACGACCCCGGCTACGAGCCAGCCGCACGCCTGCCGCAAAGGGATCATTGCATCAGGGCCAGCAATTCATCATCCGCATGCTGCGGCCGGCTCATGCGGCGGATGGCGTCAATATTCTCCAGCGCTTCCGGGCTGGGCACGGGCTGGCCGCCCGTCGCCAGGGCCACGCTTTTGACGAGGGCGATGCGCTGGCTGCGAACGGCGTGTTGATGCAAGACCAACAACCCCACCACTACCGCCGCGGTCGCCACCGCCACCCGCGGCACGAGCACCGGCCAGTTCCAGTTCCACCAGCTCGCGGTGCGCGGGCGCACTTCTTCACGCTCGACCGCCTGCATCACGCGGGCGGTAAAATTCGTCGGCACCGGCGCCGCCGGCAGCTGGTCCAGCGCCGCAGTCAGGGCGGATTCCATCTCCCAATCCGTGCGGGCCGCCGGATCGGCAGCCAGCCGGGCGCGAAGTTCCGCCTGCTCGGTTTCCGTGAGTTTCCGCCGCCAGCTCAATTCGCGCGGCCAGGAGGCTGATCCGTCTTTTTTCATAATCTTACCCCTGATTAAAAACCGGGGGCCGGACAAAGTTGCTCAAAAAATCGAACCGCCCGGCTGTTCAAACCCGAAGGAATATGCTAATAGCAAAGCAGCGCCAGGGCGCTCGAACACATGGCTACCATTGCCACCAACGCCAATCCCGGGGTTTCGGCCCGGTCGGGGAAACCGACGAGCCGGTGCCGCTTCCTCGATGCCTGCGGCTGCCGCGCCGTGGACCGCCCGCCCGTCTGGCTGATGCGCCAGGCCGGCCGCGCGCTTCCCGAGTACCGCGCGCTCAAGCAGAAATATTCGTTTCTGGAACTGGTGCAGACACCCGATTTGGCCGCCGAGGTGACCCTCCAGCCCGTCCGCCGGTTTGGCTTCGACGCCGCGATTTTGTTCAGCGACATTCTGGTCATCCCCGAGGCCCTGGGTCAGCCCTATCGGTTTCGGGAAACCGGCGGCGTGGTCATGGACTTCGCCGTGCGCCGTCCGGACGATGTTGACCGCCTGTCCGTCGAGCGCGTGACCGAACGGCTGGCTTACGTGGACCAGGCGCTGCGCCGGCTCCGGAAGGAACTCGGCGACCAGACCGCGCTGATCGGCTTTGCCGGGTCGCCCTGGACGCTGGCGACGTTCATGATGGAAGGCGGCAGCGCTGAAAAATACAGTCACGCCCTGAAACTGTTCCGTGAGGACCGCAAGACCTTTTACGCGCTAGCCGAGAAACTCACCGCCGCCGTCACCGCCTACCTGCAAATGCAATTGGCCGCGGGCGTGGACGCGCTTCAGATTTTTGACAGCCATGGGGGCCTGCTGGCGCCCACGGAATTCAAGGAGGCATCCGGCCGCTGGATGAAGGAAATCATTTCCGCGCTCACACCCCCAGCCTCCGGTCCCAAGCCACCCGTCATCGTCTTTTCCCTCGGCACCCACGGAAACTGGGACGATTTATTGGCAACGGGGGCAAGCGTGCTGGGCATCGACTGGCAATTCCCGCTGGCCCACGCGCGCCGGCTGCTGCCCACGGAAATCGCCTTGCAGGGCAACCTCCCGCCGGCGCTGCTCCGCGACGCCACCCCGGAAGTCGTCACTCGGGAAACACGCGCCGTTCTGGAGGTTATGCGAGGGCGCCCCGGCCATATCTTCAACCTCGGCCACGGGCTGCCGCCGGAGGCCAAACTGGAAAACATCGCCGCCCTGATCGAGACGGTGCGCAATTTCAAATGAAGACGTTATCGGTGGATCTCCAGCTGGTGGAAAAGTACAACGTGGCCGGGCCGCGTTACACCAGCTACCCGCCGGCAACGAAATTCACCGACACCATCGCGTGGCCGCAGCTGGCCGAAAAAATCACTGCGAACAACCAGACCAACCGGGACCTTTCGATCTACTTCCACATCCCATTCTGCGAAACGCTGTGCTGGTTTTGCGGCTGCACCACCGTCATCACGCTCAATCACGACAAGGGCCGCGCCTACGTGGAATACCTGGGCCGCGAGGTGGCCAGGATGGCGCCGCTGCTGAACCCGCAGCGCAAGGCGGTCCAGCTCCACTTCGGTGGCGGTTCGCCGACGTTTTTGCAGCCTGACGAAATCCGCCGGCTGGGCGACATCATCCACAAACATTTCACGTTTGCGCCGGACATCGAGGCCAGCGTGGAAGTGGACCCGCGCCGGCTCACGCGCGACCACATGGCCGCGCTGCGCGAGATCGGGTTCAACCGCGCCTCGATGGGCGTGCAGGATTTCAATCCCCAGGTCCAGGAGGCCGTCCATCGCATCCAGCCGCGCGAAATGACGCAGCAGGCGATGGACTGGATGCGCGAATTGGGCTACGGCTCCATCAACCTCGACCTCATCTACGGCCTGCCGTTCCAGACCCCGGCGTCGTTCAACGAAACGCTCGATACCGTGCTGGAAATGAAGCCCGACCGGCTGGCGGTGTTCAGCTACGCGCACGTGCCGTGGGTGAAACCGTCGCAGAAAATCCTGGAACAAAAAATCCTGCCCGCGCCTGAAACCAAATTGCAGGTGCTCAAGCTCGTCATCGAAAAGCTCACGACAGATGACCAATACGTGTACATCGGCATGGACCATTTCGCGAAGCCGGCGGACGAGCTGGCCGTCGCCCAGCGCGAGAAAAAGCTGCAACGGAATTTCCAGGGTTACAGCACGCGCGCCGGCTCGGACATCTACGCGTTCGGCATGTCGAGCATCTCGCAGATTCCCGACGCCTACTGGCAAAACGAAAAGGAACTGCCGAGATGGCAGGAAGCTGTGGACGCCGGCAAGGTGCCGCTGCACCGCGCGTATTTCGTGACCGACGAGGACAAAATCCGGCGCGAAACCATCATGCGCGTGATGTGCGACCTCTCGCTGGACTACGCCGCGATGTCGCAAAAGCTGGGCCTCAACTTCATGCAACATTTCGAGAAAGAACTGGCCGCGTTGGCGCCGTTCGAGGCCGATGGACTGGTGAAACGTTCGGCCACCGGCTTGGAGGTCACCGATACCGGCCGCCTGTTCATCCGCAACATTGCCATGTGCTTTGACAATACGTTGGTACCCGTCGGCGAACGGAAACATTCGAGGACGATTTGAGGAAAACACTCCAATTTGCGTCCCAGTGAGGTAATGCACAACACAGTTGATCCCAAAACTGTTGACCAGATTGCTTCGTTTGTAGAGGCCTGTTCTGAGTTACAGCGAGAGCCATTTTATGGAAAGGATGAAAGCCTGAGTTTTCGAGGTTCTGGAGATCGCTGGACGTTTTCATTTGGTGACCGTTTCCATTTTCGGTCTGCACTTATTTCTTTCAGGAGGTTATGGATGCGAACCGAACCGTCAAATTGGGAACAAATCGTAAAAATCTTAAAAAACCCCGATTTGCCAAGAGAGATAATCTTGTCGACTGAATACCACGAAAGAAACATCCATGCAGCAATCAGTCGCGACAGACACCTTTTGAATTTTAATATGCCGGGTGAAAGGATAGTAGATTTGTGGCTCAACACTGTGTTTGCACACGGTGGATTGGAAGGGAAAAATAAGCGAAGTGATTTCGAAGCTACCGTAGATCAATATGGCCACGCAGCCTTTGAGTTTTGTTTTCGTTCGCTTGTTCGCGAAGTCGGCCGCGAATTTTTAAACCTCAACAATTTGGCAGCCAAACCAGCTTTGGAGTTTTATGCTCAAAAGCTGAACTTGTATCCCTCCTTCCGAATTGGAGCGGCATTTGGAGCAAAGCGGAAGGAAAGAACAAAAGAGGGGCATCTTATCATCAGAGAAGGATCGTCTGAATTCTTCTCTGAGGAAATCTTTGAAGAACGATTTAACCGAATTTTGTTACGATACGAAAACAAAGAGATCAAGTTTGTGTTTGAGCATCTTGATGCAAGGACAAATGAATTGTTGCGTGCCACACTTAAAGGAGGAAGCTTGGCTGACTTGCTGGCTGCTCTCGATGGGCGACTGGAAACAAAATCGCTTACGCTCGGTGAATTTAAACCTGTTCAAGGCATGCGCGCTTCATGGGCTATTGATCAATCTCGAATAGATGTTTTCGAGGATTGTGTCGTAGTTACTGATGAAAAAGGAATAGAGGCACTGAATAAAAAGCTTAATAAGTTTAGGGAACAGTTGTTAACGGATTGAGCAACCATGAAATCCGTCGCCATCATCGGGGCCGGCATCGCGGGGCTGACCGCGGCGTTTTACCTTAAACGCAAGGGGATTCCGGTCACGGTTTATGAGGCCAGTAGCCGCGTCGGCGGCGTCATCCAATCCCTGCGCCAGGACGGCTGGCTGGCCGAGTTCGGGCCGAATACCATTCTCGAAACCTCGCCGAAAATCGCACAGCTCGTCCGCGATGCCGGCCTGCAATCGCGCCGGCTCGATCCCGACCCGAAGGCCGAGGCGCGTTACGTTGTCCGCTACCGGCGGCCGATCGAGATGCCCGGCTCGCCGCTCGGTTTTTTCACCACCGGCCTGTTCACCTGGAAAGCCAAGCTGGCCGTGTTGCGCGAGCCGTTCGTGCCGCGCCGCCGCGACGGCAAGGAGGAGAGCATCGCCGAGTTTGTGCAACGGCGGCTGAACCAGGAATTTCTCGACCACGCCATTGACGCGCTGGTGGCTGGCGTTTACGCGGGTGATCCGTACAAGTTATCCGTCCGACAGGCGTTTCCCAAACTGGCCCAGCTCGAAGCGCGCTATGGTTCGCTCATCAAAGGCCAGGTTTTCGGCGCCGGTGAGCGCAAGCGCAGCGGCGAAGTCGCCAAGGATCGCGCGCCCAAGTTTTCCTTCGACGAAGGTTTGCAGGTTCTGCCGGACACGCTCGCGGCACAACTCGGCGACGCGGTAAGACTGAGCACGGCGGTTTCCAAACTGACGCAAACGACGGACGGGTGGCGGGTTTCAGGTTCGAGCGGCGAAGCGGAGCACCGTGCCGTGATTTTTTGCGGCACGGCTCCGAAACTGGCGGAATTGAAGATAGAAGGTGGGGCGGGTAGTCCTCTGCCCGCCGGCCGGCCGGAAACCAGTGGCGGCGCGCACGGAGTGACGCGCCCTACCAACGAAAAAGATTTCACGGCATTCGCCGAAATCCGTTATCCGCCGGTGGCCAGCGTGGTGCTGGGGTTCCGGCGCGACCGGGTGACACATCCGTGCGAGGGATTCGGCATGTTGATTCCCAAAATCGAGGGATTTAAAATTCTCGGCACGATTTTCTCGTCGTCTTTGTTCCCGAACCGCGCGCCCGCCGGTCATTTGACACTAACCAGCTACCTCGGTGGCGAACGCTATCCGGACCTGGCCCTGTTGCCGCCGGCGGAACTGGTCGAGTTGACCTGCGCCGATTTGCGGGTGTTGCTGGGTGTGCAGGGCGCGCCGGCGTTCCAGCACTGCGTGCTTTATCCCCGGGCCATACCGCAGTACAATGTCGGCTATGGCCGCTACCGTGAATTGATGAACGACATCGAAAACCAGGCCCCCGGGCTCTTTCTGGCCGGCCACTATCGCGACGGCGTGTCGCTGGGGGATACCATCGTCTCCGGCTGCAACGTCGCTGAACGCGCGGGAAAATTTCTGATTGCCCGATGAACAAGGCCGTTTTGCTGGTCAACCTCGGTTCGCCCGATTCGACCGCCGTCAGCGACGTGCGGCGGTATCTGAACGAATTTCTCATGGACCGGCGGGTGATTGACACGCCCTGGCTGCTCCGCCGGTTGGTCGTGGGGATGATTCTGATCGCCCGTCCCCGGCAGTCGGCGCACGCCTATCAAAGCATCTGGATGAAGGAAGGTTCGCCGCTCATCGTCACCAGCCGCAATGTGCGAGAGAAATTACAGGAGCGGGTGCCGGTGCCGGTGGAACTGGCCATGCGCTATCAAAATCCGTCCATCGAAGACGCTCTCCGCCGCCTGGCGGCGCAGCAGGTCAACCGGACGTTTTTGATACCGCTGTTCCCCCACTACGCCATGTCGAGTTACGAAACCGCCGTGGTGCGGGTGCAGCAGGCGGCCCGGACGCTCGCGCCGCGCATGGAAATTGTGGTGCAGCCGCCCTATGGGGACGCGCCGGATTATGTGGCGGCGCTGGCCGTCAGCGCGTCGAACCATCTGGAGGCGGGCTACGACCATCTGCTGTTCAGCTTTCATGGCATCCCGGAACGCCACCTGCGCAAATCCGATCCGACCGGTCGCCATTGCCTGGCCTCGCCGAACTGCTGCGAAACCGCCAGCCCGGCCCATGCGACGTGTTATCGCGCGCAATGCCTGAAGACGGTCACCGCGTTTGTAGGCGCCGCCGGCGTGCCGGCGGGCAAATTTTCCGTGTCCTTCCAGTCCCGGCTGGGCCGCGATCCGTGGCTGAAGCCGTACACGGACCAGGTGCTGGCCGAACTGCCCCAACGCGGCGTCAAACGGCTGCTGGTCATCTGTCCGGCGTTTGTCTCTGATTGCCTGGAAACCCTCGAGGAAATCGGATTGCGCGGGCGCGAAACGTTTTTGACGGCCGGCGGAGAGGACTTTGCGCAGATCCCGTGTCTGAACGAACATCCGCTCTGGATTGTGGCGCTGGAAAAAATGGTCCGCCGCTTTCTGGAGAACCAGCCGCTGGTTTGAAGGCGGCGCCCGGCTTTACAACTTCTCGCGCTTGACGGGGTTCCGGAACCGGAGTTTGACCGTATCCTGCAAAAAGCCGATGATGGTCTTCTTTTTCTTTTCCGTTTTGAGGGCTTCGATGGGTTCGCACTTGTGGCTGCACTGCGGGCAGAGGAACAGCGGCAGGCCGCCCTTGATTTGCATCACGTGCACGCACGCGTTGCACAGCATCTCGTTGCAGTGGGTGCATTTGAAGGTCACCGGCACCTGCGGATGCCGGGTGCAGAGCACCACGCCGCTTTCCAGAACCACCGGCGGCTTGGGCCGCTCGCGCTCAAATTTGGGGATCGCAATGTTGATCTCCGTGGATTCCACGAACAATTCCACGTCTCCCAGGTGCACGGTCTGGCCGGGCAACAACCAGGCTTCCTTGACCGGATCGCCATTGACGAACGTGCCGTTGGTGGAATCGCAATCGCGCAGCAACACGCCTTCGGCCGACAGGTCCAGTTCGCAGTGACTGGTGGACACGGTGGGATGGTTGATGGGAAAATCGGAATCCGGGTCGCGCCCAATGTGGTTCACCCCCAGACGCAATTCCAGCGTCCGGTTCTCCAAACCCTCGGTTTTGATGAGCAATCTGGCCATCCGGCCCTCCAAATCTGTTTGAACTGTGCACCCCCTAAAAATAAAAGTCGAGCGAAAAATGGCTCCGGCACCACCCCAATTGCATCAAAAAGGCCGGAAATTCCAGCAAACCAGCCGCGGCCGCTCACGAAAGCGGGTTCCGGGCAAACGCGAATTCTTCGACAATTTTGCCTCCCATCAGGTGTTCCTGGATGATGCGTTCCAGCACCGCCGGCGTGCAGGAGCGGTACCAGACGCCCTCGGGATAGACCACCGCGATCGGCCCGCCGACGCAAACCCGCAGGCAGTTGGCCTTGGTCCGATAAACCAGCGGCTCCGGCCCGACGAGGTTCAATTCCTTGAGCCGCCGCTTCAAAAATTCCCACGCGGCCAACCCCGGCTCCCGGGCACAGCACTTCGGCTCGCCCGGGTCGGCGCACAAGAAAATGTGGCGACGATATTTTCCAATGCCGAGGGTTTCAACGGCGGCCTCAAGTTCGTTGCTCATAAAATCGTTCTCCCTCCTCGCCGAAAATATTCCGGAGGAGCATAACAGCCTAATGCCAGAATGTCAGCCCGATCACGCCGGCCACGGCAACAACCCCGCCGGCCAGTGAGCGGGAAGTGATTTTTTCGCCCTCAAACACCCATGCCAGCGGCAGCATGACGATGGGGGTGGTGGCGATGATGGCGGTGACGATGCCGGTGGGCGTGGTTTCGAGCGCCCATTGCATGCAGCTTACCCCGATGGTCTGTCCGGCCAGGCTGTTGACCAGCACCCACGGCCACAACTTCAGCTTTTCACCTGCGGAAACGGAATCGACCATCTGGGCATCATCGCCGCGCCGCCGGATGTGCCGCCATTTCACAATCAGGAAAACCAGGCCCAGCGCCACGGCGCCACCGATGACGCGCTGATAGCCGGTGGTGCCCGGATCAGGGTGTTCGCCCGCCGCGTGGGCGACAAAATACGCCTTGCGGGTCAGGACCGCAGCGACCGCGCCGCCCAGCGCAGCAATCACACTGGCCAGGACGCCGGCCCCGAACCGGCGCGGGCTGATTTTCACGTGATCGCCCGGAGCCAGCGCGATGATCACTCCGGCGAGAATCACCGCCACACAAATCATTTCAGCCGGATGCAGACGGGTGCCGAGCCAGACCCACTCGGTTACTGCAGCAAAAGGAGCAATCAGGCACTGGGTGAGCAGCACAGTCCGCCGGCTGCCGAGCCGCGGCAGCGCCTGAAAATAAGCCGTATCGCCGAGGCCGATGCCGGCCAGTCCGCTCAGCACAAACAAGCTGAAGCCCCGCCCTGCCGTGCCGGTGCCCACCGTGTTGGCCCAGAGGGCCAGAAAGAACGCCGACCCGACAATGCGCCAGAAATTGGCCTCGACCCCGCCCAGGCGCGTGGCGGTGCGGTGCCCGCAAATGGCGGAAACCGAAAACAGCAGCGTGGTGAGCAATGCGGCTACCATGGCCAGGCAAACCAAAAAGTCCCCGGCGGCCAACCCAGCCGGCCGCCCGCGGCCCCTCGGTCAGTTCTCCACCGGTGGCGGCTCCTCCGCAGTTTCCTCCACGGCTTCGCCCATCTCCAATCCGTTTTCCTGGAGGATTTGAGCTATGTCCGGAGGCACGATATGCTTGTTTTTTTCCTTCCGCGAGAGCGGCTTGATGCGAAAGCGGCCCTGGATGTCACTCTCCAGGACACCGCGTTCCGCCATGCGCATCAGGACCGGTTTGGCCCAATTCGCATCCTCGTAAAAGCGTTTCTTACTGCCGGCGCGCTTGGCAATCTCTTTGGCATTGATGTACTCGTGGCCCCAGGTCTTGAGGAAATTGAAAATCTCGCGCTCGTCCGCATCCATGCGCCCAACCTTGCAAACAAAGCTGACCAAGTCGAGCAATTAAACGCAACGCGCCGACCGTTTCCCGTGCTGCCGGTGCCGGCCAATCCCTTTGACACCACCCGGCGGCGGCGTAAAATGCGCGGGAGTCCCAGTATGCCCACACATTATCTCGCTTGCGATCTCGGCGCGGACAGCGGACGCCTGATGCTGGGCACGCTCGACCGCCGAAAAATCGTCCTGGAAGAACTGCACCGTTTTCCCAACGGGCCGGTCAAGACCGATGGCGCGTTGCACTGGAACCTGGATGGCCTGTTCGCCGAGTTGAAGACCGGCCTGAAAAAAGCCGCCGCGCGCCGATTGCCCATCGCGGGCTTCAGCACCGACTCGTGGGGCGTGGATTACGTGCTGTACGACGAGCACGGGCAAATCATGCCGCCCGTCTGGCATTACCGCGACGCGCGCACCGCCGCCGGCGTCGAAAGCGTCAAGGCGCGCGCGGACTGGCCCACGATCTATGCCGAAACCGGCATCCAGTTCATGGCGCTGAACACCATTTACCAGCTGGCCGCCGAACCGTCCGTCCGCCTAGCCGCTGCCCGGCAATTGCTGCTCATCGGCGACGCCTTCAATTATTTCTGCTCCGGTGTGGCCCGGAATGAAGTATCGCTCGCCAGCACCACGCAGCTTTACAATCCGCGCACGCGGAACTGGTCGAAGAAACTTCTGGCGGCGCTCGGCTTGCGCAAGGAACTGTTCGCACCCCTCTGTCCATCCGGCACCTGTTTGGGACCGTTGAAAAGAGAACTCGCCGCCGAAGTCGGCCTGCCGCAAATCGAAGTCATCGCCTGCTGCTCGCACGATACCGGGTCGGCGGTCGCCGCCATTCCGGCTTCCGGCGAGAACTGGGCGTGCCTCAGTTCCGGCACCTGGTCCATCATGGGCGTCGAATGGCCGCAGCCGGTCATCTCCGATCTGGGGCGCGACCTCGGGTTCACGAACGAGATCGGTTACGGCCACTCCGTGCGGCTGCTCAAGAACATTGTCGGCCTCTGGCTGGTGCAGGAATGCCGCCGGCACTGGGCGAAGGGAGGAACGCCGTACGAATTTTCAATGTTGGAACAAATGGCGGCCGACGCGCCGCCGTTCGTCTCGCTCATCAATCCCAACGACCCGCGCTTTCTCAGCCCGGACGACATGCCGGAGAAGATTGCCGCGTTCTGTCGGGAGACCGGCCAGCCGGTTCCCGCCGATCCGGCGGCGTTCATGCGCTGCATTTACGAAAGCCTCGCGCTCAACTACCGCGTCGTGCTGCGGCGGCTGGAGCAGCTTATCGGCAAAAAAATCGAGCGGTTGCACATTGTCGGCGGCGGCAGCCAGGCGGCCACGCTCAATCAGTTCACCGCCAATGCGTTGACGCTGCCCGTGCTGGCCGGCCCGACCGAATGCACCGCGCTGGGCAACCTCTTGGTACAGGCCATCACCCTGGGCCATCTGCCGTCGCTCGCCGCCGCGCGCGAAGTGGTGCGGAACTCCTTCACCCTGAAAACCGTCACCCCGCAGGACGCCGCGCCCTGGGACGCCGCCGCCGCGCGGTTTGAGAAAATGCTGGGTTAATTCCGGTGTCCAGCCTCCGACATCGGCATCGGCCAGACAGTCTGGTCTGGCGCAAACCGGAGGTTTCGGCACAATGGCGGCATGCGACCCAAGTTTCTCCTTGTCTGGAACCTTGCGGCCCTCACGCTGGCCGCCGCCAATCTCTGCTTCAGCCAAACACTGACCGTCAACCCGGATCATCCCAACGGCATTTATCAGGTCGGGGAAACCGTTCATTGGCAGGTCGAATGGAAGGGCGATTCCAACCCGCCGCCGATTCATTACCGGCTCTTGAGAGGTGAGCAGACGGAGACGGGCCGGGGCGATTTGGCTTTCACCAACGGCGTTGCTGGATTGGAAACCGCCTTTGACGCGCCGGGGACCATGCTGGTGGAAGCGAAAGGACAGGAAAATTCAGGCGCCGAACTCCGGACTACCGGCGGCGCCGTCGCGGCACCCGACAGGATTCCTTTGTCGGCAACGCGCCCCGCCGATTTTGATGCGTTCTGGCAATCCAAGCTCGAGGAGCTCGCGAAGGTCCCGGCCAACCCGAAACTCGAGCGCGTGGATATCGGCCGGACCAATCTCGAGTACTGGAAAATCACCCTGGACAACATCCGGGGCACGCACATTCACGGCCAGCTCGCCCGGCCCGCGAAGGACGGGAAATTTCCCGCCCTGCTGATGGTGCAATGGGCGGGCGTTTACCCCCTGCAACGCAGCTGGGTGACCGACCGCGCCCGGGAAGGCTGGCTGGTGTTGAACATCGAAGCCCATGACCTGCCCATGGACGAACCGGAATCGTTTTACAAAGAGCAGTTCGCCGGACCACTCAAGGATTATTGGGCCCTCGGCAACGACGACCGGGATACCACCTATTTTCTTCGCATGTATCTCTCCTGTTACCGGGCGGTCGAATACCTGACCCAGCGCCCGGATTGGGACGGCAAAACGCTGGCGGTGATGGGCGACAGCCAGGGCGGCATGCAGACGCTGATGATCGCCGGCCTGCATCCGGAAAAAATCACGGCGGCGCTGGCCCTGGTGCCGGCCGGCTGCGACATGCTCGGGCCGGATGCCGGCCGCAAAGGCGGCTGGCCGCAATGGTACGACTGGACCAGCGGCAAGGATCCGCAAAAAGTGCACGAGGCCAGCCGGTATTACGACGTCGCCAATTTTGCCCCGCACATCCAGTGCCCCGTGCTGGTCGGGCTGGGCTTGATTGACGAGACCTGCCCGCCGGCGGGAATCCTGGCCGCGGTGAACCAAATTCGTTCGCCCAGGGAAGTGGTGATTCTGCCCAAGTCCGGTCATCAGGATAACCACGGCACGCAGGCGCCCTACAACCAGCGCCGTTACAGCGCCTGGCTGCCGGCCTTGCGGCAGGGTAAACCCGCGCCAGTAAATCAGTGAACCCGGTTACCGGTGCGGCCGTCTTGTTCGTCATTCGGCTTCATCCCGCACGCCGCGGACGAAATTGTAAATGCGGATCACATCGCCTTGCGGGCCACGCCCATGCGGAAAAGCTTTTGGATCGCCAACTTTCGGGTCGCTGCGCTGTGCGCCCGCGCCGTGAACATCCACCAGCCGAAATTCGCCGCGACCGGGCGGCAATGGCATCCAGCCCAGCGCGCGGCCGAAGCTGACATACACCGCTGCGCCGCCCGCGCGGTCGGGCGGACCGTCCAAGTGCGTCGTGCTCGACCAGAAGAACGGATATTCTCCGTCCGGCAGCTTGGTAATCTGAAACACCGGCGCGCTGGCCGGCACGCGTGAGTAATCCACGAGGCTTTGCAATTCCTTCGCGTTGGGCAGCCGCCAGTCACGGTGGCCAAGATAATTGGTTGCGTTTAATCGCTGCACCCACGCCAGCGCCTGCGGCCAGTTCAGTCCCGCGCCGCTGTCGGCCTTGGCCCACATCAATCCCGTGGCGCGATCGCTGACCGTGCCGTCACCGTTGTCCTGGAAATCATTTATCCCGTAGGCCGGATTGCCGCGGACATAGCGGACGTACAGTTTGTGCGGCGCGCGAAGGCGCGGATCAAATTGGGGATACCCTTTGATGCGGCCATCGGCAAAATTCACGCCGAACACCGTGGCGTTTCCATTCATCGTCGTGCCGATGTATTCCGTTGCGCTCCAATCCTGGCAGTCAATCATCCGTTCGCCGCGCGCCGGGTTGCCGTAAGCAAAACCGAAATAATTCGTGTCGAGGAACGGCTTCGATCCCACCATCGGCCCGGAACATTCGCCGGTGAATTGGATCAGCGAATACAGCTCCTTGATCGTCGGCACGCGCCAGTCATCGTGTCCGCCCACGCGACACGACTTCGCCCCGGCCATCGCCTCGTCCCAGGACATTTTCGCGCCGCGCGCTTTCAGCCACGTCAGGCCGGTGACCTGATCCGACACGGTGCCGTCGCCGTTGTCGCGGTAGGCGGGCGTTCGGCCTGGATGCTGTGCGTCCTGCCCGTAAAACGCCTGGCCCGGCTTCGGCGCGGCAATAGCGTGGAAATTATCGTAACACTGTGTCTGGCCGGTGCCGACCACGGAATAGGTGAGGCCGGCGGCGGAGCCGTTCAAAACGGTTCCGACGGCGGCCAGAACGGGGGCGATGAGACGCGTTTTCATTCGGGACACCTTACGCCAATGCACCTTAAGGGAAGATGAAATGGCCAGCCGCAGGGCCAACCATCGCCCTCCCGCGGGGCAGGAAGGTTGCAGCTTGCCAGCCGACGTGCTGCCACACAATATCACCGGCAATTTTTATGAATCCAGTTGAAGTTCCCAACAACGGCGGCAAAAAGGTCAATATCCTCGGCATCCCCATGCTGATTCGCGTCCACGGCCGCGACACCGGCGGCGCGCTCAGCGTGGTCGAGTTGCACGATCTGCCGGGCGGCGGGCCGCCGCCGCATATCCATCAGCGCGAGGACGAGACGTTCCAGATTCTTGAGGGAGACTACGAATTCACGGTCGGTGGCAAAACCATCCTCGCCCCGCCGGGCACGACCCTGTTTGCGCCGCGCGGCGTGGCGCACACCTACCGCTACGCTGGCAGCAAACCCGGCCGGCTCATGTGCCTCATTACGCCCGCCGGTTTCGAGGGTTTCTTCGAGGAAATCGGCGCGCTGAGTCCGGCGCAACAGCAGGACATTCCGCGCGTGATGGAGATTGCGAAGGAGTTTGGGCTGGAAATCCTGCTGCCACCGGCTGCCTGTGCTTAGCGGCATGGTCAACCACGCTCGGCAGTCCCTGTGCTATGAACTTGACGGTCATCGTCGATGACCATTAGGTTGCCGGAAGGTGAGCGTGGAACAACTGCAATCCTTCCCCCATCCAGCAGCGTCAGGGAAATTCGGCACCGCCATGGGCCGTCTCGCGTCGATTCGCAACCGGCTGGACAATTTTTTCAGCAGCCGGGAGGTCGATCGCGATCCGCGGTTGAAAATGATTTGCGCCGGATTGTTGTTCTACTACTTCATGACCTTTTTCGATTGGTGGCAAAAGGCGGTGTCGCTCTCCACGCGCGGAAATGAGACTTTCGATTATGCGCCCGCCGTGATTTTCCAGCACTGCCGCTGGCTGATCTTCATGAATTGGGACCAAACCAAAATCTACTTGTATGCTTTGGGCATGCTCGCGTTGCTGGGCTTATTCTCCCTTTTTTATCTGCGCTCCAGCCTGACCGCGCTCTGTCTGCTAGCCGTCTTGTGTGTCAATAAAGCCTACTTCTATCTGAGCGATTTTCGCCTGTTCGCCAATTTCCACCATTTTCATCTGTTCTTCACGTTGGTCTTTCTTTTTTCCCAAAGCAAATTGCGGTTCTTCCGCGGCGCCCTGGCGGTCGGATACCTGATGTCAGCCGTCGTCAAAATCTCCCCCTCCTGGCTGCTTGGGGAATATTTCAACTCGATGCCCGGCAAGCTGCCCCTGTTACCCAAGGCCGGCTGGGTCGTCACGGCCGCCAGTGTCGGCGTCGTCGTGCTGGAGTTTCTGGGGCCGCTTTGCTGGTTCACGCGTATCAACTGGCTCCGCCGCCTGTCGTTTGTCTTGTTTATTCTGTTTCATCTTTACTCCGGCGTCGTGGTGGGATTTTGGTACACTGCGCTGATGTTGCCGCTGGTGTTGGCAGCTTTTGTGCGCTTCGACCGGCCGCTCCAGGCGGGCTATCATTTTTCGCGCCGGCATCTGATTCCATTCGGTCTTTTCGCTTTCGTGATGTTCGGCGGGCTCTACCATTACTGCCTGCCGGGAGACGTGCGGCTGACCAATGAAGGACGATATCTGGGGTTTTTCATGTTCGACGCGAACCGGCAGGTGCGTTTCGAGGCTAGAATACAAAAAGGGAACAAAAAGTGGGTGGTGCAGGTTTTCCGGCCCTTTCCTACCAGTGAATCCGTGATGGAAGGCGGTGCCCTGGTCGAAATCACCTGCAAAGAATTCCAGGACGGGCACCTGGTCAATATGTTCCCGGTCTTCAGGCCGATCGAAGACGATGGCGAAGTGATCTTGAATCCGCTGTTTTTCGCCAAGGCCGACTACCGGGTCGCCGGGAACCCCTACCTCTATTATTTTTACGCCCGGGAACTGGTACGGCGCTGCCACCCGGACTGCGTCTCGCTCCGCCTGGACGTCCAGTTGGATGGCCACCCTGATGTGGTCCGGTTGTTGGATATTCCTGACTTCGCCAAGCTCAACCCACACTATCGCTTTTTTGCCCACAATGATTGGATCCTGCTGCCCGGAACCAACAGCCCCCCGGAATATCGCTGGCCTTAACGCCAGCTCGCTTTCTCGTTCGAACGGAAATCAACCGCCCGGCTGGCGCAGGGCTGCCGGTTTGGGGCAAGCTCCCCGGGCGGGTTTAATGCCCGCGATCCAGACCGCAGGCAGCCGAAGCGCGATAACGATTCGCGGCGAACGTGCGATAACCCCAATCAAAAACTTTTCGCAATCCCGGCGTGATGGAAAAAATATAAACCGGCCACGCCCACCAGATGCGCCGCGTGGCATAGCGGTATGCGTCCGCTCCGCAAATCAGGGAGCCGTCCGCCAGCAGCAGGCGCAGGTCACTTAGCAATTCGGAGTCGCTCAGCTCGAGTTTGGCGCGCACCCAGTCGGCCTGCAGCGGCGCGATTTCAAAACCGCGCCGTTGCAGCGTGCCCCCGAAAAACGGAACCCAACGCCGGCAAAATCCGCAGGCATCGTCGTAAAGAACCCAGCCGAGCGGCGGTTGCTCTGTGTTCTGCTGTTTCATCGCATCAAACACACTTTCCGACAAACCGCGCCTCGCGAAACTTCCGCCAGGAAGGAACCGGACGCACTGGCTCAGGTTATCGCAAAACGGACCGCCGCACAAGCCAGCCCGGTCACAATCCCGTCCTGTTTCGGTTGTCAACGGGTTGAGCCAGATAACCTCTCCACTTTTATTTTCACCGCTCCACCCATCTTGATCATCCGCCTTCGCCAAGGCTTCGGCGCGGCAAGGGATTCGATTTTCATGGTTTCCCGCCAGGCAGACCATCCACTTTCTTGCGGACGTTCTCATCCATTTTAATCAACGGAGGCCAGGCGCGCTTATGGCCTTCACCGGAGAGCTTCTTCGTCGCGTCAAGGCCTAGTTTGCTGCCAATGGCCATTTCAGTGGTGGCGTGGTCGAGCACGTCGGCGGGGCCTTTGGTGAAGATGCTGTCGCGCTGCGGGTCGGTGTTGGCGCAGAGGCGGAACAGCACCTCGCTGGTGTTGTGCACGTCCACGTCGGCGTCCACCACCACGATATACTTGGTGAACATCATCTGGCCCATGCCCCAGAGGCCGTGCATGATTTTGTAGGCCTGCATCGGGTAGGTCTTCTTGATGCTGACGAAGACCAGGTTGTGGAACACGCCCTCCGCCGGCAGCGCGATGTCCACGATTTCCGGGAAGTTCATCTTGAACACCGGCAGGAACAATTTCACCGAGGCGCTGCCGATGTAAAAATCCTCCATTGGCGGCATGCCCACAATCGTCGCCGGATACACCGCGTCCTGGCGATGCGTGATGGCAGTGACATGGAATACGGGATACGGCTCGGGCAGCGTGTAATAACCGGTGTGATCGCCGAACGGCCCTTCCTCGCGCAACGGCTCCTTCGGGTCCACGTAACCTTCGATGACAAAATCCGCGTTGGCGGGAACTTCCAGGTCGTTGGTTTCGCATTTGACCAGTTCGACGGATTTTTTGCGGAGATAACCGGCCAGCAGAAATTCGTCCAACCCATCCGGCAATGGTGCGGTGGCGGCGAAGGGGAACACGGGATCGCCGCCGAGAAAAATGCTCACGGGCATGCGCGTGCCGGTTTCGTAATAACGCCGTCCATGCCGCGCGCCGACTTTCTGCAACTGCCAGTGCATGCCGGTGGTGCGGTCGTCGTAAATCTGGATGCGATACATCCCGACATTTCTTTCACCGGTGTCGGGGTCCTTGGTCACCACGCACGGCAGGGTGATGAAACGTCCGCCGTCCAGGGGCCAACATTGTTGAATGGGAATGTTTAACAGCGTAGGCGGGTGACTTTGGTAAGGACGCGCCGCCGGCGCGTCCGCGCGGACGCCCGGGCTGGGCGTCCCTACCTTTGAAATGTCCGGTGCTTTTGGCCAGCTCTCGACCCTCGACTCTCGACTCCCGTCGAACTTCTGAATGACTTCCTTGCACGGTCCGTCTTTGACGATCTTCGGCTTCGCATGGCGCAGATCGAGCGCCTGGCCGAGCAGTTTGATGGCTTCGCGAAAGCTAGTCGGCGGTTTGGCCTTCATCAGCGAACCCAGTTCGGCGGCGACTTCGTCCACGGAATTCGCGCCCAAGCTCATGGCCATGCGCTTCCACGAACCCATGGTATTAATGGCCAGTGGGAATGGCGATGGTTGACCATTGACGGTGGGTTGCTCGAACAGCAGCGCCTTGCCGCCATTCGGTGATTTCATTTCGCGGTCGGCGATTTCGGTGATTTCGAGTTCGGTGGCAACGGGCGTGGCGATGCGTTTAAGTTCGCCGGCTTGGTCGAGGGCGTTGACAAAATCACAAAAGGAGTCAAAAGCCATACGCACGCGAGGCTACCAAAACCGCCATGGGGAAGAAAACCGTTAATCCAACCGCTAATCATCGCTAATCTGCACTGATAAAAACCGGATTAGCGTCAATCAGCGCAGATGAGCGGTTCACTTTGGCAACCAATCAGCGACTAGGGCAGATAGACGGCGCGGTAAAACAGTTGCGGGGAATTGGTCGCGTTCGCGTCCACGAAAGTGAACGGCGAGGTGTTGGTGAGGAGCGAAATCCAGTCAATCAGGTTGGTGGAACCTTGCACGGCGTAATTGAATCCGGGAACGCCGGCGACCTGGAACTGGAATCCGCTGCCACCGGCGAACCAGAACCCGTTCAGCGTGGCCGCCGCCGTCGCGTAAACCGACAGGATTGCGTTGCTGCTGGTGACGTTACCGGCTGGGTTGGCAACGATGACGGAATAGTTGCCGGCTTGGTCCAAGGTCACGTTGTTCAGCGACAATATGGCGTTGGTCGCGCCATCCAGATTGGTGGTGTTGCATTGCCATTGGCAGGTGAACGGCTGGGAACCAACGGCTGCAACATTGAAGGCGGCACTGCGACCTGCGACGATTGTTTGGCTCGTCGGCTGCGAGAAAATCGTCGGCGGCAACGGGCATTTGCCGTTGTTGCGGGCACTATAAATAGCCTGGAGTTCATCGGCCGAAAGGGCGCGGTTGTAAATGGACGCTTCATCAATCCATCCGTTCCAGCGATGTGCCGGGGCTTCCGCGTTCTCGCCAATGCACACCGGATAATTGTTTTGGGCAATCGTACCGGTGGCTGGAGCCGAAGCGTCTAACGCCCCATCCACATAGATGTACTTGTTCGTTCCGTCATACACCGCCGCCACGTGATGCCATAGCCCGTCGTTGATGTTTTTGTTTCCGCCCAAATCCCCGTTGCTCAAACCGGTGGTGCTGAACGCAATGGTGGAGGTCCTGCCGTAGCGGGCCAACCGCCAGGACGAGTTGCCCTTGGTCACGATCCCATTCCAATCCGGCGATGTATTGAATTGGCTGACCAGAATCCAAGCTTCAATCGTAATGCGGTTGGTGAAAGCGTGGAGGGAAGGCGAATCGGGTATGGCCACGTAGTTCGATCCATTGAGGGAAAAGGTCTGACCGACTTTGCCAAGGGTAAAACCGGCCCCATTGTTCCATACGCCGTGGTTGGTTCCGACACTGTCATTGGCATTGCCTTCCGCTTGCCACCAAGCCACCAAGCCGGTGGGCGGATTGACACATGGTGCTGGGGCTGTCGCCGGGTTCACTGTCAACAAGGCGTTGGAACTGAGAGCAAATCCATATGCATTGGTCACCAGAACCGCATAAGTTCCAGCTTGGCTTAGTTGGACATTGGGCAATATGAGTGAAGAGCTTGTGGCTCCATCGAGATTCGTCCCGTTAAAAGTCCACTGGTAACTCAAAGCCACCGGAGTGCTGACGACGACAGTGAATATCACCGCCTCATTCGCGTAAACGCTTTGATTAGTTGGCTGGGTTTGAATTATCAAAGGAGCCACGGTCAGTATCGCATTGGAACTGAGGATGGAACCGTAGGCGTTGGTGACCAGCACGGCATAATTGCCCGATTGGTTTAATTTCACGTTAATCAATGTCAGTGAAGTATTTGTGGCGCCAGTGAGATCCACCCCATTGAAACGCCACTGATAATTTAATGGGGTCGATCCGCTGGCCACGGCACTTAATACCGCCGTATTATAGAGCAGAACGATTTGGTCCGTGGGCTGAGTCTGAATTGTCGGCGGCAGGGCGGTGACTGTCAGTGTGGCATTGGAACTAAGGGCGGCACCGTAGGCGCTGGTCACCAGCACGGCGTAATCACCGGCCTGATCCAATTGCGTATTCGTCAAAATGAGCGACGAATTCGTGGCCCCATCGAGGCTGGTGCCATTGAAACCCCACTGATAACCCAGTGGTTGGGAACCTGCGGCCGTCACATTGAAGGTCACGCGGTCACCCGCAATAATCGCTTGGCTCTTCGGCTGCGCGAGAATCGTTGGCGGCAGCACGCACTTGCCGTTGCTGCGGGCATTGTAAATAGCTTGGAGCTCATCGGCCGAAAGGGCGCGGCTGTAAATGGACGCTTCATCAATCCATCCGTTCCAGCGATGTGCCGTGGCTTCCGCGTTCTCGCCAAGACACACCGGATAATTATTTTGCGCTATGGTTCCCGTCGCCGGAACCGAGGCATCCAACATCCCATCCACATAGATATATTTGTTCGTTCCGTCATACACCCCGGACACGTGATGCCATTGCCCATCGTTGATGTTCCGATTTCCTCTCAGATCTGTGTTGCTCAGACCCGTGGTACTGAACCCAACATTAGAAGTGTTGCCATAGCGAGCCAGCCGCCAGGACGAGTTGCCTTTGGTCACAATCCCGTTCCAATCCGGCGATGAACTGAACTGGTTGACCCTGACCCACGCCTCAATGGTGATGCGATTGGTTAAGCTGTGCAAGGAGGGCGAATCCGGGATGGTCACATAGTTCGAGCCATTAAGGGCAAACGCCAGGCCGACTTTGCCGAGGGCAAAGCCAGCGCCGTTGATCCACGCGCCGTGGTTGGTTCCGACGCTGTCATTGGCGCTGCCTTCCGCCTGCCACCAGGCCGTCAAGTCCGTCGGCGGATCAACACACGGTGACGGTGGGTTCACCGTCAGGACGGCATTGGAACTGAAAATGGACCCATAGGCATTGGTCACCAGCACGGTATAATTTCCGGCTTGATTTGTTTGAACATTGACCAATGTGAGAGAAGTATTCGTAGCTCCATCCAGATTCGTCTCGTTGAAACTCCACTGATAACTCAGTGGCGGAAAGCCGGTAGCCACGACGCCGAACGTTACCGTGTCATTCAAAATGACGGTTTGATTGGTGGGCTGCGCTGAGATGGCCGGAGGCAGATCAACCACCGCTAACCACGCTTTGGCGCTGTTGGTCAAGCCAAACGCGTTGGCGACTTGCACCGAATAATTTCCGTTCTGGTCCAATTGCACGTCAGTCAGGGTGAGCGAAGCGTTCGTAGCTCCATCAAGGTTCGTTCCGTTGAAACTCCACTGATAGCTCAAAGGCGAGGAACCGGTCGCGGAGACACTGAACGTTGCCGTTCCATTTATGAAGACAGTCTGATTGGTCGGCTGTTTCTGGATCGTCGGTGGCAGACCCACCACCGTCAGTACCGCGTTAGCGCTGTTCGTCGCACCGAACAAATTGGTGACTAGCACCGCGTAATTTCCAGCTTGATTGGTTTGAACATTGTTCAGGGTAAGCAAAGCATTTGTGGCCCCGTCTAGGTCCACACCGTTTAGACTCCATTGATAGCTCAGCGGCAGGGAACCAGTCACCGCGACATTGAATGTTGCCGTGCTGTTCACAAGAACGGTTTGATTGGTGGGCTGCGTCCAGATGGTGGGTGGCAGAGCTAATACCGTTAGGGAGGCATTGGAACTCAGGGTTGCGCCGCCGGGATTTGATACCAGCACCGCGTAATTCCCGGCCTGGTCGAATTGGACATTAGTCAAAGTGAGCAAGGGATTTGTGGCCCCGTCCAGATTGGTTCCGTTGAAGTTCCACTGATAACTCAACGGCGTGTTGGTGGCTATGACGTAGAAAGTCGCCGTGGTACCCGAAGGAACGGTTAAGCTATGCGGCTGAACCCCGATTATGGGTGGCTTGGTAGCTGTATTGGTGCCCAGGATCTGTGGCGTGAGCGGCGGCAGCTTGGCGGGATTTTTAAAGTTCGCATCAAATCCCCAATTGCGCGTGGGAATACCATAATAAGTGCCGGGTTGGATGAAGAAATTCGTCGCGTAAATGCTGGTGAACAGGACGGCGATCGACCCGTTGAAAGTCAAGGTGTCGCCGGACCAGTTCTCTTCCAGACGAAGAAAATTCTCGAGTCCGCCGCTGTAGTGTTTGGTCCCGGCGACATTGGTCGAGGAAACAATGCCGGCGAGAAACGCGGCGTTGACGGTGGTATTGACGGCAAGTCGTAAAGTGTAGCTGCCAGCGTTGGTGTACGCGCTGCCTGCGTCATTCCAGTTGCTCGAAAGAATGGTGATGGCGTCGCCCATGAGCGCTGCCGGCCAAGTCCAGGCAGTGTTGGTGGTGGAGACCGACTGGCTCCCGCCGTTGTTGGTTTGGATGTTGTAGTTGCCCAGCACATAGAGCGGCATGGGCGTGGCAATCGTCAGTCCGTTTGAGGAAGTCAATTGCTGGCCGTTCACCAGCCGCACCGCCGGAAGTTGAGTGCTGGTCATAGGGACGCTGATATAAACGTAGATGGAATTGATCCGGTGGCCCTTGTTGATAAAACATTGTTGATTCCAAATCGAACCTTCGTAGGCGGCATTCGTCAACCAGTTACCCAATTTGGCCACGTCAAGCTGGACCGCTTGAACGGTTTTGGCCTCGCGGAAATCGTAAAACGTCACGTTGGTCACAAACGGGAAACTGGAAGCGAGCAGGGTATAGTTCGTGCCCGGGGGCGGGATCGGCGAGTTGGTGGTGTAGAGCAAATGGGTACTCCGGTTGGAAAACGTGCAGACCTCGTTGTTGGTGAGCTGAATCAATGGACCACCACCCTGAGAAAAATCCTGATAGTAGATGGTGAGGTTGGTTCCCAAGACGCCGTTGGTGCCACGAATGGAATTGGAGATGATGAGATCGCAGGCATTGTAAAGATAGATTTGATTCGACGGCGCGTAGGCCGCCGAGTTGGGCGCTCCCAAGGCCGGCGGCGGCAGGTTGAGAATGGATTCGGAATTGGTGGGGTTGATGTTGGCATTGGCGGTTGAAAGCAGCAGGGGGGCAACCCGGGAAACCGGTTGGCCGGGCAGGCTGTAATGAACGTAGCTGGCAATATAAGTCAGGTTTTGCTGGTCATTGGGATTATCCCTGTTGGTGACCACCACAACGGCCTCGACGATGTCATTGAAATACGCGTTGGCCTGCGGGCACATCCAGATGGTTCCATTGCAATGCACCTTGCCGTTGAAAGTTATGGTCTGGCCGGGACTGAAATCCAGGTCCGGATTGAAAAAGGCGGCGAGTTGAAAAATGGGAATATTCGTGGACGCTTGGGCAAAGACGTTTGGAACGAACCACGCTGCCAACAGGCCAACCGCCACACGCCATACAGCAACCTTCCTCGTCGTGCGGAGGAGCAAGGAGACCGGGCAACGGCTCGGCATTAAAGCGAGCCTGGGAATCGCCAACCTGAATTTCATATCCATCCAGAAATAAGCAATATTTATGCCCATTGGAGACGGACAAGCACAAGATAACCACTCTGTTTGCAACCGGTTACGCCCGAAAGTGCCAGGCGTTGGCGCAGCTAGTTGGATTTCTCTTTCGCACGTTGGGCGAATCGGTCCACACGCACGACCGCGCGCTGGTGCAGGCCGCGGGCGATGAGCTCGTGGCCGTCGCGCGCCTCGATTTGGAAGGTCACTTCGCGGTCGCCGACATGAATCACCCGGGCGGTGCAATGCACGGTGTGGCCGACCGGCGTGGGGGCCAGGTGCCGCAGCTCGATTTCAGCGCCGACCGAGCGCTCGTCGTCTTCAAGACAGCCGGATATCGTTTCGCGGGCGGTGCGTTCGAGAAAGCCGATGAGGTTCGGCGTCGAAAGCACGGCGGGCATGCCGCCGGTGGCAAAATCAATGGCGTGTTGCGACTCGACTTTGAAAGCCAGCTCCCCGGCTTGGCCGATGGGTGGGCGCGATTTCATTTTCGACAAGTACTTAGATCAAATGTTTTTGGACTGCGCTGGCAGAGCAATAGCGGCGACAGCGCTTTTCGCGCGACGAAAGGTTTTTCCAAAGCGGCGTGGCGCTTCACTTCCCGCCGCGGTCCAAAATTATTTCGGCAACAGATCCGCGACCAGGGCGCGCTCCTCCTTCAACTCGTTTTCCGTCGCGGCAATTTTCGCCTTGCTGAACTCGTTGAGCGGAACGCCGGAAACAATTTCGAAATCCTTGCCGTTGCTGCGGACGGGGTAGCTGAAGATGAAACCTTTTTCGATGCCGTAATCGCCGGGCGAACAAACCGCAACGCTGAACCAGTCGCCGGGTTTTGTCGGCGTGGTGAGGCGGCGGACGGTGTCCACGACGGCGTTGGCGGCGCTGGCCGCGCTGCTCAGGCCGCGGGCTTTGATGATGGCCGCGCCGCGCTGCTGGACGGTGCTGATGAAGTCCTTTTCCAGCCATTCGCGGTGGCTGATCACCTCGGGCACGGGCCGGCCGTGAATCCGGGCGTTGAAGAAATCGGGATACATCGTCGCGCTGTGATTGCCCCAGATGGCGAGGTTGCTGACGGCGGTGACGTCCGCGCTCGCTTTTTTGGCCAGCTGCGTCTTGGCGCGGTTTTCGTCGAGCATGGTCATGGCAAAGAAACGGCCCGGCGGCACCCCTTTCGCATAGTTCATGGCGATGAGCGCGTTGGTATTGCACGGGTTGCCGACCACCAGCACCCGCACGTCCGGCGCGGCGTTGCGGGCGATGGCCTGGCCCTGGCCGGTGAAAATTTTGCCATTGATGCCGAGGAGGTCCTTGCGTTCCATGCCGGCCTTGCGCGGCACGGCGCCGACCAGCAGCGCCCAGTTCACACCCTTGAATCCTTCGTCCAGGCTGGACGTGGGCACGATGCCCTTGAGCAGCGGGAAGGCGCAGTCATCCAGCTCCATACACACGCCGTGCAGCGCGGCCATCGCTTTCTCGTCGGGAATTTCGATCAGGTGCAGGATGACCGGCTGGTCCGGCCCGAACAGGGCGCCGGAGGCGATGCGGAAGAGAAGGGAATAGCCAATCTGGCCGGCGGCGCCGGTGACAGCCACGCGAATGGGGGTAGAGCTCATAATGATTTTTAGGCGAGATATTATGTTGATGCCTCCGGTGGCGCGCAAGTTTGCGTGTGCAAAATTTTCTTGCACAATTTGGGATTGAGCGTAGAAACAAATTGTTCTTTGAAAGGAATGAGCGTTGGCTCATTCCACTTTGCAGTCAAATGTCAGGGAACCCGGTGAAAATCCGGGGCGGTTGCGCCACTGTAACGGCTACAAATTCCAATGCCACCGCCCAGCCCTTTCTGAAGACTTGCCGCGTCGAATTCCTCAGTTCACATGAATGGTCCAGAACAGCGGCGGGCAATTACTTTTGAAAGGGCTGGGCGGGAAGGCGGAAGGCGGTCTGAAGCCGAAGCCAGGATACCGGTTTGGCTGTGCTCGTCAGCCCCGCTCTTTCTGAAGCGAGGAAACACGAATGGATGTGCGCTCGTTTAAAAAAGTGAGAGCGGCACACATCGTGTGCGTTTTAGAAAGAGCGGGGCACTTCTCCGTCAAAGAGAAGGATGGGGCCAGCCTGTCGGACCGTTTCCGGCAGGATTCGTTGGACGCCTTCATTCTCCGTTTTGCGGAAAGGAAGGCGTTTTTGTTTTTGCCCTTGTCATTTTCATCCTCGCCCGTCCGCCGCTGTTCAGGGATGAGAACGAGGACGAGAACGAAAGCGATTCGTTTCCGCGCTGGTCTCTCAACCCAAACCTGTTCTCCGAGGATTTCGGGGAACTTTATTGAAAGATCAGTCCATGAGAAAACGATCGTTCTTCGCGCTGGCGCTGGCCGGTTGGGCCGGCATGTCCGCCGCCCATGCCACCGTCATCACGGAGGATTTTTCCACCGACCCGCTCGCGGACGGGTGGCAAATACACGGTGATACCAATTTATTCCATTGGAATCCGACCAACCAGAACCTCGAGGTGACCTGGGACTCATCGCAGACCAACAGTTATTTCTATCATTCGCTGGGAACCGTGCTGACCCGGAACGATGACTTCAGCCTCGCCTTCGATTTGGAGCTGGACGAGGTTGGGCCAGCGGACCAGTACCTGTTCAGTTTTGAGCTGGCCCTGGGGTTTTTCAATTTAAAGGAAGCCGTTCAGCCGTGGTTCGTGCGTGGCGCAGGAATCTGCCCGAACCTGGTGGAGCTGGCCTACTTTCGCGCCGACAACTTTGGCGATCCGGCAACGGTTTATCCGACGTGCACCGACACCAACAGCACGTTCAACTACAACGGCTTTGGGGCGCCGGATTCCACGAATTACACGCTGGTCATCAGCAACTGGTATCGCATCACCCTGACCTACACCGCATCCAATCAAACGCTCATGGCGGCAGTCACCAACCTGGCCGGCCATTCCAGCGCGACCGTCCTCCAGCCGCTCGCCACCACGTTCACCGATTTCCGCGCAGACACCATCTCGGTGAGCAGTTACAATGATGCCGGCCAGTATCCGGGCTTTGAAGGCTCGATCCGGGCCCACGGCAAGGTCGGCCCTCTGGTGGTGGTGGTGCCACCACCGCCGATCCGAAATCTGACCGGCGCTCTCAGCAACGGGGTTTGGCAGGTGCAGTTTCTCAGCCAGACGAATTGGCTTTATACCCTGGAGCGCACCACCGATTTCGTTTCCTGGGGTCCGATTGCGGCGCCTGTCAATGGCAATGGATATCTTCTGTTTCTACCGGATACCAACGCCGTTTCCGACCTGGCCTTTTACCGCGTCCGCGCCGAGAGACCATGAGCAAAACCGCCGTGAGTCGAGATTCGGGGGTCCAGCGCCGAAATTCAACGGTGCGCGGGATCGCTTACCTCCGGCCCCCGGCGCGTGACTTTCGGCCATCAGCTTTCACGCTGGTGGAGCTGCTCATCGTCATCGCCATCATCGGCGTGCTCGCGGCGATGCTGTTTCCGGCCCTGGCCCGGAGCCGGCAATCGGTCTGGCGCGCCCAATGCGAAAGCAACCTGCATCAGCTCGGCCTCGCCGCGCAGATGTATTGCGGGGATAACGCGGGTAATTTTTTCTACTACCGTTTCAACTCGGTCAACGGCGGGCAAACCTACTGGTTCGGGTGGCTGGGGCCGGGCCAGGACGAACAACGGCCGTTCGATCTCACGCTGGGAGCACTCTACCCCTATTTGAACGGCAGCGATGTCCGGCTGTGTCCGGCCCTCAATTCGAGGATGGCGCAGTTCAAACTGAAGGCCACCAACGCCGTGCTCTGCAGCTACGGCTGCAACCGTTATCTCGCGCCTCTGAACACGAATCTGCCGGCGGTGAACGTGGCCAAAATCCGGCATCCCACCGAAACGGCCGTGTTCGCCGACGCGGCGGAGATCAACGATTTTCTGCCGCCGGCGTCAAAGCTGAATCCGCTGCTCGAAGAATTTTACTACGTGGACTTGCAGACGAATTATGCCAGCGCCAACAACTATCCCAACGGCCATTTCCGCCATCGGGAGAAGGCCGGCGTCGGTTTTGGTGACGGTCACGTGGGCCAGGAGATGATGGTTGCCGGTTCGCTGGATCGGCGGTTACCCGGCCAGTTGGTCGGCCAGTTGCGTCCGGAGATTCTGGCGGTGCCCTGAGATTCAGGCGCCGAGCTGCTTTTGGATCGCGCTACAGATTTGTTTCGACCATTTTTCCAGAACCTTCGCCTCGCGGCCTTCCAGCAGCAACCGCGCCTTCGGCTCGGTTCCGGAATAGCGCAGGAGCACACGCCCCCCCTGCTTTTTCAATTCCGCTTCGGCCTGCCGGACCAGCCGGGACACATGGTCGAGCTGGTCGAACGGCTTTTTTTCGCGCACCTTGACATTGGTGACGAGCTGGGGAAAGCGCGTCCAGCACCGGACCAGCCGGGAAAGCGACCGCTTGCGGGTCTTGACAATGCGAAGCATCTGCAGCGCCGCCACCAGACCGTCGCCCGTGGTGCTGAAATCGCGAAAAATCAGATGGCCGCTTTGTTCTCCGCCGAAGTTGAACCCGCCGCGCAGCATTTCATCGATCACGTGCTTGTCGCCGACGGCGGTGCGAATGACCCGCCCGCCGGCGGATTTAACGGCGGCCTCCAGTCCCGCGTTGCTCATCACGGTAGTCACCAGGGTCTTCCCGGCCAGCGTCTTCTGCGCGAGCATGTCGAGCGCCGCGATGGCCATGACGTCATCGCCGTCGATCAGGTTGCCCTTTTCATCGCACAATAACACCCGGTCGGCATCGCCGTCGTGAGCGATGCCGAGGTCTGCCCGGTGCTCGACCACTTTGCGACAGACCGCCTCGGGATGCATCGAGCCGCAGTCGCGGTTGATGTTCATGCCATCAGGCTGGTTGCCGTAGACGATGACGTCGGCGCCGAGTTCGCGCAGGACGCAGGGTGTGGATTTGTAGGCGGCACCGTGCGCGCAATCCACCACGATGCGCATGCCTTCAAGCGTCAGGCCGCGCGGGAAGCTCGCCTTGGCGAATTCGATGTAGCGTCCCAGCGCGTCATCGATGCGGACGGCCTTCCCCACGGCGTCGGCCGTCGGCCGGATGTTTTCAATCGCGCCGCTGAAGACCAGATGTTCGATTTGGTCCTCGATTTTGTCATCGAGCTTGTAGCCGTCGGCGCGGAAGAATTTGATGCCGTTGTCGGCATAGGGGTTGTGCGAGGCGGTGATGACGATCCCGGCGTCGGCGCGCAAGCTGCGGGTGGCATAGGCCACGCCCGGGGTGGGCAAGGGTCCGATGAACAGGACGTCCACCCCCATGGACAGGACACCGGAAGAGATGGCGTTCTCCAGCATGTAACCGGAAAGCCGGGTATCCTTGCCAATGACGATTTTGTGTTTGCCTCGACCGCGCGACTGGCGCTCAAGATTTTTGAATACATACGCGGCGGCGCGGCCCAGCCGGAGCGCCGTTTCGGCCGTGACGGGCTCGACGTTGGCGGTGCCACGGACGCCGTCCGTGCCGAAGATTTTTTGCGGGGCAGTCATGCAATGAATTCGATTCAGGGTTTGGGCGGCGGAACGACATCCACGCGGGACGGTTCGACGCTGATGAGGGTCACGCGGGGCGGGGCCGAGAGGTTCACCAAACGGCTCAGGTCGCGGGCGGACTCGATATCCGTGAGATCCACGACGGCGCGCAATTCGCTGGCCTGGAGTCGGGCCATAACCGCGGCCGGACCGCTGGCCGTGACTTTGACCGTCGTCGGGTTGACGCGGAAATTGTGGACGTCGGCCGCCGTGGAGACGATTAACACGGGCAAATGGTCGAAGGTCACGGTGCTGACCGCCGCCGCGCCGGCAGGCGATTTGGGCTCCTCGTAAATTTTATGAACGGTCAGCCAGATGGCTACCGCCAGAAACAGGGAAACGAGTTTCCAGCCGAAGTCTTTGGCAATCCAGTCGCGCATGATCCAATTCAGTTCGCCGGTTGTTTCAGGGTGGGGCGGGGTTCGGTTTGGGAGATGACGGCGGGGGCGGGTTTGTGCCGTTCGCCCAGGCGCGCCCGCAGCCATTCAACGGCGCTGCGCGATTTGACCGGTTGCACGAGGACGGAGGTCAGGAAGGCGCGCAATTCCTCGAGCGAAACGCCCCGCACCAGTTGGCCCTTGTAGGCGTGCGAAATCATGCCTGTTTCCTCGGAAACGACGACGATCACGGCATCGGTTTCCTCGCTCAGCCCGATGGCCGCGCGGTGTCGTGTGCCGAGCGATTTGTTCAAGTCCTGCCGCTGGGTGAGCGGAAAGATGCAGGCGGCGTAAGCGATGCGATCCCCTTTGAGTATGACACCGCCGTCGTGGATGGCGTTATTCGGAAAGAAGATCGTCTCAAGCATTTCCGGGGTGGCCTCGCAATCCACGCGGATGCCGGACTCGACGGCTTCCTGGAGCTGGATGGATTGTTCGATGGCAATGAGCGCGCCAATCTTCACGTCGGCCAGCCGCTCGACGGTCTGGATGATGACTTCGATGTTCTCCCGCTGCTCGCTGACGCTGGCAAACAGCGGCAGGTTCCCCAGTTCGGCCAGCATCCGGCGCAATTCGGGCTGGAAGATGACGAGGACGGCCACGGCCAGGAATGCCGAGAAGGTGCCGAGCAGCCAGCGCAGCACTTTCAAATCGAGAAGGGTGGTGACCAGGGCGAGCGCGAGCAGCACCACGACGAAGCCGATGACGACCGGCCAGCCGCGGGTGCCGCGCAAAAAGCGGAAGGCGTAGTAGATCACCACTGCGAGGATCAAAATTTCCAACGCCGCCCGCCAACTTTCACCATATTGGAGATAGTTCCACATTATTTCTGGTTCCAGGCCAGCACGGCCTCCGCCATGCGCACCGCCTGGACGGTTTCCGCCACATCGTGCGTTCGCAGGAGGTGCACGCCGGACTCAACTGCCAGCACGGCGCAGGCCAACGACGCCGGCAGGCGCGCCGCCACCTCCGCGCCGAGCAATTTGCCGATGAACGACTTGCGCGAGACCCCCAACAGCAACGGACGCTGCCACGTTGTAAAGCGCCGCAATGCGGCGAGCAACTGTAAATTATGTTCGACCTTTTTGCCGAAGCCGATGCCGACGTCCAGAACCACCTGTTCCGCCGGCACGCCCCACCTTTTCAACCGCTCCAGACCATCGTCAAAAAAAACACCGACCTCCTGAACGACATCCTGGTACGCCGGGTTTGCCTGCATTGTCTGTGGCGTGCCTTGGGCGTGCATGCAGACATAGCCGGCGCGAAATTCGGCCGCCACCCGGGCCATGGTGCCGTCATCCCGGTGCGCCGCGACATGATTGACGATGCTGGCCCCTGCCTGGAGGGCGGCGCGCGCGACCGCCGGCTTCATGGTGTCGATCGACAACGGGACTTTGACCTGGCGGGCGAGTTGTTCGATGACCGGCAAAACGCGCCGCGACTCCTCGGCAACCTCCACTGGAGCGGCGCCCGGGCGCGTGGATTCGCCGCCGATGTCGAGGATCTCAGCGCCTTGCGCGACCAGCTCCAGCGCGTGCGAGACGGCCCGGGCCGGAGCCAGGAATTTCCCTCCGTCGGAAAACGAATCGGGCGTCACGTTGACGACGCCCATGACCAGCGTCGGGCGCGGAAAGACAAATTCAAATTGTCGGGCACGGAAGACCATTGATTCGTTGCGATTTGCGGTTGACCATTCACACGCCAACCGCGCGCGCGTGAGGCAAAGCCTAAATCATCCCCCGGCAATCATAAATGAGAATTACCGGGCCGCGGCTTTAAACCCTGGTTCGGAAATACGCAATCGTATCGGTCAGTCCCTGTTCCAACGGCACCTTGGGCTCCCACTTTAAGATTTTCCTGGCCTTAGTGATGTCCGGCCGCCGTTGTTTGGGGTCGTCCAGCGGCAGCGGCTTGAAGACAATTTTGCTGTGCGACCGGGTGGCGCGAATGATCTGTTCGGCGAACTGCAGCATGGTCAGTTCGCTCGGATTACCGATGTTCACGGGCAAATCGTAGTCGCACAGCATCAGGCGGTAGATGCCTTCGATGAGATCGGATACGTAGCAAAAGCTGCGCGTCTGCCGGCCTTCGCCAAAGACGGAGACGGGCTTCTTTTTGAGGGCCTGGCTGATGAAGGCGGGCACGACGCGACCGTCATGGAGCCGCATGCGCGGACCGTACGTGTTGAAGATGCGGACGATGCGGGTGGCCACCTTATGCTCGCGATGATAGGCCATCGTCAGCGCTTCGGCGAAGCGCTTGGCCTCGTCGTAACAGCCGCGGGGACCGATGGGGTTGACGTTACCCCAGTATTCCTCGGTTTGCGGATGGACGAGAGGGTCGCCGTAAATTTCGGAGGTGGAAGCCAGGAGAAAGCGCGCGCCTTTTTCCTTGGCGAGTCCCAATGCCTTGTGCGTGCCCAGCGAACCGACTTTAAGGGTTTGGATGGGCAGTTCCAGATAATCAACGGGGCTGGCGGGCGAGGCGAAATGCCAGACGTAATCCACCGGCTCGTTGAGAAACAGGAATTCCGTGACGTCCTGCTGGATGAATTTGAAGGCCGGATGTCCGGCGAGGTGGGAGATGTTGTCCACCGTGCCGGTGACGAAATTGTCAATGCCGATGACTTTATGACCGCGCGCCAGCAACAGGTCCGTCAGGTGTGAACCCAGGAATCCAGCGGCGCCGGTGACGACCGAGCGGGGAGTTTTTCTTTTCATGACTAATCAGCGGGCGGCTTATTTTGCGCCGGTGCCGACGAATACGGCGGGGACGGTACGGACCAGGATTTTCAAATCGAGCCACAGCGACCAGTTGTCGATGTATTCGAGATCCAAGCGGACCCAGTCCCGGAAGTCGGTGATTTGGCTGCGGCCGCTGATCTGCCAGAGGCAGGTGAGGCCGGGTTTGACGCTGAGGCGGCGGCGGTGGGCCAGATTTTCGAACCGTTTGACCTCATCCACCGGCAACGGGCGGGGGCCAACCAGGCTCATTTCGCCGCACAGGACGTTATACAGCTGGGGCAATTCGTCGAGGCTGTATTTGCGGAGGAATCCTCCGATGGGGGTGATCCGGGGGTCGTTGGTGACTTTGAAAACAGGGCCACGCATTTCATTCATGGCTTCGAGCTCATGTTTGAACTGCTCGGCGTTGGTCACCATGGTGCGGAATTTGTATAGGGTGAACGGCGCGCCATTGAGGCCGGAGCGTTGCTGCCGGAAGAAGACCGGGCCGGGAGAAGTCAGCTTGATCGCCAGCGCAATGAGCGGGATCACCGGAATGACCGTGAGCAGCAGCAGCGACAAAAAAGCGCCGACGAAATCCACGACCTGCTTGACCACCATCTGCCAGGACGCTTCCGGCGCGGAGCGGAACACGAGCAGCGGATAGCCCAGCATTTCGTCGAACTGGGCGCGCGCGATCTGGGTTCCAAAAAAGTCGGCGACCAGCCAGGCTTCCACCCCCTCGAGCTCGCAGGTTTTGATGGCGGTTTCCACCTGCTCGAAATAGGTGTGACGGGCGCTGATGATCACCCCGTTGGCCGAGTGCTCATGCAACATGTGCACCAGCTGTTGCACCGGAGTTTGTCCCAGGCTCAACTCGCCCACCACGTCGACGCTGGCGTCCATGCGTTCGCGCAACTCATGCCGCAACCGCTCAATTTCGGCCTGCGTGCCGACGAGGAGAAAGCGGCGCTGATACTGGGCCTGGCCGAACTTGCTGCGCAGCGCCCAGCGCACGAGCTCCTCTTTCAGATAGACCAGACCGAAGCTGATGACGCCGAAGAAGGCCATGACCACGCGCGGCGAGATCGCCCGCAGGGCATACATGACCAGCACCAGGCCAACGGTGGTAATGCAACAACCTTTGAAAAGCGGCCAGATGATGTCCCGCCGCGGGCAGAGGGCGGGGCGGTTGTAAAAGCCCTGAGATTCGAGAATCAGCGGCGCCGCCGGAATCAAGGCAAAGTAGAGCCAGACCACGCCGTTAAAAGTGTCGAACGATAGGGGGTCGAGGTTCAACCACGTGATGATGTGCTGGTTGGTACGCAGCACATAGGCCAGCCAGAAACTCACGGCAAACAAACACGCGTCCGCCAATTGATGGATTTGCGTTCGAATCTGGCGGTCACGTCGTAACATGGTTGCTAACTTCTCTCGCTGAGCAGGGTTGAGGATAGGCAACCCCGCATCGAATTCAAAGGTTTAAACGATTCAGGGTTTGCGCGGCGGCAATTGATAAGCCGGAACCGACGCGGCAATCAGCCGCTGCATTTGTTCACTGAGGACTTTCACGTGTTCCGGCGAACCGGTGTAGGAAAAATACGAGATATAAGCCCACCGCTGCAAAACACCGCGGAGCAAAAGGTTCTCGATCAGATGACACTGGAGTTGAACGTTACCGGTGACCTGGTCGTTGTCGGCGACAAACCAAAAATAGTAGAGGCCGTACAATGTCTGCTTTTGACCATCCGGCGTCGTAACCGTCTTGCGGATTTCCCACTTCATCACCGGCAGTTCGTAGGGCGACGCCCCCGCGATCGGAATCGTGGTCCGTGTTTTTTTGTCCACATTCCACCCCTGTCCCAAGAAGCAGTACTCCGGTCGGTGAATGCTGGTACGATCCGCGCCCATCAGAATAATGGTCCCGGTGGCCCAAAAACCATCCGGCCCCTGATAAAACCGCTCCGCAAAACTGGTGTCCTTGGGCAAGTAGCCCAAAACCACCTCCGGTTCCGGCACATTGGTGGAGGTGAGGTCCAGCACTTGTTCCGGCAATTCAATTTTCATGTTCAGGCAGCCGGGCAGGGCGGTTGCGGTAATCCCGGGCCGCCCAAGTCGCTGGTGCGTTTTGAATCGGATCAGCGCCCCGGCCGTGCCGGCCATTAACACCAGCGCGACAAACAACACCAGCCATTGGGAATGCTTCATGAGTCCTGTTTTTGTTTCAATTTTCCAGGCCTTTCCATCCAACCGCCCACCCAGAATACGCCGATGAAAGCCGGCAGGTAGGGAATGAGACTAAAAAACCAGTTTTCATGGACATAACTGCCCCATTGCTGTCCCCCGAATTCCGCCGCGATGATGATGCACAGCAGCCTTAAAAAATTCCCCAGAACGGCAAAGGGTATTGCCAGCAGGATCATCAACAATCGTTTTGCGGTCGTGCGAAAGACGATGAAGCTGTAGCAGGTGGCCAGCAAGAAAATCGCAATCAGGCTGCGCATGCCGCTGCAAGCCGCCGCCACTTCATACTGGTAGGTCCCCGTTGGGTCAATCAACCGCACTCCGTCTTGGATGACGCCGATGCCCAGCACATGTGCCGCCGCGCCAACCAGCCAACTCACCAGTACCTGCAACGGCACGGTGATAAATTGGGATTGAGCGCCCAAAGGAATCGAAAAAACAAAGAGGAAGAACGGAAAAGAGCTCCGGCGCAGCCACTCCGGCCCCCACGTCAGCCCCATCAATCCGTACATCCCGGTGAACAATGCCACGATGGACAGGCGGGGTTGTTGCAGGACGTACCCCAGGACATGCAGTCCCATTCCCCCGATTAAAAGCAGCATGCCGGGCCACCATATCCGGAACGACGACGCCAACAGATCCTTTCGTTTCCACCAAAACAAACCGATTACCAGAAAAGGAATGAGTTTGCCGTGCGCATCATCGTTGGCCGAATTGTCATGACTTCGATAGGAATCCAGCATCCAGGAGTACAGCGACGAAGAATGGACGTAACCCAGGATGGAGTTGCCAAGAAATTGAAAAAGCAACAACCAGGCGGCGAGCAGAACAAAGAAAAAAGGCTTGTTCGGCAATTGCCGCCAGCAGTCTGCGGTGTCCTGCCAGAAGCTGAATTTCGGGCTGTCACTTCGAATTGCGTTCATGGACGCGTGTAATACCAGCATTGAGATTGCCAGATACGCATTTTTACTCAAACAAAATCGTTGACGTTCACACCCCAAGCCCATATCAGGCACGCAACATGGCACGCGATGGCGCTTTAACGTATTTGGTCACCGGCGGGGCCGGCTTCATTGGTTCGCACCTGCTGGACACCTTGTTGGCCTGTCCGACTGCGCGGGCGGTCAAGGTTTTGGACAATTTTTCGTCCGGGCGGCGGGAACATTTAACCCAACATGCCGGGAACCCAAAACTCGCCGTCAGTACGGTTGACCTTCTGGACTTCCCGCGGATGATGCCGCTCTTTGAAGGAGTGGACCAGGTTTTTCACCTGGCGGCCAATCCGGATGCTCGCTGGGGCATCGATAACACCCGCCTTGATCTCGAACAGGAAACCATCGCCACCTATAATGTGCTCGAAGCGATGCGCCGTCACGGGGTGCCGCGGATCGTGCTCTCCAGCTCAGGCACCGTCTACGGGGATGTCGGCACGACCGTTACCCACGAGGGGCTGGGCCCGTGCCTGCCCATCAGCCTTTACGGTGCCGGCAAAGTGGCATCCGAGGCATTGATCACCGCCTTTTGTGCCACGTTTGGCTTGCGCGGCGTTATTCTGCGGTTTGGCAATATCGTTGGCGAGCGCACCACGCACGGGGTGATCTACGATTTTATCCGGCAACTCGCCAAAAACTCCGCAGAATTGAAGGTGTTGGGCAATGGGCATCAGGCGAAACCTTATGTATACGTCCGTGATTTGGTGGACGGGTTGATGTTTGCAGCGCAATACTGCGGCGGGCTGGAACCATCGAGATTTGACGTCTTTAATCTCGCGCCGGACGGGGCCACTTCGGTCCGCTTCATTGCCGATGAATTGGTGGAGCAGCTCGGCTTTCAAGGGCGGACGACCATTCGCTACGGCGACTCGGCCGGCGGGTGGCCCGGCGATGTGCCCCAATCGAGAATGGATTCCTCCAAACTCCGCCGGGCCGGGTTCACCCTGCCTCGGAGCTCGGACGAGGCGCTGCAACTGGCCATCCGCCGCATCATCGAATGGCTGGCGCATCGTCCGGAGGCAGAAGACGGCTTGAAACTGCCCCGGGAGGCCCGGCCGGTTCTTCCGCAATGACGAAACCGGACAGCGGATGACCCGGGGCGGGCCATGGCAAATGAATTGACGCGGAAATGAGAAATGCCGTCCGCGGGCGATTTAACCGATTCTCTCGAAAGCCCTCCCGCGCAAGCCATCCCACAACAAATAGGATAAAAAAAGGGAATTATAGCGCACGTAGCGTGGTCCCAACCGCTGGGGTTCGGAACATAGCCGGTACAGCCAAGTTAAACCCATCTGCTGCATCCACGCCGGACTGAATTGACGGCGCCCGCTTAAAAGGCTGAACGCGTCTCCTACTGCCAGGAACACGCCCCGCCGATAACGGGCCTGGTTGTCGATGATCCAGCGTTCCATCCGCACGCCCGGCAGCGCAACCCAGACAAAATCCGGCCGGGAACGGTTGATGACTTCCGCAAAAGACGACTCGTCAGCGTCGGTCAAGGGTCGAAAGGGGGGACTGATGGCGCCGCAGATTTCGATGTCCGGCTGCAGTTGGGTCGCCACGACCCGTAACTCGGCCAAACAGTCCTCTGTGTCACCGAAAAAGAAGTGGCGCCACGGGCGTGGCGTCTGGCGCAGGGTGTGGCGCATGAGGTAGGGGCCGTACACCCGGTCGGGCAACCTGGCCCCGCGGAAGTTGAGTGCCCAAACCACAGGCATGCCGTCGGGCAAAAGGAGATCGAATTTAGCCAGAACCCGCGCAAAATCGGGGTCATGCCGCGCTTCCGCCAGGATGTGGGTATTGGCGGGACAGACGGCTGATGGCCGCGGCTGCCGGGCCAAAGCCTGAATTTTCTCCAGAGCCGAATCGTAAGTCGCACATGCCACTCTGGTTCCCAGAATTTTGATAGCCGAGTATGGCAAGGGCTTTGCCGGCGCGGTTGATGGCGCTGAATATTGATTTTCGCCCATGGGCATGGCCGGGACGTTATTCGGGGGTTGCCCGGCGTCGAGTGGCGATCTGCCAGGATCCGGCAATCATTTTTTGTCAAATCTGCCACGGCGTGAAGACCCGCGTGTTTGGCCCCAGGGCCAGTCCCCGATACTGTGGCCAAGGGCAGCAAATCACCGCCAGCTTCACCTCGCGCCGTTGCTTCAGGGCAGCCAGATCCGCAACGCATTCAAATTCGTGCAGCGCCGGGGCGTTGGCCGGCGTTGCCGCGAAATCATGAACCAGCACGCGGTACCCGTGGCGCTTGAGTTGCTGCGCCAAAAACAGGCCGGCGGCTTCCTCGGTGATATAGGTATCCGGCTTGTAAGTAATCCCGAGGACGGCAACGACATCGTCCTGCTTAATCATGCCCCGCACCTTTTCAAACAAATCTTCGTTGGTCCGATGATTCACGCGGTCCGAGGCCTCGGCCAGTGGCGCTTCCAGCCCCAATTGCCGCGCGGAATAGGCCAGCAGACGGTTATCGCGCGGGAAGCAGGGGCCACCGTAGCTCAAACCGGCGCGGAGGTATTTTTTCCCGATGCGGGTGTCGCTGCCGATGGCATTCAACATGGTATGGATGTCCGCCTTGGGATGGCGCTCGGCGATCATGCGCAGCTGATTGGTGAAGCTGATCTTCATGGTGATGTAGCTGTTCACCGAAATCTTGGTCAGTTCCGCGCTGACGATGGACATCCGTGCGATATGGGGCGAATTCCGATTGTATTTCTTGTAGAGCTGCTCCAACGCGGCGCCGGCGGCGGCGTCCGACTCGCCGATCAAAACCATGTCGGGTTCCAGCAGGCCGTTGACGACATTTCCGAGCGCGATGAATTCCGGGTTGTAGCAGACGCTGAAGTCCTGTCCGCAAACCCCGCCCAACTCGCGTTCCAGCATGGGAATCAGGACGGCATCCACCGCTCCCGGGGTCGTGGTGGAGCTGCAGACGAACAAGTGGCCTTTTTTGCCGGCGTCCTTCATGGCCTTGGCAATCGGCTGCATGGCTTTCAAGAGATATTCATTCGAAAAACTCCCATCCGGCAGACTTGGCGACGGCGGAATGAAAAAGGTGACGTCCGTGGAGACCGTCTCGCGCGGATCGGAGGTTGCCCGCAAACGAGACCGTCCGGCCTTGATGGTCTCGGCCAAGAGCGGTTCCTCCACGGGAGGCAAGCCCTCGTTGATTTTCCTGACCTTTTCCGGGTCGATATCCACCCCCACGACTTCAAAGCCGCGGGCGGCGAACGTCGCCGCGATGCAGGCGCCTAATTTACCCAAACCACATACCGAGACAGTTTTAATTTGCATATCTGGATCATTTGCAGGTTTACGTCCGAGCTGAGAGCGTCAATGATTCCCATTGGAAGTTTGCGGCGGGGCCGCCTGCTGACCGGTCAAATCGACATCTGGTTGCTGCAACGGACTGACGCACCAAGTCCCAAGACACATGTTTTCATTCGCTGATGGTAAACCATCACCCCCACCGCCGTCAAAACCAAAACTGCCCGCGGCTGGGAAAAGCTGGGCCGGAGCGGCTTCAGCTTGCTGGCGGAGGTTGTCGCCCGAACTCCGCCCCCTCGGGGGTTGTGGTTCGGCGGCATCCGGTCAGCCACCGCAAATGGCCGGCTCGTTCGAAAATTCACGTGCCGCGGCCTTCCGAAGCCAGCCGGCCAGCCGCTTCCCGGACGGCGTCCCGGCTCGAACGACGCGGCTTCCAACCCCAGGCGGTCAGCGTTTCCGTGGCAATGAAGTTGGAGGTGACATCACCTTTCCAGCCCACTTTGCCTCCCGCATGTTGCCGTTTGACGCCCTTCAACTTCATCACTTGAAAAATGGCCTCGGCGGTTTCGTTGACTGAAATCTGATCCACGTTGCCGATGTGGACCAGGCTGTAGTTTTTAGCCGCCTTGGTGAGGGCAAACAGCATTGCGTCCACGCAGTCATCCACCAGCACGAACGAACGCCTTTGGGTGCCGTCTCCGAGTATTTCCAGGTGCGTCGGGTCCTTTTGCAGTTTCCTCACAAAATCGTGAACCACGCCGTGATCCATGCGCCCGCCGATGATGCCGACGAAGCGAAACACGATGGCTTGAAAATCATAAGTATGCGCCCAGCCGGATATCAAACCCTCGGCGGCGAGTTTCGCCCCGCCATAGAGATTCAAAGGGATCAGCGGGCCGTGGAACTCGGAAGCTGGCGGACGCGTCAACTCCCCGAAGACCGTCGTGCTGCTCGGAAACAGAAGGTGCCGGATCCCGTTCCGGCGCATGGCTTCGAGTACGTAGAACAAGCCCATGATGTTTTGCTCGACGTAGGTGTCCGGGTGCTCGGCGGCCGAGCGAATATCGCTGTCGTCGCAAAAGTGGAAGACGATCTCGTGGCCGGGGACGGTTTCCTCCACTTTGTTCCGCTGGCAGATATCTGCTTCGATGAACCGAAAGGCGGGATTCTGCCAGACCTTGGCCAGGTTGGCGGTGCGCCCGGTCTTCAAATTATCGTAGACGGTTACGCTGGCGCCTTCCTGAACCAGCCGCTCGGCCAGATGGCTGCCGATAAAACCGGCGCCGCCGAAAACCAACACTCTCTTGTTCTTCAAGTTCACTGGAACCTTTTCAGATTGTAGATTTGACAACGTCCCCGGCCCCGCCCCGTCCGATTTCGGTGCGGTGACAACTCGGGTGGACGCATGAAAAATTAAGCTAATTGAGTTGTTGCATAAAGTCCACAGGACATTTGAACCGTTGCGAATGGCCGGGGACATCGCCACCTTCATTGCAAAGATCGCGCAGTTGCGCCTCCACCGAAAATTCTTCCTTCGCTGCCAGCCTTTGCCTAGATTCAAGCCTGACGGTAGTTTGTCCTTGGCATGAAGTTGCTCATCTTTGCCCACGTGCCGCCGCCGCATCACGGCCAGAGTTATGCGGTGAAATTGATGCTGGAAACTTTCGGCGGCGACCGGCGCAAATCAAAATTCCGAAGCCAGCCGACCAATCGCTTTGGCATCGAGTGTTACCATGTCAATGCGCGTTTTTCCAAGACCTTGGAGGACATCGGCGAAATCCAGTTCGGGAAAATCCTGTTGATTCTTTTTTACTGTCTGCAAGCGATCTGGTGTCGGTACCGGTACGGCGTGGAAAACTTCTTCTATGTTCCCGCGCCCGGCAAACCGGTGGCGCTCTACCGCGACTGGCTGGTCATGCTCGTTTGCCGGCCCTTCTTCCGGCGGATCATTTTCAACTGGCGCGCGGCCGGCCTCGCGAAATGGCTGGAAACCACCGCCTCCATGCGCACCCGCAGCTTCACTTACGACCGCATGAAGAACGCCGACTTGAGCATTGTGCTTTCGGATTTCAGCCGGCATGACGCGGAAAAGCTCACCGCGCAACGCATCGTTACGGTCGCCGGCGGCATCCCGGACCCGTGCCCGCAGTTTGAAACGGACATTTTACCGCGACACCGGGCGCGGATTGCCAGACACAGACGCATCGTCAGCGGCGAGTTTCCCGGGGCGTCCGAAAGCGAACGCACTGTCAATGTCCTGTACCTCGCCCTCGTGAACCGGGAGAAAGGTGTGTTTGACGCGGTGGAAGGTATCGCGCGGGCCAATCAAATGAGCCCCCTGCGCTTCCGGTTCACCGTGATTGGCGGTTTTGCCGCCAAGGCCGACGAAATCGAGTTGCAGGAATGGATTCGTCGGCAGAACCTGCAAAACGCCGTCGAAATTCTGGGTTTTGTTTCCGCCGAGCGAAAATTTCAAGCCTTGCGCTACGCTGATTTATTCTGCTTTCCAACGTATTACTTGGCGGAAGGGCAGCCGGCCAGCTTGATCGAAGCGATGGCGTTTGGCTTGCCAGCGGTCACCACGCGCTGGCGGGCGATTCCCGAGATGTTTCCGGAAAACTACCCCGGGCTGGTCAATCCCAAATCACCCGAACAGGTTGCCGGTGCTTTGGTCCGGCTGGCCACGGCGGACCTCAATCTGGCCCTGCGGCAGATTTTCCTGCAGCGGTTTACCCTGGACCGGCACCTCGACGCCATGGCGGAGGCCTTCCGCAGTGTCGAAGTCCAGGAAAATGTCCACTAAAACGTTGCGGAAAAGCCCCCGGCAATTATTCTTGACGCCTTGAAAATCGGATTACTCCAGCTGAACTCGACGATTGGCGACTTCACGACCAACCGCCAGAAACTGATCGCCGGCTACGAAGCCGCATGCGCCCGCGGCGCCGAATTCGTCCTCGCCCCGGAATTGTTTCTGTGCGGCTACCCGCCGCGCGACTTGCTCCTGCGCGCCGATTTTATCGAAGCCAACTTGGCGGCGCTCACCGAGTCCGCCCGGAGTATCGGTCCGGTTCCGTTGTGCGTGGGTTACGTGGGTGAAAATGCCGAGCGGCCCGGCCGGGCGCTCCGCAACTCCGCCGCGGTTTTGCAGAACGGCAAAATCGTCTGGCACACCCACAAGTCGTTGCTCCCGACGTATGACGTATTTGACGAGGACCGTTATTTTGAACCGGCCAAGAGCACCATGCCCTTTGCGTTCAACGGACGCAAACTCGGCATCACGATCTGCGAGGACATCTGGAACGACGAGGACTTCTGGCCCGAACGGCTTTACCGCCGCGACCCGATCAAGGAACTCATCGGACAAGGGGCGGAAATCATCCTGAACATCTCCGCCTCACCCTGGCACGACGGCAAGGAAAAGACCCGGCTGGCCATGCTCCAGCGGGTGGCCCGCGATGAGCACGTGCCCCTGGCCCAGGTCAACCTCGTCGGCGCCAATGATGAGTTGATTTTTGACGGGCACAGCGTGGCGCTCAACCGCCGCGGCGAGCCGCTGGTCTTTGGCCGCGGATTTACCGAGGAGGTTTTGGTTGCCGACTTGGAGGCGGAGCCCCCGGGCACCAGGATCGAATGGCCGGACCGAGAGGAAAAGCTGTTCGCCGCATTGTCGCTCGGGGTGCGGGATTACGTACACAAATGCGGATTTAAATCGGCCCTGGTCGGCCTGTCGGGGGGCATCGACTCTGCGCTGGTGGCGGTGCTGGCAGCCGACGCACTCGGCCCGGAGAAAGTGCTCGGCGTTTCAATGCCCGCCCGCTATTCCAGCGAAGGCAGCAAGAGTGACGCGGAGGTGCTCGCCCGGAACCTTGGGATCCGTTACGAGGTGCTGCCCATCGAATCGGTCTTTCAATCGGTGGAAAAGCAACTCGCGCAGGTTTTTGCCGGAACCCAGCCGAACGAGGCCGAGGAAAATGTCCAGTCGCGGTTGCGCGGGGTGACGCTGATGGCGCTGTCGAACAAATTTGGCGCGCTGGTGTTAACCACCGGCAACAAGTCGGAGATGGCGGTCGGATACTGCACGCTTTATGGCGACATGTGCGGCGCGCTGGCGGTGATTGCGGACGTGTTCAAGACGGACGTTTACCGCATCGCCCGCTGGGTCAACCGCAAGCAAGTTATCATTCCTGAAGCTTCCATCACGAAGCCGCCCAGCGCCGAATTACGGCCCAACCAGAAGGACCAGGACTCGCTGCCGGATTATGAGATCCTGGATGCCATTCTCCAGGGTTATGTCGTCGAAAACGCGGGCCGGGCGGAAATCATCAAGCGGGGATTTAATCCCGCGGTGGTGAACGATGTCATCAACAAGATCAACTTCAGCGAATACAAACGCCGGCAGGCGGCGCCCGGCCTGAAAGTGTCGCCGCGCGCGTTCGGCATGGGCCGACGGATTCCCATCGCCCAGCGGTTTCGGACCAAGAATTGACACGGAAGGCAATTTCCCTTAGAATAGAGGGCAATGCTCCTGAATTTGTTCTTTTTCTGACGCCCATGAAATTTTTCGCTTACGTGGATCCCGGTCTGGGTGCATTGCTATGGCAGACCGTGGTTGCCGGAGTGGTCGGGTTTTTGTTTTACCTGAAGAAAACACGCCGATGGATTGTCGATGGGATTCGAAAAATCTTTGGGCGGGCCCGGCAAGTCGAACCGGTCGTTACCGAGGTCACGGTCACCGACAACAAACTCGCCCCCAAGATTGAATCGAAAACCGAAGCACGGTGATGCTCGCAGCGGCGCCATCGTTCCGTGACCCGGCGGGTTGTTGTTGTACGTTCCGTGAGCGCGTGTTGCGGCGGGTGGCCGCGAATACTGTTCCGGAATTTGAAGCCTTCCTGCAAACCCCCGCTGCCCGCCAGTGCATCGCCGATAAAAAACTCGTATCCACGCGCCGACTGGCCGAACGCGAGGTTGCTGAGTTGCTTGAAATCCCGGAGCTGAATCGTTTTTTTTTCGCGCCCGGCGCCGAGGCGGTTTACGAACATGAGCGCGTTGCGTTCCCGAGTTATCCGCACGAATGGCCGCCGGAAATGCTGTGGGCCGCCGGCCAGTTGACCCTCGAGTTAGCCCGGGCCACCGGCGCCGCAGGCTTCGGATTGAAGGACGCCACCCCGCACAATATATTGTTTCGCGGCCCGGATCCGGTCTTTATTGATGCCTTGTCTTTTGAGCGCCGCCACCCCGCGGATCCCCTCTGGCTCCCGGAGGCGCAGTTTGTGCGCACCTTCCTCCTGCCGTTGCTGGCCAATCGGCGCTGGGCGTTGCCGCTGGCGGAAGTCTTCACCACCCGGCGGGATGGGTTGGAGCCGGAGGCGGTTTACCGCTGGTGCGGGCCGTTGGAAAAATTCACCCCCCGGTTGCTCTCGCTGGTTTCCCTGCCCACCTGGCTGTCGCGTAGGACCAACCCCGATGATCAGAGGATTTATCAACCGCGCCGGCTGGCCGATCCCGAACAAGCGCAATTTATTCTCGCCTCGCTTTTCCGACGGCTCGCGCGGACGCTAGATGGCCTCGGGCCGGCGGCTCGCAAAAGTTCGAGTTGGTCGGATTACATGAGCACGCACCGCTATGCCGATCCGGCCTTTGCCGCCAAGGAGGCGTTCGTGGCCGAGGCGTTGCGCGAGTTCAAACCGGCCCGCGTGCTGGATGCGGGAGCGAACACGGGACATTTCAGCGCCCTGGCAGCCCGGGCCGGCGCGGCGGTGGTGGCGGTGGACTTGGACGAGGCGTGCGTCGGCACCATCTGGCGGCAGGCCCAGGGGCAAAGGCTGGACATCCTGCCGCTGGTCGTCAATCTCGCGCGCCCCAGTCCCGCGCTCGGCTGGCGGAACGCCGAATGCCCGTCGTTTCTGAACCGCGCCGCCGGCGCGTTTGACGGCGTGCTGATGCTGGCGCTGATCCATCACTTGCTGGTGACCGAGCGGATTCCGCTTGAAGAAATCCTGCGGCTGGCTTACGAATTGACCCGTTCGCTGCTGGTGGTTGAACTGGTCGAACCGCAGGACGCCATGTTCCGCCGTTTGACCCGCGGGCGCGAACAGCTTCACGCGTCATTGGACGCAAAAATGTTTGAACAGGCCTGCATGCCGTATTTTGAAATTGTGCGTTCCTTGGCGTTGCCGGGCACGCGCCGCCGGTTGTACTGCCTGAAGCGAAGGAGCGCGGCGCGTTGAAGGCTACGCCTGGCTCCCTCGCCGGCTCCGATTCTCAGGACGGCACCGTCCCGCTGCCCCGGCCGCTCAAGCAAAAGATCAAAGACGCGCTGGTGGCGCTGTCGTTGGCGAATTTGTGCTTCATCAAGGTCAGCTTTGATTTGCTGTCGGAACAACACCGGTTCTACGACAAGCTGCTCGTGACCCCGGCCACCCTCCTCGCCCTGCTAATCAACATCTCGAGCCTGTCCTTGTTGCTCTGGCTGGCCATTCAAGCATTGCGTCGTTTTCCCAACCGCTGGTTTCGTCTGGGGGCACACCTCTGCTTCTTTTTGCTGCTGCTGTTTCCTCTGGATTTTATCCGGATGCAGTACTTGATCATCACCGATTATGATATCTTCCGATTTTTCACCCAGCCGGTGGTGGCAGCGAGTTCCTTGGTTTTGCTGGCGCTGTTGGTGTGGCAACACCAGCGGGTAGCGCACATCCTGGCAATCGTGACCGGCATTTTTTCGCCACTGGCCCTGTTGGTGCTGGCAAAAATTCTACTGACCAGCTGCGGGCTCCTTCAATTGAAGCAATGCACGGAACTGCCGGCTCCGCCTCGCCAGCTCCAGCCAAGGCGCGTTGGGCAACCGCGGGTATTGTGGATCATCTTTGATTGCATGGACTATCGCCTGGCGTTTGAGCAGCGCCCGGCCGGGGTGGAGCTTGCGGAATTCGACCGGCTGAAAGCCCAATCGTTATTCTCTGTCAACGCCTATTCCCCCAATTGCAGCACCATCCCGTCCATGCCGGCGCTGATCTATGGCCGGCGCATCGCGGCCGCTCTTTCCGACGATACCTGTGATCTGACCGTGACCTGGGCCGATACCGGTTTGACGACCACGTGCACAGGGCTGCCTTCGGTGTTCTCGGAAGCGCGCGAGCTGGGATTTAACACGGCGGTGGTGGGTTGGGCGGTGCCATACTCGCGAATGTTCGGTCAGGATCTGAATTTTTGCGAATGGTATCCCTACCCGCCCTTCCAGCCCAGCCGGGCCGTCACCTTGGGCGCCAACCTGCGGCAGCAACTGTTCTCCCTGGGTGAGGCGTTTTGGCTTCGCCATCTGTTCGTCGAGGTTCACCTGGAAAGTTTGCAGATGTCGCTGGCGGTGGTCACCAATGCCAGTTTCGGGCTGACCTTGTTGCACCTGCCGGCCCCGCACCGGCCGGGAGTGTATCTGCCAAACCAGGACCGCCTCACCTTTTTGCCTCTGATGTCCAAGGTTGGGGGTTACTTGAACAATTTGATATTGGCAGACCGCGAATTGGGCAAACTGCGCGTCGCTCTGGAACAGGCCGGTCTGGCGCATGACACTTGGATGATCGTCAGCGCGGACCATTCTTGGAGTGAATCCACGCTGTACGACGGGCGGCGCGACACACGGGTTCCATTCATCGTCCGCGCACCGGGCGCTGACGCCCCCATCGTTTACGCGCATGACTTCAACACGGTCCTGACGCACGATTTGATATTGGCGCTTCTGCGGAATCAAGTGACCAATCAAGAAAACGTCGCGGAATGGCTGGATTTACACCGCTCGGCTAAAAACGATAATCGTCCACCGACCGGAGAGGAGGAGTGAAACCCCGGCCATCCGCAACCACCCGCGGCTGAAGGGGCACACCGTTTCAGTTGCTGATCCGCGGGGGTCAGCCGGGAATCAATTCGGGTCTGGTTAAGCCATTAGTCCAATTGATCCGCTGCCCCGGGCGGCCGGTGCCCGGAAACTTTTTCGTGGTTTGCCCGGTTACTTCTGCTATCTTGCCGGACACAATGGGCATGCACCATGAGCTTTTACGACAAACTCAAATTTGATTCCCACGGCCTGATTCCGGCCATCATCCAGGAACAAAAAACCGGGCGGGTGGTTATGATGGCATGGATGAACCGCGCGTCGCTCGAAAAAACCATCGAGACCGGCAAAACGCATTTCTGGAGTCGCTCGCGCCAGAAGTTCTGGATGAAGGGCGAGGAAAGCGGTCACACCCAGACCGTCCGGGACATTGCCTTTGATTGCGACGGGGACACGCTTTTGATCCAGGTGGACCAGATCGGTGCCGCCTGCCATGAGGGTTACCAGTCCTGCTTCTACCGTTCGGTGGAAAAGGACGGCCAGTCATTTAGGATTACGGAACGCCAGCTCCAGACGCCGGAGCAGATTTATGGAAAGCAGAAGTGATGGATGACATGGTGCCATTCGCCGGTCGCGATTACTGCCTTTACCTCTTGTTGCTGGTTTTTGCGCGGGGAATGGATTTTCTCAGCACTTGGATCGCCACCCCCAATCTGGTGCTCGAGGGCAATCCCTTCGCCAAAAAACTTGGCTGGCGCTGGGGGTTGCTGCTCAACGTTGCGCTCGTCGGCGGGCTTGCCCTCTGGCCGCTGTCGGCCATTGTCGTTGCCACCGCCAGCGTCCTGGTCGCCGCGCGCAATTTCCAGTCCGCGTGGCTCATGCATTCGCTCGGCGAGGAGGTCTACCGCGAATGGCACGTCGAGCGGGTGCGGGAAACGCGGGTGACGCTTTATCTGCTGTGCCTGGCCGGCAACACGCTGCTGACCGCCGCCGTGGGTGGAGCGCTGATTTACTTCAGTCCCCTGCGATTGGTGCCGTTGGGCATCGGCACGGGCATGGTGGCGTATGCCGTGGCGGTGGCCTTTTACACCCTGCTGGCCAGTTGGCGGATCCACCGCGCCGCCCAAAAACTGAAAACGCAAGAGAAACGTTACCTGAACAGCCATCCGCCGCGTTTGGATCAGCAGAATCCGATGCCGCCCGAACCGGTAACGGCTTGGGCCTCTGCGGAAACTCGCCGGGAGAATAAGATCTTTTAGGCCATGTATTCACCCGCTCCCGACGAGTTTTTAAGACTGGCCGCGCAGGGCAACGTGATCCCCGTGACCCGCCGCCTGCTGGCTGACATCGAAACGCCGCTCTCCGCCTATCGGAAAATCCGCGGGGCGGGCGAGTCTTTTTTGTTCGAGTCCGTTGAGGGCGGCGAGCACTTGGGCCGCTACTCGTTCGTCGGCTGCAACCCGCGCGCCGTCATCCGCCAGACCGGCGACCGGGTGGAGGTCATTGAAAATGGGAAGGTGATTGAAACGGCGATAATCGGCCAGGGCATCACGGACGGCCTGGCACTCGTCGAACGCGTGATGCAGAAATATCGGGCGGTGCTGCTGCCCGGCCTGCCGCGCTTCACCGGCGGGGCCATCGGCTTCATCGGTTACGAGTTCATCCACGACGTTGAACCGGTCGTGCCGCGTCCGCCCCGGGACGAATTGAAGACTCCCACGATGGTGTTCCTAGTGGCCGACCAACTGCTGATTTTTGACCGGGTGGCGCAGAGCATTACCGTTCTGGTTAATGCCTTTCTTGATGGTGCCGCCAGCCCGGCCGAGGCCCATGAAGAGGCCGTGGCTGAAATCGAGCGGCTCGTTTCCCTGTTGGAGCAACCCAGCGAGCATCACCCTGTCAGCCTGCCGGGCGAAGTGCCGCCAGTCCCGTTTGCATCGAACGTGGCGGAAGAGAAGTTTTTTGCGAATGTCCGCAAGGCCAAGGAATATATCACCGCCGGGGACATCATCCAGGTGGTCGGATCCCAGCGGTTTTCCACACCCGTCCAGGCTCCGCCGATTGATGTATATCGCGCCGTGCGATCGGTCAACCCGTCGCCGTATATGTTCTTGCTGGAGCTCGACGGGTTTTCGCTCGTGGGCGCCTCGCCGGAAATCCACGTGCGTTGCGAAGACGGCCGGGTGGAGATCCGTCCCATCGCCGGTACCCGGCGGCGGGGCCAAACTGACGCGGAAGACGCCGCGTTGGAGCGGGAACTGCTGGCCGACCCCAAAGAGCGCGCCGAGCACGTGATGCTGGTAGATCTAGCCCGCAACGACATCGGTCGCGTGTGCGAGTTCGGCAGTGTGCAGGTGAACGACCTGATGATCATCGAACGCTACAGCCACGTCATGCACATCGTGTCGCAGGTCGAAGGCAAATTGTCCGCCAGCAAGACGCTTTACGATCTGATGCGGGCGACGTTTCCAGCCGGCACGGTGAGCGGGGCGCCCAAAATCCGCGCCATGCAAATTATCTCGGAACTGGAACAGACCACGCGCGGGCCGTATGCGGGGTGCGTCGGCTATTTTTCCTTCAACGGCAACCTCGACACCTGCATCACGATCCGCACGGCGCTGCTGAAGGACGGCCAGGCCTACGTGCAAGCCGGCGGCGGCTGGGTGAACGATTCCACGCCCGAAGGCGAATTCCAGGAAACCGTCAACAAAGCTAGGGCCATGCTCAAGGCCGTGGCCATGGCGGAAGGATTCGCACGTTAAACGAAGTCCGCCTTGGGCCGGATTCATTCATTTCCCTGTTTGACCTGCCGGCGCCCATCGCCTAGACTCATTTCCCTTTAGCAATATGAAAATCGTCGTTTGTGACCCGGTATCCCCCAAGGGAATCGCCTTGCTGCAGCAGCGCCCGGAATTTCAGGTGGTTGTGCTGCCCAAGCGACTGCCGGAACCGGAATTGCTGCCCGTCGTCGCCGACGCCGAGGCCCTGGTCGTCCGCTCCGAAACCAAGGTGACCCGCAAGGTCATCGAGGCAGCCCCCAAATTGCGGGTTGTGGGCCGCGCCGGTGTGGGAGTGGACAATGTGGACATTGAGGCGGCCACGCAGCACGGCACCGTGGTGATGAACACCCCGGGCGGCAACACGGTGACGACCGCCGAATTGAGCTTTGCCATGCTGCTGTCGCTCGCCCGCAAAGTGCCTCAGGCGCATGCCTCGATGGTTGCCGGCAAATGGGACCGCAAATTGTTCGCGGGTGTCGAACTGATGGGCAAGACCCTCGGCGTGCTCGGCATGGGCCGCATCGGCACCGAGGTCGCCAAGCGCGCCGTCGCCTTCGGCATGCGCGTCATCGCCTACGACCCCTACCTGACGGAGGACCGGGCCCAGGCGATCGGCGCGGAATTCGCCGCCGGTTTGGACGACGTCTATCTCGCGGCGGATTTCATCACCGTCCACATGCCGGTCACGCCGGAAACCAGGCACATGTTGAACGCCGCCGCGTTTGCCAAAATGAAACCCGGCGTGAAAATCGTGAATTGCGCCCGGGGCGAAATCATCGTCGAAAGCGACCTTATTGCCGCCCTGGCTTCCGGCAAGGTGGCGGGCGCCGCCCTGGATGTCTATGCCGTTGAACCGTTGCCCGCAGATCATCCTTACCGCCAGCAACCGAATCTGATTTTAACGCCGCACCTGGGCGCCAGCACGGAAGAGGCACAGGAGAAATGCGGCATTGAGGTTGCCGAAGTCATCGCCGGCTACCTGCTTACCGGCGAAGTCCGCAACGCGGTGAACCTGCCGTACCTGGACGCCAAGACCTACGAGCAGGTGAAGCCGTATTTGCCGCTGGGCGAGGCGTTGGGCAAATTGTTGGCTCAGCTCACGCCGGCGACGGCCGACCGCTTGTACATCACTTACGGCGGCCATGCGCAGAAACTGCCAAACACCGACCCCGTCACGCGCGCCATTCTGCGCGGTTTCCTGTCGGGCAGCAATCTTAAGGACGTCAACAACGTCAATGTCCGCTCTGCCGCCGCCAGCATCGGCATTACCGTCGAGGAAAAGCGGTCCGATGAGCCGGTCACCTTCAATGAATGGCTGCACGTGCAGGCCTTCAGCAACGGGAAGAAACTGGTTTCGGCCGGCGGAACCTTCTTCGGTTCGCCGAACAATCCGCGCATCGTGAGGCTGTTCAGCACGCCCGTCGAAATCCCCGTCAGCGGCATCCTGCTGCTGCTGAACAACAAGGACCGGCCGGGCATTGTCGGCCATCTCGGCACCCTGCTCGGCAAGCACAAGGTGAATATCGCCAACATGAGCCTCACCCGCGACACGGCGGGCGGGCTGGCTCTGAGCGTTTTGAATCTCGACAGCGTCCCGCCGCCCGCAGTGCTCGAGGAACTCCAGAAAGACTCCGACATCAGCAACGTCAAGGTGGTGCAATTATAACCGTGACCCAATTGAAAGCATAACTATGAAATCCCAAATGAAATCCGTTTTAGCCGTCGGTTGGGCCGTCGCCCTGCTCGCGGCCCCCTCCGCCCGCGCCGCCTCGGCCAGCGCCCCGGCCACCAATGCGCCGGCGCCGGCCGCCAAACCCGCCGATGCGATGACTGCCCTGTTTGGCGATCCCGTGATTGCCAAGGGCAAGGGCTTTGAAATCAAACAAAGCGAACTCGACACGGTGGTGACAGGCTTCAAGTCCAGCGCCGCCGCCTCCGGTCGGGCCATCCCGCCAGCGCAAGTCACCCAACTGGAAGGGCAGTTGCTCAACCGCCTCATCCAGATTCAACTGCTCCTGCAGAAAGCCACCCCGGCGGATAAAACCGCCGGCGCCCAAAAGGCCGATTTGCAGCTGAGCAATCTCCTGGCCAAAGCGGACTCTCCGGAATTGCTCGAACGGCAGCTCAAGGCTGCGGGAATGACCATGGCCGGACTGCGTTCGCGGATCACCCAGGAAAGCACCGCCCAGACGGTGTTGACGCGGGAACTGAATGTCAACATAACGGACGCCGATGTGAAGAAGTTTTATGATGATAACCCGGCGGATTTCGAACGGCCGGAGATGGTTCACGCCCGTCACATTTTATTGATGACGATAGACCCCGTCACCCGGACCCCATTGTCGGATGACCAGCAAAAAGCCAAACGCAAACAGGCGGACGACCTGCTCAAGCGTATCCGCGGCGGCGCGGATTTTGCCGCCTTGGCCAAACAATATTCCGAGGACTCCGTGACGAAGGAAAACGGCGGGGAATTGCCGGAATTCCCGCGCGGCCAGATGGTGCCGGAATTTGAGGCGGCGGCCTTTTCCCTGACCAACAATCAGGTCAGTGACATCGTCACCAGCACGTACGGCTACCATATCATCAAGCTGATCGATAAATCTCCCGCGAAAAAACTCACGCTGTCCGACAAAGTGCCGGGTACGGAGGTAACCATCGCGGATCGGGTGAAGGACGTGCTGACCCAGCAAAAGATCGAAAAACTGGCTCCGGCATACCTCGAAAAGCTGAAAGCGGCCGCTGACATTGAAATTGTGGACCCGGATTTGAAAGCGGTGATGGCCGCCATAAGCGCGGCCGCCGCCACCAATCTGCCGGCCGCAGCGCCGGAGAAGTGACGCCGCCACAAGGGAGTGTCCAAATCTGTGTCGCGTTGAGCTTCCGGCTCAACGGTCGAGCCCGCGGCTCGACGCGACAACAGCGAAATCAGGACACTCCCCGCTGTGAAGCCCGCTTGCCAAACATGGGTGGCCACGCCATGTTGGAGGCGTTATGAGGACAACTTTGGGAATCGTCATTCTGGCCTTGGCCAGTGGCGGAATGTTGGTTGCCTTGTTTGCGATGAGAAAGGCGGCCGATGAGCGATTTAAAAAGGACACCGACGCCATCCTCGATTTTTCCAATCAATTGGTGACCGCCCGGGCGAGTCTGGACGAAATGGGCCAGGTCAATCTCCGGCTGACCAACGATCTGGCCGCCAGCCGGCAGGAAACGCTGACTTTCAGCAACCAATTCACCGAGACCTCAAGCAGCTTGGCCGCCGCCCGGACGACGCTCCAGGAGGCCCAAGACCAGATCACCAACCTCAACCAGCGGGTCGTCGGCTTGACCACCCAGAACCAGGTTCTGGACCAGCGGGCCGCCGCGTTGTCCAGCGCCATCGCCAGCCTCAATGAACAAATTGCTGATACCCGGCAACAGCTTGCGGATTCCGAAACCAACAACTCGTTTCTGGAAAAGGAATTACAGCGGCAGACGGCGGCCCGGGCCGAATTGGAAGGTAAATTCAACAGCCTGACGGCCGTCCGCACCCAGGTAAAAAAATTGAAGGAAGCAGCGTTCGTTTCCCGCCGCCTGCAATGGATGCAAGCGGGCACCGATCCCGGCTCACAACAGCGCGGCGGACAAATGATGGTGCAGCGCACGGCCCCCGTTCCCACCCGGCCGCCCCGTTACGATTTGAGCGTCGAAGTCAGCTCCGACGGGGCCATCCGCGTTTTGCCCGGGACGAGCAACGCGCCGCCGCCAGCGGTCAATTCGCCCTCGCCTTGACAGAGCGCTTCCCGGGGTCCGCGCCGGAAACCCTCACCCACGAGCCATCATGCCGACTTACGAATACATCTGTGAAAAATGCGGGTTCGAATTTGAGACCTTCCAGTCCATCTCGGCCCCGCCGCTCAAGCGTTGCCCGCCGGGCTCCTGTCCGCGCCAGCCCTGGGGGCGCGGCCGCGTGAAACGCAAAATCAGCGCGGGGGCCGGGTTGCTCTTCAAGGGCAGCGGTTTTTACATCACCGATTACCGCAGCGAGGGATATAAACAAGCCGCCCAGAAGGATGCCGCTCCCGCCCCGTCCGCTGGCGCCGGCAGCAAATCCGCGGGCAAACCGGAAAGCAAATCCGTTAAGCCGCCCGCCAAGACTTGATCATGTTGCCCGTGTGCCGCCTGCGCCAGTTCGGGTGCGCCGCCATCTTGCTGGGTGCGGTTTGCAGCCGAGTGACGGCCCAGGTTCCGTTTTCAGCTCCCCACGCCACCCGCAGCGTCTCTGGCCAATTCATCATTACCGGCGCAGGCCGTTCCCGGCTGGCGGCCACCCCCGCCGTGGCCACCAACGCCGAGTTCGTGTGCCTGGAACCGGCGTTGCTGGCCGTTTCCGCCGAGCGCATCCGCGAAGCGTTTCACCGCACCCTGAATCCGGAATTTCGGGGACTGCCTGTCGCCCCGCCGCGCGCGAAGGTGTATCTCGTTTTACACCCGGCCCGATCCACCAACGAGACGGTCACCATCGCCTCCCGCCACGCCGCCGATGGCTGGGATTATCAGATCGAGCTACCGGACGTTTTGCCGCGCACGCGGTTTGTCCGCGCCCTCACCGGAGCGCTGCTGCTGCAAGCCGCCAATCGCGACCCTCAGGCGCGTGCGGCCGAAATTCCCGCCTGGCTTACCGATGGCCTGTCCGAAGAATTGATTGCCGTCGAGGGGGCGAAGATCATTCTGTCTTCGCCAGCCCGCATGGTGAACGGCCAGCCGGGCAGCCGCCTGCAAGCGACCGTCCAGGGACTGGATTCGCTGGCTTGGGCGCGACGGGTCTTGCAGGGCCAATCCCCGTTGACGGTTGGCCAGTTGAGTTGGCCGGTTGAGGCCCAACTGACCGGCGCGGACGGTGGCGTGTATCGCGCCAGCGCCCAGTTGTTTGTCCGATGCCTGCTGGACCTGAAGGATGGTCCGGCGCACCTGCGCGGCTTCATCGCAGCCTTGTCGGAATATTACAACTGGCAGACGGCATTCCAATCTGTGTACCGGGCTGAATTTCCCCGGCCGCTGGATGTGGAAAAGTGGTGGGCCGTGCAAGTGGTGAGCTTCGCCGCACACGATCCCGGCCCGGCCTGGACCCCGGCGGTCAGCCGGGATACGCTGGACGAAATCCTGCGCGTGGCCGTCGAGTGGCGGACAAAATCAAATGCCCTGCCGGCGCATGCGGAGATTTCGCTTCAAGCCGTTCTTCGCAACTTCGATCCGCCGGAACAGGCTGCCATTCTTCAGCCGAAGCTGCGCGACCTCGAACTGGCGCAGCTGCGGATGGCCCCGGTCTATGCCGCCTTGACCGACGGCTATCGCCGGGCTCTGGCTGATTATCTTGAGCCGGGTCAGCGCGCCCGGCCGGCGCCACCGCTCGGCAAGCACCCGCCGCCGGTTCCGCCGGCGCCAACCCTGGCCGGCACCCTCAAAAAATTGGACGCTCTGGACGCGCAACGCCGTGACGTGGAATCAAGCCTGAAAAGGTCCGGGGCATCTCCGTGATAACCAATTGCAATTGAATGGGAAAACGCTCCCGGCGGCTCACTTGACAAGGCGCCATTCCAACTTATAGTTCCGATTGAAAAAATGAAGGATGATCAATTAACGGGCGGCGGCGAGGAGCCGCCATCGGATCACCGGCTTCGTTCCTTGAAGGTATTCCGTTCCGCCGGCCGGGGCTTCTGGCGCGACGTATCCGACGCCGACTGGAATGACTGGCGCTGGCAGCTCAAGCATCGCATCACCACTCCGGAACAACTGCAGCGGCTGATGCCCACACTCACCCCGGAGGAATTTGCCGGGGCCAAACTGGCAAATCACCGACTGGCCCTGGCCATCACGCCCTACTTCTTCAATTTGATTGACCCGCTGGACGAGCACTGTCCCATCCGCCGGCAGGTTGTCCCGCGCATCGAGGAGACGCACACGGCGCCGTGGGAGATGAGTGACCCGTGCGGCGAGGACTCGCACTCGCCCGTGCCGGGTCTCGTCCACCGGTATCCCGACCGGGTGCTGTTCCTGGTTACCGACCGTTGCGCCGCTTATTGCCGGTACTGCACGCGCTCGCGGCTGGTCAGCAATGCCAGCGGTTATGATTTTCACCCGGACTTTGACCGGCAGGTTGCGTACATCGCGCAACATCCCGAGGTGCGGGACGTGCTCTTGAGCGGCGGCGATCCCCTGTTGTTGAGCGACGAAAAGCTCGCGGAGCTTTTGGGCCGGCTGCGGGGCATTCCGCACGTAGAGTTTTTGCGAATCGGCTCGCGCATCCCGACCTTCCTGCCGCAGCGCATCACGCCCGAGTTATGCGCCACGCTAAAGCGGTTCCATCCCTTCTTCCTGAGCATTCACTCGAACCATCCGCGCGAATTGACCACCGAAGTGCGTGACGCGCTCGGACGCCTCGCCGATGCCGGGATCCCGCTCGGCAACCAGTCGGTGCTGCTCAAACACGTCAACGACGATGCCGTGATCATGAAGGCGCACGTCCAGAAACTGCTCCTCTGCCGCGTGAGGCCGTACTACCTCTACCAATGCGATTTGATTTCCGGCTCGGCCCACCTGCGCGCCAGCGTCCGTCGCGGACTGGAAATCATGACGCAACTGCGCGGCCACACGACCGGTTACGCTGCGCCCCAATATGTCATTGATGCCCCCGGCGGCGGCGGCAAGGTGCCGCTCAATCCGGATTACGTCTTGAGCCACAACGCCGACCGCGTGGTGCTGCGCAATTACGAGGGCAAAATCTTTGAATATCCGGAAGCGGCGGACGGCACGCCGTTGACCCCGCCACCAAAACAAATCGAAGAGCCCGAATTGGTCTGATCCGGTTCGGACCCGTTCCCGTCGATCCGGTAGCGGGCTATTTCGCCGATTTCAAGGAGCGCGGCTGTGTCACCGACCAGCCGCAGCGCTGCGGCTGACGCTTCGCGCACAGCCGCGCCCCGCCAAAGTAGCCCACTACCGTCGATCCTCCGGGCTTGACAGCGGCGAGCAAGTCTTTTAAAAGGGGAGACGCCTGTTTGCGTCTCATTGATGACGGCGCGGTTTGCCCGTAGAGGCAGATACCGTTTCACCAGCGAAGATCAACCTGTTGGGACGGATTGTCGGTGCCAGCAACGAGAGAACGAAGCCCGGAAAATTTAAAAACATAAAACCAACCAAAACCAAGAAAGGAAAGAATATGAAAGTCAGTACCATCAGTACAGGTTTGGTCGCTGCGGCGTTGGTAATCGCGCTCAGCGGGTGCAGCAAGAGCGAAACCAAGGCGCCAGCGCCATCCGAAACCTCAAAACCCGTCACCGCGACGACGAGTGAGGCACAACCGGTCGCAAGCACTCCCGCCACCGCTCCGGCGGAGGCGCCGGCGGCCACCAATGCCCCAGCCGCCTCTCCGGCTCCGGCCCAACCGGCGGCCGCCGTGCCCGCGCCCCCCACCGCCTTGACCCTGGGGCAGACGACCACCGCCGCCACCCAGGCGGCAGACAGCGTCATGGCCCAGGCCCAGGCCTTGATTGAAAAGGCGAAAAGCCTGGTGGACGCGAAGCAGTATCAAGACGCCATGAACATCATCAATCAACTCAGCAACATGAAATTGTCTGCCGAGCAACAGAAGTTGGTGGATGATTTGAAGGCCGAAATCCAGAAGCTCATGTCGAGCCAGTCGGTTTCCAATGCCGTCAACAGCGTCGGCGGTTTGTTGGGCAAGTAAGCCGGTCTTGCTGGCTGCTCAAGCGATGGCAGATACAAACCTTTGAACCAACTCAAGCGACCAATGAAAACCGGGAAATTGTTTCGCCGCTTCATCTTGAACCTGGTGGGTTTGGCGGGTGTATTCTCGCTTCACGCTCAAAACCAGGCCAGTGCACCTGCCCCGGCCACGCCGGCGCTCACCAATGCCCCCCCGCCCAAACCGAAGGCGGTCTGGAAAGGCAGCGCCGCCGTGGGGGCGACCGTAACCGGCGGTAACAGCCAGACCACGCTCGCCACGGCTACGGCGGATGTGGACCGGAAAACGGATGCGAACGAATGGAGCGCGGGCGCGGATGCCGCCTATGGCCAGTCCAAGACCTCGGGTCAGACCGAAACGACGACGACGGCGAATTTGGTGCATGGTTTCACGCAGTACAACCTGCTGTTCACCGATCGTTTCTACGGTTATGCCCGCGTGGAAGCCCGCCACGACGATGTGGCGGCCATCCGCTACCGGGTATCGCTGGGCGGCGGTGCCGGTTACTACTTCATCAAGAACACCAACACCGACCTCAGTCTGGAAGTCGGCCCGGGATATGTCTGGCAAAAACAGGGCGCCGACACCTCGGATTTCGCCACCCTGCGCGTCGGCGAGAAATTTCATCAGGCGCTGAGTGACCGCGCCCGCCTCTGGGAATCCGCCGAGTGGCTTCCCCAGGTGGACAAGTTCGACAATTACTATGTGAACGGCGAACTGGGCATTGAAGCCGACATGTCCAAAGATAAAAAGCTTTCCTTGCGCAGTTATGTCACTGATTCGTTCAACAACGAGCCGGCGGCAGGGAAAAAACGAAACGACGTCACCTGGGTGACGGCCATTGCTTATAAATTCTAGGGAGTGCTCCCGGCTTGCCGTAGCTAGGGCCGGCTGCAATCCGCCACCTGTGAGCCGCGGCCGCCGGGTTGGCGCCCGGTAGCGGGTGGGCTTGGGTCGCGAATGCCCCCCCGGTAGCTGTGGCCGACGTTTAAATCAAAAACCGATTAAGGATACCTATGCAAACTACCGCGATCTCCTCCTATCGCTGGCGGTTCTTCCGCGCCGGCGGCTTCGACCAGGTCAAACTCGAAACTGGTGCCGACCTGATGCACCTGGATCAGCTCGACCAGAAACTGTGGGTCGCGCTGGCCTGCCCCATCACCGGCCTCGAGTTCGATCCCAAAACCGCCGCCCTGATTGACACCGACAAGGACGGACGCATTCGCGCGCCCGAGCTTATCGCCGCCGTCAAATGGGCCGGCTCGATGCTCAAGAATCCCGACACGCTGGTGCAGGCCGGCGACCCGCTGCCGCTCGCGGCCATCGGCGACCAGCAGATTCTGGCTTCGGCCAAACAGATTCTCGTCAATCTGGGGAAGAAAGACGCCGACGCCATCTCGCTGGAGGACGCGTCCGACGCCAATAAAGTTTTCGCCAACACCACCTTCAATGGCGATGGCATCATCATTCCCGAATCCGCCGCCGACGATGCCACCCGGGCCGTCGTCGCCGACATCGCCGCCTGCCTGGGCACCGTGCCCGACCGCTCGGGCAAGCCGGGCATTGACCAGGCCAAGGCCGACGCCTTCTTTGCCGAGTGCGCTGCGTTCGACGGCTGGATGAAACAGGCCGAGGCCGATGCCAAAAACATTTTGCCGGCCGGCGACGGGACCGCTGCTGCCAGCGCCGCCGTCAAGGCCATCAAGGCCAAAGTGGACGATTATTTCGGCCGCTGCCGTCTCGCCGCTTTCGACCCCCGCGCCGTTGCGATGCTCAATCGCAAAGAGGATGAATATCTCGCCATCACGGGCAAAGACCTGAGCATCAACGCCGGTGAAATCGCCGGGTTCCCGCTCGCGCCTATCGCGGCCAACAAACCACTGCCGCTCAAGGGCGCCGTCAATCCCGCCCATGCCGCGGCCGTGGCCGCGCTGTCCGCCAACGCCGTGAAACCGTTGCTCGGGGACAAAGTCGAATTGACTGAAACCGACTGGACGGCGCTGCAGGCCAAACTCGGCCCGTTCGACTGTTGGAACGCCAGCAAGACCGGCGCGATGGTGGAGAAACTCACGATCAAACGCGTCCGCGAAATCCTCGGCGGCAAGGCCAAGGACAACGTCAACGCGCTCATCGCCAAGGACAAGGCGCTCGAACCCGAAGCCACGTCCATTGCCAATGTGGAGAAACTGGTCCGCTTCGTCCGCGACCTGTACCTGCTCTGCATCAACTTTGTCAACTTCAAGGACCTGTACGATGCGGGCGACCCCGCCATTTTCCAGTGCGGCACGCTGTATCTCGACCAGCGCTCGTGCAACCTCTGCCTGCCGGTCGAAGACGCCGGCAAACACGCGGCGATGGCCGGCCTGGCCGGGGCCTACCTGGCCTACTGCGATTGTTACCGCAAAGGCACCGGCGAAAAAATGAGCATCGTCGCCGTCTTTTCGCAGGGCGACGACGACAACCTGATGGTGGGCCGCAACGGGATTTTCTACGACCGCAAAGGGAAAGATTACGACGCCACGATCACCAAAATCGTCTCCAACCCGATCAGCCTGCGGCAGGCCTTCTGGCTGCCCTACAAAAAACTGGTGCGGATGATCGAAGAGATGATCTCCAAACGCGCGGCGGCTGCCGAAGCGGCCTCCGACGCCAAAGTTGCCCAGGCAGCCGCGGCGACGGCGACCGCAGACAAGGCCAAGCCGGCCGAGCCGAAGAAGATTGACGTGGGCACGGTGGCGGCCTTGGGCGTCGCCTTTGGCGCCATCGGCACCTTTGTGGCGGCGATCGCCACGGGTGTGGTCAAAGTCGCTTCCTTTGGCCCGCTCGCGATCGTCGGTCTGATCATCGGCGTCATCCTGGTCATCTCCGGGCCTTCGCTGATTCTGGCCTACATCAAGCTGCGGAAACGTAATCTGGGGCCGATTCTCGACGCCAACGGCTGGGCCGTGAACGCCAAGGCCAAGGTCAACGTGCCCTTCGGCACGTCGCTCACCGGCATCGCCAAGCTGCCGCCCGGCTCGGAACGCGATCTCACCGATCGCTTCGCCGAGAAAAAAAGTCCGTGGCCGAAGATCATCGTCCTGGTGCTGGTGCTCTACATCGCCTACGTGATCCTCAACAACCTCGGGTTCATTTATCAATGGACCGGGGGCCGGATGGGCATCGAGAAAAAGAAACCCGTCGCCGAGGCAGTCACCCCGGCTACACCGGCTCCGGCACCGGCACCCGCTCCGGCGCCGCCGCCGACCCAATAAATCACCGTCCTTAACACGGTTACACAGCCCGGACGTCAAGTCCGGGCTTTTCTTTTGGCCGCGCCTCGCCAACGATGCCTCCCGCCATGCCGCGCGAGAGTACTAGAACCAGGATTGCCCGCCTGAAAAAAATCATCGCCGCACTTGACCGGGCGCATCCCGAAGCGCACTGCGAATTGCATCACGCCGATCCGCTTGAGTTGCTCGTCGCCACCATCCTGTCCGCGCAATGCACCGACAAGCGGGTCAATCTGGTGACGCAGGAGCTGTTCAAAAAATACCGGTCGGCGGCGGATTATGCCAACGCGCCGCCCGTCGAACTGGAGCAGGCCATCCGGACCACCGGCTTTTTCCGGAACAAGGCGAAGAACATCCAAGCCTGCTGCCGCAAACTCGTCGAACAGCATGCCGGCAAGGTACCCCAGACGATGGAGGCATTGACGCATCTGGATGGCGTCGGGCGCAAGACGGCCAACGTCGTTTTGGGCAACGCCTTTGGCATCAATGCCGGCGTGGTGGTGGATACGCACGTGGCGCGGTTATCGCAGCGGCTCGGTTTGACCCGGCAAAAAACGCCGGAGAAAATCGAGCAGGATTTGATGGCATTGGTGCCGCAGAAACAGTGGACGCTGTTCAGTCACTGGCTTATCTGGCATGGCCGGCGCCGCTGCGCCGCGCGCAACCCTGATTGTGCCAACTGCGAAATCCAGAAACTGTGCCCGCAAATCGGTGTGGGGAAAATTTAGCCACAGATGAAACACAGATGGGACATGGATTTTTGAAGACCCCTCATTCGGCCTTCGGGCACGTTCTCTCCGCCAAACACGGAGAAGGCCGGGATGAGGGGAATTCGTTTTCATCTGCGTCCATCTGTGTAAATCTGTGCCTCAATGAATTGGCTCTTGCTCAACTCCGGCTCCTGCTCTCCCGCTTTCAACATGGCGTTGGACGCGGCGCTGCTGGAAGCCGCGTCGCGTCTGGGCCGGCCGGTGCTGCGGTTCTACGGCTGGGCGGAACCGGCGGCCACATTCGGCTACTTCCAGAAGCTTGCCGAGGTCGAAAACGCCACACGGTTGCGCCCGCTCATCCGCCGGCCCACGGGCGGAGGCATCGTGCCCCATGACGCCGACTGGACGTACAGTCTGATTTTTCCTCCGAACCACGAGTGGTCTGCGCTCAAGGCCCAAGACAGTTACCGCCGTGTCCACGAATGGATTCAACGCGCCTTCGCGCGATTACAGATCGCCACCGAACTCGCCCAGACTCCGCATTCTGCACTCCGCATTCCGCACTCGGCCAAAGGCTGTTTCTTCGGCCATGAAAAAAGCGACCTGCTCTGGCGGGGCAAAAAAATCGCCGGCGCGGCCCAGCGCCGGAACCGGCTTGGGCTGTTGATTCAAGGTTCGGTGCAATCGCCGCTGCCATCTTTGGCGCGGGCCGATTGGCAGCGGGCGATGCGCGACGTGGGGCGCGTTGAGTTGGGAATTGCCTGGTCGGAATTCACGCCCGACCCGGCCTTGCGCGAACAGGCGGAAGTTTTGGCCCGGCAAAAGTACTCGCAGCGGGAGTTTATCAACCGCCGCTGAGTCAATTGGTTGGCAGCCATCTTCGCCGGGAAGAGTTTGCTGGCGATTCAGCGCCGGGCGGTCACGTCAGGAGGCCGGCAGTTTGAACTCCTGAAGCCCGGGATGCAGCGGGATGGTGCGTCCATGCCAGACGAACTTGCCGGTTAGTGTACCGGGAAGATCCACCCGCGCCTGCCAATCCTCCGCCGCCCGCGTCAGTTCCAGTCGAATCGGGCCTGCCGGATGCGGCACGGTGCCGCTGAGGTGGCTGAGCCGACCGGGGTGGGGTTCGATGCGGACGGTCTTGAAACCCGGGCTGCCCGGCTCGACGCCGCAGACCGTCGCGAGGAATTCATAAACCGGCGATGCGCTCCAGGCGTGGCAGTCACTGCGCGTCGGTTCCGGCCGTTCGGCGAAGGTGGTCAGCCCCAGGTCGAGCATATCGCGCCACGGTCCGAGTTGTTCCAGGTAATGGTCGCCCAATCCCGCGGTCTTGAGCGCCTGCAGCAGATAAAACCGAAAATAGAGCGTGCAAGGCACCAAGCTCCGGTCGGCAAGCGTCCGGGAAATCAGGTCGCGCGCCTGCTCGCCGCGGACTGCGCCCGACAACACGGCGAGGGCATTGACATGCTGGCTGAAACTGGTCTTGGCGGGGCTGTCGGCCAGCAGGCGCCGGTTTGCGTCCCAGCACCGCTTTAACGCGGCTTTCCGCAAATTATCCGCCATCCTGGCGTAGTGCTTCGCTTGCGCTGTTCGGCCATAAGCGCGGAACAGTTCCGCCGCCTGGTCGAGCGCCATCGCGTACTGGAGCGTCACGATGGCGGACCCGCCCTCCTGCGCGCCCGGCGGCACGCCCCCGGTGCTCGTGGCATTGTCCCACGGCCAGGCGTCGGGCCAGTCCACAAAGGACCAGTACGGCAAAGGCCCGAGCAAGCCGGTCTGTGCGTCAAGGCGTTCTTCAAACCAAGCGAGCACGTCCTCGATGCCGTGCAATCGCGCCGCAATGAACGCCGGATCATCACGCAGCCGCCAGTAGTCGTGCACCATCCCGATCCAGAACAGGGAGAAAGGGCTGATGATTTGCGCGCTGAGCGTCGGGTAGCGACTCTGGGTCAGCCCCTCGGGGATGCGTGAGCGATCAAAAGTCGTGATCGCGTTGTGCATGAGCCGGTTGTCGCCGGAAACATAAAGCGATATAAGCGCCTGGATCCGGGTGTCGCCGACGTACTGGAGACGCTCGTAATACGGACAGTCCATGTAAGTTTCGAAAGCGCACAGTCGGGCCGTCCGCCAGCCGACCTCCCAGATGCGGGTCAGCGATGGGTCGTCGGAGCTGAACGCGCCGCGTTCAACGAACGGATATCCGGTCGCCCGGCTGCGAAGATCCTCGACCGTCAGCGGCTCCGCGCCGGTTTCAACCCGGAGTTCAACGTACCGGAAACACCGGAAATCGAGCGTGGTAAATATCCGCTGCCCGCCGCCGTCAGGCCGGAAATGATCTTCGACGCCGATGAGGTGTCGCCCGTTAATCTCGTTGCGATTGCCCTTGCGGCCCTCGGAGTCCACCAGCGCCTCGGCGTAAGCGAGCGTCACCGTTGCGTCCTGCCCGCCGCTGACGACGAGTTCGGGAAACGCGTCCGTCTCGTAACCCTGGTCAAGCAGCATCAGGGCATTCGTATGCGGTGGCACGCTCCACGGCGCATGGCCGGAAAGAAATTCCCCGGCCGGTTTCGGCCCGGCGCCGCCGCGCACGGCAGCAAAGCGCTGGGGTGCTTCCGCCATGAACGGAATGGTGCGGGGGCTCAACCACCGGACGATGCCCGTGCCGAATCCGACCGGCATGCCCGGGTCCAACTCGCGCGGTTGCGGCCAGGCGGAGTCGTCGAACGTCGCCTGTTCCCAGCCCCAGGGATGCTGCGCGGCGTCAATCTGATCGCCGGGTCCGACGACGATGAACGTGCGCAGCCGGGCGTAGTCGGGTATGACGGGCGAATACCCGGCATCCCTTAAAACGCGCCAGCCGTCGCCGGTATTCACGCTCTGTTCGAGCGGTCCATCGCCCTGCACAATCAAACCCGTCCGCACGCTCATGAGCGCATAAGGCCGCTCATGGCCGTAGTTCCAGACCTGCACCGCCAGCACGTTGTCCCCGGCGCGCAAATACGGCGCGAGATCAATCGAATCGAAATGCCAGCACATCGGCTCGCCCCGCTGCGGGCCGAAGCAGACCGGGTTGCCGTTGACGAAAAGCCGGTAGCGATTGTCAGCCGAGATATGCACGATGAACTTCGGCGGCGCCGTCGGGAGCTGAAAATGCTTGCGGAACAGGAAGACGCCATATTCGAAAAGGGAGGCGTCGGCGGGCGCGATCCAGTGCGCCGGCCAGCGGGAATGCAACAGCAAAGGATTGGGAGCAACCGGATCGGGCGCATCCTTGGGCTGCGCTCCGGAAACGGCGATGGAAAAGAAAAGTGCCAACAACAGCACCGGGGTCCAGGCTGCGGCCAGGCAAAGCCTTTTCCCCAGCCGCCACACAATCAGCACTGCGCGAGTGAGTAAACATTGGTCTATGGCCGCGGCGGGCATGGCCGAGATGTTGGCAAGGAGGCAGGCGGGATGTCAAACGACACCTTTGGCCCGATGCCACCGCGCAAGAAAGGCACGCATTCCGGGCCGCAACCCTACGCCAATACGCCCAGCCGCGATACAATCGGGAGCGATAGGCCACTTCCGATTATTAAATGTGGTGGAGATCCAACTCCAGCAGTTCTCTAATTGCTTTCAGACTGTGTGCAATAAGGATCGAGTTGAAGTCGACTCAAGTATTTCTGCGTTTCCGAGTCGCAATGCGCAAAAACCGGCGGGCAGATCTGTAAATTCAAATACTGTGCGCCCTTTGGCAATAAGCCCGAAAAGGTCATTTCTGCTTCGTTAAACTCAACATTGCTCGGGATGAGAAAAGCATTCTGGGAAACCCGCCAAGCCGAAGGAACTTCTTTTGCAATCCTCTCCGCAATGGAATCGTAGATGTGGCAATCCTTTTGCAGTTCCGCCACGCGGAATAATAGCAAGTGAGGATGAGTGTTGCGGTTGTTTGTTGTCATATTCTAAATTCTTGTTCGCGCTATTGTCTTGCCCGATAAGGGAACATCGTGTGGCGGTCTTTATGATGCAACATTGATTTCGGGGTGACAGAATTCGGCCAAAACATCCTGGATTTTAAAGGTCCAACGTGTCAGTTTTCGACCTTCAAATAGCATCAGACGATGAAAATACATTGTTCTCGTTGGATGATAATGTGGCTCCTAGCCTTAACCGTCGTTAATCTATACGCACAATCCCTAACCGGCACCAATGCATTGGATAGCCTTAAAGCTGCAGCGCAAGCAGGCGACCCCTTGGCACAATTACAGCTGGGCAGTGCGTATGAGATGGCGGACGGTGTGAGCAAAGACTATGTGCAAGCATATAAATGGTATTATCTAGCCGCTGCACAGCCCGACGACACAAATGTCATCACGCTCCCTGACGGTAGCAAAGGGCCCCCACCACCCAGTCAATCTTCGGTCGCCAGACTCAGTTTGAACATCCTCAAATCAAAAATGAAGCCGGAACAGATACAGGAAGCGGAGAGGCTATTAAACAAAGAAGCGCCCAATGCGAAAGCGAAGGTTGATATCGATTTGGTCAGCGATGATCGAAAGGAATTTGAACACGACAAGGAACTTGCCCTCAAGGGAGATGCCTTTTTTCAAGCCGCATTGGCATTCGACTACGAACGGGGTAAAGGAGTTGCAAAGGATCCTGAGGAGGCGGTGAAATGGTATCGGAGGGCTGCAGAACAAGGGAATGCATCGGCTCAAGATTCCCTCGGTACCCGCTACGAACAGGGAAATGGGGTGAGTCAGGATGCCGAAGAAGCCGCGAAATGGTATCTCCGCGCCGCTATGCAAGGTGATCGTTCGGCAATGTGGTCTCTAGGCAAATGTTTTGAACAGGGGAATGGAGCGCCACAGGATTATGTACAAGCTTACAAGTGGTTTAACATCGCTGCTATGGATCCAACGCTAGGTCCAATTATTAAGAGCGATCGAGATTCTCTCGCGGAGAAAATGCTGCCTGAGCAAATTGCTGAAGCACAGCGGCTTTCATCAGCGTTTATTCCGCGAAAAGAAACGCCTAGTCTAGGTCCGAATTCAGGTTTACCTGCTACTGCTAGTCTTCCTACAGCTAGCGGAACGGGTTTTCTGATCACGGACGACGGCTATTTGATTTCCAATTATCACGTGGTTAAAGATGCGGCGAAGGTGCGATTACTGACAAGCGCGGGTACGATGGATGCCAAGGTGGTGCGGGTGGATGCAGCCAACGATTTGGCATTATTGAAAGCAGATGGGAAATTTTCTCCATTGCCGGTTGCGCCAAGCCGTTCGGTGAACTTGGGTACCACGGTGGCGACGGTCGGTTTTCCCAACATCGGCCTGCAAGGGTTCTCGCCCAAACTGGCGAAAGGAGAAATTGCTTCATTGTCGGGCGCGGCGGATGACGCGCGGTATTTCCAGATCAGCGTGCCGGTGCAGCCAGGCAATTCGGGCGGCGCGCTGGTGGATGAACGCGGCAACGTGGTCGGCATCGTCTCAGCCAAGCTGGATGCGGCCACGGCGCTGGCGTCGTCCGGCGCGTTGCCGGAGAACGTGAATTACGCGGTCAAGAGCAGTTTTCTCCTTAGTTTCCTGGAATCCGTTCCGGAAGTTTCCGCCAAACTCAAACCGCCCAACACGAAGGACGAAAAATTTGAGGATGTGGTGAAATCGGCGCAGGCGGCGGCGGTGCTGGTGCTGGTTTATTAGTAGCAGCGGACGTGAGTCCGCTCATTATTCCTGTGTGAAATCAGAGCGAACTAACGTTCGCTGCTACGGGTGACACGAAACCGATATGTTCGAGCCGGAGGCTCGACACTATAACGCGCCGTGCCATTAGCTCGGCAAAGGTTTTCACAACGGGAATTTATACCCCGGCACTGACAGTTTACATCTTTACGGGAATTGGGATTATACTGCCCCGGTTACCGTGAAACGGGTTGCTCCAGGTTTTGCAGCCTTTCTGATTTCCGCTCCGCTGGCGGGCGCGGCATTGTTGCTGAGCGATTCGTTCAATTATCCCGACGGGCCGCTGGTAACCGTGAGCTCCAATGTCTGGGTGCATCACAGCCCGTCCGGCTCCAACACCGGCGAAGTGATGGTGGCCTCCGGCCAGGTGCTGCTGAGCGAGGCCAACTTCGAGGATGTCCATGCGCTCTTCACGGCTTCAGCCAGTGAGACGAATGCGGTTTATGCCAGTTTCACGGTCAGATTCACCGCGCTGCCCGGCGGCGGTGGCGCATACTTCGCGCATTTCAAAAATGCCGCCTCGGCTTATCGAGCCCGCATCTGGGCGCTGACCGGCGGCGCCGCGCTGGACCGGTTCCGGCTGGGCATTTCCTCGACCAGCGGCTCGGCCATCAGCGCCACGAACCCGACAGATTTGCGCCTCAACACGGATTACCTCGTCGTGACCCGGTTGGTGGCCAGCAACTCCGTCAGCACACTTTGGATCAATCCCCAATCGGAGAATGACCCCGCCGTTTCGTCGAGCGAAAGCAGCTCGACTTTCACCGCCGCCGGGTACGCCTTTCGCGAAGCGGATGGTGAAGGCGCATTAAACCTGGACAACTTGCGGGTAGGCACGGCGTTCGCCGACGTGGTCACCGGCGGAGCGCAGCCGCCGGCCATTATCTCGCAGTCGCCAAATCAGACCGTCACCAACGGCGCGGGTGTGACCTTCGGCGTGACCGCCACCGGTACGCCGCCGCTTGGATTTCAATGGCGGTTCACCCCTGCGTCCGGCGCCACCGCCCAAGGCACCAATCTGCCGGGCGCGACCGGTTCGAACCTGACGCTAACCGCTGCGATGTTTGCCCAGGCCGGTTATTATGCTGTCCTGGTCACCAACGCTGCCGGATCGGCTCTCAGTGATCCGGTGGTGTTGAATGTTTGGGCTGGCCTGGCCCCGGCGTTTTCTTATCTCACTTACAATGTGCACGGCAACGGCCTGACCAATTGGAGCACCAATATGTGGCATGTGCAGGCCATCGGCCGCCAGATGCGTTATCTCGACCCGGATATCATCACTTTCAATGAAATCCCGGTTACCAACAATTGCACCGCGCAGATGGCGGACTTTGTCGCGGTTTTCCGCCCCGGCTATTTTCTCGCCACCAATTCCACGGATGACGGTTACATCCGCAGCGTCATTCTCAGCCGTTATCCCATCACAGCGTCCCGGAGTTGGCTGCATGGCGATTATCTTGGGCCTTTTGGCTACACCAATGCCGATCCGGCCCCCTATTTCACCCGGGATGTATTCGAGGCGGAAATTGCCGTGCCGGGTTTTTCCCGGCCGGTGCACATGT
>Ga0335071_10000146_pt1 | contig 83806 bp, 83 predicted proteins | sample Lox_Sample_15_FD_206724 | JGI IMG/M metagenome (GOLD analysis project Ga0335071, IMG submission 206724) | Soil microbial communities from Loxahatchee National Wildlife Refuge, Florida, United States - Lox_Sample_1.5 | ecosystem: Environmental > Terrestrial > Soil > Wetlands | place: USA... | reverse complement strand
CAGAAAGCATGGCCTACGCCGAAAATGGCCAGCAGTCCGGCCATCGCGCGACCACCGGCGTGGTCAGATCCAGCGCCTCAGTCAGGGAAACGAAACCAACGTCGGGGTATTGGAGTTCTCGGAGCGTCGCCAGCAGGTCCGTGACTGACCGGCCCCAACGATTCAAGCGCCAGACCCGGACCACGTCGATCTCCCGACGGCGGGCGGCTTCGAGCGGTTTCTCGTGGGCCTCTCGCCGCGCGGCTCCGGAATTCACCTCGCGGACTTGTAGGGCGATCATCCAGCCGCGCCCTGCGGCATACTCCCGCATGGCCCGATTCTGCATCGCCAGCGTCTGCTGATCGTTCGTAGAGACGCGAGCGTACAGGCCGGCCCGAGACATTTTCGCCTGCCTGCGTGCCTCGCCAAAAACGTGGTCGGATTTTGTCCTTCGATACGCGGCGGCGGGGAGAGTTTTGTGCGATATTGATAGATGTAACTAACACTTATAATAAAAAGACTCCTAGGATAGCATCAAGCGGCGGGAGGAATCGGACAACCTCCCGGCCCGCGGAGGATCAACGATGCGACGCGCCGTCTACCAATGGCAGAAGCAGAAGCGTCTCGCTGCCTTGCTGATGTCCCGAAGGTGGGCGGCACAACCGAAGCAAACCGGAAAGGAGACTCACCCATTGCTCAATGAACTCAGGATGACCCCGATAGGCGTTATTGAAACGCCGTTTCACGAGCCGGCAGGGACGCCGGTCCAACCTTCACGGGCGAACGGAGCGCGAGGGAAGGTTCGTCTTGACCCGCGCTTTTGGCCGGGTGTGCAGGTCCTGGAGGGATTCGAGCGCGTCTGGCTGATTTACTGGCTCCACCAACAGCCAGGCTTCTCCCTCGTGGTGAATCCATTTCTCGGCCAGAAACCGCGTGGGGTGTTCGCGACCCGGGCACCGGCCCGCCCGGCTCCTATCGGAATCTCGGCGGTTCGCCTGATCGGGTTTGAGGATGGTGTTCTGGAAGTGGCCGATGTTGACATGATCGATGGTACGCCGTTGCTGGACATCAAACCCTACGTCCCGGAGTTTGATTCCTACCCGGCTAGCAAGGCGGGTTGGTTCGATCAGTCCGACTCGCAATCCCGGCTGGCGGATGGCCGCTTCGGTGTCTCGGCGCCTACCCGTTCGTAGGGGCATCAAGAGTATCGACGGCCGTCCGTTTCGTCTCCGATCGCTGCGGGAGTGACCTCGTATCGTCACTAGCATTGAGTCGCATTCATGAAATGGTCACGCTGCCCAGGCTCAGTGTACTTCACATCTATTTTCACCTGCGCTATTCTCTGGTTTAGGACTTGTGCCGACGCGCAAGCACCGGTAGGATTCAGAGTGCCACGACGGTTCTGTCAACGGCACGGCAAAAGCCAGCCTTGCACCTGTGCGATGGGCAACCTTTACCGCTTCGTGGAGCCGGTCGTGCTGCTGCTGCTCAAAAAGAAGGGAAGGCCCTACGGTTACGATCTGGCCGCTGATCTGGACGAGTACGCCCTCACGGACGCCGAAATCGAGAGAGGCGCCCTATACCGCACGCTTCGACAACTGGAGTTGAACGGGAATCTCAAGTCCGAGTGGGAAACCGACAAGGCGGGTCCGGCACGCCGGGTCTACAGGCTCACGGCGAAAGGCGAGCGGCACCTGGAAGAATGGGCCACCGTCCTGCAACACGTTTCGAAATCGATGACGCGGTTCGCCAAGGAGACAAGAGGGACCCTGCAACAAAGTAGTGCGATGAAGTCCGGGTCCTAAGGGCAGGCCATGCGACGCTCGAGCTAGAGGCAAGTGGCTGCGGAACGGAGGCGATCCTCGGTGAATGGCGGTGAAGCAGGTCCCAGGCGGGTTACCAAGAGAGCCGCGGTTCTCGGCTTCGCAATCGCTGGACTCGTTGCCTTTTCGGCGCCTTTGGCGGCAGCCGAAACGCCACCTGAACAAAAGGCCAGGGTTCAGCGGCTGGAGAATGCGGTTCTGGCTCTCTGCTGCTATGCCGAACCGGTCTCGCGGCACCAGAGTGGAGTCGCGCTCAAGATGCGGATTGACATCGCGAAATGGGTCGCGGAAGGCAGGACCGATCAGGAAATCCTGGGAACCTATGTAGAGGAGTACGGCAGCAAGGTGTTGGTAGACCCGCTGACGATACCTGGCTGGTGGACCCCCTGGGTTCCCTGGCTCGTCGTCATCCTGTGTGTAGTCTCCGGATTCTGGTTTTTGCGGCGTTGGCGCACCAGGCCGCTTCCGGCTGCGTCGCCGTCGCCGGGTTCCGACACCGCAGACCTGCCGGTTCTTGACGACGAGGAATGATCGTGCCGCTCAAGTGGCAGCAATCTCGCCGCTGCCGGTTAGTGTGAAATTCCTGGCCGGCCTTCACTTGCCGGCGGAGCCGGGAACCGCAATCAAAATGGACTCCACGATTTCGACCGCGTCGCGAACCAGCTTGGTGCAGCGCGAACGGTGCACTCCCTGCCGGTGCACGGCCAGGCCCTCCGGGGTGCTGATGTCGCAACCCAGCAACTCGGAGCACAGTGTGGAACCGTTGCGCTCTTCAAACGTCCGCATGAATTGCCGGCACACTTCGCAGGTCTTCTCTTTTTCGGAGCGGTTCGCCTCCGGATCGATTCCGTTTTGGGCGAGGCCCAGTGCCATGATTCCGCCGGTTACGCAACCACAGATTCCCGCGGTGCGCGCGACTCCGCCGCCGAACCCGGCGGAGACTCTCAACGACACATCCGGACCGATGTTCCATCGCTCGGCCAGCGCTGAGAAAACCGATTGGGAACAGGAATATCCGTTCTGGAAGCGCGCTTCTGCAACGTCTGTCGAGTTCATGTATGCTGCCTCTTACTCGAGCCCAACCATACACCTTCATAGACGCCAGGCACCCGCCCGAAGGCATGGCCCTGAAACGCGTGGCGGTCAGTGCACAGCCGTCGGGTTCAGGAGCTCATTGATCTTGGCCAGAAGCTGCTCACGGTCCGGGGGTTTGTCGAAATATCCCGCCGGAGGATGAACCTGCCGGCGGGTCTCGATAAACCGCTTGAAATCGTGCGTCACGCCCGTGATCATGATGACCGGGATGGCAGCCGTCGCCGGGTCCGACTGAAGGTCCCGGAACATGCGCACGCCGCTCTCCTCGGGCATCGAAATATCCAGCGTGATCAGGTCGGGGTGCCGTGATTTGGCCTTCTCGAAACCTTCCTGACCGTCGGCCGCCGAGATCACGTCAAAGCCATGATCGATAAACAAGGCGCTGAGGTACGCCACCTCGTCGGGCTCATCTTCTACAACCAGGATCGTCTTCCGTTGGTTCACGTAATCCTCCTATTTCTTTCGCAACGCGTCCAGCGCACGTTGCAGCGCATCGCGCCCGGCGCCCGAGAGCGCTTGGTCCAGCGACTGCCGCAGGTCGTCCGATTCGTCGCTTCCGGGTACCGCGGGGCCCTCGATGCCCAGCAGTTTGCACACCGCTGCCACATAAGAGTCCGGGTGGACCGGCTTCTCCAGATAGACGCCGGGACCGGACATGGTCAGCTCTTCGAAATCAGTCCGGCCCATTTCGTCGCGCGCGTGGCCGGTCACGATCAGGACCGGGATCTTCGAAAGCGAGCGGTCCTTCCGCAACTCCCGACACAGTTTCGCGCCCGAGTGTCTGGGCATGACCAGATCCAGGGAGATCAGGTCCGGCGGATTGCTGCGAATGCTGTCCAACGCCTCCAAACCGTCGCACGCGGTTCGGACCAGGAACCCGGCGTCCTCCAGGGCGCTCCGCAGGTAACTCCGGACATCGGGCTCATCATCAACCACCAGTACGTATTTTCGGCTATCCCCGGTCATGGCTCCTCCGGAGTGATTCTGGTTTGTACGGCAGCCGCGGCGATTGACTCGAGGCGGTGCCGTGGCAGGCGGATCCGAAACACCGAGCCGCGATCGACCGCGGAGTCCATTTCCATCCGGCCGCCGTGTTCCTGGACGATCTTCCTGGTGGTCAAGAGCCCCAGCCCGGTGCCCTTGCCGCCTTTGGTTGTGAAGAACGTCGTGAAGACTCTGGCCTTGACCTCCTGATCCATGCCGCACCCGTTGTCGGCCACCTCGAATATCAGCTCGTTGCCTGCTTCGCGGGTGCGAACCACTACCCTTCCGCCGCCCAGCTCGCGCAGCATCGCAGCATCGATACCGTTGGAAACCAGATTGGTAAGACAGGTTTCGATGCCATCGGAGTCCAGGGGCGCTTCGCGGATGTCCGGAGCGGCTTCCAACACCAGTTCCACGCCTTGGCGGCCGGCCGCGTCGCGGTACAGGTCGACCACCGCGCCAGCAATGGCATTCGGATCGGTTGGGCGTAGCTCAGGCAGGCGGCCCTTGGCAAAGCTCAGAAAGCCCTTCACCATCGCCGTGGTTTTCTCGAAATTGCGTTGCAGGATTTGCCAGCCTTCGGCAATGCGGGCGGCGTCACCGCGCCGAAGTCCGCCGTCGACGATGTACATTCCGCCTTCCAGGCCCATCAGCAGGTTCTTGATAGTGTGTGCCAGTCCGGCCACCGTCTGGCCCACTGCTCCCAGACGTTCGGCCTCCAGCTTCTCCTGTTCAAGCTGCTTGATCTCGCGCAGATCCTGCAGGAAGGCGGCGCGTCCCAGCTTTTTGCCCCGGCTCTTCAGGTTCACCGCCGAGAAGCGGGCCGGAACCTCTTCGCCGCCCGCCGCGCGCACCGTGGCTTCCGGCAAATCGAGCGACCAGCCGTTATCGGCATCGCCCCCAAAGAACGCGGGCGGCAGCATCTCCCGTAGCCGCGCAGCCGAAGGCGGCTGTTTGGCGCGCCAGTTGAGCAAGTCGTGCGCGGCGCGGTTCATGATGCGGGCGTTGCCCTGCCTGTCGACGGCCAGAATCCCGGTAGCCGAGTTGCGCACCAGGCTTTCGTAGAGGTCCTCCGCACGTCTCAATTGCTCTTCGAGGCGGCGGACCTCGCTGATGTCGGTGGCCATCTCGATCACGTGGGCCACGCCGCTGCCGCCGCGTCCCAGAGGCGAGCTGGTCACCACGTAATGCGCGGGGGAACCGTCCTGGTGGACACCGACCTGGTTGGAGACGTGCTCGCCACCGTCCTCGAAGGTCAACGCCGCGGGACACTGGGAACATGGCTTGGTGCGACGTTTGCAGAGCTCGTAACAGTGCTTGCCCTCCGTATCGCCGAAGGTGCGCCTGAATTTTTCGTTGGCGCGCACCACCCGATATTCGCGATCGACCACCAGGACGTAGCAGGGGACGCGTTCAAAAAACAGATCGTATTCCCGCCGCCAGCGCAGGGTTTCGGTCAAGTCCGAGGTCATCTCGATGAGGTATTGGACGGTGCCTTCGGCATCCTGGAGAGGGGCGAGATGCAGCACGTAATGGCAGGTGCGCCCGTGCCGGTCGATGCCGGTTTCATCGGACACGCGGACGCGCCCGTCCGCGAAGGTCGCCTCCGCCTGACAGCGGGCGCAGCGCTGGTCTGAATTCTTGTATGCTTCGTAGCAGCGGCGGCCGCGCCACTCACCGAAGTAGTCCTCGAAATTCCGATTGGCGGCCACTACCCGGAACTCGCGGTCGATCACTGCCACGTTGAACGGCACCAGTTCAAACAACTGGCGCGCCAGCAGGTTGTGCAACTCGGATTGTGCCGTCTCGCTCATCTGGACATTGCCGGCAGCAAGATACCGCCGCCCTCCGCCGGCGCGGCCAGATCGCCCGCATCGGTAATGCCGCGCCTCTCCTTGTGGCAGGTTCCGCAGCGCGCGAAATCCGGCTTGCCTTCCGCGGCTGCCATCTGCTGGTGGCAGCCAATGCAGAGTTCGTGCATGGCTTGCACGTAGCCTGCCGCGCGATACTGCTTCACCTGGATCGTGGCGCCCGCCGGAATAAGGTCCTTGTGGCATCCGCTGCACGGCTTCGCTCCGGCGGCAGACCGTGACTGGCCCTGAGGGTGGCATTGTCCGCAAGCCAGGCGGGCTCCGGCGGGTGAGGCATGCCAGTCGTGGCGGAAGGCGTCCACCGGCAGGTACATCTCGCGGTGACACTCGTAACAGCCGGAGTTGCGGTCGCGTGGCAGGTTCATGTGGTGGCACTTCACGCACGAGGCGTCGCCACCCAACCGCTTTTGAATCCGCTCGTGAGGAAACTCAACCCCAAAGCCGTCCAGGTTGCCGTCGATCCACAGTGTCTTTTCGCCGCGCGCCCGGTGGACCGGTTGCAGATCCACGCCGCGGCTCGCAGCAGGCTGCGGCGCCAACAAGGCAAAGCCGGCGGACGCCGCGAAGATGAAGCCGAGGGAATAAACGGTGCGGCCGGCAACGCCGGGTACGCCCAGCCAGGTCGTGCCCACTTTATCGAACTCGGGCAGCCGATGCGGGTCGGCGCCCGGATCAGCGGGGCGCTGCTCCCACACGTGGAATCGCTCCACCAGGAACAGGAAAGCCAGCGTGGCCGCGGAAACCACTCCGGCGCTGATTACAACCTCGGTCCATGCGGGGAGATAGAGCCGGCTCCCGTTGGCCCGGTGCGCCAGCCCTCCCACATCGATGCGGTTGAGGACGACGCCGAACACGCCCAGGCTCGCCGCCGCCCATTGACCACCCCGCGTCTGCCGCACGCGCGGCGTGGAGAACAGGAGTGCCGGCACAATTGCCATGGCGCCGACCTCGAGCCAGAACAGTACCGTGCGCCAGTCCGCGGCGGCGAGTGCGCGGACCTGGCCGCGAGCCGCCAGGTCACCGAATCGGATGGCCGCGTAGAGCAGCAAGACCCAACGCACACCGCTCAAAGAGGCGAGCGCCGCGGTCTCGGGTTTGCGGCGGTACAGCCAGGCCGTGGTGTGGCTTTCGAAGGTGACCATCATCATGCCGAGCCCGATCGCCGAAACCAGAAACAGCAACGGAAGGATCGGTGAATACCAGAGCGGATGCAGCCGGTAGGGCATGATCAGAAACAGCGACCCCAGCGAGGACTGGTGGAGCGTGGAGAGACCGATGCCCAGGATGACCAGCGGCAGACGGGCCTTGATGAGGACCCTGCGCACCTTGGCCAGGCCGCTGAACTCCTCGGCCGGCACCGGGAAAAACTCCAGCGTGAGGACCGTCAGGTACAGCATCACGCACCAGCCGACTTCGAAGAGCGGCGAATGCGGATTCCAGAAGACGATCATGTGCCAGATGTTCCAGGGCAGGCCCAGATCGAACAGGAGTCCCACGGCCACCGCGACGTATCCCAGAAAGGCGGTCAGCACCGCCGGGCGCACCACCTCGTGCAGGCGTTCGAGCTTGAAGATGTGCACTGCGGCGGTCATGATGAAGCCGCCCGCAGCCAGGGCTACGCCGCCCATCACGTCGAATCCGATCCAGATGCCCCAAGGGGTCGTGTCCGAGAGGTTGGTGGTCGCGCCCAGCCCGTGGACGAATCGTGCCGCGGCCACTGCAGCCGCCAGGCCCGCAACCGCCCAGAGGATGAACTTCAGCTTGTGTACCCTATTCATCGGGCTCCTCCGCCTGCCGTGTCATGCGGCGGTGGATGATCCAGTTCAAGCCCGCCATCGCCGCCACCACGCTCGTGAAGGCGAACGGGACCGCGTGCATCGCCAGCGCGGTGGTTTCCGGAAGGGGCGCACTGCCGGCCGGATGCTGCGGCGCAAGGAAGGAGAGGTCCACATTAGAGATGGCTAGTACCGAGGTGCCCCCAAGATCGCGTTCGCCCCACACCTTGTTGACGTACACGCCGGGGGCCGCCGCAATCCTGCGATGGGCTTCCGCGAGGAGTTCGCCGCGGTCGCCGAAGACGGTGGCTTTGGTGGGACAGGCTTCGGTGCAGGAGGGCTGGCCGCCGGCGCGAACGCGGCCGTAGCAGAGAATGCACTTGCGGACGTAAGGGACGGGCTGGTCCCAGTCGTAGCGGGGGATTCCGTAGGGACAGGCCATCATACAGTAGCGGCAGCCCATGCACCGGGCGTTGTCGTAGACCACGGCACCGATTTCGGTGCGGGAAAGCGCTCCCACGGGGCACGCCGACACGCAGGCCGGCTCCAGGCAATGGCGGCACTGCTGGCGCGCGTAGGTGTGGTGCGGGCCTTCTACCACGGAGGTCCAATTGCGCGCTGAGAGGCCGTCTTCACGGTCCCACCGCCTCGGCGCATCCGGCGCCAGATGGTTCACCCGCCTGCACGCGATCGCGCACTCATTGCAGCCAATGCATTTGGTAGTGTCGGTAAGGATGGCTGCGTTCATCGCGCGCAGACCTCCTTTCTTTCCTTACTGCACGACGGCGGCAGCGGTCCATTCCGCGCCTCGGCCACCCAATTGGGGAGGTCGGCGTAACCGAGCGTGGCAGCCACCCGATCGCCGGCGCCGGGAACGAACTTCCACGCCACGGCGGTCACCGCCTGCGAGAGCGGCGCCAGGACGCAGTGCGCAATCTTCGTGAACGGAATCAGCAACATGATCAGATCGGCCGAATAAACGTGGATCAACATGATTCCCAAGTAGCCCCCGGGACCCAGAGAGGCGTGGCTGCACAGGTACCCCGTCACGAACGGAACCACGAGCAAGGCTGGCCAGGCGTAATCCTGGAAGCGGCTGAGCGCCCGTGACCCGCGATGAAACATGCGGCCGAAAAACAAGCCCAGTGCGGCGGCGATGGCGATCAGGGTCAGGGAATCGGCCCATCGCTGCGGTATGCCGGGCCAGGCGAAGCCGGCGGCACGCCGCCACAGCAGCACGTGCGCCGCCAGAAACAGCGGAACCGTCAGCAATCCCACGTGAAAAAGAAGGGATGTCACGCTGTATACCGGCCGCGCCTTCCACAGCCGCCCGGCTGGCACAAGCCAGCCCAGCGTCTGGCGCGCGACTGCCTTCCACGGGACAATCTTGTCGGAATTCCGCCGGTAGCTCTCAACGATCCCGACGATGGTCAGGACAACGACCCGCAACAGGCCGAGAACCATCAGGCAAAACGCCAGCCGGAACAGCGGCCCGCGTCCAAACTCGATCCAGGTTTCCACTTGCTCCGTCTCCAGTCTTCACTCGAAAACAATTGCCTTGTACAACAGGTCGTGCAGGCCGACAATCTGGCAGTCGATGTGATACTCCTCCACGAGCTCCTTGAGCTGCTTCTTGCAATTGGCGCACGGCGCAATGCAGTACCTGGCCCCGGTGGCCCGAATCTGGTCCGCTTTGGCCCTGCCTCCCACCAGCATCCGGTACGGCCGCAGCTCATCCATGGAAACCGTGCCGCCTCCTCCGCCGCAGCAGATGTTTTCGCGGCGGTTGGGGGTCATTTCGACATAGCTTGAGCAGAAAGCCTTCAGCAGCTCGCGCGGCTGTTCGACAATCCAGCCCGAGCGGACTAGGTTGCAGGGATCGTGGTAGGTAACCGTCTCGGTGATGGCGTTCGGGTTCAGCTTGAGGCGGCCTTCCTTCCAAGCCCGGTGCGTGTATTCGATGATGTTCAGGACCGGGAGGGCCTCCTTGCCACCGCAGTAGGTCGGGTAAAAGAACTTCGCGGTTCGCGAGGCGTGCCCGCATTCGCCGATCAGGATCCTGCCGGCTTTGAGGCGCTCTGCTTCGGCCTTGATCTTGTGCAGAACCTTTTCCAGAATCTGGTCGTTGTAGAACAGGCCGTAGTTGATGCCGTCGAAATAGCCGGTGCCAATAGTCCAGGTGTCTCCGGTGGCGCGGAAGACCGCCGCGTTGCCCATGAGGGTGTCGGCTTCCATCAGGAAGTCCGATACCGCCGGGAAGAAGATGTACTCGGCCCCTTCCTGGTCGATGGGAAACGGGATGTCGATGCCCTTTTCTTCCTGCATCTCTTCACCGAGAAACTCCAGCCCGTCTCGCAGCGCGGCGACCGGCACTGCGGATGTGTTGCCCGAAGCGCCGGTTAGCTGCTCGCGCACGCTGACCGCGAGCGCCCGCGGCACGATCCCGATTTCCGAAAGAACGTAGCGGCCCAAATGGGTAATGAGGGCGTGATCGATCCCCATCGGGCACTCGAAATGGCAGCGCCGGCAGGCGGTACAGTTGTAGAACGAGTCCGCCATTTCCTGCACGCGTTCGTCGGTTAAGCCGGGGTCGCCGAGGAGCCTCCCGCGCAGCACGCCCGATACCGTGAAGTGTCTCCGGTACACCGACAGCAGGAGTTCCGAGCGGTAGCACGGAATGTCCTTATCGTCGCCGGTCGCCAGGTACACCTGGCACTGAATGGAACAGCGGGAACACTTTGCGCTCACGCGCATGTAGTGATCGAGCGCGAGTCTGTAGTTCGCATGTTTCAGGATCGCCGCAAACGCTTCGAGGAAACGGCGGGGGCGGTCGTTTGTTTCAAAATCCTCGACGTGGTAGCGCACGGGGAGGCGCTGTCTCCGAATCGCCTCCGGTTTCCGCGTGGCGGCGAATGCACGTCTTCGTTCTTCTTCGGTCAGCGATTGCATCAAGGCCTCTCCCTGGAGTTGGGAACTTCGAATTCGGAGGCCTCCCGCAGGCCGGCATGAGTGCGCTCCCCGTGGGTGGCGATGCCACCGTGCTTGGCCCCCTTTTCAAAGATCCGCCTGATAGATGCTATTTACATCTAGGATTACATGAAGGCCATTCCGAGACAAGAGGCTTTAAGAGCTAAAAGCCTGATTTATGATACGGTGATGATCGTGGGGTCCGCCGGGATTACGGAATTTCCGGCTTGTGACCCATGCGTGTTTCGTGGAAATATATAGGTGTAACTCACATTTATTAGCGCCTCGCCACAAGGGAGGATGCCCCTATTGTTCCCGGGAGGTTATGAGTATGAAATTGCTCGGTTTTGTGACCGCACTCGCAATCGCCTGGTTCGCTGCCCCCGCACTGGCGCACGAATGCTGCCACCACGATCGTCGGTGTACGGAGTGTCCGGATTGCGGATATCACTCCTACACACCCTCACGGAGTGGGGGCCAAACATCGGCTGCCGAACCCGTAAACCTTCGCACCATCGAGGGCAAGGTCGCCGAAATCGTTTACCTTCCAGGCCCTACAGCTGAGAGCGGCATGGTGGAGGTTCGCCTTCAGACCACTGGCGAGACGGTCCTCGTCCGCCTCGCGCCTTCAGGATTCCTCAAGCGGAGCGATCTGCACCTTCGCGAAGGCAACTCAGTGGCGGTAAAGGGATTTCCCGTTGCCGGCATGGACGGCGACCTGATCGTAGCCACGGAGGTCCGGCAGGCCGACAAGACGGTCACGTTACGCGATCAGCAGGGCCGGCCCCTATGGTAGTGCCAAGGCTTTTCAATCACAACCAATGCGGCTACTAAGCGAGGATCAGCGAAACCGAGCGTCTGCCGCAACCCCGGAATTGAAGGCAACTCAAGAACTGCGTCTCCCGGTCCGCCCTCGCGCGGATCTGGAAAGGACCGGCCGCATTTTGACGGTGCCCGCCCCGCAGGCTGGACGAATCGACTATGGACCACTTCGGAAAGTACCTGATATACCTTGATAATGCCGCGACTGCGTGGCCGAAGCCGGAGAGCGTGTACCGGTTCATGATGGAGTTCTACCGGAATGCCGGCGTGAACCCGGGCAGAAGCGGGTTCGATCTTTGTCTGGAAGCAGGCTCGCTTCTCGACGGTCTGCGCCAGCGTTTGACGCGGTTCTTCGGCGGCGATGAAGGTGCACCGGAACGCCTCTGCTTCGGCTACAACGCCAGCGATGCGCTGAACCTGGTGATCCCCGGGCTGCTATCAGAGGGTGATCATGTGATCACCACCACGCTGGAACACAATTCCGTGATCCGGCCCGTCAACCACCTGGTGCGGGATGGCGGAGTCGCGGCGACATTCGTTCCGTTCGACGGCGCGGGGTTCATAGATCCCGACGACATCGCCCGCGCCATGCGGCCGAACACGCGGCTGGTAGTTGTAAACCACGGGTCGAACGTGATCGGGACTGTGCAGCCGGTGGAAGAGATCGGCCGCATCTGCCGCGAGCGGGGAGTGACCTTCGCCATCGACACGGCTCAGACCGCCGGCGTGATTCCCATCAATATGAAGACGATGAACATCGACGTGCTGACCTTCACGGGGCACAAGTCGCTGATGGGATCGATGGGGATCGGCGGGCTGTGCGTGCGGAAACACGTCGAGATCCGGCAGATCCGAAGCGGCGGAACCGGTGTGCGATCGGCTGATCCGTTCCACCTGGAAGAGTACCCGTGGCGGCTGGAATATGGGACGCCGAACCTGCTCGGTGTCGCGGCCCTTTGGGCGGGTCAGGACTGGCTGGACGCCAATGGAATAGAGAACATCCACGCGCGGGAGATGAAGTTGGCGGCGCGGCTGGTCGAAGGCCTGCGGGAAGTTGCCGGGGTGCGGCTTTACTGCTGCGAGAGCCTGCGGCACCACCTCCCGACCGTGGCGATGAACATTGAGGGAGTGGAAGCCGGGGACGTCGGCACCATGCTGGACGTCGATCACGAGGTCGCCACCCGGACGGGCCTGCATTGTGCGCCGCTGGTTCACGAACAGTTAGGCACGATGGACATTCACGGAGCAGTGCGGTTCTCGATCGGGGCATTCAATACGGAGGAAGACATCGATACGGCGGTAAACGGGGTTCGCGAGGTGGCGCGGTGGAGCGCGGCGCGTCACGGCGTTCTGAAGAGTGTATAGGAGGTCCTGTGTTCTCAATTCGAAGAGCGTGGCTTGCGCTGTTGGCGTGCGGCGTGTGTCTCGCCCAACATGTGCCCGGTCCGTCTACCCGGCCGTCCAACCCGGGATTTCAGGCCCTTGTCAAGGACGCGACGGCAAGAATCCACGAAATCACCGTTCCGCAGTTGCAGGCCATGATCAACGCCGATCCGAAGCCGTTGTTGATTGATGTCCGCGAGGACAGCGAATGGCAGGCTGGCCATGCCGCCGGCGCAATCCACATCGGCCGTGGGGTCCTGGAACGGGATATTGAGACCGCTGTCCCGAGAAAGGACGCGCAGATCGTTGTTTACTGTGGCGGCGGCGCACGATCCGCCCTGGCCGCGGATACCTTGCAGAAGATGGGGTACACGAGGGTGCTCTCGTTAGCCGGCGGTCTGAACGCCTACCGGCTGGCGGGATTGCCGATGCAGCGATAGCATACCCTTGGCGCGCTCCCGTCAGCACGAACAAGCCCGCCGGCCTCCGCGCTCTGGCCCGTGAGGGGAGGTGCCCACCGCCATCGCGTTCCTCATATCGCGCGATGCGGGGAATCCGCCACATGAAGCCATTTCCTGCTCCAGGAGGCCGGAGGCGCTCGCCGTTCTGGCCGTAGCCCTCGATCTCCTGCATCTCTGTTGTGGCGGCAATGTTGTAGCCGCGCCGCAGGGGTCAACCAGGATTTGACGCCCGGCAGGAACGTGAAAATGTCACCAACGCGCGGCATTTGCATCTGGAAGACCAAGTGGAGTATCGAGATCCGAATATCATGCGAATGCTACTTCTGCTGATGCTCGCCGCACCCTTGCCCGCCCAGGATGCGCTCGCGCTCAAGGATGCCGTTCGACTGGCGCTGAGGGAAAACAAGGCCATCGCCGCCGCCGGCGCCGGGGTACACGCGTCGGACGCGCGCATCGAACAAGCCAGCGTCGGCAGGCTGCCCAAGTTGAACTACAGCGAATCCTGGACGCGCAGCGATAACCCGGTTTTTGTCTTCAGCTCCTGCTCACCCAGCACCAGTTTGGACCGGAGAACTTCAACATCGGGCCGCTCAACCGGCCGGATTTCCTCAACAACTTCCAATCGCTGGTCACGGTCGACCAGACCATCTACGACGCCCGCCAGACCAAGGACTCGGTGAAATCGGGGGACCCCGGCCGCCAGATGAGCCGCGAAGAGCAGCGCCGGACGGAGATGCAGGTGATCGCGGGCGTAGTTCGCGCCTACTACGGCGTGGTTCTGGCCGCGGAGAGCCTGAAAACCGCCGAGCAGGCGCTGCGCTCGGCCGAGGCGGACCTGAAGCGCGCCGAATCCGTCCGCGCGGCCGGAATGTCGACCGACGTCGACGTGCTCTCCATCCGCGTGCACCTGGCAGCGGTCACCGAGCAGCGCATCCAGCGGGCGGCGCAACTGGACGTCGCGAAATCGGGCCTGAACGATGCGCTCGGCCTGCCGCTGGATACGCCTCACACGCTGAGCACCGCCCTGGCCCCCTGGACCTGCCGGACATGACCCTGGCGGCACTGGAGCAGGACGCCTCGGCCACGCGCCCCGAAGCCCGCCAGACGCATCTCGCCGCGGACCTGGCCAAGGTGCAGGCCGATTCGGCGCGCGGCACGCTGCTTCCGCAGGTGAGCTTCCACGGCGCTTTCGAGGCGGACCGGCAACAATTCATCAATAAGGGTGGCGCCAATTGGCTGGCGTCCATCGGCCTGCGCTGGAATCTCTTCAATGGCGGCGCGGACAAGGCCCGCATCGAGGAATCCAGCCACTGGATGACTCGCGCCCGGGCCGACGAGCAGCGTGTCGATTCCGCGGTGCTGGAAAGCCGCACGCGATATCTCGCGGCCGTGCACGATCAGCGCATCGCCGCCACCATGTTGGAGCTGGCCGCGGGCAGACTCTCAGCCGACTCGGAGGTTTTGAACGGATGAAACCCACGATCCTGATGACCCTCACCCTGGCCGCGTTGCTGAGCGGGTGCGGCGCCGGAAGCGAGCCCCACACCAAAGCGGCGTCTCCCGCGGCCCCGGTTGCGGTTCAAACCGTCACCACCGGCGCCCGCGAGTGGCCCGATGTCTACGAGGCTACCGGAACCGTCCGCGCCCGCACGGCGGCGGTGCTTTCCAGCAAAGTCATGGCCTACGTGCGCGAGGTTGCGGTTCAGGTAGGCGACCGGGTGCGGGAGGGGCAGCGCCTGGTCACGCTGGATTCGCAGGACCTGGAGGCCAACGTGCGCCGCGCCGAGGCGGCCGAGACGGAGGTGCGCAGCGCCATCCCCGAGGCCGACAATGCCGTGGCCGCCGCCAAAGCCAACCTCGACCTGGCGCAGACCACTTTCAAGCGGATGGAGGAACTGGCCTCCAAGAAATCCATTTCCAACCAGGAGTTCGACGAAGCCTCCACGCGGCTGAAGGCCGCACAGGCGGCCTACGACATGGCCCGCGCCCGGCGTAGCCAGATTGAGCCCAAGCTGGCGCAGGTCGAGCAGGAAATCCGCGCCGCGCGCATCATGCGCGACTATACCCGCATCTCCGCACCGTTCGCCGGGGTGGTCACGGCGAAGTCTGTCGAGCCCGGGAATCTGGCGGCACCCGGCGCGCCGCTGCTCACCCTCGAGCGCGAAGGCGCCTATCGCCTCGAAGCCTCGGTCGACGAATCCCGCCTGCCCTCGGTCAGGGCCGGACAAAGCTAGGAAGTGGCCCTGGAAGCGCTCGACCGCAAACTCAACGCCCGCGTGGGCGAGATCGTTCCCTCGGTGGACGCGGCTTCGCGCTCCTACATCGTCAAGATCGATCTGCCGCCGCTAGCGAACCTGCGCTCGGGCATGTTCGGGCGCGCCTTCTTTCCGCTCGGCGCGCGCAAGGTGGTGACGGTTCCGGCCGGCGCAGTGATCGAGCGCGGCCAACTGCAATCGGTCTTCGTGGTCGAAGAGGGCGCGGCCCGCACCCGGATGGTGACCACGGGCAAGCGCGAACCGGACGCCATCGAAGTGCTTTCCGGGTTGAGCGAAGGCGAGAAGGTGGTCAGTCCGGTCCCGGCAGGCCTGTCGGACGGCGCGCGCGTGGAGGTCCGGCAATGAGCCAGCCGCGGGCACTCGGTGCGGCCGGCCGCTTCGCCCATGCGTGGATCAACTCGAAGCTGACGCCGCTGGTGGTCACTGCCTCGCTGCTCATCGGCGCCTTCGCCGTGTGGAAACTGCCGCGCGAGGAAGAGCCGCAGATCATCGTGCCCATGATCGACGTCTTCGTGCAGATGCCCGGCGCCTCCGCCCACGAGGTGGAAGAACGGGTCACCAAGCCGATGGAAAAACTGCTGTGGGAGATCCCGGGAGTGGAGTACATCTATTCGACCTCGAGCCCCGGCATGTCGCTGGCCATCGTGCGCTTCCTGGTGGGCCAGGACGAAGAAAAGAGCATCGTGCGGCTGAACCAGAAGCTGTTTGCCAATTTCGACATGATCCCGCCCGGCGCCTCGCAGCCGCTGGTCAAGCCGCGCTCCATCGACGACGTGCCGATTCTGGCGCTGACGCTATCCAGCAAGCGCTACGGGGATTTCGAACTGCGCCAGATCGCGGCCCAGGTGCACGACACCATCAAGCAGGTGCCGGATGTCTCGGCGGTCACGCTGATCGGCGGGCAGCGGCGGGAGATCCGCATCGTGCTGGATCAGGGCAAGCTGGCCGCGTACAACCTCTCGCCGCTCCAGGTGGCGGGCGCGCTGGGGCTTTCCAACCGCAGACTGCCGTCCGGCCGTTTCGATTCGGCCAATCAGGAATTTCTGCTCGAGACCGGCGAATTTCTGCGCACCGCCGACGACGTGCGCAACGTGGTGGCCGGCGTGGCCAACGACAAGCCCGTCTACGTGCGCAACGTGGCCGAAGTGACCGATGGCGGCGAAGAGCCCTCGCAGTATGTCCGCATGGCTCACGCCGACACGCGCGAATTCCTCCCCGCCGTCACGCTCTCCATCGCCAAGCGCAAAGGCACCAATGCGGTCGCGGTCTCCGAGCATGTGCTCGAGCGGATCGAGCCGCTCAAGGGAAGCGTGATCCCCGCGGACGTGCAGGTGGAAATCACCCGTCACTACGGCGAAACCGCGGCCGAAAAGTCCAACGAGTTGCTCTTGCACATGCTGATCGCGGTGGTCTCGGTCAGCATCCTGATCGCCATCACGCTCGGCTTCCGTGAGTCGCTCATCGTGTTCATCGCCATCCCGGTGACCCTCGCCCTCACGCTCGCAGTCTTCTACCTCTACGGCTACACCCTGAACCGCATCACCCTCTTCGCCCTGATCTTCTCCATCGGCATCCTGGTGGACGACGCGATCGTGGTGGTGGAAAACATCGTCCGCCACTGGCGCATGCCGGTCAACCGCGAGCGCCCGCCCTTCGACGTGGCCATCGAAGCCGTGGACGAAGTCGGCAACCCCACCATCCTGGCGACCCTCACCGTGGTCGCCGCCATCCTGCCGATGGCTTTCGTAGGCGGCCTGATGGGACCTTACATGCGGCCGATTCCCATCGGCGCCAGTGCAGCCATGGTTTTCTCGCTGCTGGTGGCCTTCGTGGTGATCCCGTGGGCCGCGGTCCGCATCCTCAAGTCCGGCCACGCCGCCGCGCACGGCGAAAACGAAGAACTGATGACCCGCCTCTACCGCCGCGTGATGGACCGCCTGCTGCACGTGAGCGTGCTGCGGTGGGGCTTCCTCATCGGCGTTACGGTGTTGCTGCTCGGCTCGGTCTCGCTTTTCTACTTCGAGTTTGTCAAGGTGAAGATGCTCCCCTTCGACAACAAGAGCGAGTTCCAGGTGATCGTGGACATGCCCAACGGCACCACGCTGGAAGAGACCGAGCGCGCCGCCAACGCCCTGGCCCGCGCCGCGCTCGATCAGCCGGAAGTCGTCAACCTGCAAACCTATGCCGGCACCGCCTCGCCGTTCAACTTCAACGGGCTGGTGCGCCACTACTATCTGCGCCAGGGCTCGAACGTGGCCGACATCCAGGTGAACCTCCAGCCCAAGGACGCGCGCAAGCTGCAAAGCCACGAGATCGCCAAGCAGGTCCGCCGGCGCCTCGTGCCTGTCGCGGAACGCTATGGCGCGCGCATCAAAGTGGCCGAAGTCCCGCCGGGACCGCCCGTCCTCCAGACCCTGGTGGCCGAGGTCTATGGCCCGAATTTGGAACGTATTGGCATCGCCCGGCACATTCGCGACCTGTGGAAGAAGACCGACGGCGTGGTGGACGTCGATTGGTACGTGGAGGACGAGCAGCCGAAGTACCGCCTTGTGGTCGACAAAGAAAAGGCCGCGCTGAACGGCATTTCCGAGACCGATATCGCGCAGACGATGGCGCTGGCTTCCACCGGTTACACGGCGGGCCTGCTGCACCAGGATTCGGCGAAGGAAGATGTCCCCCTGATGCTGCGCCTGGACCGGGCCAGCCGTTCCGACCTGGAAAAGATCCGCACCCTCAAGGTGGCCGGGCGCACGGGACGGCTGGTCTCGCTGAGCGAGCTGGTCCGTACGCGGGAAGTCCAGGCCGACAAGAGCATCTACCACAAGAATCTGCTGCCGGTGACCTACGTGACCGGCGACGTGGCGGGTGCCATGGAAAGCCCGGTGTACGCCATCCTCAAGCTCGGGCCGGAGATGGACAAGTTCAAAGCCCCCGGCGGCTACGCCATCGAGCAGCACATGGCCGATCTGCCCGACAACGCCGCGCGCTACTCTATGAAGTGGGACGGCGAGTGGCACATCACCTATGAAGTCTTCCGCGATCTGGGGATCGCCTTCGCCGCCGTGCTGATCCTGATCTACGGCCTGGTGGTGGGCTGGTTCCAGTCCTTCATCACCCCGCTGGTGATTATGGCTGCGATTCCGTTCTCGCTGGTGGGCATCCTGCCCGCGCACGGCCTGCTGAACGCCTTCTTCACCGCTACCTCGATGATCGGGTTCATCGCCGGAGCCGGCATCGTGGTGCGCAATTCGATCATCCTGGTGGATTTCATCGAACTACGGCTCCAGCAGGGGATGGCGCTCGATCAGGCGGTGATCGATGCCGGCGCGGTCCGCTTCCGTCCCATGATGCTGACCGCGGCGGCGGTGGTGGTAGGCGCCGGCGTGATCCTGTTCGACCCCATCTTCCAAGGCCTGGCCATCGCGCTGATGGCGGGTGAAGTCGCATCGCTTGCGCTCTCGCGCATGACGGTGCCGATCGTCTACTTTGTCGTGAATCGAAGGAGAAAAACAGCATGACCGTCGAACGTTACCTGCGGCTCATCGCCGGCTTTTTCGTGGTACTGAGCGTGGCTCTGGGTTACTGGGTCAATCCGGCGTGGTTCCTCTTCACCGCCTTTGTCGGGCTGAACCTATTCCAGTCCGCCTTCACCAACTGGTGCCCGATGATGACGTTTCTGCGCAAGCTGGGCGTGCGGGCGTAAGAAAGCGCTGGAGAGCCAAGAGGAAGGTGGGCAGCCATGCAGCCAACCCGGGTGGACCAGTGGATCATTCAATCTCTGAGGTTCGTGCAGGCGAAGCCGTTCTGGGTGGAAGCGATTGAGACTTTGTCCTATAGCCCGTTTTCCAACGGCCTCGTGTACGCAACTCCCCTATTTCTGCTCCTGGAATCAAGCCAAGGGAGCAGGCGCGGGTTGGTCGATCGAACGATCCTCACCATTCTGGCGGCCACTGTGATCGGGACCCTGGGAAGTCTGCTCCTTCGGCGATGGGTGCGCTGGCCGGCTCCGGCCTCGGATCCAGGGCTGGCGTCTGTCTACGCACCTCAGTTTCGCGAGTACTTTCGTGTCCATCCGAATCCCAATTCCTTCCCCAGCGATTCAGCCATGCTATATTTCACGGTCGTTTTGGGAACATACGTTCTGAGCCATTGGCTGAGCACTGCGCTCCTGGTTTGGCTGATGATTTTTGTCGCGCCGGCGAAGATCTTCGTCGGCGGACATTACGCGACCGATGTCCTCGTAGGACTCCTGCTGGGTCTTCTGGCATACTCGCTCTCCGCTTGGCTCATGACGGCGTGCCTGCGTCCGGGCACGGCATTCACTCACTCGGGGCTGCTCAGTCTGCTGGAATTCTGCTGGCTCTTCGAAGTCGGCAATGAACTTCGGGATGTGCGGCACATAGCTGGCGGGTTCCATCGCGTCAGAGCGCTCTTCTGAGCCAACTTCGAAGGCACGCCGCTACCGTCACCGCGGCGGTGTGGTCAGGCCGAACAGGCTGCTGAACAGGATTGCCAGCACGATGAGCGTGATGCACGTGTAAAGGCGGTCCCGCTGGACTGCAAATGCGAAAACGGAGAATCCCACCCTCGCGATCGGCGTGGCAATCAGCAACACTAGGCCTAACTGAATCAAACTGAGCGCGCTCCCTCGAAAAATCCCAGCCACGATCCCGCGGAAGCTGCGCAGATCCGCGGGCACGCCGCGAAAGTGATGAAAGTCTGGCCGGGACAGACCCGACTGCGCAAGATACCAGATGCCGCCTGCGAGCACGACCGATGCCGCCAGAATCACTCCCGCGCGGAGTAAGACGCCGAGCGTCAGGTCTATCTGATCGTCTTTGAATTCCATGGAATCAGAGCCTTCCGATCAATCCGTTGTAGATCATCTCCAAGGCGAGTACCCCGACCACCAACCCGAACACAATTCGCAGCACGCGGACCTCGGCTCCCGAAAGATGCCGCGCGCCGAGAACGGATCCGGCGGAAACGCCGAGCATCACCGGCATAGCCAGGGCCGGGTCGATGTATCCACGGTTCAGATACACCCCTGCACTCGCGGCAGCCGTGACACCGATCATGAAATTGCTCGTGGTGGTCGAGACTTTGAACGGGATTCGCATGGCCTGGTCCATGGCGATGACTTTGAACGCCCCGGAGCCGATGCCGAGCAGGCCGGATAGCGCGCCGGCTCCGAACATCAGGCCGAAACCCTCCTTCACGCTCCGGACGCTGTAGGCCTGCCAGCCGTGCGGAGTCGGATACCTGGAATTCAGCTTGAGCCGTTTGGCCAATGGATCGCCGGCGGCGTCTTCCTCTATCTTCGGGTGCGGGCGCGTGGAGAGGTAGGCCGAGTACAACAGCACCAGGCCCAGAATCACCCCCAGCCCGGAGGTGGGGACCTTGGAAGCCAGGAAGGCGCCCGCAATCGCCCCGAGAGTCGTGGCGATCTCCAGGAACATGCCGATCCGGATATTCGAAAAGCCTTCCTTGAGGTAAGCCGAGGCGGCTCCTGAGGACGTCGCAATCACCGATACCAGCGTGGCACCGATGGCATAACGAATGTCCACCCCAAAGAGGAGCGTCAGCACGGGGGTGAGCACAACCCCGCCGCCCAGACCGGTGAGAGCACCCAGAAAACCGGCGACGACGGCGACCAGACAGACCAGACCGCTGAATTCGAACGAGTTCAAAAGATCCTCTATCCGACCCCGGGAATCTGTTCCATCAGCTCCTCAAAGGCGAGAACGCGCAGGTACCACGCGAGGAGCACCAGGACCGGCGCCTCCGGAAGAGCCGCGGCATCGCCGCAGATCCTCACCTTGCCGCCATCGCGAAGCGGGCCAGCCTCCTGAGAGAGGCAAACCGACCCTTTCGGCGCGCCCTCACGCCGGAAGCACCAGGTAGGGCTCCAGATCTTCGACCGGTTCCAGCAATAGGACACCCCGCTGGCGAACGAAAGCACCCCGCCGCCGGTCAATCGCGGCACGTACTCGGCGAGAATGTCCGGCGAATTCTCCTTGCAGACGATGACTCGCGGCAGCGCGCCGGCGCTGTGTCGAAACTTCCACGTCTGCCCATCCAGTTCCGCCAGCGATTGCGATCCCAGCCGCTCGTCGACGTGCAGCCAGCCGAGCTTGGTTTCGCCCACCAACAACTCGAACGCACCGTTGTGAGTCCGCGGGTATCGCCAGGTCAATTCGCGGGCCCCGACTTCCGAGAGTGCGTTCATCCTGCTTTACCAGTCCCTACTAGCGTAACGCTTGGCCGGGATGTCAGCCACCGCATCCACCCTGGACTTTCTTGATCTGCCGGATCGGCTTGACACCGCCACGCTGTTTAATGAGCACGGCGATCTCGGCAGCGGCGCGCGCTCGGAAACGAACTGCAGCCGCGACATCGGCGGAGAGAACACCGGCGGGGGCCGCGGCTTGCAGGATGCTGCTGGCGAATCCGTCCAACCCACCTTCGAGCACCGCAATATTCCTGTAGCCGAGCAACTGCGCGAGTGTAGCCGCGCTGACCGCCGCCTGCTCATCCTGGGCAAAGAAGACCTTTCGCTTGTGATCCTGTCCCAACTCATCGCGCCACATCTTGCCCAGCATCGCCGGCGGTTGGATGTTGATCGAGCCGGGCAGGCTCATATTGGCGAACGCCGCAGCATCGCGCATATCGACGGGCACCAGCCGCGGGTCGCCGTCGATGATGTGGAAGGCGAGTTCGTCCGGCGTCATGCGCTCGATGGGATGCGCGCGCTGCCAGGCGGGATCGGCGGCTTTGGCAAGCAGGATGGACTTGCGGTCCCCGATCCCGGCCAGGATCACTCCCAAGATCAGCACGCCTGCGCCGGCCCAACGATGAGCCCGCAACGGAAAGCGAAAGCTGTCGGAATCCGGGTTGACCCTCTTCTCGATGCGCGTGGTGATGCCAAACGCGGTTACCGCCACCACGATCAGCGAGAGGGCGAACTGCCCCTGCGTCAGACCCAGAGATTGGGACACGAGCAGGTCACCGTAGGAACCAGCGGTGTAGATGTTCAGGACGTGCGGATAGGCCTCTCCGAACAAGAAGATGCCGAAGAGTCCGCCCAGCACGAAGACGATGCCGTCGATCCTGCCCACCGCGGCGCCGCAGATGCCGGTGCCGGGACAGAATCCGCCGATAACGAATCCGAAGCCCATGATTACGCCGCCCAGAATCGCCGACTGCAGGAAGGTCGGGTTTATGTAGACGACGTCCATGTCGAGCAGGCCAAGGCGGCTGAGCAGCAACACGCCGGACATGGCGGTCACGCCGGCGGTGAAAAACACGCGGAGCACGGTGAAATCCGTGCCGTAGAACAGGCCCGTCAGGCGCCGGCTGGAAGAGAATCCTGCCTGTTCGAGGACGAAACCGAAGGCGATCCCCAGCAGAAACGCGACGACAAGATCCAGTTCGGGGCTGATGACATCGGGTACAAGCGGTCCCACAGTTCGTCTCCTATGTCCAAAGCTTGCGGAAGAAGTAGGCCACGGCGTATGCGGAGCCGAAGATGGCCAGCATCGTGAGGAAGCCGCCCGCCGAGAGCACGGCCATGCCGCTGAGCGCCGCCCCGCTGGTGCAGCCTCGTCCGAATTGCGAGCCGATGCCGAACAGGGCGCCGCCGGCAAACGCGCCGGCCACCCGCACCCACGACTTCACGTGCGGAGGGCGCTCGAGCGTGAACGTAAGTCGATCGGAGATCACGCCCGAAACGAAGGCCCCGAGCACCACCCCGAGAGCCTCGAAAACCAGCCATTCCATCAACGGGCTCTTTCCCTGGGGGTGGGCGCCCTGATAAAAAGCGCTGTGGGCGGCGTGCCCCGGCGCCACGGCCCAAACGGTGCTCGAAACTACGGCCTTAAGCGCCCCGCTCGCGCCGAGGCCGCGGCCGCTGATAAAGACAGTCGCCAGCAGGATCAATCCCAGCAGGAACCCTGCCAGGTAGGGGTTCATGTACCTGGTTTTCATGCTAATCTCCCGCCGCCGCGACACTTACGGCAGCTTCTTCGTGGTCCTCCAACTCCTCATATCCGGTGATCATGGCCTTCAGATTGGAAACCGGCGTTTCGCCGGCCGTGATCAGGTAGGCGTGCGCGATGACAAAGGCCACCAGAAGAAACGCACCCGCGGTATGAACCAGCGCGATGCTGACCAGACGCCCGCCGGCCAGGGTCATGAGGCCTTTGGCCTGCGGATACCGGAAGAACAGGTAAAGCAATCCGGAGGCCACCATGATTGGGATGACCAGGATCTTCAGCCCCAGGTAGACCAGTTTCTGGAGCGGATTCAGTTTGCTGTGCGGCGTCTTTTTCGTGGGATGCGGCGCATCGCGAAAGATCCCGGCCACGTAGTACTCCAATTGAGCGCGGAGCAATTGGCGGGTTGGCACGTAATGCCGCCATTCCCCGGTCGTGAAATGCCAGAAGACGGCGAAGGCGATTAGGGCCAGGAACGCTACTGCCGCCGTGGTGTGATATAGAACCGCCTGCCGGTAACCGAGGAATTGATACGACCCGTGGACTTCGAATCCGGTCAGTGCCAGAAACAGGATGAGGATGGCCTGGGTCCAGTGCCAGAACCTCTCGAAAGCCTTATAGAAATCGATTGTTCGCCTGCGCATGATTAGACGGCCCTCCGTTTCCTGCTCATCACGATCCGCGCGGCGCCATGGAGAGCGGAGCCTGCCAGCGCGAGAGTGATCGCCATCATGCCCGACCATTCGACAATCGGGTCATGGTCTCGCGCAGGCATATAGAATCCACCGAGTTTGGCCAGACGCGAATTAGTCTGCGTATGGCATTCCACGCAGCCCACCGCCTTCTCCTTTGGCGCCACCATGTGGTTCACCGGCCAGTACATGACGGTGTCGATGAAATCGTAACGGCCGCTGTAGGGAAGCCCGACGGATTTCATCCCCTCGGCGGCAGCCGAGTTCCAGTCGAAATCCTGCCAGAATGCGCCCTCGCCCTTGCGGTTTCCCACCAGCTTGGGCTGGATCAACATCCTCGTCTCCGGGTCGTATATCTGTTTGGCGCGGTGAATCTTCACCGGCACGATCTTCGATCCCGGATCGTCGTAGCTGCCGTGTAAGTCGTTCATGCGGACCGGCGTGCCAGGCTGCACGGGATCGCCGATCAGGTAGTGGTCCGCCGTGCCGTTGAACCAGATGCAGTCGGGGCGCACGTTCTTTGCCCAAGTGAAGGTGCCCTTGATCGAGGCGTAAGTCGGATTGTCGTCGGCATCTTCCACCTCGTAGGGTTTGCCGTCGCGCAGGCGGCCGGCGGTGGACCAGTCCCACGCCAGCTTGGTTTCGTTTACCTTCGCATAAGTCGGAATGTGGCACGTCTGGCATGCAATTTTGACCGTATGCTGGTTGATCACTCCGTCCGCATGAGGATTGGCGCCGTGGCACTGCTCGCAGGAGGCGCGGTCCTGGTTCATCGAAGAGACTGAGTACATTTTGCCGAGCATCTTGTGATTCCGGGCGGTGTGGCAGACGACACACTCCACGTCGGCGCCATCGGTGCCCATGTGGACATCCACATCCCGGCTGGTGCTCAGCAGAGCTTGTTCCAGGTCGCCGTGCTTCACGTTGTTTCCGCCGCCTCCGTAGAAGTGGCAGGTTCCGCAGTTGCCCCTCTGCGGGCGTCCTACCCGCTGCGCGACAAAGTTCAGGTCGACCTCCGGGCTGGGCAAACCGGCGGACGTCTTGGTGTACGTGCCGCTGTTGTCGTGGCAGACCAGGCAATCGACGTCGCGAGCATCTGTGAAATCGAAATCGTTGTCTGTGTATCCGTAACCGGCGTGGCACTTGGAGCAGCCCTGCAGGTTGCTGGACACGCCGATGCAGAAGTTATTCAGCAGGTTCTTCTTGCCGATATCGCGGATGCCACGCCCCGGCAGGTAGACCTCGCGGGACCAGTTCCAGTGCGTGGAAGCCATCACTTCCTTGTGGCGCTCGGTGTGGCAGGAGATGCACGCCGGCGTCACTTCCTGCGGCGAGGAGAATTTCTTTTGAAGGATGGCGAATTTCTTGTGATCCACCGAAGGGACGTGCTTCCGCGCATAGATCCGTTTGAGGTCCTGGATGGTATCCGAGCGGCCAGTTTGCCGCTGGAGCGAGCCAGTGAGCAGAACCCCGAAGATCGCCGCCGCAACCAAGGTCAATGGAATCAGTCGCATGTTCCGTTCACCGGCGCCGGCCAGGCAGGCTGGCAGATCCGGCCTCGTAAATTGAGATGCAATTGTCCGTTTAAGGTGACACATCAAAAAGGTAAAGAGGTCTCAAAAAGATATGCCATAATCGAGTCAGCCAAGGACCCGATGGCAACGCCTGTCTGGGCCCCTGACCGGCAATGTGAGACTTCCGGCGGGCAGGAGTTTTGACCGCGCGGCGGAAAACCAAAAACGAGCGGACTTGACATCCCAGGAGTCAAGACCTATGTTTCGACATACGTTTACCCCGGCCACGCTTGCGTTTGTCCTTGGCGTAGGAGTGCTCGTTTCATCCTTTCGCGCGGACGCCTTGAGCGGGACCACCAAGACCGACAAGAAAGATAACGGTCTGAAGGTAGAGATCCAGGACCTGCATCCCTTTACTCATCTGGCATACATCCCCGCGGGCACCGATCCAGCCACGATCCGGTTTGAGAAATCCAGGGTGGTTGCAGTGCCGACGAGAATCAAGCACACAACCGATACGAACTACTGCAACGGACTCGAATTCAGGGACCCGGGAGGGTCCATGTACTGTCCAGACGCCGCTATAGCGGCAAGTGATGCCGCGTACGAATTGACCTATTCGTTTCAGGGGCAGCCTCTCGCATCGGACGAGTTCCGGCACGGGCACTTCACATTCCAGGTGTATTTTCGCCCGGAGGAACTACCTGAAGATGTGCGGGCGGCGCTGGGCGATCTGACGCTGAACCGGGCGGACAAAGCCGCCCGCTTTAAAGTGGACACCCGCCGGGAAACGATAGAGCGGGTCGGAATCGACGAGTCGCAATCAAGGTTTTGCGACGGCAGTTATCAGGACGGATCCTGGACGCCTGCCGACCCCAAGTGCAGGGACGAGATCCGCTGCAAGACTGTCGTGGTCCCCTCCGATTACCTGACGGTCGAAGTCGAGCCGGTTCCGGCGCGCTAGTTCGAGACGCCCGCGTGGCAGTCAAAGCTACTCCGAGACCGCGGCGCGCAGCTTCTCGATCGAGAAATCGGGCGACCGGCAGAGGTCGATAATCCGGCGTTCCTGCGCCACGAGGCGCGCGGCCACGGCCGGAATGTCCGGTGCGATCTGCTTGGGAATCGAGAGCACTCCGTGACGATCGCCATAGATCAGGTCGCCCGGTTGGACCTTGAGCCCGCCGACTTCCACCGGCTCTCCGAAATCCGCCAGGCGCGCGAAGCAGTGGGACACGGCCACATTGCCCGCGAAGAGCCCGAAACCCATCGCTTCCACCGCCGGAAGGTCGCGGACGGCGCCGTTCGTCACTGCCCCCACGCACCCCAGGCGCATCAATATGGTTGCGTGGATTTCCCCCACGAACGCCCCCAGACCAGGAGTATCACTGACGTCCTGAACGACGACCACCCGCGGTGCCGGTGTTGTGAGCAGGTACTCCCACCAGCCGACCCGATCGCAGAGCCGCCGCCCGGTCATGGGAACAGACGACGCGCGGATTCTTCCGATGGCCGCGTAGCCCAGCATCGGGCGCCCGCCCGGGACAAGGCACCGGATCGAGGCGTCCGCGAAACCTTCGTTAGCCAGGCGCACGCCGAAGGTCTCAATGGCGTTGGAGATGGTGCAGACATCGAATTGCCTGATGGCTTGGAGCTGTTCTTCCGCCAGTTGTGCCTTGAGGACCGGGGCCGCTTTGGTTGCGCTGGTAGTCATGAAAGCCTCCCTATCCGGGGGAAAGAACATGCGGCGAATCCGGCTCGGCTTCGCGCACGGACACGATGATCTTGTATAGCACCGTGAGGATGAGCAGCCCCACGGACCACACGCCGAGGGAGATCAGAGCTTCCGGCACCGAGGGCGCGTACTCGGTCACCACGCCCAGCGGCGAGGGCACAAACCCGGCGACGATCAGCCCGATGCCCTTATCGATCCACAGGGAAAGGAAAACGCACCCGCACGCGGCCGCCAGCACCTTCTCGCTGTGGCGGAATGCCGGGACGAGCAGCAGCACAAGCGAGACGGCCGCCAGCACCATCGACGTCCACATCCACGGCGCCAGGCGCGTGTGCCCATCTAGGCCCGTGAACATATATCGGAACGGCTCGCTGTGTTCCGGCAGGTGACTGTAGAACGCCGTGAAGAATTCCATGAGGACGAAGAACACGTTGATGACCATGGCGTAGGTCACGATCACCGCGAGCTTCTGGATCGGCTCGCGGCCGAACGATACGCCGGTAATCCGGCCCAGCAGCATGCAAAGCAGGATCAGGAGCGCGGGTCCGGAGGCGAAAGCCGAGGCCAGAAATCGGGGAGCCAGGATGGCGCTGAGCCACAACGGACGGCCCGGCAGCCCGCTGTACAGAAACGCCGTCACCGTGTGGATGCTGACTGCCCACGGGATCGACAGAATAATGACCGGCTTGATCCAGCGGGGTGCGGCGACGCCTTCGCGCTCGGCGCGCAGCGTGATCCACGCGATCAGCGCGTTGAGCACGAGGTATCCGCCGAGCGAGATCATGTCCCAGAACATGATCGAGTGCGGGGTGGGATAGAGCATCACGTTGAGCACCCGCGCCGGCTGCCCCATGTCCACGAAGATGAAGAGCATGCACATGGTGACCGCCGCTACCGCCAGGAACTCGCCGAGGATGGTGATGCGCGCGAAGGCCTTGCAGTCGTGCAGGTAGTACGGGAGCACCACCATGACGGCAGAGGCTGCGACGCCTACCAGAAACGTGAATTGCGCGATGTAGATGCCCCAGGTGACATCTCGGCTCAGGCCGGTGATGCCCAAGCCGGTATCGAGCTGCCGCAGATAGCAGAACACGCCGGCGCCGATGACCGCGAACAGGAACAGGATCCAGAGCCAGTACCGGCGGCTTCCCACGAGCGCTTTTTGGACTAGAAACATGGCGGATCCTCAGATGACGTAGTAGATCTCGGGACCGGTGCCCAGCTCGGGCCTGCGGCGGATGTGGGTGCGCGACGCCAGCAGTTTCCGGATCGGCGAATCGGGCTCGGCCAGATTGCCGAAAACCAGCGCTTTCTCAGGGCAGGCCTCCACACACGCCGGCGGACGGCCCGTGCCCAGGCGCTCGGAGCAGAACGTACACTTCTCCACCACGCCTTTGGTGCGGGTGGGGAAGTCGGGGTTCGGATTGTGGATGTATGGCCGCGGGTCCAGCCAATTGAAGCTGCGCGAGCCGTACGGGCAGGCCGCCATGCAATAGCGGCAGCCGATACAGCGGTGCCAGTCCATGGCGACAATGCCATCCTCCCTCTTGAAGGTGGCTTGGGTCGGGCACACGCGCACGCACGGCGGGTTGTCGCAGTGATTGCAGAGCACCATGGCGGGCAGCGCGCGCAACGGAGAGTACTGGTCTTCTTCCTCGCGAAATGCCCGGTCGAATGGCTCTTTGGCGATCCAGCGGACCTCGTGGCGGCGATCGGGCATCGCCGGCACGTTGTGCACCTGGTGGCAGGCATCGATGCACTTGGTGCAGTTCGGCTGTCTGGCGCATTTTGCCGTGTCCACGGCCATGGCCCACTTCTTCCCGCCGATGGCGGCGGCCAGCCTCCGCGCCGCGCCGGCCGCCAGTGTGATGCCGCTGATCCGCAGGAAGCTATGCCGCGAGATCTTCATGGTTTGCTCCCGAGGACATTTTTGGAATCCAGATGGCAATCCCAGCAGGGCAGAGAGACCGCCGCGTAATTGTGGCAGCGGTCGCAGAAGTCCGCCTTCGCCGTATGACACTCGCGCAGGCAGGTGACGGTGAGGTCCATGGTGTAGTGCCGTCCGTCGGCGGACGTGTACTCGCGTCCGCCTTCGCGTACCACGCTCTCGCGCCAGTTCATCAGCAGCGTCATATGGGAAGTCTTCATGAAATCCAGTGGGGCCACGCACTGTTTCTCGGTCTTCGGCAGCACGGGCTGCGGCCCTTTGGCGGTCACCCCGGCGGAGAGATTGTGCCAGACCGGGAGTGTCAGGAAGATGAGGAAGAGCGCCAGCCCGCTCCAGATGAGGCCGCGATTACGCATGAGCTGCCTCCGGCGACCCGGAGGGTCGCGTGACTTCCAGCGGCTCGCCGCGGAGGTCGGTGGTGCGTTCCTTCTGCCCGCGCAGGATCAGGGCGTTGCCCAGCAACTCGTGGACCCCCGCCACTTCCACGCCGGGCACCCAGTATTCGAGCAGCGGCGGCAGCGTCGCTTTGTCGATGGCGCAGATGCATGCCAGCAGGTTCACGCCGTGGCGCTCGCGGACATATCGGACCGCGTTGGCGCGCGGCAGCCCCCCGCGCATCCGCATCTCGAAATTCTCGTCCGTGCCCAACCCCGAGCCGCTGCCGCAGCAGAAGGTCTGCTCTCGGATGGTATTCTCGGGCATCTCGTAAAAGTGGTTGCACACGCTGCGAAGGATGTAGCGCGGCTCTTCGAGCAGTCCCACGGCGCGCGCGGGATTGCAGGAGTCGTGGAAGGTCACCCGCCAGCGGTCGTTGCGCGAGGGATCGAGCTTCAGCTTGCCCTCGTGGATCAGGTCGGCGGTGAACTCGCAGATGTGGACCATCTTGGTCGAGCGCGCGTTCTCGAAGCGCGTCCCGGTCACCGGCGAGACCGGCTTCTCCAGAAAGTCGGCTGGGCCGTTCATGGTGTCCATGTATTGGTGCAGGACGCGCCACATGTGGCCGCATTCGCCGCCCAGGATCCACTTGACGCCCAGCCGCTTCGCCTCGGCATAGACCTTGGCGTTGAGGCGCTTGATCATCTCATGCGAGTTGAACAATCCGAAATTGCCGCCTTCGGAAGCGTACGCGCTAAAGGTGTAGTCGAGGCCGATCTCGTGCAGCAGCGCCAGATAGCCCAGGAACGTGTAGTAATGCGGTGTGCCGAAGTAGTCGGCCGATGGCACAATGAAAAGCACCTCGGCGCCCTTGCGGTTGATCGACGCCTCCACCCGCACGCCGGTCAGCTCTGCGAGTTCGTCCACCGCGAAATCGACGCTGTCCTTGAAACCGTGAGGCTGCACTCCCAGGTGGTTGCCGGTGCGGAAACAATTGGCCGCCGGCTCCAGCACCCAGTTGATGTTGCAGCCGATCAGGTTCAACAGCTCGCGGCCGATCATGGTGATCTCCGCGGTGTCGATGCCGTAAGGGCAGAAGACCGAGCAGCGCCGGCACTCGGTGCACTGGTAGAAGTAGTAGAACCACTCCTTGATGACGTCTTCCGTGAGGTCTCGCGCCCCGGCCAGAGAACCTAGGATCCGCCCGGCGGCTGTGAAGTAGCGGCGGTACACGCTGCGCATCAGTTCCGCGCGCAGCACCGGCATGTTCTTCGGGTCGCCCGAGCCGAGGTAGAAGTGGCACTTGTCGGCGCAGGCCCCGCAGCGCACGCAGATGTCCATGAAGAGACGGAATGAGCGGTATTTCTCCAGCCGCTCCTTCATGCCGTCGAGGACGATGCGCTTCCAGTCCGGAGGGAGCTTCCAGTCCTGGTCGAACGGCTGCCACTCGCGCGCGTTCGGCAGGCCCAGGTAGTTGAGGTTCCTGGCCAGCGCGCTGTAGCAGAACGTGCCCTTGCGGAATTCCACCTTCGGGTCCGTCCAATCCGCGGATGATGGCTGATATCCGATCTGTACGAGCTCTTCTGGTCTCGGATTCGGCATGGGTCAGCGCTTCTCGACCGGCAATCCGGCCGCCTCCATCTTGTCCCGGAACTCGTCCTCCCACTCCTCGTAGGTGTGGACCTTCACCGGATAGTTCCACGGGTTCACGTGCCGTTTGCTGCGATTGTTGTTAGCCAGGTTGCGCGTCGGACTCAGGAATACGCCACCCATGTGGACAAGCTTGCTGAAGGGCAAGTAGCCAGCCAGTGTGCTCACCAGTGCCAGGTGCGCGTAGAACCATGCGCCAACGCTCTTGGGAACAACCGGCGCCAGCGTCGTCAGTCCGATGGCGAATTGTTTCACCGCGACCGCGTCGGTGCGCGCGACGTAGCGCATCCAGATGCCGGAGATCGCAATCGCCAGAAGCAGGAAAAGGGCGAAATAATCGGTGAATAGCGAGATGTAGCGTACCTGCGGGTCGCGGAAGCGTCGCTGCAGCAGATACAGGAGCGCGACGAGCACGACCGCATCGGTCCAGTAGAAAACCGGCGCACTCACCTGGAAGAATCCATCGAGCCGGTCCAGGGCGACGGCGAGCTTCGGCGCCGGTTCCACGAACAGGCGCAAATGCCGCACGAGGATGACCAGCAGGGACCAGTGAAACGTCAGCGCTGCCAGCCACAGCCACTTGGCCTCGCGATAAATCAGCCGCGGCCCCTGCTCCAGCCGCGACCTGGTGCCGCGGAACAGGCTGCGGAACGTTAGCACTTCGATTGCCATCCGCGCCGCCGCGGCGGCGGCGTTCGGCGGACTCTCCAGCCAACTGGCTCGAATCCACGGCAGCGATTTCTCCTGCCCGCAGACCGTCGGGATCCGGAACGGCACCGGCGCCAGCGACCACCGCACCACGCGCCAGCTCAAACCGATCAGCAGCGCCGCGAACCCGGTATACGCGATCCAGATGGCAGCAGGCGCGCCCAGCAGCGCTCCGAGCAGCGCAATCGCAGCCACTGCCGCCAGCGATCCGAGCGCCTTGTTCACTTGGCACCTCGTTCCTGCCACGCCTCCGGCTGGCGCGGCTGCAGCCTGCGCTCCAGCACGTAGACCCGCCGGCGCGCCTCGTTGGCCCTCGCCTCGAACGTCCTCTCGCGGTACTTCATGAAAAGGTCGAACGCGGTGAGGGCCATCGCGTCGATTTCGGCACAGAGCAGGTCCAGATGCGGCCCGGGCAGGCGGACACGCAGGATGTCCTTGAGTTGGAAGATCCACTCGATCGCCCGGCTGGGCGCGAAATTCTCCACGGCACGGATCTGCATGATCGACTCGAGGGCTGCCGAGATCCGGGCGCGATCCCCCCGATGGAGCAGTTCGCAGACCAGTGTCTCCACAGCCGCGCGCAGCGTATGTCCCAGCGGATTGCGAAACGCGTCTGGCTCGCCGGCCAGGAACCGCGCAGTCTCGGGCGGGTAAGTCCTCAGGATCCGCCCGAGCCACTCCTCGGTGATCAGTTGATCGCTAGGCAAGGCGACCCCCAACGGCCCTTTACACGCAGCCGGTCGGTTTGGGAAGCCCGGCGAGTTTGCAGGCGCCCTTCGCAGGTCCCGACGGGAACAACTGGTAAATCTCGTTCAGCTTGAATCCCGTCTCCTTGCACAGCTTGCGGATCATTGGCGCGATGCCGAATTGCAGGTAGTAGTTCCGCAAGTAGTTGATCACTTTCCAGTGATTCTCCGTGAGCGCCGCCACTCCCTCCGTAGTCGCGAAATCGCACGCGACCTCCTGATTCCAGATCTCCGGCTCCTGCAGGAAACCATCCTCATCGACCTCGTACTTATGGGTGTTGACTTCAAATACAGGCACGATTGATACCTCCTAGTTGAGTTCGACATAACCGCACGGGCATGCTTCGGCGCATTTCTTGCAGCCGTTGCAGAGCTCGAGCTTGACCTTGTAATGCTCTCCCTTGGGCAGCTTGACGAAGCAGTTGTTGGTGCAGTACATCCAGCAGGTCTCGCAATCCATGCACATGCCGCAGGACATGCACCGCTTGGCTTCCTCCAGCGCCTGGCTTTCCGCGAGCCCGAGCTGAATCTCGGTATCCGGCTCGCGCCGCTCCGCCGGCACGTGCTGCCGTTCGTGGCGCTCCGCCGGCTTGTACCAGTCCAGCTTCACGCCCTCCGGGCCGATGCACGGCGCGGACACGGGCCGTTCGACGGGCTTGCCGCGAACCCACGCGTCGATCGCCTCGGCGGCGTAGCGCCCCTGTGCGATCGCGATCGTCACCAGGCCCAGCTCGACATCGTCGCCGCCGGCGAACACCCCGTCCATGCCAGGCACCTGGGCGCCGTCGGTGCGGATAAAGGGTCCTCTGCCGCGCACGATGTCAAGGCCGCCGACGCGCGGCTCCTGGCTGATCGCGGCGATGATGGTGTCGGCCTCGATTTCGAACTCCGAGCCGGGACGCGGCACGGGACGCGGCCTCCCCGAGGCGTCAGTGGGACCGAGATCCATGCGAATGCAGCGAAGCCCTACTGCTACGCCGTCTCTCTGCAGCACCTCGACAGGAGCCGCAAGAAACTCGATGCCCACTCCCTCTTCGAGCGCGCCGTCGATCTCCGGCTTGATGGCGGGCATCTCCGAGCGCGAGCGGCGGTAAAGAATGGTCACGTTGGCGCCCAGCCGCTTGCTCACGCGCGCCGAGTCGATGGCGGTATCGCCGCCGCCGATGACCACCACCTTGCCGCCCACCTTCACCATTTCGCCGCTATTGACGCGGTTCAGAAACTCGGTGCCGGTGAGCACGTTCGGCGCGTTGTCGCCGGGAATGTGCAGCCGCAGTCCGCTGTGCGCGCCAATCCCCACGAACACGGCCTTGTACTGCCGCCGTATGTCCTCCAGCTTCACGTTCCACCCGACCACGGAGTTGCACTTTAGCTGCACGCCGAGAGCGAGGATGCGCTGGATTTCGCCGTCGAGCACTGCGCGCGGCAGCCGGTATTTCGGGATGCCGTAGCGGAGCATGCCGCCCGGCTGGCTGAACGCCTCGAAGATGGTCACCGGATACCCGCGGCGGGCCAGTTGATAAGCGCAGGACAGCCCGGCGGGCCCGGCGCCGATGACCGCGACGCTGTCCGTTTTCGGCTCCTCCGGCAGGCGCTTGAGCTCGAACTTCCGCGCCAGGCCGAAGTCGCCCACGAACTGCTCCAGCGCGTTGATGGCGACTGCGCCGTCCTTGAGCCGCCGGTTGCACGCGTCCTCGCAGAGGTGCGGGCAGACGCGCCCGCACACCGCGGGAAACGGATTGCGGTCGGTGATCAGCTCCCAGGCGATCCGGTAGGCCTCCTCGTTGGTCCGGCCGTATGCTTCGGCTTGAGCGATCGTGGTCAGCCACTTCCGGATCTCGGTACCGCCCGGGCAGGCGCCCGAGCACGGGGGCATCTTGGAAACGTACACCGGGCGCAGGGGGCTGACGTCCGCCCCCGCCGGAGCGGCCGCCTTGATCACCGGTTTCTTGACTTCCTTGAAGAGCGGCATGGGCTCGCGTCCTTATAAGTAGGGGTGAAGGCTTTTCTTGAAGTCTTCGAGTTGGCCGAGCAGGCGGTCGTGCTTCTTTTCGTCTTCGATCAGGTACGTCAGCAGGTGCCGCTGCACAAACAGCCGGCAGCTCTTCCGCGCCTGCTCCGCCAGTTCGATGGTGTGCTTCTCCATCTCGGCGTGCTTCTCGATTAAGTCCCAGATGGTGGCCAGTTCCTCCGGGCTCAGCGAGAAGGCCTCCTTCTCCAGGCCGTCGAGCAGCACCTGCTGCACCCGGTAGTGCATCTCGGAATCCTGGCGGATGATTTCCATCAGGAGCCGGATCAGCGGATTCTGCGTCTTGGCGATGATCTCTGTGGTGCCGGAGATGGAGGCGGTCTCGATCGCCTGCCAGTCCCTGAGGATCTTGCCCAGATCGGGCTTCACGGTGGTCTTCGTACTCATATCGCTCCTCCCCGCTAGAACCGGATATGCGCCGACCGCGCGTAGGTCAGGCCGGCGTTCTTGAAGTCGTCGATGTGGTACCGGGTGAACGCGATGCCCGTCAGTTCGAAGAACCGCGGCCAGCCGATGCGCTCGATCCACTCGCCCAGGCGCTCGAACTTGCGCGCGTGGCTCGCGTAAACCTCGACGATCTTCGTCACTGCATCCACCACTTCGGGCCACCGCGGCGGATTGTTCGGCAGGAACGGAATCGCCAGCTTGGTGAACTTCGGCGCGCTGCGCGCGTTGCTCACCTTGCCGCCCACCCAGATGGAAATCCCGTCGTTCTCGGGATCGTTGAGTGGCATTGCCGGACACACCGTGTAGCAGTTGCCGCAATACATGCACTGCTCCTCGACCACTTCCACCGATTGCTTGCCGGCGACCGTTGCCGGCCGGATCGCCCCCGTGGGGCAGGACGCGATCAGCGTGGGCACTTCGCAGATCTTGGGCAGCACGTCATGCCGGATCTTGGGCGGCTTACGGTGTACGCCCAGAACCGCGATATCGGAGCAGTGCACCGCGCCGCACATATTGAGGCAGCAGGCTACGGCAAGACGCAGCTTGGCCGGCAGCTTCTCCTCGACGAAGTACGGATACAGGGCATCCATCATGCTCTTGACCAAGCCGGACGCGTCCGTGGCCGACGAGTGGCAATGCACCCAGCCCTGCGTGTGGACGATGTTGCTGATGCTGTTGTTCGTGCCGCCCACCGGATAGCCCGCCGCCTGCAGCTCCTTTCTGAGCGGCTCGATCTTCTCCGCATCGGTGAGCAGGAACTCGACGTTATTGCGGCTGGTGAAGCGGAGGTAGCCGCCGCAGTATTTGTCGGCGAGGTCGGCGAACAGCCGGATGGTGTGCACGCTGAGCAGGCGCGGCGACCCAGCACGCACGGTGTACAGCTTCTCGCCGGATTCGGCCACATGGCAGAGGACTCCGGGGGCCACGTTCTCGTGGTACTGCCACTTGCCGTAGTTCCGCTTGACCACGGGCGGCAGAAACTTCTCGTAGTTGGGCGGGCCGATATCGGTGATGCGCTTCGGTGTCGTGGTCGATGTCATTTCGTCACCTCCTCGCTGGCTTTCTCTTCCCGGAAGAAAATGTACGGATTGTCGCGCGGAGCCGAGACCATTTCCGGCACCGGATCGAGCCCGATGGCATCCAGGAAGTTGGCCATCCCGACGCGCTGGATCAGCTCGCCCACACGTTCCCGGTTCTTGCCGTATTCGTCCCAGAACTCCCAGATGCGCTTGATCAACTCTTGGAGCGTCTCCAGCAGCTCCGCCTCGGGCACGAACGGGACTAGCACGCTCGAGAGCAGCGCGCCTTGCACGATCGGCGCCTTGGAGCCGACCATGATGGTGGCCCCGCGCTCCTTCCCGGGTTTGAGCGCTTTGGGCATCACGTTGATGCAGTGCATGCAGCGCACGCATTCGCGATTCTCGATCGAGAGCTTCTTGCCGTCCCAGCTCATGCAGCGCGTGGGGCAGGCATCGCAGACGTTCTTCTGGATATCTAGCCCGCCGGCGGCGTATTCGGAAACCGCGGCGTCGTCCTGCTGGATCTCGTCCTTCCAGGTGCCGATGACGGAGAGGTCGGCCCGCGCTACGCTGGCCACGCAGTCGTTGGGGCAGCCGGCGCACTTGATCTTGAACTTGTAGGGAAACGGTGGGCGGTGGAGCTCGTCCTGGTAGGCCTGCGTCAGGTCATAGCATGTCTTCAGGGTGTCGTAGCAGGCCCATTCGCAGCGAGCCGGGCCGACGCAAGCGGACGGCGTCCGCATGCACGATCCCGAGCCGCCCAGGTCGAAGCCGGCGGCTGTCAGTTCCGCGAAGGCGGGCTCGAGTTGATCGGTCCTGGTGCCCAGGAAGATGATGTCGCCGGTCGAGCCGTGCATGTTGGTGAGGCCCGATCCGTGGCGCTCCCAAATGCCGCAGAGCGTTCGCAGGGCGTCGCTCGTGTAGAACCAGCCGGAAGGTTGATTCACGCGCATGGTGTGGAAGTGCGCCACCTTCGGAAACTGCTCGGGCACGTCGCTGTAGCGGCCGATCACGCCGCCTCCGTAACCGAGCACGCCCACGATGCCGCCGTGCTTCCAGTGGCCCTTCTTCTCCTCGTAGGAGAGTTCGAGCTGTCCCAGCAGGTCGTCGCACATCGGACTGACGTCGCTGGTCTTCTTGATCTCGGTCACGAAACTCGGCCAGGGGCCCTTTTCGAGCTCGTCCAGCAGCTTCGTGTCCAGCTTTCCGTTTTCGGCCATATGTTCTCCTATGAATGCCTCTGCGATTTTGAAAATGCCGCCAGTGCCGCCGTCCGGTAGGCCAGGTGGGCGAACTTGGAATACGGCGCGTACAGCAGCAGCGAAAAGACCAGGGTGAGGTGGACGAAATAGACTGCGAACATGGCGCGGACTTCGGCCAGCCTCAGAATTTCGGAGACGATCCCCGTTATGACGACGCCCGCCAGCGTCGCCAGGAAGAACCAATCGAAGTAGGTGTGAGGTCCTCGCCGCCGGCGCACCACGAGAAGCGTAACCCCAGCCAATGCCACAAGCGCAGTGACATTGGCGAAAACCTTCAAGGCGCTGGTGAGAGCGAGCGGTGTTCTCAGGAGGTTCATCATCGTTCCCATGCCCGCAATCGTCCCCACCAGCGCCAGCCCGCAGAACCCGTAGAACGTGAGCAGGTGCGCCACCCGCATTCCCGGTTCGTCGCATTGTGCGAACCGCCGGTGCGTGGCGATCTCCACAAGTGCCGTGGGGCAGGTCACCGGTCTACCCACCGCCCGCGCAAACCGCGCAACTCCCACCACAAAGGCCAATAGCGCAAATCCGGAAACCGCGAAAAACAATGGCTCCAGCACGCTCGCCGGAAACACGCTGCCGAACTCGAACGGCGGCGCGTCCGCGGTTCTCGGGGCCCACAGTACGATGGCCGCGAAAATCAATGCAGGTATGAGGAACAGCGCCGGCAGCGCTTTCGGATTCGCTATCATCGCGCCCAGAGCCCAGGGAAACGCGAAGTGGCGGATCGCCTCCCGCCGCAGTGCCCCGAAGACTTCGCCCGGCCGCGCGCCCCGCGGGCACTGCTCGGTGCACTTGCCGCAGTTGTGGCACAGCCAGAGCGCGGGGTCGGAGAGCAGCCGGTCCTTCAAGCCCCACTGCGCTTCCAGCATCTGCTTTCGCGGGAAGGGGGCGTCGTCCCCGGAGAGCTCGCACGCCACGGCGCAGGTCGCGCACTGGTAGCACTTCTTCAGGTCGCCGCCGCCGGACGCCAGCACGCGACGCAGAAAGGCGGTATCGGGTTGGATAACCGCCGCGTCCGCCATGGTCAGAACCCCTTGTACGGATTTGGGCCCAGCTCCCGCATCCGCTCCACAAAGCCGTCGAACAAAGCCGGCAGCTTGTCCCACTCGTCGATGGCAAGCTGGGTGAGTTGCAGCCGCTCCGGCTCCAGTTGCAGCCGCTGTAGCGTCTCCTTCACGTTCTCCAGGCGGCGCTGCGCCAGTTCGCTTCCCTTGGTGAAGTGGCACTGGTAATCGTCGCCGTACTTGCAGCCAACCAGTAGCACGCCGTCGATGCCGCGCGAAAGCGCGTCGGCGATCCACACGATGTTCAGCGACCCCAGGCAGCGCAGCGGAATCACCCGCACGCTGGGGTCGTACTGCCGCCGCTTCAGCCCGGCAAGGTCCAGCGCGGGGTAGGCGTCGTTTTCGCAGATCAGCGCCAGAACGCGCGGCTTCTCTTCCTCCTCCTCCGGCACCTCGATGGCTTTAATCATGGAGGCGATCATGTCCACCGAATAATTCGGGAACGAGACGATGCGCTCAGGGCATGCGCCCAGACACACGCCGCAGCGCCGGCACCGGTACGGGTTCGGCTTCGGCGTGCCCTTCACGTCCTCGTCCAGGGCGCCGAAAGGGCACTCCTCGGTGCAGCGCTTGCACTGCGTGCAGCGCTGCAGGAAAAACGAGGGAAACGACGCGTCGCCGCCGCGCGGGTGCACCGCGCAACCCTGGGCCGCCAGTTCGACGCACTGAATGGCCTTGAGCGCCGCCCCCATCGCATCGGCGCGCGCCTGCGCATCGTCCATCGGCGCGTGCACTGCTCCCGCCGCGTAGATCCCGGTGCGCCGGGTCTCGTAGGGGAAGCACACAAAATGGGAATCCGGGAATCCGTGCTGCATCACCGGCAGTTCCGGCCCCTGCCGGTACGCCAGGTTGAGGATGTCCTCGGTGCCGTTGGGCACCATCCCGGTAGCCAGCACGACCAGGTCCACGCACACCGTGATCGAATCGCCCAACAGCGTGTTGGTCACAGTCACCGCGAGCCGTCCGTCGTTCCACCGCTTCACCCCCACGACTTCGCCCTTGGTGAAGAAGTTCATGGGCTGATCCTGCACCTGGCGGTAGAAGCGCTCGTACACCCCCGGCGTGCGAATGTCTTTGTAGATCACGTACACCAGCGCGTCGGGATCCTGCTCGCGAATGTACGTGATCTGCTGCAGCGTCTGCATGCAGCACGCCGAAGAACAGTAGGGAAGGTGTTGGGGATCCCGCGAGCCGGCGCACTGCACGAACAGCACGCTTTTCACCGGCTGTCCGTTCGACGGCCGGAGAATCGCGCCCCCGGCTGCCATACGCTCCAGCTGCGCGTTGGTGATCACGTCGGGGCTGACGCCGTAACCGAGGTGCGCCAGCTTCGACGCTTCGTACGGCTGCCAGCCGGTAGCCACCACGATCGCGCCGGCGCGCAGTGTCTGCTGGCCGCCGGGAGTGGCCACCGTCACATCGAACATCCCCGGCTGGCCCTCGATCTTGAGTACCTGCGCGGAGCACCAGACCCGGATGCGCGGATGGTACAGCGCCTGTTCGGCGCGCGTCTCCATCTCCGCGGCCAATTTCCGGGATGCAGCTGCGCGCCCGCCGAGTTGCTCTTCCTTCTCGACCAGGACCACCTCGTAATCCGCGGCCGCGGCCTCGAGCGCGGCGGTGATCCCTGCCACGCCGCCGCCCACCACCAGCAGCTTCCGCGAGATCTCGTCTGACATCGGCTGGATGCGCTCCGTCTTGAGCGCGCGCGCGATGCCCATCCGCAGGTAGTCCTCGGCGAGCATCTGCGTGTCCTCGTCCTGCGGTTTGTGGCACCAGGCCACGTGCTCCCGCAGATTGACGCGCTCCACCAGGCTCCCGTGATTCAGGCTGAATGCCTCGGCTTTGAACCGCGGCGAGCAGGCGGCCACCACCACCCGATCGACCGTTCCTGCCGCCAGGTCATCGAGAATCAGCTTGCAGCCCTCGGCGCTGCACAAGGCCGCGTGCGTCCGGCACCCCGGCGCGACTCTGGCCAGTTTGGTGGCGTCGATCGAATCGCCGATGCCGCAACCGGTGCAGAGATAAACCCCCAGTTTATCCGGCATGGCATTTGCTCCGGTTGGCCCATTGCAGCGCTTTCAGCGCGGCGCCCGTGGCGTCCTGCACTGTGGCAGAAACCTCCCCGGGACGGCGTGCGCATCCTGCAGCGAACATCCCGCTGGCGCCGTTGACTGAGATCGCGAATCCGAATTCGTCGCGCTGGACCGCCGCAGGCAGCCCTTTGGTCTCGGGGACGATCCCGGTGGCCAGCACCACCAGCTCGTACGGCTGCGTGCTTTTGCGCGCGCACATTGTGTCCTCGGCGGTCACCAGCAGATCGCCCGTCGCCGGACTCTGTTCTACCCGCGCCACTTTGCCGCGAATCAGCCTCAAGTTGCTCTCGCGGTCGACCCGCGTGTAAAACTCCTCCAGCTTTCCCGGCGTCCGGATATCTATGTAGTAGATGGTGATGGCCGTCTCCGGATACAGCGCGTGGATGTAGGCGGCGTGTTTGATCGACGCCGCGCAGCAGACTGCGGAGCAGTACGGCAGATGGTTTTCATCGCGCGACCCCGCGCACTGCACGAAGGCCACCGTGCGCGGCTCCTTGCCGTCGGAAGGACGCAGAATGCGGCCGGCGCTGGGCCCATCCGCCGCCGCCATGCGCTCCAGCATTACGTTGGTCACGACGTTGGGGAAAATGCCGAAGCCCAGGTGGCCCAGCCGTGTGGCGTCATACGGCTTCCACCCGGTGGCTGCCACGATAGCCGACACCGCGAACGTCCTCACCTCCGACTTCGCGTCCAGCTCGATGGCGCCGTATTTGCACGCTGGCTCGCAGGCCCGGCATCCTTGCGGGCAGACCGTCCGATCGATCGCATATAGCGCCGGGTAGGACATGGCCTGCGGCAGATACGCCGCCTTGGTCTTTTTGAGGCCGTAGTTGAACTCATCCCCGCGCTCCGCCGGGCATACGTCCGCGCATGCGCCGCAGAGCGTGCAGGACTGGTTCACGAATCGCGGCCTGACCTCCACCGCCACCTCGTACGCCCCGGCCGAGCCTTTGACTTGCGCCACCTCCGCCAGGGTGAGCACCGTGATGGCGCCGCTGGCGCGCAGCCGGCGATAGTGCATCTCCAGCCCACAGGCGGGCGGGCAGAGCTTGGGGAAGTACTGGTGCATGCGCGCCACGCGTCCGCCAAGGCTGGCGGACTTCTCCACCAGCACGACGCTGCATCCCGCGTCGGCCAGTTCGACCGCCGCTGTCAACCCGGCGATCCCACCACCGATGACCAGCACCGATTTCCCGGGGGCCGTGGTCACCGCCCATTCCTCCGCACTTTCATGGAGCGATCGCCGAAAATGGCGAAGCGCAGCCACTGCATCGCGAACTCGTGCAGTTCCTCGTCGTCGTTGCACAGTGCTTCGACGCGCGCTTCATCCACCTCGATCCGCTCCAGGAATCGCGTTTCGAAAACGAAGCGGCGGAAGCGGTCGAGATCGTAGCAGGCCATGTAGAACATGTCCGCCTGGGCCGCGCTCATGGGGTGGTCGCCGTCCCAGAATCCGTGCAGTGTGAGCTCCTTGAATCCGCCGCTCATCATCTCGTAGGCTTCGGCGCCCTGGTCCGCGATCCACTCGCGCACGCGCATCTCGCGGCCCAGCCCGTGCCCGTGGCAGAGGTCTTCGCGAAGCACGAAATGGAAGGCTTTGTCGTTGGGCGTCGGATTCTTCGGTTCGGCCGCCCCCAGCGGGTACATGCGGCACGCCCAGGGACGATCGGCGTAGACCCCGCAACCGCGGGTGCTCACGAACGGGCAGGTCTTGTCCGCGCTCTCCATGCGCAGGATCACGATAGGAAATTTCTCTCCCTCGACACGCATCGTGTGCTTTTCGAGAAACTCCGAGGAATCCATGTGCAGAGCGAGTTTGAGGCGAAGCACGTCGTACGGTGTAAGCACGATGTTGACGTCGTGGCAGCATTTTCCGAAGCAGTCCAGATCGGGTCCGCAGCGGAACGTAAAGCCATCGTCGAGCGCCAGCCTCGGGCACTCGGACAGGATCGTCTGTGGAGATACCGCCGTTTCACAGGGCATCGGAGCGCCCCTCCTCGAGTTCGATGAGTTGCCGGAAGTCTTCCGCCGACCACACGGGCAGCGGCCCCTGCTCGCCCGTTCCGGGATCCATCCGGTGGCGATAAGATCCCGATACGTTGTATTGGTTCCTCATCCACTCCCAGCCGCGCACGAAGTAGGGACACTCGTCGTTAAAGCAGACGTACTGGAATTCGCTGCTCCAGCTCGAGCCCTCGGGACTTCTCCAGCGGCACATCTCCCTTCCGCAGTGTGGACATCGCGTATTGGGCGGCTGGTTCATCGGTTAAGCTCAAGGCGGGAGGCCTCCGGTGACCTCCCGCCCGCCTCGGCAGCTCAGGCCCCCACTTTCGCGGGCTCCTTGGGCTGCGATGCAAAGATGTGCAGAATCGGCCGGCTCTTCGTATCCCAGGTGTTGGTCTTGGGATCGAAGCGGCAATTCGCAAAAACGTGCCACTTCTCCTCGTCGAGCTTCGGCTTGTCGGCGCGGAAGTAGTATCCGGGCCACCGTGTTTCCTCGCGGAACAGGATGGTGCGGACATGCGCCTCGGCCTGCCACATGCGGTGCACGTTCTCCCAGCACCGCATCAGCTCGTGGAGATTGGCGGCGGCGAGCTTGGCGGAGTCCTCCTTGAGGAAGGCCAGGAGTTCCAGCGCCTTCTTCAGGAGTGCATCGTTGGTGGTGAATTGAGCGGTGATGCCGCCGGCGTACTCGTCCATGATCTTCTGCAAGCGGAACATGAACATCCGCGGCTTGATGTAGTTCGGGTTGACGTCCGGGTCGGTGGTGGCGTTCTTGAACTGCTCGAACGTCGCCAGCGGCGCCAGGATCTCCGCCTTCAGCGCTTCCAATGCGGCGGCGTCCAGCTTCGGCGCCACATTGTTCTCCGCGATGAATTTGATCGCGCTCTTGGCGGCGATGCGGCCTTCGGCGTGCGAGCCGGAGCTGAACTTGTGGCTCGAGGCGCCGGAGGCATCGCCCGCGCAGAACAGGCCGTTCACCGTGGACATGTTGCAGTAGCCCCAAAAATACTCGCTCTTCGTGTCCTGGGTTTGCAGATCTTCGGGACCGCTCACCCAGGCGCCGGAAGCGCCCGAATGCGAACCGATAAAGTACGGCTCGGCCGCGGCAATTTCACTCGACCGCTCCTCGGGCTGCACGTTGGTGGCCGCCCAGAGCAGCGCCTGCGAGATCGTCATGTCGAGGAAGTCTTCCCAGGCCTCGCTCTCCAGGTCTTTCATTTTCTTCTTGTAGGCCTTGGGATCGTCCTTGTAGGTTTCGGCGATCTTGTTGATGGCTTCTTCCGTGCGCATGTAGATGGGTCCCTTGCCCTCCATCACGTCGAGCATGCCCAAGTAGTTGCGCAGGTTGGCGGGCACGGGTTTCACGCGGCCGTAGGGGCCCCACTTTTCCAGCTCCGGCTTGCGTTCCTCCATGTAATTGCCGCCCTGGGAATTGGTAGCGCGTGACTTGAACAGCAGGAACCACGCGCCCACCGGTCCGTACGCGTCCTTGAAGCGCACCGGGATAAAACGCACCTCCTGGCAGGTCATCTCCGCGCCGGCTTTGATGGTGAAGTACGCCGAAGATCCCGAGTTCCACGGTGGATACCAGGCGCGCCCCATGCCTTCGCCGCTCGACCGCGGCTTGAACACGTGCACCGCGCCGCCCATGGCAGCCAGTGTGGCCTTGGCCTTGAACACGTAGAACTTGTTCTCGCGCACCGAGAACCCGACCGCGCCCGCGCAGCGGCCGCCATCCATCAGCGGTCCCACGATGAAGACACGCTCGAAGATCTGGCCCACGCCGCTTTCCAACAGCGCGTTCTTCGCCGCTTCGGCCACCACCACCTTGTACGATTCGCCGTTGATCATGAGCTGCCAGCGGCCTTCGTGCACGTAGGCGCCGTTCTCGTCCTTCCAGATCGGCAGGCCCCACTTCTCGAACAGGTGAACGGTGGAATCCACGTGGCGGGCGATGTTGGCTACCAGGTCCTCGCGCGTGATGCCCATCAGATCGTTGCGCACATAGTCCACGTAGTCTTTGACGGTGTTCGCGCCGTCCTTCAGTCCCACGTATTGGTTGATGGCGGAGAGGCCCATCGCGACCGCCCCCGACCGGTCCACAGCGGCTTTGTCCACCAGCGTCACCTTCAGGCCGTTCTGCTTGGCCCAATAGGCCGCCTCGACGGCCGCGCCGCAGGCAGCCATTCCGCCGCCCAGAATCAGAAGGTCGGTTTCTACAACTACAGTTTCAAAATCGGCCATGGCTTCTCTCCTCTCAATTCCCCAGCCGGAACACGTCCGCCATTCCCAGCGATGCGGGTTCGGTAAACAGCGCCGGCGAATTCAGGTCCACCCGCGTCGGGAACCCGCCGTCGGGCGCCGCCTTGCCCTCCGGCGTAGTCCGAATCGGGAACTTGAAGCGCTTGATGTTTCCATTGCGGAACTTCACCGTCCACAGGATCGTGTCCGTGGAACGCATCGGCGTCGCCGACGCGCCCAGCGGGACAAAGTCCGCGTAGCTGCGGACCTCGACCGCCTGCGTGGGACAGATCTTGACGCAGTTGTAGCACTCCCAACACATCGAGACGTCCCGGTTGTAGGCTTTCATCTTGTCTTTGTCCAGGACCATCAGGTCGTTGGGGCAAATGTGCTGGCATGCTGTCTTGTCCAGCGCTTTGCACCCGTCGCACTTGTCCGGATTGACGTAACTGGGCATCAGTTCACCTTTCCTTCCGCAGAGCCCTGGGGATCCAGATCGCGGTGGGCCTGCGTCTTGTGATGTTGATAAAAACAATTCCTCCGGCCGCATTCGCCGAACCTGCAGTGCTCGCGAAAGTAGATCTCGCATTGCATGCAGATAGCGTTCGGGTCGGCGCTGCTGCTTACGATTGCACCCGCCAGACGGTCGAGAAGCTCCGATGTTCTTCGCAACTCGTCTGGCGGAAACTGCTTGAGAGCCATCTTCGTCCGGTAGTCGCGGGCCGTCTGATACGCCTCCATCAGCCTGCGGCTGCTTTCGGTCAAAGAGAGCCGGAAGGCGCGCCGGTCCTCCGCCGGAGCTGCTTTGCGCAGCAGCCGGCGCCGGACCAGTTTGTCAACCGCTTTGCTGGCGGCTCCGCAAGTCACTCCCATGAAGGCTGCGGCGTCGCCGATGTTCAGTACATCCGTGTGGGCCACCAGGTAGAGCAGCTTGAGCTGGGAGAACGTCAGCTTGTCGCCCGCCACTTCGCGCAGTACCGTCCGTTCGATAACCTCGCGAACCGACCACGCAAACACACGCGCGCTGCTGAGGAACTCGTTGCTCAGATCCGCCGTGATCACTCCCGCCTCGGCGTTGCACTCACCTGGCTGCATCGGCTGACTCACAGTTTTCGGATGTTTGACCAGTTCGAATGTAGACCTGGTCAAATATTTGAGCAAGACAACATCCGCTTAAGTGGGACGACGGCCTCCTCAATCGCGGTTTACTATGAGTTTTATCGGTTTTGGTCCATCCGGGCGCGAATTCGCGCCCGAAGCGAGCGATTTCTCCGTAGGGTGTCTCGGCAACCAGCCACGTTCATCGATCCGCGCACTGGCACCGATTCGCCGAAAACCCATACAAGACGGCGAAATGAATCCATATTTCACGGATAGGGCAGGCGAGCAGAACGCGAAGCCGGTGAAGAACTCTACACAGCTTTTGCACTGACCAACTGAGTGCCGCCCGGCATCGGGTCCGCCCGCAGGAGTCGCAGACCCAACGACTCCAGTTCCGCGCGCACACGGGCGATCGGCCAGGCGCGACTGCCTCCGCGGATCACGTGCCTGCCGAACATCGATAGCACGATCTCGGGCGGAGAGGGTGTTTCCGAGCACAGGAAGGAATCGTGAAGAAACAGGCAACCGTTCCGTCGCAGAACGGTCGCGGCGCGCCCGAGGGCTGGCCGGTACTGTTCCCGCTCGCAACACGCCAGCAAGCCCGAGAGCAATACCGAGCCGAAGGCGCCGTTGCCCGCCGGGATGGCGCACGCCGGACCGGCGCATTCGTTCTCCTCGAACGGGTTGCGCACGTCCAGCGCCAGTTCCGGCCAGCGCTCGTGTGCCAGGTCCCGATACGCCTGCCCGCCCCAGCCGACGACCAGCGCCCGGCCGCACGAAGCCCAGTCGAGTTTGTCCAGCACGAACGGCGCGGCGTACCGGGCCAGGCACTCGCAGGACTGCTTGTGCAGCCGGTCGGACTCGGGCGGGGCGCCCCTCTCCCGGCCATCGAGCACATACTGGCCGATCGAGGTCACGGGAGTCAAGTGCGCGGTCAGCCCGAGAATTGCGGGCCGCAGCGAATGAGGAGAACCTTCGAGCAGATAGCGCGAGGCCAGTTCCAGGTTGCGATAGCCCTGAGGTCCGCATTCCACCAGGCCCATCGAAACCAGGCACTCCAGTACTTCCGCCAAGCCGTGCCGGTTGAGGCCGAGCGCGCGGGCCACGTCCTGCGCAGTCCGCCATTCTTCGAGGTGTTCGAACAGCGAGGCTGCCAGCGCAAACAGCAGCACCTGGCTGCCGATGCCCGCCGTAGCCAGGCGCAATAACTGGTCCGGCGGCGGCGCGGGCTCGTAATGGGAACTGGTGTCGGCGCGGCGGCAGAGCTCCCGGTGCGAGTACTTGAGTTTCTCGCGCAGTCTGACCGCCTCGCCGATGACCAGCGTGGCGGGCGGGTCGACGCCCTCACGCTCCACCTCGCCTGCGATGGTCCCCAGCGTCGCCGTTACGACCTTCTCCCCGTGCCAGTAAGCCATCTGAATCATGGCGGCGGGAGTCGCGGGATCGCACCCGTGCGCGATCAGTTCCCTCGCAATCCTGTCCACGCTGTGCACCGCCATGAGAAACACCAGGGTATCCATGCCCGCCAGCGCGTCCCAGTTCATCCGGCTCTGATCGCGGTTGGCTTCGTGTCCGGTGACGATGGCCACCGCCGAGGCCGCGTCGCGGTGGGTTACCGCGATGCCTGCGCTCAGGGGAGCCGCCAGGGCTGCGGACACGCCGGGTATGACCTCGAACGGGATGCCCTGCTCGGCGAGGAACTCTGCTTCTTCTCCTCCACGGCCAAACAGGTAGGGATCGCCTCCTTTGAGCCGCACGACGGTTTTCCCTTCGCTCGCCTTCCTGGCCAGCAGAGCCTGAAGTTCCTCTTGGCGCGACTCGTGCAATCCGACCGTCTTCCCCATGTAGATCTTCTCCGCCGAAGGCTTGGCCGAGGCGATAATCTCTTCCTGGATCAGGCGGTCGTAGACGACGACATCCGAGGTTTCGAGCAGCTTGGCTGCCTTGACGGTCAGCAGCTCGGGATGCCCTGGGCCGGCGCCCACGATGTAGACTTTTCCGGGCGGCATTGCGATCCCCGATAGATTTCTATTTGCGCCGGGGCGATTTCCGAATAGGATGATAACATGAGGCGCAACTCCGAAATTGCATAGGTGGGCAACTTATGTCGGTAATTACTATCTCCAGGGGATCGTTCAGCGGCGGCAAGATGTTTGCCGAATGTCTTTCTCAACGGCTCAACTACCGCTGCGTGGATCGCGACGTCATCGTGGAAAGGGCGGCAGCTCATGGCGTATCGCAGGAAGAGCTGCGCGACGCGCTGCAGAAGCCTCCCACGTTCTTGGAACGGCTCCAGCACAAGAAATATCTCTATCTGGTGCTGATCCAGGCTGCGTTGGCGGAGGAGGTCCGCACCGGGAAAGCGGTGTACCACGGCAATGCCGGGCACCTCCTGCTCAAAGGCGGCCCTCACATCCTGCGCGTGCGGATTATCGCGCCCATGGAGTTCCGCCTGAAGATGGCCCAGGAGCGGCTCAAGTTCAGCCGGGCGGAGGCAGTGGACTATATCGCCAAGATGGACCAAGACCGGCGCAAGTGGACCCAGTATCTGTACGGAGTGGATTGGGGCGACCCCAGCCTCTACGACATCGTACTGAACCTGGAGTACGTGTCGATACCCGAGGCTTGTAAGACTGTAGCGACGCTGGCGCGCCAGAAGTGTTTCGAATTCACGCCCTGCTGCCAGGCGGCGATGGACGACCTAGTGCTGGCGAGCCGGGTTCGTGCTGAGCTTGCGCTGGCCGACTCGACGTCGCACCTGGAGTTCGACGTGGAGGCCAAGAAAGGAGTTGTGAGGCTCCACGGAGCGGTCAGCAACATGCGCGACGTCGATGAAATCAAGCGCATCGCGGCCGCCGTACCCGGGGTCGCCATGCTGAACCTGGACGAACTAGCCTCTCCGGTACGGGCGTGAGGAGTGTGGGCTGGTCCCCGGCCGCCCTGTTTTGCCGCAACGGAATACTGTATTTTCATGCAGCAATCGTGCGCCGCCGGACCTGTCTCTCGATTGTCTTCAACGATTTCTGCCGGGTCAGAATCAACTCGTAGTTCTTCTGAACATTCATCCAGAAGTCGGCGCTCGTGCCGAAGTGCCGTGCCAGACGCAGTGCAGTGTCAGCAGTGATGCCCCCGCGCTCGTTAACGATCTCGCTGATCCGGGTGACTGGTACGTGCAACTCCAGCGCGAGGCCGTTGATCGATATCCCCAACGGCTTCATAAATTCGTCACGGAGAATTTCGCATGGGTGAACTGGAGTGCGGGTGATGTTCCAACCCCCTTCAGGACGCGTGATGCTCATATCTTGGATCCCTCCACCTAGTGGTAGTCGACAATCTCCACGTAATAACCGCCATCACTCTCCCACCGGAAACAGATTCGCCATTGATCGTTGATGCGAATGCTGTGTTGCCCGTTACGGTCACCCCTCAGAGCTTCCAAGCGGTTCCCAGGTGGCACATTCAGTTCGTCCAGCGTTGCGACGGAATCGATCTGAACCAGTTTGCGTACCGCAACGCGTGCAATTGAATTCCAGCGGCGGCTCTTCCCAGTTTCGAAAAGCGCCTTGGTTCTTTTTTTCCTCGAAGCTTCTGGTCACACAGTTCGATTGAATAGCGCCTTCCGTTATATGGTGAACATCATGTGAGCGGTCATGCTGCGAGTTGGAAATTGCACAGACCGCGGGCGAGCCTTTCTGCCGCCCGCGCTCCGACTACGCCGTCACTGACACCTGGATCGTCGGCTTTTCGGCGGGCAAATGCCGCACGTCGGAACCGACATAGACCTGTCTCGGACGGGCAATCTTCTGTTCCGGATCGCGCATCAGTTCGTCCCAGTGCGCCAACCATCCCACCGTGCGCGGAATGGCGAACAGGACGGTGAACATATCCGGCTTGAACCCCATGGCCTGGTAGATGATGCCCGAGTAGAAGTCGACGTTGGGATACAGTTTGCGCTTGACGAAGTACTCGTCTTCGAGCGCGATCTTCTCCAGTTCCAGCGCAATATCCAGTTTGGGATTGCGGCCCGTGACTTGGAACACCTGGTCCGCGGTCCACTTGATGATCCTGGCGCGCGGATCGTAGTTCTTGTAGATGCGGTGACCAAAGCCCATCAGCTTGAGCTTGCCCGCTTTCACCTGCTCAATGTAGCCCTGGATATTCTCCTTCTTGCCGATGGCGTCGAGCATCTTGAGCACCTCTTCGTTGGCCCCGCCGTGGAGAGGTCCCGAAAGCGCCGCAGCGGCGGCGGCCACCGCGACAAACGGGTCCGCCTGCGAGCTGCCGACTGCCCGCATCGTGTTGGTGCTGCAATTCTGCTCGTGGTCTGCGTGCAGGATGAAGAGAATCGAAAGCGCCCGCGCCATGACCGGATTAGCCACATACTTCGGCTCCACCATCTTCCACAGCATGTTCATGAAGTTCGCGGTATAAGCCAGATCATTGTCCGGGTAGACGTAGGGTAAGCCCAGACTATGCCTATAGGTGTAGGCCGCGATCGTCGGCATCTTGCCGATCAGCCGCACGATTTGATGGCGGCGGTTCTCCGGGTCCAGCACGTGACGGGCGTCGGGATAGACGGTGGACAGCGCCGCTACGGTGCTGACCAGCATCCCCATCGGGTGCGCGTCGTAGCGGAAACCCTCCAGGAATTTCTTGGTGGTTTCATGAAGCATAGTGTGATGCTTGACCTCAGCTACCCACTCCTTCATCTGCGATTCGGTGGGCAACTCCCCGTTGAGGATGAGGTATGCCACTTCGAGGAACGTGCACTTTTCCGCGAGTTCCTCGATGGGATAGCCGCGATACCGGAGGATGCCCCGGTCGCCGTCGATATAAGTGATGCGGCTCTGGCAGGATGCGGTATTCATAAACGCCGGGTCATAAGTCATGAGCCCGAAATCTTCCGCATTCTCCTTGATCTGGCGGAGATCCATGGCACGGATCGTCCCCTTGTCTATTGCTATGGAGTAGGTCTTATCTGTACGTCCATCGGTGACGCTTAAGACGTTGTTGGGCATGTAATCACCTGTTGGATCGCGAACGATCCACAAAAGATCTGGTTCGGACGAACAAAGTATGCTATAAGTCTTTCGAAGGTACAAGTAGTTTCAGACCTGATGATCCGGACATCGGGCGGAGCGTTGAGATGTACGTCTTCCTGCCAGTAGCCGGAATCAGCATCAAGATCTGGATCCTTGTCGGCGCCGGGAGCCTCGTGGGCTTCCTTTCCGGCCTCCTGGGTGTAGGGGGCGGTTTCCTGCTCACGCCGATTCTGATGTTGGTCGGCATCCCTCCGACCATAGCCGCCGCCTCCGATTCCTGCCAGATTGTCGCCGCCTCATCCTCCGCCGTGGCCGCTCACTTCCGTCTCGGCAACGTGGATTTCAAGATGGGGATCACGCTCCTGGCGGGCGGGCTGACCGGCGCGGCGCTCGGCGTGCAGGCGATCAAGGTGCTGCGCGCAATGGGCAACGCGGATTCCCTGATTACCATCACCTACATCGTGGTCTTGGGGGCGGTGGGCGGGTCGATGTTCGTGGCCAGTCTGAAGAACCTGCGCAAGGGGCCGATGGCCTCCAAGGCGCATCGCGCGCCCGCCGGACCGGGGAGATTGGCGCGACTGCCGTTGCAGGTGAATTTCGAGCGCTCCGGCGTCCGGCATTCGCTTCTGGTCCCGTTCAGCTTGTGTGTGGTGGTCGGCGTCCTGGCCTCCATCATGGGAGTGGGCGGCGCCTTCATGATGGTTCCCATGATGGTGTACCTCCTGGGAATGCCAGCACACGTGGCGGTTGGAACGTCGCTGTTCCAGACGTTGTTCACCTGCGCCGGCGTCACTTACATGCAGGCCACGGCCAACCACACGGTGGACCTGGTGCTGGCACTGACTCTGGCCGCCGGCTCGACCATCGGCGCCCAGATTGGCGCACGGCTGACTCGGTTCCTGCGTGGAGACCAGCTCCTGATCATCCTGGCAGTTCTGGCGCTGCTGGTGACAGTCAGGATGACGGTCAATATTTTCTCCACGCCTGCGAACCTGCTGAGCCCGGCGGCACAGCACGCCGGCCTGAAAGGGGATTCGGCACCTGGCTCGGTGCCGCATTCATACGGAGGTCGGTTCGATGCGTAGCTGGTCCCTGCATTGGAAGCGCCTTGCGCTCGCTTTAACGTTGTTGGTCTCGCGGGCCGCGGCGGCCGAAGGCGGCACGCGGATCGTGCTGGTTGCCGACAGCCGCCGGTTCACCGGGTGGGAGGCATGGTGGGCAAATATCTACAACGAAAGCCGGCTGTACTTCACCCTGCTGACGATCGTCATCATCCCCCTCCTGGGCTTGATCATGGGTAAGGCAACCGGTCTGCTGCTGGCGAGACTCGGCATAGACCTCAAGTCGCGTGCGTTGAAGGAGCACTAACCATGGGTTGGTTGTACACACTGATGCCGATTGCCAACGTGGCTATTGCGTGGCCCGGCCTCCTCATTCTGGGGCTGGGGGTGGGCATGATCGCAGGCTTCTTCGGCATGGGCGGCGGCTGGATGGTCACCCCCGGCCTGAACATTCTCGGCTTCCCGATGGCATTCGCCGTCGGCACCGGAGTCGCACAGATGGCAGGGCCCTCCCTGATCTCGACGTTGCGTCACGCCAAGTTTGGAAATGTCGACTATCGACTCGGAATCATCATGGTCGCGGGCACCGTCGGCGGCTTTGAGCCGGGCGCACAACTGGTGATGTGGCTGGAGCGCCACGGCAAAGTCGATCTGTACCTCCAGTACGGCTACCTCGCACTGTTGACGCTGATTGCGTGGCTTGTCTTCACCGACATTGCCCGCAAGAGGGCCAAAGACCGCAAGGCCCGGGCCGTGGGCAAGATGCCGGACGCGTCCTCGGGCGGCATCGAATGGCACAAGACCCTTCATAAGCTCGAGATTCCGCCGATGATGACTTTCCCAAAGGCCGGTATTCGATGCTCGATCTGGCTGCCGATCTCGGTAAGTTTTCTGACCGGACTGATGGCGGGAATTCTGGGGATCGGCGGCGGCCTGATCCGCATGCCCGCGTTGATCTACCTGATCGGATGCCCCACACACGTGGCCGTAGGCACGGATTTGTTTGAAGTGACCATCTCCGGACTCTACGGTGCCGCCTCTTACAGCTACAAGGGCCGCACCGAGCTCCTGGCCGCTGTGATCATGCTCATGGGCGCCTCGGTGGGAGCCCAGATTGGATCCGTGGCTACAAAGTACGTCAAGGGATACGGCATCCGGACGTTCTTTGGCATCGCGGTGATCGGCTGCGGAGTTTCCATCGTGCTCAAGCTGGCGGCGGCAGCTTATCCGGTGGCCCGCGCGCCCCTCAACACGGTCGCCATGGTCCTCATCCTCGGCTTGGTCGGCGCCCTCTCGTTGTATATCTTTCTGTGTTTCCTGCGGGGCGCGCGAGCCGAACTGGCGGCCAAGAAAGCCGCGCTGGATCCGGCGCCCGTCGGCGCCGCAGGCCGCGCCGCAGATATCAAATGAAGCCCTGCAAGGTATCTGGTTTGTGTGCGGCAACTCTCGTTGCAGCGATCATCGCCCATCCCCTGAGCGCGCAATGCATCGTCGAAAATCCCGGCGGTAGCAAGACCAACATCTACCGGCCTGTCGATTCCGATGTTCCCGCGGCCAGGTTCTCGCCCATGTCGTTCGTCAACGGCAGGCTTCCGCGATGGATCTGCTTCACCGCAGGCTACCGGATGAGGTACGAAGGCTATACCGGCGGCAACTTCCAGGCCGGCAACGACGATTCGTACCTCTTGAGCCGATTCCGGTTCGGCATGTCCATCCATCCTGAGGATTGGCTGAAAGCATACGTGGAGTTGCAGGATGCAGACGCCTTCTGGAAAGATCCTAAGGTACCTCCCTATCAGAGCACGTGGGACCTTCGCCGTGCCTATATCGATATTCTCGACGCCGAGAAGTACCATTTCGCGTTCCGCGTGGGGCGCCAGGACTTGAGTTTTGGCTGGCAGCGGCTGTTGGGCACTGCTTACTGGCGCAATGCCTCAAAGGGCTGGGATGCGGTCCTGGCGACATTTGACTGGAAGATGTTGCGGGCATACGCCTTTACTGCCGCGTCGGTGATGGTCACCGACAACGGACTTTGCCACCATCAGGCGGGAAACGATGTTCACGGCCTCTACGGCCGCCTGCGCAACCCGGTCCGAAACTCAGACCTCGAGCCGTATATTTTCTGGCACCTTGCGCCGGGAATCAAGACCGAGGCCGGCATACCCTCGAAACTCGACGAAAAGACGTTGGGCCTCCACTGGATCGGTACGGCATCGCAATTCGATTACGACGCCGAAATCGCCCGCCAGTACGGCAACGTCGGAACCGACCAGATCCGCGCCTGGGGATGGAGCGGCATTCTCGGCTACACGTTCGGGTCATCCGATCTGAAACCAAGGTTGTCGCTCAAGTACGACTACGCCTCCGGCGACCGCAACCCCAAGGATGGAGTGCATGGTACATTCGATCAACTCTACCCGAACATCCACGACCACCACGGCCTGGCCGACCAGGTTGCCTGGCAGAACCTGGTTTCGGTTCGGACGGTGTTTCGGATTTCGGTCCGTAAGAACTGGATGATTTCCGCGGCCTACAATGACTGGTGGCTGGCCAGTGCGAAAGACGGATTCTATAACGCTTCGGGCAGCATTGTGGCCCGCGACGCGACGGGCTTGTCGGGGACTCACATTGGCACGGAGTTAGACCTTCAGACATCTTACAGGTTCGACCGCAACTTGGAATTTGGCGCCGGCTTCGGCCATATCATCCCGGGAGAATTTCTCCGCCGGACGGGCCATCCCGCCGCTTACAACTATCCCTACCTGATGATCAACTACAACTTCTTCTGAAAGGCTTCTAAGTATGGCTGCAATCAAATCTAAGCTGAGATGGCCAACCGCCGCTGCCGCCTGCGCCGCCGCGTTGGCAGCAGCCGGGTGCGGAGGTCTGGGCCAGGTCGAGCAGGGGCGTGTGATCGCCTACAACCCACAGGCGCGGCGCGTGACCCTGATCCGGGAGGCACGTGATCCCGCAGCTCCGAGCCCCGGCCTTCTGCCGCCTGTGACCGTCCGGACGCCGGCGGATCCCGACGAGATGGGTCCTGCGCCGGCGGCGGGCAGGCTGATGCAGATTGATTCGAATCACCACCAGTTGGTCATCTTCGACACGGATCGCGCGGACTTTAGGACCATGCGCTATTCCGCCATCGAGGAGCGGCGCAATGTCGACAGGGATCCCGGCACGCCTCAGATCGACCGCGCCCGCAAGACCATAACGATCTACTCCGCCGGCACCCGAACTCTGATCACGCTCGCCGCGGACGACGCCATGTTGGCCATGCCCGCCGACACCTGGCGCTGCGGCGACGTGGTCCGCTACTACTACAAAGACCCGGCGCAGGCCATGCGCCTGATGAACGTCACCCAAACGGACTTGTCCAAGTCTGGCGGCTAGGCGCTATGTTTCTGCTCGTGATTTACGCGGGACTGCTGCACGCGGCCGGCACGCCGCGGACAGCGCTCTCCTGCAAAGTCACTCCGCCGGTGATTGAAGTCGGTTCCTTCTATGAAGGAGCCTCCGTGAGAGTCGAGGGCGTAGCCGCACCGCGGTCCCGCTTGATCGTGACCGTGGCCGGTTCCGATCGAGAGGAGCGCTTCAACCAGAAGGCGCGGCTCGGGCCTGTCTGGATGAGCGCCGGCCACGTGCGGATCTCCGGTGCGCCCTCGCTCTTTCTCCAATTCAGCACGGACCCCGTGCCGAGTGTGGAGGGCCGGTGTTTCGATGAGACCTCGATCGCCGCGCGCATGCGCATCGACCCGCCCACTGCGGGGGCCGCCGCGCTGCGCGCCAGTTTTTTTGCGCTCAAGAAAAGCGATGGCACTTACGTGTTTTCCGATCGCGGCGTGGCGATTGACGAGGCCGGAGCATACCATGTCGACTTCCGGTGGCCGAAGAAGGCGCCTCCGGCGGAATACCAGCTTCACGTGTACGAGGTTCGCGGCGGCGCCGTGACCGCGGAAGCCTGTGCGGCCCTTTCCGTGGTACGCACCGGTTTCCCGGCGTGGCTGGCGGACCTGGCCGAGAGCCGCGCTTCCATGTACGGCGTGGCCGCGGTTCTGATCGGGGCTTTCGCCGGATTCTGCATCGACCTCCTTACCACGCGGATCTTCGGGAAAAAACGCCCCCCGGCCCATTGAGGCCCGCCGCTGGAGAGGAATGCAGTTATAGTCGAAGGGGAAAAATATGCCTCTGTGGCGACGCAAGACGGCGGCAGTGGAAGAGCCGGGGGCAGCCGCCGAACGGATGCGGGCGAAATACGAGACCTTCCGCGAGCTTCTTACCCTCAACAATGAGTCGCTGGAGCTGATGGCCGGCCTCCAGGATGATCTCCAATTCGTACCGCCGCGCCGCGACGTCCTCGGAGACCGGATCGCAAACATCTTCCAGCGCGTGGGTCGTACTGTAAATGCGTTGGAGCGCCTCAGCGGTATCCGGCAATCGCAACTCGCCGCCGCTCTCGAATCGCAACAGCAGGAGGTGGAACGCTACGCCGCATCACTAGAGGAACTGCGCCGGCCGCGCCTGTCGGCCTGGCTCTCGGAAGTCACAGCGGCCTCGGAGAATGATGCCGGGAGCAAGGCGGCGATGCTGGGCGAGATCCGCAACAAGCTCGGCCTACCAGTGCCCGACGGATTCGTGCTGACCACGGAAGCCTACCGCCAGCATTGCGGAATTCCGCTCTGGACCGAGATCCGCGACGCCGTCCGCGATCTGGACCTGAGCGACCTCGATGCCGTGCGACGCGTGGCTGAATCGCTCGCCCGGCGGGTCCTGGAGTCGCCTTTGCCGCGCGCGATCGAGGTCGCGATCACCGGGCGGGCAGAGACCCTTCATAAGAATGGCGGTGCACTGGCAGTGCGATCGAGCGCCCGGGGCGAAGGGGGCGCTAAATCCTACGCCGGGCAGTTTCTCAGCCTGCTGAACGTGCTGCCCGGTCAGGTCCTGGACGCGTACCGGCAGGTCATCGCCAGCCGGTTCAGCGAACGCGCGCTGTTTTACCGTCTGTCCACCGGAATGCTCGAGGTCGACAATCCGATGGCGGCCCTGTTCCTGGTCATGGTTCCTGCGCGTGCTTCCGGGATCATGTACACGCGCGATCCGGCCGATCCCAAGAGCAAGATCCTGTGGATTACCGCCACCCGGGGTCTGGGATTGGAGATCGCCAGCGGACGGATTCCGGCCGACCTGTTTCTCGTGTCCCGCTCCAGGCCGCACCACGTCGTCGAACGGTCCATCGTCCACAAGGACGAACAACTCGTGATCCAGGAAGGCGGAGGTGTCGAGTCCGTTCCTCTGTTGCCCGGCGCCCGCGACCAGGCCAGCATTCAGGATGGCGATCTGCACACGCTGGCAGAGTGGGGAGTAAGGATCGAGGAGCATTTTCGCGCGCCCCAGGATATCGAGTGGGTTCTCGGCCGCGACGGCAAGCTCTTCATCGTCCAGTCGCGTCCCCTGGCGAACGTCGGCGCATCGCAATCCAAACCGCGCTCGCGTCCCAAGAGCGAGCCGCGCCTGGAAGGCGGCCGCACGGTTTATCCGGGGCGAACTTCCGGGCCGGCCCACCTGGTCAGCGAGATCCAGAACATCGCTCAGGCGCCGGACGGGGCGGTGGTGTTCATTCGCAAGCCCGCGCCGGAGATCGTCGAGATCTTTCCGCGGATCGCGGGGCTCGTGGCCGAATGGGGCAATATCACCGGCCACGCCGCGGCCCTGCTCCGGGAGTTCCAGATTCCTTCCGTGTTCCAGATGACGGGTGCGTTCGAGCGCCTGTCCGCCGGCGAGCCTGTCAGCCTGGATGCGGTACGGGCTCGCGTCTATCCCGGCATCCTGTGGCCCGCCAAGCGGCGGGAGGCGTCCGAGATCGAGCGCTACCGCGAACGGAACGGCGATCCGATCAGCACCCGGCTCCTCACCCTCAACCTCCTGGATACCGCCGCGCACAACTTTCGTCCCGCCGGGTGCAAATCCGCGCACGACGTGCTCCGCTATTGCCACGAGAAGGCCATCGAGGCCATGTTCGAGATCAACGACCGCGAGCTGGAACACGGCATCCCGTGCGCGCGAACGCTCCAAACGCCGCTGCCCTTTAATGTCTCGGTATTGGATCTGGGCTGCGGCGTGGTTCCTCTCGGCGCCGAGGCCCGTCAGATCACTCCGGAGCAGATCGTATCGCGCCCGTTCCAGGCTTTGTGGAAGGGTGTAAGCCATCCCGAAGTCACCTGGACGCGCTCGATGCCGGCGAGTCTCGGCGACCTGGCCAGCGTGCTGGCGACCTCCTTCACGCCGCAAGGCGGCGGCATGCGCGCGCTGGGCGAGAAGAGCTACCTGCTGGTGGCCGACGAGTACATGAATCTCAACACGCGCCTCGCCTACCACTACAGCCTTGTGGACGCCTGTCTGTGCGAGATTCCCGGCAACAATTACATCTCCTTCCGTTTCGAGGGCGGGGGCGCGGAGCGCAGCCGAAGGAATCTCCGGGCTTGTTTTCTGGAGCGCTGCCTGGCTCACCAGGGTTTCCGCGTGGACCGACGCGGCGACCTGGTCAACGCCTGGTTCCGCAAGGCTCCTGCCGATCAGACGATGGAGCGTCTCGACATACTCGGACGCCTCCTCGCCTGCTCCAGCCAGCTTGATATGTACATGGAGAGCCGCGAGGTAATGAGGTGGTACGCGGAGCAGTTCATCGCCGGCAACTACGCCTTCCGCCGGTAGCGTGGATTTTGGGGCGATTTGCCCAAGAAGACGCGCATAAGTCCCAGATCGACGCTGCGCTACAATGGATGTCAGGTGGAGGGGATCCGCGAAATGCCTGCCAATCGATATCCCTGGCGCATGATGTGTGCCGTTTTCGGCGGCGTCCTGTTGTGTTCGTGCGCCCTCGAGAGGTTGTCTTCGGTGCCGGTCGATGCCATCGTTCGCGCCGTCGATGCCAGACCGGTCAGCCTCACTGGGACCATCGATGTCCGGGGCGCGGAAGCCGGCCTTGTATTTCACAGCGCCGGCAACACCTACACTCTTTCCGATCTCTCCAAAGCCAGATCGTTTGCCGGCCGGCCGGTGCGCATCACCGGCGTCCTGCACGAGTCGACAGGCTTGATCGAAATCCGGAGCATCTCCGACCCCGGGCGGTCGTAAATACCACTGGACTCCGCGGCCGCTTTCCGATAGTTTAAGACTTGCGCCTCCGTTTACGGCGCTGGCGCGGCGGCTATGCACAAAGGCTTCACGTTGTGGTTCACCGGCTTGTCCGGGGCCGGCAAGAGCACGTTGGCGCGTCTGGCCGAAGAGCGCCTCCGCGCGGCGGGCTGCAAGGTTGAGTTGCTGGATGGCGATGTCGTCCGAACCCACCTCTGCAAGGGCCTTGGCTTCAGCAAGGAAGATCGCGACGAAAACATCCGCCGCATCGGCTGGGTCTGCGAGTTGCTCTCGCGCAACGGTGTCATCGCCATCGGCGCGGCGATCTCGCCCTACCGCGCCATCCGCGACGAACTACGCGAGCGGATCGTGAATTTCGTCGAAGTCCACATGGATTGTCCGCTCGAGGTCCTCATCCAGCGCGACGTCAAGGGACTCTACAAGAAGGCGGTAGCCGGCGAGATCAAGCAGTTCACCGGGGTCTCCGATCCGTACGAAGTGCCGTTGCATCCGGAGGTTCGCGTGGACTCCGCCGTCGAGTCGCCGGAGCAGGGCCTAAGACGTATCTGGATCGAACTCAGACGTCTGGGACTGATCTCCGCAGAAGTTGCCGGTGCTCAGCCGGCAGTAAGCGGAGTCGACGGCGCGGGCCGGACTTGAGTCGCACCGGAGGTGAGCCTATGCGCAAAGCAGCGGCAGCCGGACGGCAACCGGGCAACAACTACGTCCTGGTGGTTTTCGATAGTTGCCGTTTCGACACCTTCATGAAAGCGCGGCCCAGGGTAATCCCCAAACTCGGCACGGTCGAGCGCCGGTGGTCCTACGCCTCATGGACGGCACCGTCTCACTTCAACCTTCTCTCCGGTCTGCTGCCGCATACCAGTCCGAAACGCATCTATGCCTCGGATTACTATAAGCGCGACTTTCTCAAGTTCTCCGAGCGGCTGGGAATCGAGGGAATCGGTTTCCGGTCGTTGGTCCCCATGCTCTATTTCCCGGTATTCCTGAGGGAATCGCTGGGCTACCGGACTCACGCCAAGGTGTCGCTGCCGGTGATCAATCCGAAGACAATCCTCAACACCGGATTCGATACTTACCGGCTGATGGACCATCACAACGACATGCGCGCCATGTTGAGGGAGATGCACTTTGCCGCCGACCGGCCGTCGTTTTATCTGCTCAACGTGGGCGAAACCCACTATCCCTACGCACTGCCCGATGAGCCGCCCGATCAATGGCCGCGGCTGAGTGGCGTTCACGGCATATTCAAGCATCTGGACGACGAAGTGGTCGGCGGCAAGCTGGTGACCCGCCGTGATAAGTTCTTTGATGAAAAGGCGCTAAGACAACTCCGCCAGCGGCAAATCCAGGCCGTGAAATACCTCGATAGCGTGGTCGCCGAGCTGTTCGATCTCGTTCCCAAAGACACATGGATTACGGTCACGTCGGACCACGGCGAGCTCTTCGGAGAATCCGGTTACTTCGGGCACGGGCCAATCAACCACCCCAAGGTTTTTGAAGTCCCATTTGTGGAGGGTAAGCTCCGTTGAACCCGGGATCGCCGCCCCGGTTCTTGACCGCGCGGTGAACCAGCAATAGTATGGAACTGGATCTTGATCTCTGAAATGGGAGGTCTTCATTATGCCTCTTACCACCGAGGCGCTCGCCGACGAGATGTACGCGATGGTCTCGCAATACGCCGGCAAGCGCAATCTCAAAGCCGGCGATCTGACCAAAGAGATGATCGCCCGGCACGGGGAAGCCGCCTGCAGCAAGGACGATTGTAAACTGGCCATCCGTGCGCTGATTGAATCCAGGCGCTGTGTCTACAGTTATCTTGGAGGCTCTTATATTCAGCTTCCACCCAAGGAAGGCACTACGCCGGGCGACTGAACGGCCGGAGAAAGCGCGGCGACTATGACCGAGATGCCGCGTCTCGCCGTCGCCGGACTTTCGGGGGAGTCGGGCAAGACTCTCGTTTCCCTGGCCCTGCTGTTTGAAGCCGGACGGAAGGAGATTCCTGTCCGTGCATTCAAGAAGGGCCCGGACTATATCGACGCCGCGTGGCTGGGATGGGCTTCAGGCAGACCCGCTAGAAACCTCGATACTTACTTGATGGGTTTCGATCGGGTGGCCCGCTCATTCGCCCGCAACGGAATCCCTTCCGGCCTGAACCTGATCGAGGGAAACCGCGGGCTTTACGACGGTCTGGATGCCCGCGGCACGCACAGCACCGCGGAGCTGGCCAAACTTCTGCGGGCGCCGGTCGTGCTCGTGGTCAACGGTACGAAAGTTACACGCACAGCCGCCGCACCGGTGCTCGGCTGCCAAAAGCTCGACCCGGAGGTGTGGATCGCCGGCGTCATCCTGAACCAGGTTGCCGGAAGCCGGCACGAGCGGGTGATGCGTGAGGCGATCGAAACCGCATGTCAGGTGCCGGTGCTGGGTGTAATTCCGCGGGCGCCGGAAGGCATATTGCTCTCGACCAGGCACCTGGGGCTGGTGACTCCGCGCGAATTTGCCGGACGCGATGCTCTGGCCCGGAATCTCCTGGATCACGTGGCGTCGCACCTGGAATTCGATCGATTGCTGGCGATCGCGCGCCGTGCGCCGCCGTTGGAGTCCCCGGCGCTTCCCGCACCGCGCTCCGACACCGGCGGTGAGGTTACGATCGGGTACCTCAACGATTCCGCCTTCAGCTTCTACTACCCCGAGAACCTGGAGGCGCTTCGGGCCGGAGGTGCCCGATTGGCTCCGATATCCGCGCTCGCGGCGGACACGCTTCCCGTGGAGTTGGACGCCCTCTACATCGGCGGCGGTTTCCCCGAAACTCACGCGCAGGAGCTCTCGGAGAACTCAGGCCTGCTGGGCTCGATCCGCCGGGCGGCGCGTACGGGTTTGCCGGTCTATGCCGAGTGCGGCGGGTTGATGCTCCTGTCGCGCGCCCTGACCTGGCGGGGATTCCGGTACCCGATGGCCGGCGTGTTCGATTTCGAAGTCGTCGTCTGCGACATGCCGCAAGGCCACGGTTATACCGAACTGCTGGTTGACAGGCCGAATCCGTTCTTTGCGTTGGGCACGCATCTCAAGGGGCACGAATTCCATTACTCGAAAATCGTCTTGGACGGTCCCGAGCCCCTCACGGCGTGCGCGGTGCGGCGTGGCAGCGGCTGCTTCGATGGCCGCGACGCCGTGGTTTCCGGCAATGTCTGGGCCGCGTACACGCACCTGCACGCTCTGGCCACCCCGGAGTGGGCGCAGGCCTTCATGGGACAGGCTTCAGCCTGCCACAACTGATTCCGATTCCAGCGCCTCGACCGGAATCCGGTTGATGATGGCCACGATCTCGTCGGCGTTGAAGGGCTCTTCGACCGTGGCGAATACGGAATGTCCCTGAATGCGAAATCCCAGATTGCCTTTACGCACGGCAACCAGAATCCGTGAGCCGGCAGTCCTGGGATCGGACGCGAGAGCGTCCAACAGGCCAAGACCGAGGTCCTCCAGAACGGCTTGGTCGAAGATCACGAACGCCGGACGGAACACCGAGACGATAGCCGAGGCGTCATAGCCCCTGCGCGCAAAGCGGAACGCGACCGATTCGTTCTCGCGCCTCGCCAGATCCTGAATCAGGTTTTCGTCGCGCGTGATCACCAGCACGTTGGCGGGAGACCCGTGCACCCGGCGATAGTAGGGGCATTCCTGGCAGAGACTGGTGCAGAAGCGCCTGGCGTGTCCGGCACCGCGAACCACGTTGGCCATGCGGAAACACCAGGTGGCTCGAACCTGGTAGACGACGCAGTCCTGGCACTCGTGCCCGGGACCGTGGTTCATGTATTCCCAGCAGCGCATGGGACGCGAGCAGAGGGCGGCGCTTTCCTCGAAAGCCCGGTCGCGCGCGGGATCCTGGGAGAGCAACAGAGCCACATCGCGCTCATCGACGCGGTAGTGACCGCCCGCAGTGCGGCTGGCACGAAGACGGCCCTTCTTGATCCACTTCAGGACCGTATCCGGCTTAACCGCGCACATCCGCGCGGCCTTGCCCGTGGTCAACGTTGGGACAGGCATGGGAGGCAGCCTCCTGTTCCGTTGTCCATATTGTCTACACGTTCCGGGCCGAAGTCAAGGATAACCAGACCGGATTTTCTCGATTGTGCCGAAGCTCGCAGGGATTTCTGAGTTTGCCCTCAATCTGCGTGTAAGTGCATTGTTGCTGCGGGCTTACGCTACATATCCAGGCTCAGATTTCTCATGACAAATCGCTTTTCCGGGCCTATTATTGAGGTGAATAACATCTGATGATCTCAAATATTGACTCCGGAAACTTTTCGACTGACAGGAGGCTATAAATGACTAACTTGATCCTTCCGCACGGGGGTGGCGAGCTGCGTCCCCTGCTTCTGGAAGGCGATGCCAGGCGCGACGAGCTGGCCAAAGCCCAACGCCTGAAAAGAGTTCCGATGACCAGCCGGGAGACCAGCGACCTAATCATGATGGGGATCGGCGCGTTCACGCCCCTGGACGGATTCATGGGGCGGGACGACTGGCATGGATGCTGCGAATCCTACACCATGGCGAGCCAGAAAGGGCTCTTCTGGCCCATCCCGATCACCTTGTCCGCGGAGGAGGACTATTCCAAGTCGATCAACATCGGCGACGAGGTCGCACTCTGGGACACCGAAACGGAAGCCGTCATGGGCACCATGAAGATCACCGAAAAGTACGGGATCGACAGGGAGTACGAGTGCAAACAGGTCTTCCGAACGCTGGACCAGGCGCACCCCGGCGTGCAGAAGGTGATGGAGCAGGGCGCGGTCAATCTGGCCGGACCGGTGAAGGTGCTTTCCGAATCCTACTATCCAGAAATGTTCAAAGGCATCTACCAGCGACCGGCCGAAGCGCGCAAGGCTTTCCAGGAACGCGGCTGGACCACGGTCGCGGCACTCCAGCTCCGCAATCCAATGCACAACTCGCATGCCTACCTGGCCTGGGTCGCAATCGAGGTCTGCGACGGCGTCTACATCCATCAGCTCGTCGGCAAGCTCAAGCCCGGCGATATTCCGGCCGAGGTGCGCGTAAAGGCCATCGATGCCCTGGTCAACAAGTACTTCCGCAAAGACCGCGTAATCCAGGGCGGTTATCCCATGGAGATGCGCTACGCGGGTCCGCGCGAAGCGCTGCTGCACGCTGTCTTCCGCCAGAACTATGGATGCACGCATCTCATCGTGGGCCGCGACCATGCCGGCGTGGGCGACTACTATGGCCCGTTCGACGCGCAAAAGATCTTCAACGAGATCCCGTCCGGGGCGCTCCTGCTGCAGCCACTGTGCATGGACTGGACATTCTACTGCTACCAATGCGGCACCATGGCGTCCATGAAAACCTGCCCGCACGAGTCCAAGGCCGTGATCGACGAGAACGGCAACTACAAAGGCGGCGCCCGGCTGCTGCTTTCCGGCACGCTGCTGCGCAAACTGATGAGCGAGGGTAAGCCGGTACCGGCGGAGTTCTCAAAGCCCGAGGTGATCGCGGTGCTCAAGGAATACTACGACAGCCTCGAGGAGAAGGTCGAGGTGAAGCTCCACGGGATGGCCACCGGCGACGCCAAGCGTTGACGGCGGGCGTATGGCCACGCTGGTTCTGTACTGCTTTCTGTACGCCGGCGGGATCGCATTTCTCGCCGGCTGCGTGGTCCGCGCAGTGCGCTACGCAAAAGAACCGATTCATCTCCGCTGGGAGATCTATCCGGTACCGCACGGCCGCTCCGGGGAGCTGAAGATCATGGTTCCTGAGATTCTGTTTCTGAAGGGTCTTTGGGAATTCAACCGGCCGATGTGGTTGGTCTCCTATCCGTTCCACCTGGGCCTGTACCTGATTATAATCACGCTGGCCGGCGTCGTGATTGTACCGGGCGGCGGGGATGAGTTTCTGCACCGCGCTGCCCTGATCACGGGCAACGCGGGCCTGGTGCTGGTGTTGGCCGGGGCAACCGGACTGCTGGTCCGGCGGCTGACCAATCGCGAACTGAGAATCTACAGCTCCGGCGCCGACATCTTCAACCTCCTGTTCTTCCTGCTGACCGCGGTCCTGCTGCTGGCCGGCTACTGGCTGCGCCCCGCGGGCACACCCGGGCCGCTGGCCGTCCTGCGCGGCGTCCTTGCGTGGGACGGCGCGCTGCGGCCGTCGGGCCTGCTCACCGCGGGCCTGGTCTCGGGCGCGGCGCTGGCGGCTTACATCCCAATGACCCACATGGCGCACTTCATCGCCAAGTACTTCACCTACCACAGCGTGCGATGGGACGAGCGCTCCGCCGAGGGAAGCATCGCGAGACGCATGGCCGAGTACCTCACCTACCGGCCAACGTGGGCGGCGAAGCATGTGAGCGCGGACGGCCAGCGGACGTGGGCGGAGATTGCCACCACCAATCCCGCACGAGGGGGATCCAAATGAAACCCTCTCTCGAATTGCACGACATGTGGCGCCAGGACCGCGAGCCGCTGATTCACCTCCAAAACGACCAACTGATGCCGCTGCCCGCGCCATTGGACAATCCAGGTACGGATTACCCGTGGAAAACGCTATCCGCGCAGACGCGCGAGCGCTGCGAATGCGGCCTCGATGATACATGCGCGCTCAGCCTGCCGCAGCCGAAGACCCCGGAGGACGAGGCACAGCTTGTCGGCAAGTTCCTCTCCGGACTGGAAAAACTCTTCACCCGCGAGAACAACTGGACCTTCCTCCAGCCGCTGGTGCTCACCATGGAGCACTGCGCTAGGTGCCAGACTTGCTCCGAGGCCTGCCACATCTACGAAGCCAGCGGCCGCAACGAGCTCTACCGGCCCACGTTTCGCAGCGAGATCGTGCGGCGGCTGTACTTCAAGCACATCCGCAACGGCGGCCTGCTCACGGCCTGGCGACACGGCGACGTGAAGCTGAACTGGCCCCTGGTGGCGCGCCTGGCGGAGCTTGCGTACCGCTGCAATCTCTGCCGCCGCTGCGCGCAGACCTGCCCGATCGGGGCGGACAACGGCCTCGTGGCTCACGAGCTGCGCAAAATCTTCAGCCAGGAGATGGGGATCGCGCCCAAGGAATTGCACGATAACGGCTCAATGCTTCAATTGAAAGTCGGGTCTTCCACAGGGATGAACGCGGAAGCAGTCAAGGACAACATCGCGTTCATCGACGAGGACATCAGCGAGAAGACCGGGATCGAGGTCCGCACGCCGTGGGACGTCGAAGGCGCCGACGTGCTGCTGATCCACAATGCCGGCGAGATCATGGCCTGGCCGGAGAATCCCGGGGCATTCGCGCTGGTCCTGGACGCGGCCGGGATCTCCTGGACCATGTCCAGCGAACTGGCGGCCTACGACTCCATCAACTACGGCCTCTGGTATGACGATGCCCAATTCGCCCGCGTGGCTCTGAAGCACGCCGAGGCCGCCCGCAAGCTGAAGGTCAAGCGCATCGTGCTCGGCGAGTGCGGGCACGCCCACAAGGCGCTGGCGGTGATCGCCGACCGCATCCTCGACGGCGATCTGAACATCCCGCGGCAGAGCTCGCTCACGCTGCTACGCGACATCATCGTGGGCGGACGGCTGGAATTAGACCCCTCGCGCAACGATTTCCCGGTGACGCTGCACGATCCGTGCAACGTGGTACGCCTGATGGGTGTGGTCGAGCCGCAGCGCGAGGTAGTCCGGGCGATCTGTCCGCGCTTCCGCGAGATGGAGCCGCACGGCGTCGACAACTATTGCTGCGGCGGCGGCAGCGGGTTCGCCATCATGAGCGGCCAGAACTTTCCGGACTGGCGCTTTCATGTGTCGGGGCGTAAGAAGCTCCAGCAGATACTCGATGCTTTCGCCGATTGCCTCGACCCCGCGACTCCAAAGTACCTTTGCGCCCCCTGCAGCAACTGCAAAGGCCAGTTTCGCGACATGCTGGCTTACTACGGCCTTTGGGAGAAGCACCGGATTCTCTACGGCGGCCTGGTGGAGCTGATCGTGAACGCCATGCACGACGTGAAACCCGGTTTCATCGAGTGGGAGTGGCGCTGATGCCCTGCGCGGCCATCGACGCTGCGGAAACGGCCTGTGCCGCCGGCGACTGCGCAGCGTCCATCAACGTGCTGGAGGAGGCGGTACGTCATCAGCCCTATGATTTCGGCCTGCACTACCGCCTGGGGCTTTGCTACGGCGGATGCTGCCGTTCTCATCCTGCGGTGCAACCGGACATGGCTGTTGCCTATTTGCGACAGGCGCTGCGCCTGGCAGGCGACAATCGGGGACTGCGCGCTGCCGCCGCCGAACAGTTGGGGCACACCCTGCTCCACAGCCGCGAGTTGCCGGCGCAGGCAGCACTACGGGCGGCCATCGACTGCTACAGCGAGGCGGCCGAGACCTACAGCTTGATCGGACAGACCGACGATTGGGCTCGAGTGCAGTTCAATCTCGGCAATTGCTGGTGTGAACTCTCCGAGGCAACGCTGGAAAACCACTGGCAGGAAGCGGTTGCCTGCTACGAGAACGCTCTGGGCGTGCGCACCCGCGGCAAGGATCCCGAGCGGCATGCGGCGGTACTCGAAAACCTGGGAACGGCCTACCGCCGCCTTGCCGGACCGGATACCCGCGGGAACATCGGCAAATGCATCCGGTGCTACCGCCGCGCGCTGGGCATTTACGGTCTGGAGAGTCACCCCGACAAATACGCCACCCTGGAAAGCAATCTCGGCAACGCCTTCCTTTCGCTGCCACAGGCGGACGACGGCGCCGCCACACGCAACGCGCGGCGCGCGCTCCGTCACTTCGGTTGCGCCCTGCGGGTTCAGGGGCGCAACACGCGCAGCCGCGCTTTCGGCATCACCCAGTACAATCGCGCGCAGGCGTACTTTCGCCTGTCGCGATCTTCGCCTGAAGAGAACCTGAACCTCGCGGTCGGATGCCTCGAGGCGGCCGGCGCCGCCTTTCAGGCCTGCGGCGAGGATCGCTACATCCAGCTCATTCGAGCTCAGTTGGAACGGCTTTGCCGCTCATAGCCGCATTGCCAAACAGAAACTTCAGCTCGGCGTCCAGCCCAGCAAGGGTACGCTGCTTCTTCGCGCGCGAGAGCAGTTCGCCGAAAATGCCGGCGGCGACGGCCAAGACCAATAGAAGAGTCGCCGCGCCAAGGGCGATGTTGGTGATTGTCAGCCAGAATGTTTGAGGATCATCCATATCGGCTCTTTCTCCGGGACAGGGCCAGGAAGATCAGGAAAGTCACAGCAGCCAGGAGGATTCCCATTGCCTTCGCTCCATCCGGGACCATTCCTGTCACGCGGCCTGTAACAGGGGCCTCTTCTTCGATACGCTCACCTGCAACCTGCCGCAAGCGAAGAATGACGACATCGGGTAGTTGCGCCTGTTGTCGCGATATTCCAGCAGGGAGCTCGCGGCGATGAAGGAGCCGGACGAGCGATTGAATTCCTGGAAGGAGATCGCAGCCCACCTGGGCCGGACCATTCGCACAGCGCAGCGATGGGAGCGCAGCGAGGCACTCCCGGTACATCGGCACCCACACGACCGGCGCGATTCGGTGTACGCGTTCACAACGGAACTGGACGGCTGGTGGGCTTCCCGCAAGGCGCGGGCTGAAGAGGATCACCCGCGCCGGCCAGTCCCGTGGCGCTGGCTGGTTTCGGGTCTCTTCGCCGTGACGGTGCTGGTAGCCGTGGGAATCCTGGGGCTCACTCCCAAGGCGCCAACGCCATTCGCGCAGCGGGGCTGGGTGGTGCTGGCGGACTTTGACAACCAAACCGGCGACAGTGTTCTCGACAAAGGGCCGTGGACGGCCTTCGCCGCCGGAATTGAGCAATCGAGTTACATTAACGTAGTCCCCGAAGCGCGGCTGGCGGCTGCACTGAAGAGGATGGGGAAGAGCACATCGGCAAGAATCGACACCCGGTTGGGGCGGGAGATCTGCCTGCGCGAGAATGCAACGCGGCTGATCGCTGGCAGTATCGCGAGGGACGGCCCAGGGTACCTTCTGATCGTGCGCGTACAGGATCCAAGAAACGGTGTGACGCTGAGATCCTATCTCGAGCAGGCCGGCGGAAGAGACCAGGTGATTCGTGCGCTGGGCGTGCTTGCCGCGAAAGTGCGCCGCGAGTTGGGCGAATCGCTGCGCACCATCCGGGAGTCCGGCCGTCCCCTACCCGAACTGACTACGCCCTCTTTGGAGGCCCTGCAGTTATACGCGGAAGGACGCCACCTCTGGCAAACTGGAAAATACGCGCAAGCCGTCGCGATATTTCAAGCCGCGCTGGCTCATGACCCCGATTTCGCCATGGCACACGCGTCGCTGGGCAACGCATACTTCAGCCACGTCTATTCGAACCCAGTGCAGGGAAGGGAGGAGTATCAGAAGGCGCTCACTGGGGCGGACCGGCTGACCGACCGGGAACGGCTCTACATTCAAGCCACCTACCAGGGCAACCTGGGACACCTCGATCCCGCGGTGGAGCTCTTCAGGATATATATCAGGGCGTACCCGGACGATTCGGCCGCGCGGTACCGCCTGGGCACGCTGCTGATGCTGAACGAGCGCTATCCGGATGCGGTGGAACATCTGCAGCAAGCCATCCGCCTAGACCCCGCCGAAGCCCGAAGCTACGTCAACCTGGCTACCTGTTTTCGTCAGACGGGTGATTCGGTAAGGGCGCTCGCGACTTATTCCAAGGCCTTCGCCCTGGAACCGGACTCGATGACGATCGAGAATCTGAATCACGAATACGGCTTCGCCCTGGTGTGGAGCGGCGATCCCGGCAAAGCCCGGGAGGTTTTTTCCCTGGCGCTCGGCAAGCCGGAGTCGCAAGTGGGGGCATTGCGTTCGCTGGCGCTCCTCGACATGTACCAGGGCAAGTACCGGGATGCGCAGCCTCGCTTGCGGCAGTCCATTCTGCTTTCGGCAGCCGCGGGAAGGCCCTTGCGTGCGGCGAGGAGCCGGCTTCTGCTCGCCATCCTAATCCAGGGGCAAGCCGGCCGGAGCGGTGAGATTGCGGAACTCGACCGGGCGGTAAACGATCTGGAGGCCGATGGCGTTCCGCAGAACTGGCTGCGCGCCCGCATCGCAGGGCTCTACGCCAGATGCGGCGCCGTGTCGAAGGCGGAGTTGCTTCTGACCTCGCTCCGCCGCAGTGTAGACCGGGAGAATCCGCGAGATAGCAGCGAACTGTCGCGGCTGGAGGGCGAGGTTGCTTTGGCTCGCGGATCTAACGCCAGGGCGATCGAGCTCCTGGAACTGGCAGCGCGGCAATCTTCGAACCCGCTCACCATCGAAAGCCTGGCTCACGCTTACGAAACAGAGCGGGACGCAGCCCGCGCGGCCGCCACTTACGAATTGCTGATCGACATGGGTCCGCGAGCAATCGGGTGGGAGCCACAGCAGGCGTGGCTGGCCGCGCATCTCCGCCTGGCGGAAGCGTACCTGGCACTGGGCGACCATGCCAAAGCTGCCGCCGCCGCCGACTGGCTTGCAGCGCAGTGGAGAAACGCAGACTCCGACTTGGCCACGGTGAAGGCCCTGCAACAACTGCGGACAAAACTCACGGATGGTGACTGAGGTGACGAATTCCTACGCGCGGCTGGAATGGATCCGGGAGCGGGCTCTTCAGTTCACCGGCGAATCGCTCGGTACGCGCCCCGCGCTGTGGAGCGACACAACCAACTATATGTCCATCGAGCGAGGTCACGTCATCGACCTCGAGGGAGAACTCTTCCTGGTACGGAGCAACGAGCACGAGGGTCGCTTCGGCATCGACGATCAGCCGAAGTTCTGGGTCAAGCGGGCGATCGACCTGGCGACGGGCCAAATGCATATTCTCAAGCTGGTGTTCCAGGAGGAGTTCAAAATCCACGTGGGGGAGCGGGAAGTCCGCTGCCGCCGCAGCGCGGAGAAAGAGGGTCGGGTGCTCGATCTCGTCCGTGGCGATGCGCGGTTCATGCAGGGTCGCACGGCAACCGACGCCGCCGGCAACACGGTGCGCGTGATCGACTTCATTCGCGGCACGGACCTGCTGAGCTATGTGGAATCGATTCCCCTGGATCACGAGGCTTATTCGCGCACACGGCTGCCCGGGGTCCTGTACGGCGTGGCGGCAAGTTTCGCTGGTATTCAGCGCTTGCATGATGTTGGCTTGTGCCACGGCGACATTCGCAACGACCATCTGCTCATCGAATCGGGAACCGGAACGTACCGATGGATCGACTTCGACCTCAACGAGGATCTGCCGAGCTTCGACGTCTGGAGCGCGGGCAACATTCTGCACTGTGTGATCGGAAAAGGCTTCGTGTCGTTTCACGACGCGATTCATGCGCGGCACATACCTGCGTCGGCGCTCTGGAGAGAGGACGCGTCGGTGTTCTTCCCCCATCGCGTTATGAACCTGCGCAAGGTCTATCCTTATCTTCCCGAGAAGCTCAACCGTGTGCTGTGCCGTTTTTCCTCCGGCTGCGAGGCGCCTTATGACTCGATGCGCCAGATCGCAGACGACCTGGCCGATTGCGCGCACTCGGAAGGCTGGAGTTGGAGCACATGAGAATTCTGATCGCTTCGGACCTGCACGCGAACCTGGAGGCTGTGGCGGCATTGCCGGTGGACTACGACGAGCTCTGGGTGCTCGGCGACCTGGTTCACTACGGACCGAATCCGCGCGAGGTCATCGAATTTGTGCGGGCCAACGCCTCCCTGGTGGTTCGCGGCAACCACGACCACGCGGCCGCATGGCAGGTAGACCCCCGGTGCTCGCCGCCATTTCGGGCGATGGCCGAGGAAACGATGAGGTTCACGGCGTCGGTTCTCACCGATAGCGATCGGGAGTACTTGCGGAGCCTGCCGGTACGGACGGAGCGGCGCGTGGGTGAGCTTCGCTTCCTCGCGTGTCACGCCACGCCGGACGACCCTTTGTACGATTACCAGGGCCGCGGCTCCCCTTTCTGGGAAGACGAGCTGAACCGGCAATCGGCCGACGTGCTGCTGGTCGGGCACACCCACCAGCAGTTCTGCCATCGGTGGAAACACCGCCTGGTAGTGAACCCGGGCAGCGCCGGCCAATCCAAGGGTGGAGCACCGCTGGCATGCTATGCGGTGTGGAGCGACGGCAAGCTGGGCCTCGAATCGGCGGCGTACGACTACGAGAGGACCATTGCCAAGGTCGCGTCCCTGCCGCTATCGCCGCAGGTAAGGGAGGAACTGAGCACAGTTCTGCGGACAGGGTCTACGGGTGCGCTATAGGCCTACCATTCCAGGCGCAGGCTAAGCCGGATGGTGCGCGTGCCGGGCTGGTCATACGCGGCGACTCCGCCCACCGACGTGATCACGCCAACCGACGAGGGCGTGGAGATGTTTACGCCGGGATTGGACCAATTCGGGTGGTTGGGAAGGTTGGTGGCACTCGCTTCCGTCCGGACGCGGAGACGCTCCGTGATGGAGAAGTACTTGGACAAGCCGAGGTCCACGACCACCAAACCGGGACCCTTGATGGTCCCACGAGCGGCCGAGCCGAAGTAGCCCAATGCAGGCGCGGTGAAGGCGCTGGCGTCGAACCAGTGAGTCACGGAGCGTTGATCGGAGGGAAGGTTCGGGTTGCCGATTTGGCTCGGCCGGATAGTCACGCTGGCCGGAGTGGCGCTGGTGGTGTATGCGGTTCCGGTGGGATCCGATCCCGTCCACTGCGGCGTGAGGAACTGTCCGGAATACATGGTCCAGACGGGGCTGATCTGCCAGCCTCCGATGAGCGCATCCACGAGACGGTTTGGGCTGGAGAGGAAAGTTCTCCCCTTTCCGAACGGCAACTGGTAGACGGCGTAGCTGGTGACGCGATGAGTCGGCACGTCCAGCCAGACACCGCGTTCGCGTGCACGGTTATAGGCATCCTCGGGGGACGCGCCGCGTTCCAGATCGCCGATGTCCCGCGAGAGCTCGTAGGAAAACTGGTAGGTGAGGCCGTGTTTCATCTCGCGGCGCATGGCCAAGGTCAGAGAGTTGTACTGATGGCCGGCGCCGTTGGTGATGTAGGTGATGGCCGGGTACTGCGGGAACATGCGCGGCTTGTTGATAAAGGCCTGGGTGTTGGCGGTGGGTTGGTTGATGTTGTAGGCATACTCGCCCTGCCGCGTTCCGGTCGCGATGTACGAGATGCGGAAGCCGTTACCCCACTGCTGATGTTCGATTGTGAAACTGAATTGGGGGCTGTAGGGGATGCGCAGGTCTGTGCGAATGCCGGCGGGCAAGGTGACGTTGGTGGGGCCGCTGGCACCGGAGGATGGCCAGGCCTGCGGCAGGACGACTGTGGGGTTCGGGCTGGGGTTGGTGTACGCCGGCTCGTTGAGCACGTACGGGCTGCCAGCCGCGCTTGGGGCGCGCGGCACGACATCGTAGTAGATTCCGAAACCGGCGCGGAGCACCGTGTTGTTATCCCACGGCCGGTATGCCAAGCCGATACGGGGCGCGAAGTTGTTCGTGTCGGTCCTGATCAGCGTGTTCGCGGGATAACCAGCCTGGCTGGCCTGGATGATCGAGGTGTAGCCGGAAGGAAACAGCGGGCTGATCTTGGAAGCCGACCCGTCAGGAACCACGATCTTGCCGGTCGCGACGTCGAAGACCGAAAGCAGGCCGTTCTCCTCCGTCCAGTCGGGCTTGAGTTCATAACGCAGGCCAAGACTGAGGGTAAGCCTGGAGTTCAACTTGACATCGTCGGTGGCGAAGAAATCGTAGGACCAGCGGTGGAGCGTGTAGACCAGGATGGGATAGCCACGCTGGACGGTCGTGGGAAGGCCCAGGAGGAAATCGGCGTAGGGCTGGCCGGTATAGCGGTTGGAGAATGTCCAGTTGCCCCACATGGAGTTGTTGGCGGGCCCATCGGCGAAACCGGTGCGGCCCAGGGTAACCCCGGTCTTTACCGAGTGGCGCCCCTTGAACCAGCTAAAGTGATCGGTGAACTGCTGCACCCGGTTGCGGAATCCGGGCACGCGATTGTCATAGTTGGTGGACACGTTGGTGAGGCCGAGGTTGCTCCACTTGATCAGAGGCACTCCGGGGATATCGGGGATGTTCGGGACGAGCCCGGTGATCCCGAACTGCTGATCCAGTTGGTTGCCGTTTACCGTGGGGTGGCGGGGCGTGTCGTTGTTGGCGAGGCCCCATCGGAACTCGTTCAGCATCGAACCGTTGAAGGTATGAGTATAGGAGAGATTGACTCCCCGGTTGTCGCGTCGCAGCCAGCCCTGTCCCATGCTCGGAAAGACTTCGAAAGGCTCGATATGCTGGCGCTGCCAGTTGAAGCGGCCGAAAACAAAGTCCTTGGCCGAGAATCGATGGTCAATGCGGGTTGCCCACTGGCTGTAGGGATCGTAGGGACGGCTTTCGATCAGGCGAAAGTTTCCGGTCTGGAGCGTGGATGTATCGCCGTAGTTGGGCAAGGGGAAGTAGAAATCCTGCATCTTGAGGGCGGTGGCGCTCAGGCGCGAGGCCGGGATGATGTTGTTGGGAAAGGGCGAGCCGGTGGTTGGATCTTTCACCGTCAGGTTGCCGGGCGCAGAGAAATCGCCCTGCCGCCAGGGCGCGAGCGCCACCGTGTCGTTCAGCAACTGGCGGATGGCCCCGCCGCGCATGGTCTCATAGGTAAAGAAGAAGAAGGTTCGGTCTTTGCCGTTATAGACGTGTGGGATCAGCACAGGGCCGCCCACCGAAGCGCCCGGGGCATGACGCACGTAGGTATCGCGCGTGGGGGAGAAGGGGTTGCGCGCCACCAAGCCGGCGGCCGTGTAGTAGTCGTAGGCGCTGCCGTGGAGCAGGTTGGTCCCCGCCTTGGAGATGAAGGTGACCTGGCCCAACGCGCCGAACTCGGCGCCGTTGTTGGCCATGTCTACGCGCATCTCCTGGAAGCCCTCCATGAAGTCGGCCTGCGGCAGTAGCGACCCGTCATACATATTGTTGAAGGTCGAGCCGTCGGTGGCTTCGTTCTCCTGGTTGCCACGGCTGCCGGCAAAACGCAAATAGGCGTTGCCGGCCGTTTGCACCAGCATTCCCGGTGTCAACTGGAGAAAACTGTACATGGACCGGGTGTTGAGCGGCAAGTTCTTGATGGTGTCGTCCGACTTGACGCTGCTGATGCGGGCAGTCTCGGTTTCGATCAGGGCCAGCCCTCCTCCAGCCACCTCGACCTTGGATTCGACGGCACCCAGGGCAAGTTGAGCATCCAGACGCCTGTAGTCGCGGGCGGAAAGATCGACATCCGTTGCTACGAACTCCCGGAACCCTGTAGCGCGGACGCGAACGGTGTACTTGCCTTCGCGAAGCTGGGCGAGGGTGTACACGCCGGCCGTGTTGGTCCGGACCTGGTATGCATAGTTGCTGGCAACGTGCGTCGCTTCGACCGCGGCGTCAGGCACGAGGGCGCCATTCGGGTCGACCACGGTGCCGGTTAGAGTAGCGAACGTCGTTTGCGCCAAGCCGGGAGCAGCCGGGACACAGGTGGCTAGAGCGAGCGAGATCCATCGCAACCAGTTACGCATCACAAACCCCACTTTCCGATCGCAAATCCTGGATTCCCGTTTCAGTTCGGTATCACAACAAGATTAGAGTGATCGCGCCTTCGTGTCAAGAGCCATTTGACCGGCACCTTGGGAGAGCAGAAAAAGGTTTTGTGCCGATATTAGCTGGCTACCGGCGCAGGTAAAGGGCCGAGGGCTGCCGGGCCACAACACCAGCCGGATCCTTATATTTAGTTTTTTGTCAATACTAAATTGCAGAATTCTTACGAACCGGGCGATCGATCTGCTAAGCTCGAATCGGAAGAACCCAGGCATGATTCCTGCGACGAGCACCCGGCGGCGCGTTCATTCGGCGACGCCGGCAACAGTACGGCGAGTGAACCGGTATATCGTGTTGAACCTGGTCCGGCAGCATCAGCCCGTCTCCCGGGCGCGGCTGGCGGAACTGACCGGGATTTACCGCAGCAGCATCTCGGCCATCGTGGACGAGTTGCTTGGCGAGAAGCTGCTGGTAGAGCGCCTGTCATCGCCCTCCGGGAGGGGACGAGTGCCGATTCAACTCCACCTGAACCCGCCCGGACGGCGTGTGTTGGGCATCAGCGTGAGGCCGTTCCAGTCCATCGCCGCCACCGCGGGCCTCGACGGCAAGATTGACCGGCGTGCCAGCTTCCGGACGCCGAGGAAACCCGAGATGCTGATGCGCGAGATTGTACAGGCCGTCGAGCGGCTGAATGGGGCCAGCCACCAGGGCGGACCGGCCGCGTTCCAGCAGGTTGGCATCGGGATGCCGGGCCTGGTGAACACGACGACAGGCGTGATCGCGATGATCCCGTCATTGCCGGAGTACTCCGGATTCGAGCTTGGGCCGGAGGTAAAGCGGCAACTGGGAGTTCCAGCGCTGGTGGATAACGACTGCAACGTGGGAGCGCTAGGCGAGTTGTGGCTGAATCCGGCCGAGATTGCGGCGCTGCGGGACTTCGTGTTTCTGGAGATCGGCGACGTCGGCGTGGGGGCGGGAATCGTGCTGGGTGGCTCGCTCTACAGGGGGCAGGACAGCACCTGGGCCGGCGAATTCGGACACATGACGATCGATCCCAAAGGCACTTTGTGCCGCTGCGGCCGCCGCGGATGCTGGGAGCGATACGTGTGCGACGAAGCCACCTGGGCGGCATTCGATGCCGGCCGCCCGTACACTCCGTCGGACTTTGACGAGCTGATCCGGCTGGCGATCGAGGAACGGGACGGCCGCGCCTTACGGGCCTGGCGTCAAACCGCGGAGTTCCTGTCTCTGGGGATCGCGAACATCTGCTGCTCGTTGAATCCGCAGGTGGTGCTGGTCTCGGGGGAGATCACCAGGGTCTGGACGCTCCTGGAGGACATCGTGAGGACCCGGTGGGCGTCGCGCAACCTGGCGATTCCGGTCCGGCCCGCGCTCATGCCGCTCGACGAGTTGTGCGCCCAGGGCGCGGTGGCGCTGGCGTTGAGCACATACTTTGGCGCGCCCAAGCTGGGATGAGCCGTTTCGCGGCGGCCGCGTTGACAAGCAGGAGAACCATCCGGTTGACAAACTCCGCGATTCATTCCATTATGTTGTTTGTCCGAATTGAATTTGAATCCGGATTCTGCAAGCGCGATGGCCGCAGGGACGCCCCCGCCCGTCGGCATGAGTCCGCGCGATCGAGTGCTCGCGGCGCTCACCTTCCGGAGACCGGATGTTGTGCCGCTGGAGTATCACGCTTCGCCTGCCGGATCCTATGAGCACGGCAGCCGCCTGCATGCGCTGTGGGCGGGGCGTCCGGACGATTTCGGCCCCCCGCGCCGGTTCCCCGCGTGCCGGCCGCGGCCCGGTTCGGTCGACGCGCAGGGACGGTATCAGGAGGTATTGAAAGACGAGTGGAGTGTCGTGCGGCGCCACCAGGTGTTTGGAGCGGCCGGTTTTCCTGTGGAACAACCTCTCAACGACTGGTCGCGGCTGCCGCACTTCCGGTTTCCCGCTCAACCGCCGGCTTCTGGACCGGCGTTCGAGGTCGAGCGAGCCCGGGCCGCGGCCCATCGCCGGCGATACTACCTCAAGAGCGGTTGGATCAGCCTGTTCGAGCTGATGCACTCGCTGCGCAGCTTCGAGGATGTCCTGGCCGATATCGCCCTCGACCGGCCGGAGGTCCACCGCCTCGCCGATATGCTCGTGGAGTACCACGCGGCGCGCATCCGCTACCTCCTCCAGCGGGGTGTGGACGCGATTCAGTTCGGCGACGACTTCGGCACGCAGTCCGGGCTGATTCTGTCGCCGAAAATGTGGCGCGGTTTCTTCCGGCATCGATACGAGCATCTGGTGCGGCTGGCGCGCGAGGGCGGCGCCGCCGTCTTCTTTCATTCGTGCGGGTGCGTCCGGGCCCTGATTGAGGAGTTCGCGGCGTTGGGCGTCGATGCCATCTGGCCGCAGTTGAGCGCCTACGACACGATCTGGCTGGCGCGCCTCTGCCGCGAACTCAAAGTGCCGGTCGCGCTCCACCCGGACCGGGGCGAGCTGATGATCCGGTCGCGGCCGGAAGAGGTTCGCGCTTACGTGCTGCGGCTGGCGGAGACGTTTGCCGTGGATCGCGGCGGCGCGTGGTTCTATGTCGAGATCGATGCCGGTTTCCCGTTCGAGAACGTACGGGCGCTGATCGACACCATCGCTTCCTTGCGGGGAGCCGGTGAGAGCGAAAGGGGTAAACCATGAATCCCAACAGACGGCAGTTTCTGACCGCCGCCGCCGCAGTGGCGCCGGCCTTTGTTCCTTCGCGCGCACGGGGCGCGAACGATCGCCTGGCGTTTGGAGCGATCGGAACCGGCAATCGCGGCGGATATCTGAACCAGACCTTCCAAAAGCTGGGGGCGCAATGTGCCGCGTTGTGCGACGTGTACTCGCCGTATCTGGAAAAGGCCCGCGCACAATCTCCGCGCGGCGTCAAGAGCTACGTCGATTACCGGGACCTGCTTGCCCAGCCGGGACTGGATTTCGTGGTGATCGCCACGCCCGATCACCAGCATGCGCCAATGCTGAATGCCGCGCTGGCCGCGGGGAAAGACGTGTACCTGGAAAAGCCGCTGTCGTTGACCCTGGCGCAGAGCGAGGAGATGACGGCGGCGGTTCGCAGGACCGACCGCATCGTACAAATCGGCATGCAACGGCGAAGCATGGATTTCATTCTCCAGGCCAGGCAGATGGTTGCCGAAGGCGCGATCGGGAAGATCTCGATGGTGAGGGCCGGCTGGAACTGGCACTTCAGCCTGCCGCTGGACACCTCGCCGCTGGCCGGCGAGCTGGCCTGGGAGCGTTTTCTCGGAAGCGCGCCGAAACGCCCGCTCGACCCGCTGCGGTTTCGCTGGTGGCGCGGGTTCTGGGACTACTCGGGCGGAAACATGACCGACCAGGGCACACATTTGATGGACGTGGCGCAGTGGATCACGGGCTCAGGCGCCCCGTTCTCGGCCGTGTGCGAAGGGCGGATAATCAACGCTCCGGGGGTTGAAGTGCCGAACGTATTCTCGGCGGTCTTCGAGTATCCCGATTTCCTGGCGACCTGGACTCTCGACTATCGCTCGACCTACGATTTCGACTGGTCGATCCGATTCGTCGGCGAGGAGGCCATGCTGCAACTCGACCGCAGAGGTTTACGGCTTTACCGGGACGCCGGCGTTTCTCCCGAGCCCTGGACCCAGCGCGTGGCCACGGATCCGGTCAAGGAGATCCCGGAATCCGGCCAGGGCGAGTCGCACATGCAAAACCTGCTCGACTGCATCCGCTCCCGCAAACAGCCGAATTGCCCCGCGGAAACAGCCGCCATTGCCGTCGTTGGGCCACACATGGCAAACCTCGCCTACCGGGAAGCACGGCGCATCAAGCGTGATGCGAGCGGAAGGATCAGTTGATCGGGCCCACCGGCGCTCAACTGCTCGCTGCCGGAGCTGCCTCCTCCAGCATGACGTCCGTGACTCCGGGCACGCCGGCGGCTACGCGCCGGATCGCCGCCGATTCGTCGTCCAACGAATCTCCACGAACCCAGATCCGACCGCCGCGGCACTCCACCTCCACCTCAAGGTTCAGGGTATAAGGATCCAGGGCGAGCGCGGCCCTAACACGGCTGGAGGTCGCGAGGTCGTTCATTGTCGCCTGGCACTCGGGTGTGAAGGCGAAGGCGCCATCCTCTAGCATGGAGACCACGATGCGGCACGCCTGCTCCATCTCAACGTGCTCCAGGTTGATGACGAGGTCGTATAGCGAGGGATCGCCCCAGTCCAGGCCATAAAGGAACTGCGTCCACCTGCGGCGGTCGTGGTCCATTTCCTCGATGTGGGCGATCACCTCGCTGCGGCTCAGGTTCAAGCGCTCCTGCGCCATGCGGATGCGGAATTCCATCGGTGCGATGATGCGCAGACGGAGAATGCCGGCAGCACCTCTCAACAGCAGATGGCCGGCGAGTCCATGATATACAGCCCGTCCGCCGCGGACCTCCTCGGCCAGTGCTGCCTGGATCAAGGCGAGGTAGATATATCTCCGATGGTTGAATCGTCCAGGGAAAGCCGGCGGTTCCTCGAGCGCCGCTCGCAGATCGTGTTCCGATACCCGTCCGGTAGCGGCCTTCCGGACCAGCATGTCGCGGTCGATACAACGGTAATCTAACCTGCGGGCCAGGCACTCGGCAAGCATTTTGCCGCCGCTGAAGGTTCCACGGGAAACGGTGATGATGGACATCTGGTCCTCCTTTCCATCTGTCAGGCCTCGCGCATGAATGCTCGGTCCATCGAGCGGCCGAGGCGGAGTTCCTGCTCTTGCCAAGGCCAATGAGAAAGACCACTACGCGAGCTTGCTCCGGGAGCCTGCTGCTGCAATAAATCAGACCGAATTGTCCTATACGGCGTACACTATAGCACTTCGTGCCGGGCAGACCAAGCGCGCCTTCAACGCGGCCTTCCCACTCGAGGTAGAACAAGCCTGGTGCTATCGCCGGCGTCGCCTACGAGTCGTCGGGCTTATCGTCCGTGCCTCGCGACGCCCGTTCGCATTCCTGCTCCAGGCACCGCCCGTAGGCCGTGAGCCATGTCTCAAAGGAAGAGGACCTACGTTCAGGCGGGGTATCTTCGACATCCGACGCTCTTTGGCGCAAAGTCAACGAATCCCGTGATCTTGCCCGCGCGCGCGAGTTACGATCCAACTTACACCTCCGCTCTTTCAAAATCAGAGATGCGGAGAGACCCCGATCGGTTGGTCCAGGCAGACGTTCCGCCGGCAACTCCCTCGTTTTTTCGAGTTTTCTGCCACGGTCAAGCGACGAGAAGTTCTGCCGGGGGCAGGGAACACGGGCAACAAGCAGCGCGGCGCAGGCTCACATCCCGCCCGTACTGTTGTTACGAAGCCGAAATACACACTTTGAGGGATAGCGCGCCACGCCAGAACCGGGTATCTTTGGGACGATGACATGTGAGCGCGCCGCCCCGGCACCGAACCCGGCGTGGGCGCTGGCGTGTGAAATGCAGGGCGGCGTCGCTCACGCCAATAGAAGCGGAAAGCACCGAAAACGGCGACATGGCGGGAAGGCCCCGCTATCGACGACTGAAAGCCTCATGCCGAGGCTTGCGCGACACCGTCGACCGCGCGCCGGAGCTTCTCGTTGACGTCTTCGGCCATCGGTTCCATCGCCGGATTGCCGACCACGGAGAGCATCTTGGCGGCGTCCACAACGCCGACATGGACCTTGCCATCGTGCTCGTAGACGACGCCGTTGCGGGGAAGCAGCAAGCCAAGGCTGAGATATTCGACCTCCCGCAGTCAGGTGTGTCACCGCGCGCGGAGAAATTGAATCATCTCCTGTGAGAGATCGATGAATGGGGTGAAGCCCCCATCTCCCTCGCGGGCGGCTGGACCTGAGCCAATACATGGACGAAGATCTTCGCGCCGACAAGGCTAGAGGAAATCAGGCATGAACGAGAGCGATTGTGGACGTGTCTTCGCGCTCCTGTCGGAGTACCTGGACCAGGGACTTGCCCCCGATACCTGTGAAGAACTGGAACATCACCTGTCCGGATGCCCAACCTGCATGGAATTCGTCCAAGGTTTGAAGCGCAGTATGCACCTCTGCCGCCAGTATGGAGACCACCACCCGGTGCCCCCGGCAAGACCGGAATTCATGGCGGATCTCCGGCGGGCCTACGAGAAGATGCTCGCCAGGCGGCGCGGCGCACGAACAGGCTGCGACTGAGATACATCGAGCACAGTGATCCATTCCTGCAGGTGCTGTTCCCGATGAGGCGCGCGATGCCGTTTGGCCATTTGGACGGGAATGGCTGCAACTGAATGACGATACGCCGTATTGCGGCTCACCACGCGAGTGGAACAACCCGAAACCCGCTTTTCGCCCAGCGATGGTCACCATGTTGAACGCAAGCGGATGTGCATCTGCTGCAAGAACCGAGTGTCTGAGACCGAGTATCGGCTCCTCCATCTGCCGGAAGGGAAAACCATAGCCACGGTGTTCCGGAACAGGCCGATGACCCTTGCTAACAATACGAGCCCGGCACGGGCTAAAGAGAGGCACGACGCCGCCAGCAGCAGGTCCACGATCACACAAGACATGTTCAGTTCGCCAGAGATCACCCTTTCCTCCGCTGCGGGGCGTTAAGGTGGATCACCGCGACCGAGTATTCGGCATATTCAAGCAGCTTCAATTGACCGGACTAACCGAGATTTCATGATAGGTGTTTCTTACACTCATCTACTGTCGCACGGATCACACCAAAAGAAAAGACGCCGCCTGTTTGCCGTTTGACCCTTCGGCCACGCTGCCGGCGTCGATTCTCGTTGTAGTGGCCGCCGCCGGCTGGTGCCGTTGCCTGAAACCGTCGAAAAAGATCGCGTCGAAGCGGGATCACGCGGGGGTCTCCGACAGGCACGTTCAGACCGATACGGTGGACATCAATGTCGACGACGGGCGCGAGGGCGGGCGCAGAAGAATTCTGCTCTTGGGTGGGTCTTGAGGGGAAAACGAGAGGCTTGGCTGCGCTCTTTGCCATGGCCGCAGTATAGGAGCCATCGCTTCAGGGCAGCAACTCTCGAAGTGGGTGGGCGTTTTGCCCGCTCACTGCTTGTAAATTATTGAAGGGATTGGTCGGGGCGAGTGGATTCGAACTACCGACCTCCTGGTCCCGAACCAGGCGTCGCTTCATCCCTTTGTTCCGCCGGAGGTGGCTGCTCAAGGTCGCGCGATGATTTACATCAAGTAGCTCAGCCGAGCGCTATTGCCTAAGAGTGATTGCAGTTCTCATGCCGAGTGCGTCGAGGATACGCTGGAGGGTCGATACCCCGGCCGTTTGATAATCGCTTTCTTCGAATCTGCTCATCACCTGCTTGCTCACATGCAGTCGTCGAGCCAATTCCGTTTGTGATACCCCTTTTGCGATCCGAATCTTCGCGATGAACGAAGCTACGCGGTCGAGCCGATCGAGTCTGGGAATTATTACCCTTCCGGACTTTAACGGTTCGTATTCGCGAACCTCATGTTCGAGTTGCTGGATGATTTGCGCGTAGCTCTTCCGTATCGCCGCAGAACGTTTGCTTGAGCCGCGATCAACTCCTTTCAAGGCAGCCCGGAATCCGGCAATCTGGACAATCGTGCGTTCCCATTGCGCATCTGTTTTGATCATGGGATAGTGATTACCATATCATTTTCCGCAGAGACAATGCTATTCGTCAACAAGCATGTTGACATTCTGGCCAAAGTGCTAACGCGGCAGGATTCAACTGAACTACTAGGGTAGGTGATACCGTGGTGGCAGCCGCGGTGGCTAACGTTGTGGCGGCCAATTCGATAAATGCGGCCAGCGCTAGAAGCTGGCATTCTACCACTGAATTACTCCCGCGTTCCTCTATTTTCCGCTACTTAACTGTCCGGTAAGGATTTAGCCGCTTTCACGGTCAGTCTATACCGTCCCTGCAATCCATCCAGAAC